>Ga0335083_10000199_pt1 | contig 100383 bp, 78 predicted proteins | sample Lox_Sample_42_FD_206716 | JGI IMG/M metagenome (GOLD analysis project Ga0335083, IMG submission 206716) | Soil microbial communities from Loxahatchee National Wildlife Refuge, Florida, United States - Lox_Sample_4.2 | ecosystem: Environmental > Terrestrial > Soil > Wetlands | place: USA...
CACTCCCCGCAGCGATGAACAACTTCTGCTGGCCGCCAAAGCTGCCTTTCAGTCCATTTCGCTCGCCGATTGCCGCGGCTTCTTTTTTAGCGCCAAATACGCTACATCATTTATGGAATTGCTCTAGCGGTTTTCAAACGGGTAGCGGTCCTGCGACTGGACTGCCGCAGCGACGCGCCGCCGCAGCGCAATCGTATCCACCGGAGCGCGTTTCCCGAAGCGCTTCAGCACCGCCATCTGCGTGGTTAACATATCGCCCTCGTGGACCGATGAAATGGCACGCTTGGCTTCGTGCTCGACGCGTTCTGCGGCGTCCGCGATGAAAACACGCGCCGCATCGACCATGGTTTGCGCAGAGGATTCCCCTCTTGCCTCGGCGGCCTTCTGGGCCCGAAGCAGGCAGGATTCCATCGCATAAACTTCCATGACGATATTCGAAAGCGCTCCGATCAGTTCCTGCTCCTCAGCGAGTCTTTCACGGAATTTCTGAACTGCGCCGCCAGCCGCCTGCAGGAACATTTTCTTTGCGTTAGCGACCACGCGTGATTCGTCGGCGAGCACGCCTTCCGGCGTTTCTTCGAAGGAGGGACCAGCAAGAATCTCATCCGCCAGTTTCATGGCCGCCGGAATTAACGCCAGTTGGCCACCCATGGCGCGTTTCATGAGCATCTGGATAATCAGCATGCGGTTGATTTCATTCGTGCCTTCAAAGATGCGGTTGATGCGGGAATCGCGGTACGCGCGGCAGACCGGATAATCCTCGTGAAAGCCATAACCGCCGAACATCTGGACGCCTTCGTCGACGACGTAATCCAGCATTTCGCTCCCATACACTTTGGCAATGGAACTTTCAATCGCATATTCTTCGAGAACTTTCATGGTGTTCTGGATTTTATCGCCGGAGCCCGAAGCCGCAACCATGGCCGCCTCGATATTTCCAGCCGAGCGGTACACCATCGACTCCACGGCGAAAATCTGGATGGCCATCTCCGCGAGCTTTTCTTTCATCAAGCCGAAATCACCGATCTGTTTGCCGAAAGCCTTGCGCTCCTTCGAATATTTCGAGGCATTCAGCAGGACGTGCTTGGAGCCGCCCACGCAAGATGCGCCCAGTGTGAACCGGCCGGCGTTCAGGATGTTGAACGCGACGATGTGCCCACGGCCGATTTCGTGGAGAACGTTTTCTTTGGGGACTTTGCAATTTTCAAGAAAGATGGGTGTCGTCGAACTGCCGTGGATGCCCATCTTGTGTTCTTCGTTCCCTGGTTTGAACCCGGGGAATGTCCGCTCGACGATAAACGCCGTAAATTTGTCGCCATTCACCTTCGCGAAAACGATATAAAGGTCCGCGAATCCGCCGTTGGTGATCCACATCTTCTGTCCGTTCAAGATGTAGTGCGTTCCTTCTGCATTCAATTCCGCGCGCGTCAGCGAATTCTGCGAATCGGAGCCCGCTTGCGGTTCGGATAAGCAATAGGCGCCGATCCATTCGCCCGTGGCCAGTTTCGGCAAGTACTTCTTTTTCTGCTCTTCGTCGCCGAAATACACGATAGGGAGCGTTCCAATGCCTGCGTGCGCGCCATGCGTGACGGCGAAGCCGCCATAGATGGAAAGCTTCTCCGTGAGAACTGTTGTGGCAACCTTGTCGAGGCCGGCTCCGCCGAATTGCTCGGGAATTCCGCCACCCAGCAATCCCACCTCTCCGGCCTTTCTGACCAGTTCGGGCATGAGGCCGGGTTTCTTGTTCTCGAGATCCTTCACCAGCGGGAGGACTTCCTTGACGACAAATTCCTCGGCCGTCTGCCCTATCAATTTCTGGTCGTCGCTAAGGTCGGCGGGGGTGAAAATCTCCTGTGGAAGGGGAGTCTCGAGCAGAAAGCTGCCGCCTCTTGCGGCTGATTTGGTTAGCGTTGCGGTGGCCATGATGGTCTCCTATTCGCGCGAGTGACACTAACTGCAACAAGAATGAACAACCGCCCTGAAGATTGCCCTGGATAGCAGGATAGCGGGCCGAAAACTTGCGTCAGAACTCATTTTACTCCGTGAGGGCAGACAGGTAAACAGCGTTCCAAGGGCATAAACGTCGTGACATCGAGCAGAGGCTGCGAGGGGGCAGAGCCGCATAAAGACAGGGGAATTATGGACGGTAATATATGTCTTGACAAAATATATGGTCCATTAGAGAATTCCGGAGGTTTCGGGAAAGGCCCTATTGGGCAATCATGCGCGTCACTCGCAGCGGCAACTGGAAGATCCCCAGCACCCGACCCCCACAGCCCTCAGCGGCCGTGGCGGGAAGCGGATTGGACCTCGTGCGCGATCCGGTGCAAGCCGCCGTGTTACTCCACCACCCGCTACGATTAAGAATTCTTGCGGCATTGCTTGAGCCGGATTCCGCGACGGGCGTTGCGAGGCGCATGAATTTGCCCCGGCAGACGGTCAACTACCATGTACGCGAGCTCGCCCGAGTCCAGTTGCTGGCCCGCGCAGGCCGGCGGCGGCGCCGGCATCTCTTTGAGCAATGCTATGTCGCCACGGCTCGTGGATATGTCTTGTCGCCGGAATTGCTCGGCCTACTCGCCGCTGACCCGGGGCAAATTGTGGATACGCTTTCCGCGAAATATCTGCTCGGTCTTGCATCCAAGGTGCAGGAGGAGATGGCGCGCGCCATGGAACTTGCCACTACCGCAGGCAAGCGACTGGCTACTTTATCGATCAACACGGAGCTGCGGTTTACCTCACCGGAGCAGCGCGCCGCGTTCACGGAAGAATTGCAGCGGGCGATCTTCGATGTGGCTGCGCGCCACAGCTCGCCCTTCGAGAAAGCCGACGGCGGCGCCGCCGAGGGCCGGCCGTTCCGCCTGGTCGTGGGTTGCTACCCGATTCCGATGGCATTAAATCCAGAAATCAATCCAAAATCGCCGAGCGCGTGAGGCAGCGCATTATGACAGAGCCAAAACCGGCTGAAGACAAGAAAATCGATCGCCGCTTCCAGAAAGAAATAGAGATCGACGCGCCTGTCGAGGAAGTCTGGAAGGCGTTGACGGACGGCGAGGAATTGGCTCGATGGTTTCCTCTCGAAGCCCGCGTGAGCCCCGGGCCCGGCGGAAAGATTTTCATCTCCTGGGGGCGGGACTGCGAAGGGGAAGCGCAGATCGTCACCTGGGAGCCGGGGAAAAAGTTCGCGTGGAAAGACCCGATGTCGCTTGTGGAATGGACACTGGAGACTCGGGGCGGAAAGACGGTCGTGCGATTGTCGCAGAGCGGATTTCTGGGCAACGCTGACTGGGAGAACGAATGGTTTGAATCCACAGGCTATGGATGGGGATTTATGCTGCGCAGTTTGCAGGTGGCGCTCGGGCGTCATCGAGGGATCCCGCGGCAAGTTGCCTGGCCTCGCCTCAAAGTCGCTCTCTCGCGAGAAGCTGCGTACCAGAAGCTTCTTAGTGCCGGCGCACTTTTCACCCATGATTTGAGTTCCATGCTGAAACCTGGCGAAAAGTATTCAATGAGCACGCCCGCAGGTGAATCCTATTCCGGCCGCGTCGAATTCTTGCGCGAACATCGCGGTTTTTGCCTCACTGTTCATGAGATGAACGATGCGCTCTTGTGGCTGACCATTGAAGGCGCGCCCGAAAGCATCGAAGTCCAGGTCTGGCTCTCCGCTTTTGATCTGGAGCCGGCCCGAGTGGAATCTTTCAGAGAAAAATGGCAACAGCGCTTGCAGGAAATCTTTCAAACTGCTAACTAGGGTGCATTTTTCAGAAGGTAAACGGGTTGATAGTCAGGGTGCACAAGGAGAGAGACTCATGAAAACGAAACGGACAGCGCTAGTCGCCACTGGAATCACCGCGGTAATGATTTGCAGTGCCGGGTGGGCAAGACAGCAGGAAAAAAGCTCAGACAACCATGCGGCTGTTTCAAAATCCACGCCGGAGATGGACCGTCTGAAATTTTACCTCGGCGAATGGGATTACACGGAGACGTACCCCAAGTCCGCCATGTATCCGGCGGGCGCCAAGAATACTGGCGTTTACACGAGCAAGCTCGGTCCCGGCGGGAATTCACTGCTGAACGGATTTCATTCGCAAGGGCCGGCCGGAGATTTTGAAGCAGTGTTGGTGATGACCTGGGATGCCAAGGAGAAAGCGTACAAAGCATACGTGTTCGGAAACGATTTTCCCGGGGCGGTTGTCGAGACCGGTCAGTTCGAGGGCGACGCGCTGGTATTTCGCTCTGAGTTCACGTCTGGTGCCACCACCATGAAATTGCGAAACGTGACGCGGGTAGTTGGATCGGGGAAATTGGTCAGCGAGGAGTTCATGCAGCTGAAGGACGCGCCGGAATCCTTGATTGTGAGAGTCGAAGCAATAAAGCGATAGATCGGCCCTGCGCTCTTGGCGAAGGACGGATGGTTTTGCAGCTGGAAGAATTCTCTCGGACAACTGCCGCCGCACGGAGTCTATTTTGGCGTTGTGATTGCTGAGTCTTTAAAGGAAATGATCAAAAACCGCGAGTTGATGCCGAGGAAATCCGCCACGCGGCGGGCCGTCCCAGCGGGTAACCACATCACGTCTCCAGAGTGCAAAAATGACGCATGACTGTTATCGAGGGAAACGTCCAGGCTTGAATCGCTCATGGCAATTAGCAGCGAGGCTGTTTCTGGCGCAGCTTGCACAAAGTCTTTTCCGCCCTCGACCTTGACCTCATCCATACGAACTTCGCTAGTTTCAAAGCACGGAAGAACTTGCTCAAAGGGAATTTGATTGTCTCGTGCCGGCGCAGCCGCGCCCTGCGGACACGAGCCGAGAGGCCGATCATTTGGGTTATTTCCGAGGTTGTGCGGTGAGTCCTGCGGGTGGACCAACTCCACAGTGACGCCGCGAAAAGGAATGCCGGCGTCGGTCCGCAGAGTTCGCGTAAGGCCACCGAACAAGTAGCGTGTCGCTCCATTCTCGAGGGTTATCTGTGCCGCGGGCTTTCCCTCCACCGTGTCGACGATGCTGGTTCTGCCTAGAGTCAAGGAGATGTAGGGCAGGTCGTCATGGAAGGGCAGAGTTGTGTCGAGTGGCGGGATGGTTACGTTGTACACGCGGACGTAGCCATTTTGGAAGGCGTGCGCATGATGCGGCTCGTTCGCAATCGGGACAGTGCCTTCGGGGCCGATAGGGCTTTGAATATTTATCTGGATGTCTTGCTTAATGTCAGAAGAAATCGGCGGCGGCGCTTGGGCAAGAGTGATAGACGACAGGAGCAGAACCAGAGCCGGTAACACGGCGATTTTCATTGCATGGCGTCCTAGGGTCGCACGCGGAGTGCTGGAGAGTTAAACGCTTCCCAGCGCGGAAACGTTACATTGAGGTGCAATGCTGTGTCAAAGGACGCTTTAGAGGCGCTCCAGAATGCCTGCGGCTCCCATCCCACCGCCGATACACATCGTGACCATTCCGTAGCGCGCGCTGCGGCGTTGCAATTCGCGTAGGATTGTCGCGGTAAGCTTTGCACCCGTGCAGCCGAGCGGGTGGCCGAGAGCAATCGCGCCTCCATTTGGATTGACGCGCGAAGGATCGAGACCCGCCTGTTGAATCACGGCCAGCGATTGCGCTGCGAACGCTTCGTTCAATTCGAACACCGCGATATCATTCAGCGTGAGACCCGCGAGTTTTAGCGCCTTGGGAATCGCGGCGACCGGCCCGATGCCGAATTCTTCCGGCAGGACACCGGCGGTTGCGTAGGCCACGAAACGCGCCAGCGGCTTCAGGCCAAGGGATGTTGCGCGTTCCTCGCTCATGACGACCGCAGCGGCTGCTCCATCGCTCATTTGCGAGCTGTTGCCGGCGGTGACAGATCCCTTGACATGAAAGGCGGGCTTCAGCTTGGCCAGCGCTTCCAGCGAAGTGTCCGCGCGCGGGCCTTCATCCGCATCGAAGATAAAAGTTTGCGTCATCGCTTTCGGTACGGGCCTGGTCTTCGTTGCCACTGAAGCGGCGCCTGCGGAGGCGCCGCTGGCCATCGCAAGCGAAGTGATTTTCACTTCCACCGGCACGGTCTCTTCCTTGAAATGTCCAGCGGCAATTGCCGCGAGCGCTTTTCTGTGGGACTCCACCGAAAACTGGTCCGCTTGTGCGCGAGTAATTCCAAATTTGCGAGCGATATGTTCGGTCCCCAATCCCATGTTGATGTACGTATCCGGGCTGTGATCCACGAGCCATGGATTCGGCGAAACTTTGTTTCCGCCCATCGGCACCATAGTCATCGATTCAGTCCCACCCGCGACAATCACTTGCGCGGAACCGCCGCGGATTCGTTCGGCGGCAATGGCAATTGCCTGCAAGCCCGAGGAGCAAAAGCGGTTGATGGTCATAGCCGAAACTTCGATGGGAAGTCCCGCGCGCAAAGCAGCGATGCGCGCGACGTTCATTCCTTGCTCGCCTTCCGGCATGGCACAGCCGAGAATCACGTCGTCGATTTCTTTGGTGTCAATCACGGGAACGCGAGCCAGCACTTCCCTGATGGCTATCGCGGCGAGATCGTCGGGGCGCGTGGTGCGTAACGAGCCTTTAAATGCTTTGCCGACGGGTGTGCGAACGGAAGAAACAATCACGGCTTCTGGCATGGTTCACTCCTGGGAAACGGCAACAGAGGCTTCAAAATACTATTGTTGGGCGCGCATTGAAAAAAAGCAAATCAACGAAAAACTGGAAATTGTCCCGGTTCTTCACTTGCCGCATTGACGTAAAGTCTTAAGGCGCGTTTCGGCCGAAGTTGGGCCGGCATCGCTTTCCCCCCTTTCCAGATTTTTCCAGGGGTACGCACTACGTTACGCATCATTTTTTTATCGCAGCGCCCTTGCGAGGGATGAACAGAGTCGCGGGCGGCATAATTTTGTTTTTTTGCGAAAAATTTCCCTGATCCAGCGCCAGACCGACGCGGCCTCTCGAATCAACGTAAAGCAGGGGCTCTCCCACCGGCACATCCATAAACGTCCTCATGTAAGGCACCGGGAACGGTTTTTTGTTGAGCTGCACGATGATCTTGTCGCCGACTTCGTAACCCAGCTTCTTGAATTCGTCGCCGGGGATGTCGGTGATGAGCGAGCCGAAGGGATCGTCTAAGCCGATAATGTCCCCGTCAATTCCATTTTCCGAAGTTGTGGAAGTCTTCTCCGTGAGCTGCACGAGCTGCGGGACGGGGGGACCTGCTAACGAGAAGTCCCATCCTTCGGCGAGGTGCGCTGCCGCAGGCGAAAAAATGTCCCGGCCATGAAATGTGGAGGAAACCTGCGGCTTGAGCATCCATGCGGTGTTCGTGATTTCCCGGGCCGAGTCCAATCCATCGCGCTCGATTACCGGAGTGATTAACCCATTGTCGGGGACGACAAAATACTGGCCCTTTTTCGATTTCACGATCACTGCTTTTCGTGAAGTCCCTACACCGGGATCCACAACCGCAAGAAAAATCGTTCCGGGCGGATAGTAGGGAGTCACACCGGCGAGAAATCGCGCCGCTTCTCCGATCTGGAAAGGCGTGACCTGGTGCGTTATGTCCATCAGGCGCGCGTCCGGCGCGATGTTCACGATCACTGCTTTGCAAATTGCGACCGCATCGTTAGCTGCGCCGAAATCCGTCATGAAGACAATCGTCGGCCGCGCGGGCGTGCCTATTTGCCCTGGCGCACCCTTTTGTGCAGGCGCCTTGGTGCCGCATGCAGAACTAAAAAGTGCACCTGCCATCACCAAAAATGCGAAACGACGAGTTCGCAACGCCATCGAATCTCCCCATTTCAAATGATTCTTGCGATGCCCGGCCGGCCGCTATTTGCGTAGAGCTGGCCCTTGCCCCTGCACGCGACGCAGTATACAAGAACGCGGAAAGCAGAGTCCCTGGGTTTCGATGCCGCGCGGTTATATCCTGCTGCCCGACAAATTCATAGGGATTCGAGTCGGTCTTCGCTACAATGTTTGGACTTCGTAAGAAGAAGTTACGCAAGAGAGAGCAGCCTGCCGCCCCCAGAGAAGGCCCAGCCGTATTGCGTACGTGAACACTATTAAGGAGAGACGAGCTGTGCTTCGAACTTTTTTGGCAGTTGTGTTTTTATGCGTCTGCGCCACCGCAGTGCCAGCCGATCAAGTAACTCTAAAAAATGGCGACCGGCTTTCGGAAGCATCGTCAAGTCCGATGCGAAGACGCTGCTCATCAAGACCGAACTCGCGGGAGACGTGAACATTCAGTGGGGTGCGGTCACGTCAATAATTTCGACGCAGCCGCTCCATCTCGCGCTCAAGGACGGACAGACCATAGTGGGCACTGTAACCACGAGCGATGGAAAATTCGAAGTCGCAACGAAGGACACCGGAGCGGTGGCTGCGTCCAAGGACAACATAATTGGCGTCCGTGATGATGCTGAACAAAAGGCCTACGATGACCAAATTGAGCGCCTTCGGCATCCACATCTCACCGATTTTTGGAGCGGCCTCCTGGACACTGGGCTTAGCCTCACCCGGGGCAATTCGGAATCGCTAACCTATTCGCTCTCCGGGAAGGCTGCCCGTATCACCGAGCGCGACAAAATCTCGGTCTATACGACCGCCATCTACACGAACAGCACCGTTAATGGCGTCAGTTCTACCACGGCTCACGCCATCCGCGGAGGCGTCCGCGGCGACCTGAATGTCAGCGACCGCATGTTCGTCTTTGGCTTCACGGACTTCGAGTACGACCAATTTCAGGATCTCGATTTACGGAATGTGGTTGGCGGTGGCTTCGGCTACCACGCCATCAAAACGAAGACGACGACGTTTGACCTTTTCGGAGGCGGCAGCTACGACCAGGACTTCTTTGGAGCGATTGCGACCAGCACGCCGCCGACTCCTGCGATTACCCGTAAAGCGGGCGAAGTCGTGGCGGGTGAATCGTTCAACGCAAAACTGAACAGTCGCACCACGATCACCGAGCAGTTCAGTCTGTATCCCAACGTCTCGAACACCGGCACCTACCGCTTCCAATTCGACACGACAGCAGCGACCAAGCTGAAGAATTGGCTGAGCTGGCAGGTAACGTACAGCGACAGGTTCCTGAGCAATCCTCTTCCGGGGTTTAAGAAAAACGACCTGCTCCTTTCCACCGGTGTTCGATTGACATTCGGCAAAGGCGTGCTGTAATGAGGATGTACCCACCCGTTTCAAATCATCTTTAGATTAGGAGCTAACCATGGGATTGATTGCTTGGATTATCGTCGGCCTGGTCGCCGGCTGGCTCGCTGGGCTCGTAATGAAGGGCGGCGGTTACGGCGTCCTTGTCGACATCATCCTCGGCATCCTCGGCGGTATCGTTGGAGGCTGGGTCTTTGGCTTACTACACATCTGGCCCGGCGGTGGGATGATAGGGTCGATCATCGTGGCATTTGTCGGAGCAGTGATCCTCGTGTGGATCACGCGGTTGCTAAAGAAGGCCTAACACCGGATACTGCCTGGAATCGCATCGCGCAGGCGGCCGCTGTCGCCCCGTCGGTGCGATTCTACCTATAAGCTTCCCTCCAACAGGAACAACCACGGTTAAGAAGTCTCTCATTTGTCATTTAGAAGTCCATCCTTGATACGAATCCGCCCCAAACATCACAATATAAGGACTCAAAAATGCCTGTCCGTAGGGTCAGGTTGACGCGGGGTAGTACAGGGAAAAACAGGCGAAAGTGGTAGCGAAAATCAGAGATCGTTCAAACTATTGATTGTAAATGGTTTAGATTAATTTTTGTCAGTTATGGCAGTACCGGGAGACTAGTTTAGGGCCCAAAATGTGACTTCTGTACCATCGCATTTAGGACAGGTACGGTGTCAAATGGGACAGGTGCAGGGGACTGGACCAAATGGCGGGTCCCGCGCATCTAAAGGACAGGTCAAGCAGCAAGGGGAATTGACCCGGCAAGTCTGAAGCAGTTGGGATGGACAACAGAGGAAAGATGAAGACCAAAGATAGCAATCGGAAATGGATGTGGTGGTTCTTGGGGATTGTGCTCGCACTGCAACTGTATTTCGTCCGCGAACTGCTGGCGGCCTTTGCGCTGTTCGCGCTGGGGTTTGCAGCGATCGCGTTCGTGGTCGTGAGCCTCTATATGCTCCAGAAAGCTTGGGAAGTCGGCGTACAGCGAGTGGCGGACAGCCAGCACCCCGTGGTCGATATGGCGCGGCGTGGCGTAAACGCCGTGGAAGACTTGGCGCGTCGGCCTTTGCGTCGTCCAGGTTCAGCCGCGGCCCGCTAAGCTGCAATGAAGTTTCTGGCATTTGCCAGAGCACACGCAGAGTTGCTTGACCTGCCTCCTTCAGGCTTAAGCAGTTTCTGCCGAGATAAGAGAGGAAAAGGGCCAGCCGTCCTGAGAGAGCGGCTGGCCTTCTTCTTTTTCCAGGCGGAATAAACAGTAGGCCGATCAGCGGTTTCCTTGGGGAACTTGTAACATTGCAACTTAAAAAATTCCAAAAAACAAACTGGCCGGCGCTCATCTAATCGGCGGAGGAGCCGTGAATTTTCGCCCATCTCTGGCGTACGGAAGCAATAAGCTTTTCCTTGTTTTCACGCATTTCCTGGACGAGTGCCTGGTTGCCTGTTTCTTCATGGCGAGCCGCCCAAAGCACCATTTCAGTCAATACGGGAGCGAGATCGAGGCCCTTGGGAGTCAGTGAGTAAATCTGTTTTCGTCCGTCAGACGGATCTCGCTCTGTGCTGATAATTCCGAAGGCCTCCAGCCTTTTTAGCCGGTCCGCCAGAATGTTGCTTGCGATTTTTTCATCCGACTGCAGAAACTCGTTGAATGCCCTGTATCCGCGGATCATCATGTCGCGGATGATCAGGAGCGACCACCGGTCGCCGAGCATCTCGACCGAAGCATTCAGGGGGCATCCCGATCGCCGCTCGGGCGCCGCCTTCTTTTTTTGCATGCTCGCAGGGTAGCATTTTTCACTTGCATTTTGCAAGTTAGATTGGCACACTGCCGTTCGTCCGCCGCACCGTCCGAAGAGGACACCGGAGGGCGGATTCCTGGCAAAGTTTGAAACGAAGTGGTTCGGAAGACCGTCAAGAAACTCAAGCGCTAAAAGAATTCGCTGGCTGCCAGAGGAGGACAAAATGCAATTGAATCCTTATTTGTTATTTAACGGGCAATGCGAGGAAGCATTCAAGTTCTATGAAAAGTGTCTCGGAGGCAAAATCGAGGCTATTCATAAATTTGAGGGATCCCCCATGGCTCATCAGATCCCGGCCGAATGGGGCAATAAGGTAATGCATGCGAGTTTGAACTTAGGCGGTGGCATGATCTTGATGGGTTCCGACCCTCCGCCAGGCCGTTATCAGGCGCCGCAAGGGTTTTCGGTTTCTTTGAGCGTTAAAGATCCCGAGGAGACGGAACGCATCTTCAACGAGCTAGCAAAAGATGGCAAAGTGGAGATGCCTGTTCAGAAAACCTTCTGGTCGCTTCGGTTCGGCATGCTGGTCGATCGGTACGGCGTACCGTGGATGGTCAACTGCGAGCAGGTGGCGTCGCAAGCCGCGTAACGTTTGAAGTGACGAAGATACTTCCAATGTCGATCTTTGCGTTGCATGGGAACGGCTAAGGCGAAATGGAAGAATATTCATGATTTCAGCCAGTAAGCCTCCCGCAATTGTTCCATCCGTTGACTCAGCTCTTCCTGTCTCGAAAGGGATGATTTGGGCCGGACGTGTCCTCAGCGCGCTACCCGTAACGCTGATGGTGTTCAGCGCCGTGCTCAAATTTCTCAAGCCGGCGCCGGTGCTCCAGAGCTTCGCCCGGCTTGGATATCCAGAGAGCCAGATCTTTATTATAGGAGTGCTCGAACTGCTATCCTGCATTGTGTATTTGATACCGCGAACGGCCATTCTCGGCGCCATTTTGATGACGGGTTATCTTGGCGGCGCGACTGCGACCAACGTTCTGGTTGGCAACACGTCGTATAGCATCACGGCCAGCCTCGGCGTTCTTGTTTGGGCTGGACTTTTTTTGCGGGATACACGGTTGCGTGCACTCATTCCGTTGCGCAGCTAGGTTTTGGACAAGACCCGGTATTAAGAAAAAATGGACTAAGAAAAGTACGGAGAGAAACGATGAATTTCAAGCCGGAGCTTTTTCTAAATGACTTGAAGATCGCCCTGCGATCACTCATGCGCGCCAAGGGCCTGGCGATTACAGTTATCCTGACGCTTGCGCTTGGCATTGGAGCCAACGCGGCCATCTTCACGCTGGTTCGAGGGGTTCTGCTCCGTCCGCTCGTCAACCGCGACGAGGACCGCCTAATCTATATTCGCCAGAGCGCGCCCGGTCTCGGCTCGGAAAACGTTAATTTTTCCGTGCCGGAAATTAGCGACATCGAATCCGGCGTTCGCTCCATCAGCGAATTCGGCGATTTTTCCACGATCGGCTTTGTAATGGTCGGCCTCGGTGAGCCGCGCGAAGTCCGCGCGGGTGTCGTTGACGGCACCTACTTCGACGTGATGGGGCTTCATCCTGTGCTCGGCCGGCTGATTGGTCCGCAAGACGACGGCCCGAAAGCTGCCGGCGTTGTGGTTCTCACGTACCGGTTTTGGTCTTCTGCATTTCACGCTGATCCGTCGGTGCTCGGCAAAACGGTTCGCCTCGGCAGCGGCACCTTGGGTACGAGAACCGGCACAATCATCGGCGTCCTCGAACCTTCCATTCCTTACCCTGCCGATACCGAAATCATCGCGAATATCGTCACCAGCCCGCACCATCTTTCGGCCACCATGGTTACAGGTCGCGTGCATCGCATGACGGAACTGTTCGGCCGTCTCGCTCCCGGCGCAACTCTCGAGCAGACTCGCGCCGAACTCCGCACCGTCTACGGCTCCATGATGAGCGAGCATCCGGAGGCTTATTCAAAACAAGCGGAATTCCAGATTGGCGCCACGCGCCTGCGCGAACAGATCACGTCCGGCGCGCGCACCGTCCTTCTCATCTTGCTCGCGGCTTCCGGCCTTATGTTCATCATCGCTTGTTCGAACGTCGCCAATCTTATTCTCGCCCGATCCGTCCGACGCGAAGGCGAACTCGCGATTCGATCTGCTCTCGGTGCCAGCGCGGGTGCGCTTCGGCGCACCTTACTTGCCGAAAGCCTCATTCTGTGTGTTACGGGTGCGGCGATTGGCGTGCTCAGCGCGCGACCGCTCCTCGCCGTTCTTGCTCGCTACGCCTCGCGCTTCTCTATACGCGCTCTTGACCTCACCGTGGACTCCAGCATGCTTTGGGTCGGCGCTCTGCTCGCGGTGATCGCTGCCGTTCTTCTGGCCTACGTTCCGCACCTGCCGAACGCTAACACCTCGCAAACTCCCGGGCTCACCAGCGGCGGCGTTCGCATCACCGGCAGCACCAATCGCAGGCTCCGCATTTTCGCCATGACGCAGATTGCCGCCTCGTTCGTGCTTCTTGCCGGCGCCAGCATGCTGCTGAAGACTCTGCTCGACATGCAGGGAGCCCGCACCGTGCTCGACACGCAGCATGTGCTCGCTGTCAACGTCCCGGTGGACTCGTACGGCAAGACATCCGAAGAGGTCAACAAGTTTTACAAGGAAGTTGTTCGCCGCGTAGATGCGCTGCCCGGCGTGGATGGCGCGGCAGTCGGCATTGCCGTTCCCTGGCGCGACCAGAACTTCAACTTTGGCTTGCAGTTTTCCACCGAGGGGCACGTTCGCGGACCTGGCGAAGAGGATCCTCGGGCGCAGTTCCGTACCATTTCTCCTGGATTCTTTTCCACTCTGGGCGTCCCCATTCTGGAAGGCCGCGATTTCGATGACCGGGACCGCAAGGATTCTGATTCTGTCGTCATCGTGAGCCAAAGCCTCGCCCAGCGGATGTTCCCTGGCCGAGATGCCATCAACCGGCATCTTATGTGGACGGATCCGGTCATCCAATTCATCGGGATCACTCCTGCGCCGCGTCGCATCATCGGCGTGGTCGCTGACGTGGACGACACTCACGTCATCCCCGCCCCCACGATGACTGTTTACAATTCCACGGAGCAACAGGATTTATATGGCGGCCGGCTCTTCGTCCACACGCACTCAAATCCCTATGCTCTCGTCACGCCGATTACGCAACTGATTCGGGATCTATCTCCGGATCAGCCCGTCGAGCACGCGGCCTCGCTCGAGGACATTCGCTCGGAAGTGCTCACGCCGGACCGTTTGAATACGGTGGTTTTCGGCGTGTTCGCGGCTGTCGCTCTTTCTATCGCTTTGGTTGGTGTTGCGGGCGTGCTTGCATTCTCTGTCAGCGCGCGCACGCGCGAATTCGGCATTCGTCTTGCGCTCGGCTCGCCACCGGAACGCCTCTTGGCTGGAGTGATTCGGGAAGGAGCGGTGATGGCCATCGCTGGTGTTGTGGCTGGCGCGGCCGGTGGGTATATTCTTGCCCGCCTCGCTGACAGCTACTTTCTCAACGTCCACATGCCCAGCGCCTTACCGGTCATCGGATCGGCGCTCGTGCTGCTGGCCGCCGCCGTCATCGCTTCGGCGCTCCCAGCCGCCCGCGCCGCACGCGTGGACGTCATCCAGGCTCTTCGTACGGATTAGCCCCCGGAGTTGTAAGATTCATCAGGAACGCGATAAAGGTGTGCCCGATGGCCGAACCAGTTTTCCTGCCTTTGACAAGCTATACCGAATACTCTCCCGAGGAGATGAAGGATCGCATCAGGAGATTTCGCCACGACATGCTGCGCCGCCGAACGGTGCGTCAATTTTCCAGTCGTCCCGTTCCGCGCGATGTGATCGAGGATTGTCTGAGGATCGCGGGCGCGGCGCCGAGCGGCGCCAACCAGCAGCCATGGCATATCGTGGTGGTTAGCGACCCTAAAGTGAAGCGCCAGATTCGAGAGGCCGCAGAGAAGGAAGAATATGATTTTTACCATGGACGCGCGCCTGACGAGTGGTTGGAAGCGCTAGCTCGACTCGGCACAGACGAGCACAAACCTTACATCGAGACGGCGCCCTATCTGATCGGCGTGTTTGCACAGACCTATGGCCTCACGCCTGATGGAAACAAGCTGAAGAATTACTATGTGATGGAGTCGGTGGGGATCGCAACAGGGATGCTGGTCACCGCGGTTCACATGGCGGGTTTGGTGTCACTGATCCACACACCGAGCCCCATGGGATTTCTCAACAAACTCTTAGGCCGGCCAACCCAGGAAAAAGCCTTTCTGTTGCTTGTAGTTGGCTATCCGGCAGAGGGTGCCCGCGTCCCGGACATCTCGAAGAAGTCTCTCGAAGAGATCGCTACTTTCTTTGAATAGAGTGAAACGTGGGTCCTCCCTTCCCACCGTTAAATTAGTTGTAGCCCTCAAAGCAAGGCGCCGGTAGCTTGGATTTACCGCCGGCGCCAGTGTGCCAGAAACGAAATCAGACAATCAGAAGTTGATTTTTAGTCCCAGCTGCATGATCCGTGGATCGCGAGTCGAGGTCACCTTGTCGAATAAGCTCGAAGTGACGTTGAGGGAAGCGCAGCAGATCGGGTTGGTGTGGTTGAAGGTGTTGAATGTTTCCCAGCGCAGTTGGCCGGTGGCACGCTCGCCGAACTTCAGGTTTTTGAATAAAGAGAGGTCTGTACGCCAGAAGCCTGGACCACGAATGGCGCCTGGAGGTTCCGTGGTTTGAGTCGTCTGGGAGGCCGTTGGGTAGCCGAAAGCGGCCACGTTAAACCACTGCGCATAGGTATGCGTGCCGGAATTCGGGTTGCCTATGAGGTTTGGGCGGCAGCCCAACGGCGATGCACCGAGCAGGCAGCCAGATCCGGTGGGATCGATGCAACTGCTGCCGCTTGAACCGCAGATGCCGTTGCCAAGGACGGCGGTCAGAGGTAGGCCGGTCTGAAAAGTCTGGATGCCGGAAATCTGCCAGCCTCCGAGCACGTATCCTTCGACGCCTTTGGCATTGCGCAGCCATGGCAATTCATAAACAAAATTAGCTGTCAGAACGTGCCGACGGTCGGCAACCGTGGGTCCATAGTTATTTCGAAGATCTCCCGTGACCTGCGGAAGATTCGCGCCTCCCGTGCTGCGATCGGTAGGATCGGTCGTCAGGCCGTGCGACCAGGTATAGGAAATGTTGACCATGGAGGTGCCGGAGAAACGCTTTTGCATTTCCGCCTGCAGCGAATGGTAATTGGAGGTGAAAGCGTCGACGAAAAATAGTCCAGGTCCGTAGCCCGTGTACGGTCGAAGGACGGCAAGCTTGTTCGAATTGGTCGTGCCATTAATGGGGCCGGTAATGACCACATTGTCCGCAGCACTAGGAGCGGGACCGGCAGTGCACGGCGTTGCCGCCGTGCAGTTCAAGTAGGACGCGACGGGAGCCTGATTGAAGTCCTCAAAGCCCGGCAAATGTATCCCGTTGCTGCCGTAGTAGCCGACATCCACCAGCCATGTGGAACTTAATTGGCGCTGAACATCCAAGCTCCATTGCTGCGAATAAGGAGACTTGTAATCGACGGGCATGCGCGACTGAATCGTGAACGGGGTGGTAGTTGCAGCAGTAGTTGTTGCGCCGGTCGGATCCGAAAAAGTACTGCGATTGATGCTCAGGTTGGTGAGGAAACCCTGACTCAAGCCAACGTTCAACTCTGGGTTTCCAAACTCCAAGCCGTTGTCAAAGTACATGCCATACCCGGCGCGGACGGAAGTCCGGCCATTGCCAAAAGGATCCCAGGCGATACCGAGCCGTGGAGCGATGGCACGGTTGAACTCTTTGCCAACCTTGCTTCCATAGGGCGACTTTGTGCCTACAAATCCGTTAAACGTTGGCGGATCCGCAAAGATCAGCCCGTTCAACGGATTGTAGTTCGGGTTACAAGCGCTACCGGATGGCACACCATTGACGAGCGAGACATCCATTGCGCCGGAAGAGGTGATGCATGGTGCTTTAGCAGGATCGTAAAGTGCCGGATCGAAGTTCACGAGCCGGCTTGAACCGTTCGGGCCGCTGGCGTCCGTAGGCTGCCGGAAGAAGGAGTGCCGGATGCCGTAAGTAATAGTGACATTGTTCCGCACGCGCCAGGTGTCCTGGCCGTAGTATTCAAACTGATTGTCGAAAATGTTGGCAGTGACGTCGAGGGAAGCTTGCGCAAATGTGCTGGTCTGGCCTAACAGAAAGTTTGCAAACGACTGCTCGAACGAGAATGGACAAGTACCCCCCGCTGCGGCCGTTCCCGTACAAACCGGGTTTCCGTTGAACAAAGTTGCCGCGGTAGGTGCGTTTTGGGCATCGAATGAGAATGCTCCGTTGTTGCTGCCGGTTAACTGGTTTTCGTGCTTGTTGTAGTGGTAGTAGATCGCGCCGAATTTCAGAGTGTGCGAACCGAGGACTTTTGTGACGTTGCCATAAACGGTGTGATTTACGTTGTAGTCGTTATAGGGGCCGAAGTCCGAAATGCCTGTACCTCCAGTGAGAGTGATTGAAGGCACGCGACCAAGGAGATTCTCGAAGGGTAACACATTGGCGAGCGCCGCCTTGACATTGGGCGATTGCGAGAAGTTCTCTGCACCGATGACTTGACTCAGGATGGCGCCATACGAGTACCGGTAGCCCGCTTCGATCACCAGCTTCGCGTTAGGCGTGAAAGTTCCGGCGATGTTGTACTGATGCCCTGGCGAGTGCGTGGATGTCGTGGCAATGCCGTTGACTGGCATGCTAGTGAAGAGACCGCCCGCCTCGACGGTGGGGTTGGTGTCGTGCAGAAATTTCCCGTTCACCGTCAGCTTTGGCCCGAAGACGTGATCAATTTTGATCATATCTTCCCGGAAGTTAAAGGTATTTCCGAGTGTGGTTATGTCCGTGAAGGGGCTGGCGGCGGTGGCGGCATTGGGTGACGGAAACTTCGAAAACAGATCCTGCACGTAGGCTGCGGCAATGGAATTGATCGAAGTGGACGGTATGCTCGTACCGTAAGCGGTGCATGCACCCGGTGCTCCGTTGCTGTTCGCCCACTGCGTGCAAACCACGTGATTGAATTGACCGCTCGTCATTCCAGAGTATGGGACCGTGGCTGTCGGATTGCTGTACGTGACGATGCGCCGCGCTTCTTCTGAGACAAAGAAGAAAGTCTTGGTTCGCTGTTCGTAGATTTTTGGGATCCATACGGGCCCGCCGATGGTGCCGCCGAAATCGTTGTAGCGCAGCGTGGGCCGCGGGGTAACCGGGTTGGTGGCGTTATTGAAAAAGCTGTTGGCGTTGAGAATGTCGTTGCGGAAAAATTCGTACGCGCCGCCGTGTAGATCGCTGGTTCCGGAGCGCGTGATCACGTTGATCTGTGCGCCACCGGAGCGGCCAGACTCGGCGTCGTATGCGCCGCGCACAACTCGGAATTCACTGATGGCGTCGATGCTAGGGAACGAAAGCAGCGTGAGGTTGGAGCCACGATCCACATTGTCGGCGCCGTCGACCTGCCAATTGTTTTCCTCCCGGCGGCTGCCGTTGATCTGGAAGGTTATAAGGTTTGTTCCCACAGGAGCCGTGGCTCCCGGGAAAATCTGGTCGGCGTTGCCGGAATCCGAAGCGCCGGGAACGAGGAGCACGAGTTGGGCGTAGTTGCGGCTATTAAGAGAAAGCTCCTTCAATTGTGTGCCCGAAATTACGCCGGTAGCCGTCGCTGTCTCCGTGTCGACGTGCAGCGCATTGGCTTCGACTGACACCATCTCGCTGACTGAGCCCACTTCAAGCGTGAAGTTGACGGACAATCTGTCATCCACGTTGAGTACGATGCCGGACTGCGTCGCCTTCTTAAAACCAGAGACTTCCACCGTGACGTTATATCGTCCAACCGGCAAAAGGGCAGCCACGTATTGGCCGCGTTCGTCCGTTGTCAAGGCTCGAACCGCGATTTTCTGGTCTGCGTTTGTAACAGTCACGCTGACGTCTGGCATCACGCCGCCTTTGGAATCAGACACAGTACCGGAAATCGTCCCTGTGACGTTCTGCCCCAAGCAGGCGCCACCCAGCCCAGCCAGAAATGAGAACAGTGCGAAACATCTGGTTGCCATCCGTCTCATCGAACCTCTCCTTCGATCTGTACTCATTTCCGACGCCAAAGAGCCCCAATATTTCTTTCGCGTCTCCGACTCCCCTACCCATTTGTCCATATCCCACCCCCTGAAGAATTTCCCTCGCTCTGACGCCGCAATCGATTCACAATCTTGTAGCGATCACCCCGGAACGTGGACTTGACGTATTCGACGGCTTGTCCGCTTTCTACGTAAGCTGTCCGCGTGAACAGAAATACGGGACTTCCCTTTGAAATTCGCAACAAACGTGCTTCTTCCGCGCTTGCCAAACCGGCTTCGACGACCTCGTCCGCTTGCAGGATATGAATCGCGTATACCTCAGCCAGGGTTCGATACAGCGAAGTGCGCGGATCAAACTTTTCCAGCAAGTCAGGACATAACCGCAAGGGAAGACAGGTACATTCGACGCCCATAGGAAGGGAATCCGCCATTCGAACTCGCCGCAATCGGATTATGCTTTCGCCCGCAGTGAGCTGGAGAGCTTCCGCCGCTTCTTGGTCCGCTGGAACCACCTCGAAGGAGGTAATCTTAGAATGGGGCCGGGAACCGCGAGCTTCCATTTCTTCAGTAAAGGAAAGCACTTGCCGAAAGTTTTTTTCAAGCTTGTTAGCCGCGACGAATGTGCCCTTCCCACGTTGAGAGTAAGCAACACCTTGGTTGCAGAGGGACTTAAGCGCTTGCCTCGCCGTCATGCGGCTCACGCGCAGCCGCTTGGAAATGACCTCTTCGGAGGGAAGTGGCCTCCCTGGTTTAAAACGTCCCGAACGAATTTGTTGGAGGAGCTGCTGTTGAATCTGGAAGTAGAGAGGGACGACACTCTGCCGGTCGAGATTAAGCGAGTCCACTTCGATTCCCCAGTTGTCTAGACAACTAGCCGTCTGTATATGTCTCTCCTGGCTCCCCTGTCAAGTCTTTTTCCGCACAATCTCGCGAGCCCCCTGTCCCCCTCACGCCCGCGCGCGCTTGTGCTACTCTTTGCCCCCGTGAACCGCAACAAGGATCCAATGAGGGGAATCGCATGACGCGGCAAAACGTTCTTCGAGTATTACTTGGTATCGCTGCGGCGCTACCGCTTTGTGCCGGCCCAGCGGTCTCTGCCCAGGAAAAAGAGAAAGCCCCGCCGAAGAAAATCGCCATTCGCGCCGGCCGACTCATTGACGGCAAGAGCGATACGCCGATCCTCAACGCCCTTATCGTCATCGAAGGCGACAAAATTGTCTCCGTAACTCCCGGTGGCACTCCGCCGGCCGGCGTCGAACTGATCGATCTTTCAAACGCCACCGTACTTCCCGGATTTGCCGACGTTCACACTCACGTTCTGCTCAATGGCGACATCACCGCCGACGATTACGATGTGCAGCTCCTCAAGGAATCTACGCCCTATCGCGCCATCCTCGCCGCCCGCAACGCGCGGATCGCTCTTGAGCATGGCTTCACAACTCTTCGCGACGTCGAAACCGAAGGCGCCATGTACGCCGATGTCGACGTCAAGACCGCCATCGCCCGCGGCGAAGTCCCCGGTCCGCGCATGCAAGTCGCCACGCGCGCCATGGCTCCGACAGGTATGTATCCGCTGCTCGGCTATTCGTGGGAGCTGAAAGTGCCCACCGGCGTGCAATACGTCGATGGAGTCGAAGGCGCGCAAAAGGCCGTCCGCGAGCAGGTCATGTACGGTGCTGATTGGATTAAGTATTACTCCGACCGCCGATATCATTTCGAAGCCGATGGCGTCCTGCACAGCATGGTGAATTTCACCGACGAAGAAGCCAAAGCCATCGTCGACGAAACGCACCGCCTCGGGAAAAAAGTCGCGGCCCACTGCATCGGCTCCGATGGAATTGCGGCCGCCTTGCGCGCCGGAGTCGATACCATCGAACACGGCGACGGCTTCACGGACGCCGAACTGGATGAAGTGGCAAGACGCGGCGTCTATTGGGTGCCTACCATCACCGTCGGCGCGTACGTCGCTCCGGGCCGAGGCGGCAATTGGGTCAAAATGGTCGACCTGGAAAAAATTGCCTTCCAAAAAGCTCTGAAGAAAAATGTGAAGATTGCGCTGGGTACGGACGCCGGCGGTTTCGATTGGAAAGAAGTGAACGAAGCCGATGAGTTCGTATATTACGTAAGCTATGGGATGACTCCCATGCAGGCCATTCGCGCCGGAACAGTCGTACCCTCCGAATTGCTCGGCTGGAGCGATAAAGTAGGCACAATCGAAGCGGGCAAGTGGGCGGACATAGTAGCCGTCAGCGGTGATCCGCTCAAGGACATAACTGAACTCAAGCGCGTGAAATTCGTCATGAAAGCCGGCGCCGTCTACAAAAACGAGCTACCCTAATTTCCAGTCCGCAAAGGCGGGCTACCTTACGGCCGGCCGGGGCGTCTATCTAAAGGTCTGAAAGCGTCTATCCGACAAAGGAGTCGCCATCGGGTCACTTCTGCATGATCTGAAATTCGCGCTTCGCATGCTGCGGAAGAATCCGGGATTCACCGCCGTGGCGATGCTTACGCTCGCGCTCGGCATTGGCGCTAACACCGCCATCTTCAGCGTCGTCGATGCCGTGCTTCTGCGGCCTCTGCCTTACGTTGATCCAGGCCAATTACTGGCCATCTCACAGACGCAGAAGTCCACTGGAAGGACCGGCGTACCTGTCTCGTTCACCAAATTCTCCGCGATTCTCGAACAGAGTAAGACTTTGGAAAGCGTCGCGACCGTTTACAACCGGCCGGCAAGTCTTGTTTCTGACCGCGAACCGGAACTCATCAGCGTGGCCCGAGCTTCCCAGGATTTCTTCCACGTTCTGGGAGTTTCCCCCGCTCGCGGCAGAACGTTTCTTCCCGATGAAGAAGCACCCGGCGGCAACGACGTGGCCGTGATGAGCGACGCCTTCTGGCATAACCGCTTCGCAGCCGATCCCCAAGTTCTCGGCAAATCGCTTTTGCTCGATGGCAAGAGCGTGCCCATTGTTGGAATTTTGCCCCCGGCTTTCCGCTTTCCCTTGTATTTTCCGGAGCCCGATCTTTGGTTGCCTCGCGTTTCCGAGCCGGCCATCCTGCGCCCGGAGATGGTGCGCACCGGTGCTGGCTATCTCACCATGATTGCGCGTCTGCGGCCTGGAGTAACGCTCTCCCGCGCGCAGGCGGAGCTCGCAACCATCGACGCGCGATATCGCAAACAGTTCGGGAGCTATGTGGACGCCACAAAATTTTCGCTTGCGGCAACTTCCTTTGAGGAAACTCTGGTCGGGCCGCTACGGGCGTCGCTGCTGGTGCTGCTGGCCGCGGTTGGGTTCGTTCTTCTCATCGCTTGCGTGAACGTTGCGAATCTTTTGCTGGCGCGTGCCACCTCGCGCGATCGCGAAATTGCAATTCGCAAAGCTCTCGGCGCATCGCGCTCGCGTTTGGTTAGGCAACTCCTGAGCGAAAGCGTCCTGCTCGCGCTGGGCGGCGGTATCCTGGGAATAGTTCTGGCGGGTGTCCTGATCCCGGCGCTGCGTACTCTTAGCCCTGGTACCGTCCCGCGTCTCGCGGAGACTCGCATCGATCCCGCAGTGCTCGCTTTTTCGTTCGCGTTGTGCGTTTTGACCGGGGTGCTCTTCGGGCTCATGCCCTCGCTGCAAGCCGCCGGCAAGGGACTCCACGAAATTCTGAAAGAAGGGAGCCGCGGCTCTCAAAGCGGGAGCGGCGGCAAATTCCGCTCGACGCTGGTGGTCGCAGAAATTGGCATGGCTCTGGTGCTTATGACCTGCGCAGGTCTTTTCATCGAGAGTTTTGGGCGCCTGATGAGCGTTAATCCCGGGCTGTCTCCGAACCACCTGATGACTTTTCCTCTGACCCTGCCGCCGGTTCGTTATCCGCAGCCGCAACAACAGGAAGCCTTCTACCGGCAATTGCTCGATCGCGTGCGAACCATTCCCGTCGTTCAGAATGCAACCGTCACAAGTTTTCTGCCGCTTTCCGGCAACGCGAGCTATAGCTTCTTCTGTCCAGAGGGTACGGTTTGCCAAGGCGTTGGGAAGGATCCCGTTACCACTGTGCGGCAGGTGAGCCCCGGCTATTTCGAAACTGTCCAAACGCCCCTCTTGCGCGGCCGTGTCTTCACGGATCAGGACACTGCGGCTGGGCACATGGTCGCCATCGTCAACCAGACGACCGCGGAGCGCTACTGGCCGGGCCAAAACGCCGTCGGCAAACATGTAGCCAATTCGCGCGACATGATTCAGCGCGAAATTGTCGGAGTTGTCGCGGACGTGAAATTCAGCGGATTGGACGAGGCGGATTCGGAGGAAGTGTATGTGCCCATGGCGCAGGTTCCGTCGCCGAATATGACGCTTCTGGTCCGCTCAAGCGCCAGCGCCCAGCCTCTCGTCACCGCAGTACGCGAAAAAATCTCGGAACTTGACGCGGATCTCCCGGTCTCTGGAGTTTTGAGCATGCAGGACGTCATTGCGACTTCCGTAGCACAGCCGCGCATCGTCATGCAATTCGTCGGCGTCTTTGCCGCGTTTGCGCTTCTGCTCGCGGCGGTCGGCATCTACGGCGTCATGGCTTATTCGGTTTCGGCCCGCAAGCAGGAGATGGGCATTCGCCTGGCCCTCGGCGCGCGGCCCGCGGACATTCTCAGGCTCGTGGTTGGGCAGGGTATGCGCATGACACTCGTTGGTGTCGTCATCGGAATCGCAGCATCGCTAGCGCTCACGCGCTTGTTGGCCAGCTTGCTCTTTGGAGTTCGTGCCACCGACCCATTCGTGTTCGGCATCGCAGCTCTCGCGCTGGTCGGCACAGCCTTTCTTGCCTGCTATTTTCCCGCTCGCCGAGCCACTCGCGTTGATCCTATTGTGGTCCTGAGATATGAGTAGACGGCCTTCTTTGAATATGGGAGTCAGCCATGTATGACGCGCAGCTAGAAGAAGGCCGCCCCGCCATCTACATTGATCGACTGGCCTGTGATCGCTGTGGATTGATTCGAGCACAGAAATAGCGCCGCTTGTGCGATTTCGTCCGCCGTTTGCCCGCGGCCCTGCAAAATCGTATTCAGAAAACCGTCCAGTTGTTCTTTGGGACTCACGCCGAGTTTGGTAGCGAGCGTATTCCCCAGTTCCTTCGACATGCGCGTTTCCGTGACGGGCCCAGGGCAGATCGCATTGACGCGAACTCCTTTGCGAGCTGCTTCAGCGGCGGTAATCCGGGTAAGGCCAAGCATTCCCGCCTTAGCCGCGGCATATGCCGATCCCCAAGGGAACGCAGCTTTGGCGGAAAGGCTCGAAATATTCAAGATAACGCCAGAATTTCGCGCGTACATTTCCGGCAGGACGAGTTTGCTTAGCAAAAACGCTGCGCGCAGATGCACGGCAATCACCCTTTCGAATTCAGCGAGCGGATAGTCTTCAACGGGGACAACCGGGCCGTAGTGGCCAGCGTTGTTCACCAAGATATCAATTTTTCTGAATCTAGCGCGCGCTTCCTCGACGATTCGCGAACAATCCACCTCAAGGGCAAGATCAGCAAGCGAATAGTAAGCCATCCCACCACGATCGGAGATCTCCTTAGCCGTTTCTGTTAACTCTGCCTCCGTTCGCGCCGTCAGGAATACCGGTGCGCCTTCGGCTGCGAACAGTCTCGCAATCGCGCGCCCAATTCCCCGGCCCGAGCCCGTAACTAGCGCAACCTGGTCTTTTAACAGCATAGGCAAAGGAGCATAGAGGCAGTCCACCACTGAGGCAAGTTTGGAATAGCGGGGTCTAACTATGGGCTTATCGAGCTGTCCAACAGGCCCGAATACGACCCGCGGCCAGCAGGGTGCAGAATACCTCCTTGACCCAAAATTGTACTTCTGTTCAGGTGTAATTGTTTTTTGCAGCGAGTATTCTGGCACCAAGAGAGTGTGTATCCAAATCTAAGGCAGCCCGGCGAAAGCCAAGCGCTTTTTCGGGAGTCGCGGCCTAACCCCAGCCAGCCGCGCGATTTAAACTGGAGGCACTGCCAGTGCGCCGACCAACATTCCTGCTACATTCCGTTCCGGCTCTTCTTGTTGCATTCTCGCTCGCAGGTTGCGCGGGGCTGGTGACTTCCAGCAGCTCACACAGCGGATCGGGGCCGGTAGCTCCGACGATCGCGGGGCAGCCGACAAATCAAAGCGTAACAGCTGGGCAAACGGCGACTTTCAGCGTTACGGTGAATGGCACGGCTCCATTCAGTTACCAGTGGATGAAAAACAGTGCGAATATCAGTGGCGCCACCGCCGGCAGCTACACGACACCAGTGACGACCGCAGCCGATAACGGCGCGAAATTCAATGTGCTGGTGAGCAACTCGGCAGGCAGCGTCACGAGCGGGATGGCTACGCTCACCGTAAACGCGGCAACTGTTGCTCCGTCCATCACATCGCAGCCGACGAATCAAAGCGTGACGTCTGGGCAGACTGCGACGTTTAGCGTGACGGCGACAGGTACAGCGCCGCTAAGTTATCAGTGGCAGAAAAACAGCGCCAATATCAGCGGTGCGACGGCGGCGAGTTACACAACGCCTGCCACGACCTCTACCGACAATGGAGCAAAGTTTGACGTAGTAGTCAGCAATACCGCTGGGAGCAAGACGAGCGCCATCGCGACTCTCACTGTCGGTGCAGCGGCGGTGGCCCCGACAATCACTGTACAACCAGCGAATCAGATTGTTACGGCGGGTCAAACTGCGACTTTTAGCGTGACCGCGACTGGCACCGCGCCGCTCAGTTACCAGTGGCAGATGAATGCCTCGGACATCACGGGAGCGACTTCCCCAAGTTTCACCACGCCCGTCACAACCGTGGCTGATAGCGGCGAACTCTTTCGCGTGAATGTGAGCAACTCCGTTGGCACTACGCCCAGCAACACCGCGACGCTCACAGTGAATCCCGGGACCTCGACTTCGTCCATCGACGTGATCACCTATCATTACGACAACGGCCGGACAGGACAAAATCTGAACGAGACGGCGCTTACGCCCGCCAACGTCAACTCCACTAAATTCGGCAAGCTTGGCTCATTTTCTGTCGATGGAAAAGTCGACGCGCAGCCACTCTATCTTTCCGGCGTGACGATTTCCGGCCAGAGCAAGAACGTCCTCTACGTCGTCACGGAGCACGGCAGCGTCTACGCTTTTGACGCCGACACCGTCAATGGAGCCACGGCAACGTTTTTGTGGAAGACTTCGACATTGCTCGCCGGCGAAACGACGAGCGACAACCGCGGCTGCGGCCAGGTCTCTCCAGAGATCGGCATCACCGCGACTCCGGTGATCGACCGTACACGCGGTCCAAACGGCGCGATTTACGTTGTGGCCATGTCGAAGAATGGCAGTGGAAATTATTTCCAGCGTTTGCACGCCCTCGATTTGGCTACGGGGGCGGAGCTTTTCGGCGGACCAATGACCATCCAAGCCACTTATCCCGGCACCGGCGACAACAGTTCCGGCGGCAACGTAGTTTTCGATCCGAAGCAATACAAGGAGCGTCCGGGCTTGCTCCAAATCAGCGGCACGATCTTTACAACTTGGTCGTCGCATTGTGATGCGCGCCCTTACACCTCCTGGGTGATGGCTTATAACGCGTCAACACTCGCGCAGACCAGCGTGCTCAATCTCGTGCCGAACGGCAGCGAAGGCGGAATCTGGATGGCCGGGACGGCCCCAGCCGCCGATTCATCAGGAAACATGTTTTTCATCGTGGGCAACGGCGATTTCGACACGAGTCTTAATGCCAGCGGTCTCCCGACTAACGGCAATTGCGGAAACTGCTTCGTGAAGCTGACGACCAACGGCTCGCTGAAGCTCGCCGACTATTTCACGCCGCACAACACAGTCGCCGAATCAAACGCCGACGAGGATTTTGGATCGGGCGGTGGAATTTTGCTGGTGGATGTGACCGACAGCAGCGGTAACACCCGCCACCTCTCCGTCGGCGCGGGCAAAGACTCCATCATCTATGTCGTCGATCGCGATAACATGGGCAAATTCAATTCGTCCACCGATCAGATTTACCAGGAAATTTCCGGACAGCTCGGCGGCGGCGTGTACTCGATGCCCGCCTATTTCAATGGCACGGTCTACTACGGAGCCGTCGGCGACGCTCTGAAGGCCTTCAAAGTAACGAGCGCCAAGCTGGCTACAAACCCATCCTCGCAAAGCACGGCTCATTTTGCATATCCGGGCACCACACCGAGCGTTTCTGCCAACGGCACGACCAACGGAATTGTCTGGGCAGTCGAGAATGGCTCCACCGGCGTTCTGCACGCTTACGACGCCACCAACCTGACCAACGAGCTTTACAACTCCAACCAGGCCGCCAACAACCGCGATCAATTCAGTGACAACAAATTCATTACGCCCATGGTCGCCAATGGCAAGGTGTATGTCGGCACTCCAAACAGTGTAGTGGTCTTCGGTCTGTTGCCCTGATTTTGCGGTGCCAGGGATAATTATTCCCTAGTGCGCCGGAGCTGGGCCCATAAAATAAAGCGGGGCAAGCACCCGAGCTTGCCCCACCCTCAAGCAGAATGCCTGCCTTGCCTGAAAATTGTTATTTGCCGGGTTTCAAATCCTTCAGCAGCGCATGAACGAGGCTATTGATATCGTTCTGCGTTAACGAAAAATTGTCATAGTGAACTGGCTTTGCTCCAACCGCGCGGTAAACCCGATGTTTCGTCGGCTGCTGCATCCAGTCAAAAACTATGGTGCCTTCCCGGAAGTGTATGTTTTCGTACCCGACATACGCCGGGCCGTAGCCCCAGGATTGCCAGCAACGGAACGGGCCACACACGAGCCCGGGATATGCGCCTGCGTAGCCCACCGGCACGGTGGCGTTACCGCTATGCACGGCAAACTTATAGTCCACGAGAAACTCGGCCGCCCGAGGGTCGCTCACCTGTTTGAATCCCTTTGACGCCAGTGTCTGCTCGATAGCCGTCTTCACGCGCTCGCGGTCGACCGCATCGTCGGCTGCCGCTTCGCGCGGTGGCGGAGCCTGATTCCGAGCGATTTGGTCACGAGAGAGGACCCGGCGATCGTCGCCATTCGTGGCGCGCGCAACCACCGGTTCCTGCACAGCGGGGCGCCAGGCCCACGTGGCGTTTTTCGGAATGCGCACATCGGGATCGTGCGTTACTCGAACATATTCATCGCAGCCGGCCACCAGCGCCACGGAAAGGATCGCCGCGGTAGACAAAATGAATTTGGTTGTTTTTAGCGACTGCAAACTCAGCATCTGACAGGCCTCCAAAGGCAAATTCTTCCCTGTCTTCCTAAACCCTGCATGAATTGGATAGTTGCGCTGGGAGAGCAGGTTGTGCGTTTCTGCGCCCTTCCTACCGATCCGCCAACTCTCTACGTCTTCGTCGGAAGGGCCCAGTCCGACGGCGGGAAAACGACCGGCCAGAATTTCGGCGCAGGGCGGTCAAACTCAAACGCTACCGCAAAGTAGTCCGGGCTGGGCTGGTCGATGCGCACCACGCGGCAGCTCTGTTTTGCTCCGGTTTGCGGATTCTGTAGGTTGATCGGCTGCCCTTGCAGAAGCTCCATCTTTAATTTCATCAAACCGCCGTGCGCGTTAACCACCAGCGTATGAGTATCCTCCTGCATCTGCGCTCGGTCCGGCGTCTCAGCAAAAACAGTAATCGGGATCTGCAGCATCACGCGTTCGCTGCGTCGCCGATTTATACCATCGGAAGGGGACACAAGGCTCTCCGTTCAGCGGCTTCTGCGCGTGCAAGTCCTTGAGAGAACTTCAGGCCACCTGCGCTTTCCGTCTCCCAATACACCTGTTTTGCAGCGGCGTAGCCGGGCCTGCACAACTTTTTCGAGCGAATCACTCGCTCGATCGCTTCTCTTTAGTCTACCGAATCGAAGCGCCCGAACTCCACTCCGAACGACCCGCGACGTGCTTTGGTAAACGGTAGGATGTGCCATCTATTCCGCAGAAGCGAGGCCGTATCGGCGATGAGATGGCCGGCTCAAGGCAGCAGCATGGCTTGCAAGCGGGATTTTGCCTCGGGCCATTCCGAATCGAGAATGCTGAAGTACACCGTATGCCGGATGCGGCCGCTCGCGGTAATCATGTGATTGCGGAAAATCCCTTCTTCGCGCGCCCCGATCCGCAAAATCGCCGCACGCGATCGCTCGTTCAAGGAATCTGTTTTCAGTTCAACGCGAATGCACCCTAGCGTCTCGAACGCGTGCTTCAGCAGAAGATATTTCGCCTCGGTGTTAACGGCCGTCCGCTGCCATGCCGGCGCCAACCAGGTCCAACCAATTTCCACGCGATGATTGCTGCGGTCGATGTTGCCGTAGCGCGTGCTTCCGATTGCCTTTCCGCCCGGTTTTTCGATCACTGCAAACGGCAGCGAGACCCCGCGCGCCTGTTCCTCCAGCGCCGTCTCGATGTACGCGGACATCTCCTCTGGCGTCCGCACCGGCGTGGGAATCCAGCGCCACAACTCCTCCTCAAGTCCCACCGCGCTCAATTCGGCCTGATGCGCTTGGGCGAGCGGCTCTAGCCGTACGTGGCGGCCTTCCAACACGATGGGCGCGACGATCATTTCTGAGATCATGAAGAACGTATAGTACAGTCCCCTGCGCCGCCTGGGGAGCACCAATTTGGTCAGCCTCCGGCGCTACTAACTCCGATGCGAGAAATCGCCTCCAAAATCAGACGTTTATATCACCCGGCAAACCAAAAACAGCTGGATGGCGTCCTACCTTCAGGCGCGCGCGGGAACTTTCCGCTTCGTTTGAGTGAATTAAGCTATAGAACGTGCCATCCGCTCCTGGCCAGGTTTGGGAAAATAATGCACAAATCTATCCTTCGCATTGGGCATCGTGGCGTGCGCCACCTTGTATGGCTGCTGAGCATCGCCCCCCTTGTATTCTTCGCACTCATGGCCGGAGAATTCCGCGCACAGCAGCCGCAGCCACAAAGTCAGCCAGAACTGAAGCGCCCGCAGGGAGCTTCGCCCAAAATCGCCGTCGAAGTCAAAACCGTCAGCGTTCTCGCCACCGTTCGCGACAAGCACGGAAAAATCATCCCGAATCTGACCAAAGACGATTTCATCCTCGACGAAGACGGCCGCCCACAAACCATCAATTATTTCTCGCGCGAAAGCGATTTGCCGCTCCGTCTTGGTCTCCTCGTCGATACCAGCCTCAGCCAGCGCAAAGTCCTCGATCAGGAGCGCAGCGCCAGCTACACCTTCCTCGATCAATTGATGCGCCAGGACAAAGACCTGGCTTTCGTCATTCATTTCGACCGTGAAGTCGAGCTCCTCCAGGATTTCACGCCTTCCCGTCCCAAACTCCAAGCCGCCCTGCAATCGCTCTCCACTCCCCAAATGAATGACAGCAACAGCGGTAGCTCCGGGAACGGAGGAGGCGGTTACGGTGGCCGAGGAGCAGGGAGAGGACACGGTTCAGGCATGCACGGTGGAGGAACACAGCTCTACGACGCGATTTTCCTGGCTTCCGACGAGCTCATGAGCAAGCAGCACGGCCGCAAAGCCATCATCGTCCTGTCTGATGGCGTCGATCGCGGCAGCAAAGAAACCCTGGCCGAAGCCATCGCCACCGCCCAGCGCGCGGACACCATCGTCTACTCCATTTATTTTGCCGACGAGGAAGAGAACTTCAACCGGCCCGGGGGCTTTGGCATGGGCGGCCCAATGGGAGGGCACGGCGGCATGGGCGGCGGTCGTGGCGGTGGCAGGTATCCGCGGCAAGAAGAGCGGCCCGACGGCAAGAAAATCCTCGAGCAAATTTGCAAGGAAACGGGCGGGCGGTTCTTCAAGGCCACCAAGAAGGAAACGGTAGACAAGATTTACGCCGAGATTGAAGAAGACTTGCGCAACCAGTACAGCCTCGCCTACACCCCCGACAAAGGCAACACCGTCGGCTATCACAAGATCCAGCTCACCGTGCCCAAGCAAAAGGACCTGGTCGTCCAGGCCCGCGACGGTTACTACTACGGCAACTAGCCATGCATTTGACACCCGGTCATTTACCGAAGGCTACCCGGTCCCTTGCCGATGGATCCGAGTCTTCTGCTAATCGTTCTACGCGTACAATTCAGTGCTGCTTCTCGCCCTTGTCCATATCCGCTGACCGGCCTCCCGCCGAGAAGGAAAACCGGTGCGGCCAGGCCGCGCCGTGGAGTATGATAGAGTGTTATAAAAATACCCATTCAGGATAACGATGCAGACTGCCACAAATGGAAAGGTATTGCTGAGGGTCCGGCCGCGCGGCTTTTGCGCGGGCGTGGTTCGAGCCGTGGATATCGTCGAGCTGGCTCTTGAAGCCTACGGCGCTCCCGTCTACGTCCACCACGAAATCGTCCATAACACCTATGTTGTCGAGCAGTTGCGCCGCCGCGGCGCCATCTTTGTCGAGTCCATCGCCGATGTGCCGCATGGCGCCGTACTGGTCTTCAGCGCCCATGGCGTGCCTCCTCCGGTTCGGCAGGAAGCCAAGGACCGCTCGCTAAAAGTAATCGACGCGACTTGCCCGCTGGTCACCAAAGTTCACATGGAAGCCCTGAAATTCGCGAAAGACAAGCGCACTATCATTCTAATCGGCCACAAAGACCATCAGGAGATTGTAGGGACTTCCGGTGAAGCTCCAGACAGCACCATCGTCGTTGATTCCGTAGCCGCTGTGGACGCTCTCGAAGTGCCTGATCCGGATAGGCTATCGTTCCTTACGCAGACCACTCTCAGCCTTTACGACACGCAAGAAATCGTTGCGCGCCTCCGCCAAAAATTTCCGGCCATCAAGGGCCCGGCTAGCGATGACATCTGCTACGCCACGCAAAATCGTCAGGAAGCTGTCGAACAAGTGGCCAAAGATGTCGATTTGATCTTGGTCGTCGGCTCGCCGAACAGCTCGAATTCTAATCGTCTCGTCGAAGTCGCTCAGCGCAGCGGCGTAAAGGCGCAGCTCATTGATTCCGCAGCCGACATTGACGTGAAGTGGCTCGAAGGCGTGGGCCGCGTCGGCTTGACGGCAGGCGCTTCCGCTCCCGAAGTGCTGGTCGAGCAAGTCAGCCAGCGCTTGGCCGAGTGCGGTTTTACGGATCAACGCGATCTCGATCTGATTCGCGAGGACGTTCGTTTCACGCTTCCTCCGGAACTGGCGACCATCGCGCCGGCGCCGGCGCTGCGCCGCTAATTTTCAGAGCCGCGGGATCTCAGGGTGGGCGTTTCGCCCAGGCCGTTCGCGGCCAGCCCGCGCAGTACGCAGGGACACACAACACAAGGAGCAAACTTTGGCGGTCAAAATCGTCCGTCAGCCGAAGAAGATTGCTTTGATTGGTGCGCCGTCCAGCGCGGCCGCTTTCCTCGCCGGAAGCGAAAAAGCCCCGGCGGCGTTGCGGGCTTTAGGACTGATCGAACGCTTGCAAAATGCTGGCTACGAAGTTACGGATCTTGGCGACTGCGCCCCGCGGTTCTTCGCGGACGACGACGAACACAAACGGGCGCGAAATCTACAGGAAATCGTTGCCGGCCTCAATGATCTGAAGGTGCGCGCCGAAATAGCCATCAAGAGCGGCGCGCTCGTCCTGGTTCTGGGCGGCGACTGCGCGCAAGTCATTGGCCTCCTCACCGGCGCTCGCCGCTACTATAAACACATAAACTTATTGTGGTTCGATCGTGATGCCGATCTGAACACTCCCGCATCAACACCCTCAGGCCGGATCGACGGTATGGTTGTCGCCCACGTTATTGGTCGTGGAGCTCCAGAACTCGTCCGCTTCTGGGGCGAGTCGCCCCTGGTGCGCGAGCCGGACGTAACCCTCTTCGGTCTCGAAAGAGTCGATCCTCCTGAGCAGGAATTCCTTAGCAAGTCTCCCATGCGTCACATTGACGCGGCGGACATCCAATCCAAAGGCGGAAGCGCATCCGGCCGCAACGCTCTTTCCCAGGTCCACGCCGATGCGCACGAGTTTGTCCTGCATCTGGATACCGACGTCATCGCCGAAGACGAATTTCCAGCAGTGAATGTCCCCGCCAGCGGCGGTCTGCGCCTGGAAGACGTTCGGGCAGCCCTTATTGAAATTGCAAAACACAAGAATTTGCTCGGCCTCGACGTAGCCCAGTACAACCCCGACAAAGATCCCGACGGCAGCGGCGCAAAAAAACTCGTCGACTTGCTAGTCGAAGTTCTTGCCGCGCGACTCGAGCCCGAACCGGCCCCAGCCGCGGAGCCCGCCTCCGATTCGCCCGAAATTTCTACCTCCGGTACCTCCGCCTAACCACTGCTTCGTGCTTCTCTTGGTGGTGAGCTTCGCGTAATAACCCGGTTGGACTCTGCCCCTCTTCCCCCTGTTCTCTTGAAACGTTTTCATCCCCCTGCGCACTACCCTGCAACGTATACAGCCTTACTCGCGGCTCCGCAGGCGGCCATTTGCTTCCTTGAGGGAATCATCCACTGAACCGCCTGCGGGCCGGGGGTTCGCGGTAGCCATCGAACCGGTGAACTATGAGAAGCGGCGGTCTCACTCTTGCTGCGCTGATCGTCATTAGCGGGCTTCTTCGTATGACCGGCCCTTCCGTGCCGTTTTCCGGTCAAGATCAGAACGCTCTTAAGCAAACGGTAAGCGCGAAGGGATCCCAGAAGAACTCCTACCACGACGATCTAGCTGCGGTGATTCGAGACTTTTACGGCACGCCACCGGATGGTAGCGACTCCTCGACTCTCACCGAGCTATCGAATCATTTGAATGTCCCTGCGAAGGCAAGAAGCCGGATTCAGTACGTGATTGCCATTCTTCCCGATCCGGTTCACACGCATCTTGGGCTCTTCTTCGATCGCGGCGTCGATGCGATTATGCAAGCAGCGCAAAAAAAGGGGTACGTCTTTGATCGCGCTATTTTGCCATGGGACCGTTGGACACGCGGAGATATCTCCGATCCGGATACCCGTAGAGCGCAAATGGCCGAAGAGGCGGCTCGCGAAGCCTACCCTGCACTTCTGATTTTTCGTCCACAGCCCGTATTGGCAGTGCTCGCCACAGAGGATCATGCCCCTAGTGCGGATTCAAATGCCTGGGCCGATCGACCGCTGTTTGTGCTCGTTGTCGGGGAAACGCCTACGGGTGGTCTGCACAAGGAACAATTCCGCAATGCCCGCAGAATCATTCGCGAGATCGGCAAATCTCCCGGCGATTCTCAAACATCCGCGAAGAACCCCATGCTCGTTCTGGGCCCGACTTTTTCTGGCTCGCTGGATTCGCTGCATCAGGAGCTTGCTGAAGCCGCGATTGAATTCGCCGAGACGTTCGTATACAGCGGAACCGTGACAAGCGCTCGCGCCATACACGCTTTTGACTTGGAGACTCCAGCCGGAGTTCACTTTGCCTCCTTTCGGGAAAATGACGAATACGCGCTCTCTGAATTCGTGCGTTTCGCTTCCTATCGCGGCTACGGGCGCAACAAAATTGCCGTTCTTTCCGAAGATGGGACGACCTACGGGGCGCAGAAAATCCTCCACACGAACCCTGGTTTCGAAGGGCTCTCCGCCGACGCCCAAAACTCCTCTGGCCACGGCGCATCCGATGAAGCTCTTCAACTGCATTTTCCTCGGGAGATTTCCTACTTCCGGTCCGCTTATCAAAAGCAAACCTCCGCACCCCAAACGTCCGCACTCGCATCCGCGGGTCCTTCCACGCTTCCCACGGACCTCGCTGAAGCGGGCAACGATGACGATTCAGTCTCCCCGTACGGTGGCGCGCAAACTCCTCGCTCGCAAGAATCGGTCATGCTTGGCATTGTGAGCGAGCTTCAGAAGCACCACATCGAATTCACGATCTTGCTGGCGACTGATCCCGTTGACGAACTGTTTCTCGCCCGCTATTTGCGGCAGGCTTACCCGCAGGGCCGCGTCGTCGTCATCACTCCCGACCTCCTCTTCCTCCGTGAAGAGGATTCCTTTCTCAAAGGTGTCCTCGGGTTGGATAACTACTCTCTCGTCCCCGGCCTTAACGACAGACTCTGCGGCCAGAAGGAGTCTTTCGGCATTCACGAAGATCGGCTCTTCGTCAGCAGCCCCAGCGCAGGAACGTTCAATGCGATGGTTGCGCTTCTTTCGCTCGATAAAGCCATCTCCGAAGGCTGGGCGCCCGGCTCGCGCAAGGAACGCTTCGTCGAAACGTCACGATTTGTACCTCCCGCGCCCTACTCGGAGTATGGAACTCCGCTCGTGGAGGAATCGTCAGGAGAAGTCGGCTGCGAGAAGAGGCCTCTGCTCTGGATTTCGATTCTCGGTCGTGATGGATTTTGGCCTATCGTCGGCATGAGCGAGCATGAACTCCGCTCCGCGGACCATCAGGAGCCCATCGCTCAATTCCGTAGTGATCGCGATATTCCCAGCTCTCTGAAAATTGCTTCCGGACCAGTTACTCCGCCCGCACGCCTGCCCGCGACTATGCCGGCCGCGTGGAGCTTGTGTTACTGCCTCTGCTTGCTCCTCCTGGTTGGCCACGGGTTGCTGAGCTGGACCGGCACGATTCTTGCGGACTCTGAAGTTCGCGCACAGTTTGCGAGGAACGACGCCCGTGCCACCATCGTCCTTGCCCTCGGCGCACTGGCTCTTGCCGCCACTTTTTCTGTGCTCATTTGTACGCGCACTCCCATCGTCCAGTGGACTGGAGGACTGCCCCTTACGATTCTTATGTGGCTCCCGTTGCTGTTCTTTGCGGGCCTCACCATCTGGGACGTCGGCAGATTGCGTAAACAGCCTTCCGTCGCTTGGGCTTTCGCCGTGATCCTTCTGTGTTTCGTCAGCTTCCAGCTCTACCTCGCGTGCTATCCATCGGAGTATCTCCGAACGTACTGGTCGAACCGCCTCGTCCATATTACTTCCGGTGTGTCTCCCATCCTTCCCGTGCTGCTTTTGCTAGGCGCGGGCTATTGGTGGATGTGGATGAGCTTGCGCGGTATTTCGCTCGTCGATCTGCGCAGGCCTCACCTGCCTGCAAAAGAAGATCTGCGCAATTTCTCGATTCGCATCTCCGATAAGGAAGGAGAAGAACTGCGCGAGGCCGCGCATCCTTTTTTCTTCCTCTGGCAAGTTCTGCTTCCGGTGGCCTTACTGGCCCTGCTTTCTCTCACAGTGCTGGACCTGCGGCATCCCGTCCAGTCGATTGAAGGATGGGCCTACGATTGGGGATTCTCGCTCCTATTGGCGCTGATGATCGCCACGTTCCTGGGAACCTTGTTAAAGCTGGTGATTACGTGGCTGAAATGCAGGCAGATTCTCGCCGGCCTGGACCGCACTCCTCTGCGCTTCGCCTTTGGAAGAATGAAATATCTCTCCTGGCATTCATTCTGGAATCCGGGCGGGAGCACCCTTCGCGAAACCTACAAGATCATGACGCGCGCGCTGGAAAACAGGGACCGGCTCGTGCACGCGCTGGATACTGACAAGGATTGCCAGCTCAGCGACGCAAGCCGCGATCTTGTGAAGACCCAGCTTGCCGAGACGGAAAGAGTCAGGACGGAGATGCACGACGCTTATTGGGCCGTTTTCTCCACTGAGAATGGGAACGCGGGCCGCGCCGGTGAACCGCTCCAGATTTCGCAACCTTCATCGCCTGATTTGTCGCATCAATTGGGAAGCAAGCTTGTGGCCAGATGTGCGAAAAAAGACAATGAAGCGAAGCATCTCGAAACCCTGACAAGCAAATTCGAGGATCTGCAAAGGTCAATGGCCAAGACTGCGGCCACGCTGATTCTGGAAATGTTGATGCCAACCTGGCCTCAAGAGGCCGCCACGGTCGTTTCAGAAGATGCCAGACTGCCCAAGCCGCAAATATCTCTGACGCGCGCGCTCGCGGAAGAATTCACAGCGCTCGTTTTCGTGAATTTTCTTGTAACTGTCCTGCTCCGCATGCGCTCCCTGGTCATTTGCGCCGGCGGCATGTACGTCTTCATCGTGCTGTCCGTGAGTGTCTATCCCTTTGAGCCTCATCCCGCTCTTCAGTCGCTTACAGTCATCCTGCTCCTCGTGATGGGCGCGGCCGTCGGCTTCGTTTACGCCGAGATGCATCGCGAAGCCATTCTCAGCCGTCTCACATCCACCCCCGTCGGCGAACTCGGCTTGGACTTTTGGCTGAAGCTCGCTTCCGCAGGAGCAATCCCGGTTTTCAGTTTGCTCGCCGCGCAATTTCCTAGCATCAACCAGTTTCTCTTTTCCTGGCTCGAGCCCGCCCTCCAGGCGATGAAGTGAAGCTGCCCAATCTTCCGCGCGACTAGCGGCTTAGGCCCTCGCCTGAGTCCTTCAGAGGATGATCCGCGTGCCCGTAGATTTGATGGAGGGTCGCGCCGGTCTGTACCGCTTCCGGATCTTTCAAAATGGTCTGTGCTTGCTGAAGGCCGATGAGCGAGTGGACGCGTCGCGGCGCTCGAGCCAAGGCCGTTTCAAATGCGCCTCGCGCTTCCGCAGTTTGGCCACGAGCGAGAAGAAATTCGCCCAGCAATTCATGCGAAGGCTTGGCAATCAGCGGCGGCCCGAATGCCGAGGGCAGCGACGCCTCGTCGTCCGCGGCTTTTTGAAGGACGGCGCCGGCCTGTTCGAGAGAACTCTCTCGCCAAAGAACCAGTCCCTGAATCTGATCTGCCAAAATGCCCGGCACTTTTCTCATCCAGTGGCTGGCGGAATATCTCTCTCTGTCTAGCTCCGCACTCAGTTGCGGACCGAGCGTTTGAATTTGCGTTAACAAAGCGCTGGCGTCAGCCGGCTTACCACGCTCGCAATTTGCGAGTGCATCCGTATACAAGAACATGAGTTGGGTCCAAGCCGATGCACCGGTAGGGAGCTTCCAGTCCGCTGCTTCACCGCTCCAGGCCTTTGTTTCGATCAAGTAATGGGCCCGCATCTGAACGAAAGAGCCCGCGTCCGAATCGTCCGGATCAACACCGCCACGCCCATGCCGACTCGCCTCTGCTTCCGCCTCGTTCCGGCATCCTGTGAGAATGCGCAGTGCATTCGCGAACCGTCCCTGCTGGAGGTAGCTGTATTCGAGCCACAGATTGTAGTGTCCGCAGTATTCCGCGGGCCTGCCGGCTGCAGCGCGCCGCCGGTTGATAATTCCTGTGGCGGTTTCGTTAGCGTTCGACACGTCATCCCACATTCCTAGCGCCAAAAAAATATGCGAGGTCATGTGCTGTGCGTGCGCGGCTTCCGGCGCAATTTTTGAATAAGCTTGCGCCGCGCGCAGGCCAAGGATGGCGTGGGTGGGATCGTCGAACGAATGAATCAGATAGTGGGCCGCGCCGGGATGATGCGGATGCGCATAAAAAACATCCTCGAGCAGCGCCGCCGCGCGCATGTAGGTCGGGACGTCCCGTCCATTGTGCGCCGTGCCCAGGATCGAGAGAGCGTAGAAGCACGTGGCGTCGATGTCGCCGGGATACTTCTCGTGAAGCCCCCTCATGAAATCGGAGTAGCGCGCATCCCGGTCGTATTTCGCTCCATCGCCATAGAGAATCTCCACCCCACGCAGATAGTCTTTTTCACGCTCGGTTTTTGCTTTCGCTAGCCGCTCTTCCTGCGTAGGCGCAAGTTTTTGCAGAGCGGCGCGCGCGGCGTGACGGTTTTGCTGCTCCCAAATTGGGTGATTGAACGTCATGGCCTCTCCCCAGTAGGCCATCGCGAAGCCAGGATCGATCTCTTCCGCTCTGCGAAATGCAGCCGCGGCGTCTTCATATTCGAAGTTGTGAAGCTCGGCGAGCCCGTAAAGAAAATCTTTTTCCGCAGCAGGCGCGCCGGAATTGGCGAAGGAAACCTCGCCCACCGAGGATTGCGCGCGAAGCGGGCATGGAATCAGAAGCGCAAGGATCACGAGTGGCAACGGCACCCGCACCCAGAGTCGAAGGAAAAGAATTGTCGTGCTTGGATCTCGCGTCCAGTTGTTCAAGTTGGCGTCCAACCTTTCTATCATTGTGCGCGTGATCATAGGTTTGCGTGGGTGTTGCGTCAAACGCGGGGAGGAGACGGCGCGCCAGCTTCGGCGCGCTTGCGATGGTAACGCGCGAGTCCAAGCCAGGAAAGGTTGAGGCCGCAATTAAAAATGAAATGCTCGGCTTCCGTTCCGGCGACGTGCTGTTTGATTTCGACGGTCGTCGCCGCAACGAATGCCTCAAGCGCCGCCCGGTCCTCAGCCGCGGAGTGTAAGACCTTCGCAGACAGCTTGCCCCAGCGCTGCAAATTCCGGCGGTATTCCGTGATGTGCGCAACGGGATCGTTGGAATAAGCAAAGTGCGTGAGGAACAAGCGCGCCGGTTTCCGCGCGGCGATGGCGTCCAGAGACGCACTCCACACTTCCAGATCAATATCCGGCGGCGGGGCGAGCGGGACGACGTACGGGTTGCCTTCGATGTGAAAACCTCCCGTGTCACCAACGTACGCGGTGTTGTCGGCCGGATCAAAATAGGAAACGTGATGCGCGGCGTGGCCGGGCGTGAAAACGACCTCGAGTTTGCGGCTTCCGAGTGAAAGCGTTTCTCCCCCTTCAAGGATTCGCAAGTTCTCGAAGGGCACGGGCAAACTCTCGCCGAATAATTTTTGCAGTTCGCCCGGCCAAAGCCGCTCGGCGCTGGCGAGCAGCTTGGAAGGATCGGCCATGTGCCGCATCCCTGCTTTGTGAACGTACACTTCAAGATTCGGGTTCTCTCTGATGAGTGTGCCAACCGCGCCGGCATGATCGAGATGTATGTGCGTCAGCAGAATTGCGTGCAGGTCGGTAACGTCAATCCCGCGCGCGCGGAGCTGTTCGCGCAAGGTCGGAACTGTCGAAGCGGGCCCCGGATCGAGTATCGCGCGATGCCCGTTCGATTCGAGCAACACTGCCGCGATCGAACGCGGCCGTCCCAGCCAATTCGTGTCGAGAATCGTGGTCTTGAGCATTCTGAACGTAGTGTAACGCGAGTTGGAGTCATCCCGCTGAGGCGCGGGGAAGTTTAGTGGATGGAAGGGGTTGCGGGGTCCCTTACGGCGGCCGAAAATGAGGCGGCGAACCGCTCGCCACCGTCCTGACGCCCCGCGGTTTTCGAGGATCGCGTGAGTTCTCGAAGCAATATGCCATGAAGTTCGGGCACGCAAAAGCCGGGTAAAGAAACTACGCTTCATTCGCCTGACGAGTCGAATGCGCAGCCCGCAGCGAGGAGGAAAGCCTTGCAGACCGGGGGAAACCTAGAATACGCTACCAAGACTGCGTCCTGCGGCTTCTTGAATTGTCTCCCCGGGGTGGCGAAGAATTGGGAGAAGGTCCCGGTGGAGAGATGTCTAATGGCAAAAGAAAGCTCGCTTGCCATGTTTTTTCCTGGAGAGAGTTTGGCGGCGCCGCGTGCGGCGCTGCACAGGAAACGCAAAGGATTTAGGCTCTGAAACAGAAAACTGAGGGAGAACGAATTATGCGAAAGTGGTGTGCAGCAGTCGCAGTAAGTGTGCTATTGGCTTTGCCGTTGTGCGCCCAGCAGAAGGGGGATGACGCCAGCGGAACGGCGGTGGCGGAAAATATGCCCGTGAAATTAACTCCGGCAGACATAACGCCTGCGGCGCGAAGTTTGTTCGCGATGCCGGAAAGTCCGCGCCCGAATCCCATTCCCGCCGGTTCCAGCTCTGACGCAGCAACGACTCCGGGTAAAGCTTGGCCCCACTACGAGATCGCGGGAATGTTCGACTACGTGGATTTCAATCCTGGCGGAGGATTCAGCTCGTTCAACAATTATGGCGGTTCGGGATCGTTCACATGGAATCCCACGCGGTACCTGGGACTCAACGAAGAGATCGGCGCGATGAGCTATCATCGCCAAGTAGCCGGCGTTGGCACGGCTAATGGAACGCTCTCGACCTTCCTGATCGGTCCTCGCCTGAACATCCGCCGATTCGATTATTTTGTTCCGTTCGTGGAATTCATGGTGGGATCCGCGCATTCCGGTCCCTCCATGACTGGTGGGACCGACCAGAGCGCTTTCGCCCTCGTGGCGGGCGGTGGCGTGGATATCGCGTTCACGAAGAATCTCGCGTGGCGTTTTGCGGAAATTGATTATTTGATGACCGCGTTCAACGGAAACTACCTCGGCGGAAACGGCCGGCAGCAGAGCTTGCGGCTCGGAACGGGCATAGTTTACCGCTTCGGTTTTCCGAAGGAAGCGCCTCCTGCGCCGGTAAATCATCCTCCCGTGGCCGCATGTTCCGCGAATCCGGCGTCGATTTTTGCTGGTTCGGGGGACAACGTTGCGATCCATGTGAACGCCAGCGATGCGGACAATGACACGCTGACGTACACCTACACAGCGACCGGCGGAGCCGTGGATGGCACCGGCCCGGATGCCCGCTGGAATTCCACGGGCGCCGCCGCGGGAACCTACACCGTGACTGCGGCCGTAAACGACGGCAAAGGCGGAGCGGCTTCTTGCGCCACGGACATCAAGGTGGAAGAGCGGCCGAATCGTCCGCCGACGGCAACGTTGTCGGTTGAGCGCAGCCCCATCCAACCCGGCGAGCACACCGGAATTATCTGCACCGGCAGCGATCCGGATGGCGATCCGTTGACCTACAGCTATACGGCTTCGGGAGGCCAGGTTACTGGCACGGGCGCGAATGCCCAGTTCGATGCCACGGGCTTGGCGGCTGGTACGTACACCGTAAAGTGCACGGTGAACGACGGACGTGGCGGCACGGCTGATGCTTCCGGAAACGTGGAGGTCAGTGAACCTCCGCAAGTTCATCAGTTGGAGGTACGGCTTGCTTTGCACAGCATTTATTTCCCGACGGCGCAGCCCACGGTTGCAAGACCGAACGGCGGACTGTTGGCGAGCCAGGCAGCCACATTGGAAACGCTGGCAACCGATTTCAAGCAGTATTTGACCTACAAACCGGACGCGCATTTGATTCTGGGCGGCCATGCGGACATCCGCGGAGGGAAGCAGTACAACCAACTCCTCTCCGAGCGCCGGGTTAAGCGCGCCGAGAACTACCTGATCGAAAAGGGCGTGCCCGCCGATCACCTGGAGACCAAGGCGTATGGTGTTGACGAGAACATGTCCGAAGAACAGGTCAAGAAACTTCTCGAAGACGACCCGGATCTCACCGCGGCCGAGAAGCAGAAATTCCTGAAAAACCTGCTGACCATTCGCCTTGCAAACAACCGCCGCGTCGACGTGACCCTAAGCACTACGGGTGAGCAGTCGGTGCGGCGCTTCCCGTTCAACGCCCATGATGCTTTGACCTTGCTTAGCCGGAAAGTCGAGGGTGGCGGCGAGGCCAAGAAACCCGTCGCCAAGAAACCCGCGGCCAAAAAGCCGACCGCTAAACCTTAGTTCGAGAGGCAAACGCCGCTAGATCGGCCACGGCAGCAAGCGATCCAAAAAGTGGCTCGCGTTTCCGCGCGGGCCACACACCAGCAACAGAAGCCGGGCTCGCGGAAACTTCTTCCGCCGAAGCCCGGCTTCTTTTTTGCTGGAAGATCCCTGCCGGGCCCCCGGGACGGCTCGTCAGTCTGAACGGTCCCAGTTCCGCTTGGCCGTGTCCGGCCGGCTGTTTACAAAGTGAATCGGACGCGAACGGCGAGTGCCCGAAAGGGCGGAGGTTTTCCCGAAATGGGATTTCTCGCCTTCCCAATTTGGCAAACCTCTGAAAAACAAGGTATTACGCGCCGAACCTGCGCTCACTCAACGTGAATTACCCCAGAGTAATTTCCCAAATAGAAATTATTCAAATGATGCTAATATAGCTAACTAGTTGAATTATGAATTGTTGCTGTTTTATTCCCCAATTGGCACTGAGTGTGCAATTGAAACAGCCGAGACTCAATTTTGAGGTGATTGCCGATGAGCGAGGAAGCCGGCGCACAGCGCGCACCGATTCCCATCACCGTCCTCGTCGTCGAGGATGAGGAAAGCACCCGGAAGCTTTGCGCCGACGTCGCCGAGTCTTCCGGCATGAAGGCCATCGTCGCCGGCACTGTCGAAGAGGCGCTTCGGCGGCTGGAGACTTCTGCGGTCGATATTATCGTTACGGATCTGATTCTACCTCCGTCCAGCGGGCTCGAGCTTCTGAAACAGGTTCACGAAATGTATCCGCAGGTGGCCGTCGTGGTCTTGACGCAGTATGGAACGATCGACTCCGCCGTCGCGGCCACGCGCATGGGCGCAGTGGATTACGTCACCAAACCGTTTCACATCGACGATTTGCGCGCGCGGCTCGAACGGGTCGCCCGCGACATGGACCTGGATCGCGAGAACCGCCTCCTGCGCGAGCAATTGCGTTCGAAGCCGGGGTTCGGCGGGATGATCGGCGTCTCCGCCAAAATGCAGCGCGTATATAAAATGATCGAGAAAGTCAGCCAGCACGAATATCCCGTTTTGATTTTGGGCGAGAGCGGCACGGGAAAAGAGCTGGTGGCCAAGAGCATTCATTATTCTGGCGTGCGCAAGGATCGTCCGTTCGCGCCCGTGGACTGCTCGTCCCTCGTCCCCACGCTCATCGAATCGGAACTCTTCGGCTATGTGAAAGGAGCCTTCACGGGGGCCATGCAGGCGAAACAGGGCCTGCTCGAAGCCGCTCAGGGCGGCACGCTCTTCCTCGACGAAATAGGGGACATGCCGGTGGACCTGCAAGCCAAGCTATTGCGCGCGCTACAGGAACGCGAAGTGAAGCCCGTCGGCTCAACCGAGCGGCGGCACATCAATATCCGCATCATCGCCGCCACGAACCGCGATCTGGAAGCCGCGATTCGCTCCGGCGGATTCCGCCAGGACCTTTATTTTCGCCTCAATGTGGTGCAGATCAAACTTCCGCCTCTGCGCGAGCGGAAGAGCGACATCCAGCTTCTGGTCACGGTGTTTCTCGAGAAATTTTCCGATCCGCACGGTCCCCCACGCACCATTTCTGACGACGCCATGCGCCGCCTGATCGCCTACGACTGGCCCGGCAACGTTCGCGAACTCGAAAACGCGATCGAACGCGCGGTGGCTATGGGCTCAGGCCCCATTCTCCATGTCGGCGACTTGCCTTCGAATTTGCACTATCCGAGCAGCGAGCGCGCTCCCGATAAGGATGAGCTGCTGCCGATGGAAGAGCTTGAACGCCGCGCCATTCTTCGCACACTCCGCGAAACCGGCGGCGACAAGCTAGCCGCGGCCCGCATGCTCGGCATCGGGAAGACGACGCTTTATCGCAAGCTCAAGCAGTATCAAGTGGAACAAGTCGAGCGATAGAACTCCGTTCTTTTTCTACGCACAGCCTCAATACCTTTTCTCTCGAGCAACTCTTCCCCGCCCTATGGTCAGATCGCGCCGCAAATCAGCTTTCCGAAGAATTCTCTGATCCGTGCTGCAGACAAAGCAAGCGTAATCCCGCTTGAACGGCCCGGTCCACTCTGGGAAGGACTACGGTGCCAGTCTCGGCATGGGACTGGGGCCTTTTGCGAACTCTTTTCCTTGCACCGCAAATCATTGATTCCATGAGCACTACAACAGCAATCGGTTGGGCCTCCCAATGCATGTGCCTACCTCGGAGAGGTACCGCCTGGGGACGTGCGGTTATATACGCGCCGCCGCCCTGGACCGAGCCGCAAAGCCAAATGTGGGCCTCGCAAAAAAAAGAAGAAGCGGAACACGTCTGGCAGGGAGCAGCCGGCGCCGGAATTGCCGGAGCGCCGCGCGAGGAATTGATCCGCGAAGCGATTCATTCGCTCTCCCGGGAAGGGCACGCCGACCGAATCGGAGTCTGGCTGGAGCAGGATGCGTCCATTCTCCCGGAACCGCTAGCTCCGGCCTGTCTCCGCGGAATTGTATGGGAAGCCGATGGCGAGGAACCGGCGCCCGAATGGGAACGATTGTCCCTCGAGGCTCCCTTGCCGCAAGATCTGTTCACCTCGCACAAGAGTGTTCTCCAGAAGATCGAGATTTTTCAGGGCCAGGCGATGATCGGTCCCTTGGTAGGTTTGCGTCACGCCCTGTGGACGCCGATCCGCGCCAAAGACCATCTGTACGGCGTGCTCCTTATCGCGACACGTAAGAAACAGTCAGACTTATCTCGCTTCTCCGCAGAATCGGTTGCTGCGCAATTAGCCCTGGCGCTTGAATTGGAACAGGAACATCGCCTCGCGCGCGAAAGCTTGGCGGATGCGCGCCTCACCAAGCAGATTCTCGCCGCGCTGGGGAGCGGTGCTTCCGCCGACACAATTCTCTCTCGGCTGGCCGCCAGTTGCACCACTGACACTGCCGAAGGTTGCGGCGCGGGCGCTTCCTTTACGGTTATTGGCCGTCGGCCCGCCCAGATGCCGGGTGGTTCGCCATCCACCGGAATGGAGTTCGCATGTGAAAGCGGGCCCAGAGCTTGGACCGGCGCCATCGAGCGGGAACCACTCGCTGGTTTGTGGCGCGCCGCGGTGCAGGCCCGGCATGTCGTGGGAGAAGCTCCGCCAACCTCCTGGCTCAAGGATGGCCTGGCCCGGCTTGTGGCTATTCCACTCGAGAGCGCCGGCGAGATTGTGGGCGCGCTTGTCGCCGGTATTCCGCGGAAAACAACTTCCCTGGCGACGCTCGAACGTCTCGAGCTCCGCGCCTCACTCGCCGCTGCAGCACTGCAGCGCAGGAGACTGCATGCCGAACAGATTCGGCGCACTGGACGCCGCAAAGCGCTTCTGGAATCCAGCGCGGAAGCCACCGTTCTTCTCGACGCGCGTGGAAATATCACCAGCATTAACCGCAGTGCAAGAATATTGCTTGAGGAAACTCGCGGCGAACGGCCCCTGCATGCTTCGGACCAAGCATCCCCACGGCCGGCGGCAAACGAATCCTTGTGGTACGTCGGCGGCCGCCTTGCGAGTCTTTTTTGCGCGCGTGAACACCAGTGCATCGAGGAATGGTCCGCGCGCGCCCTCGTGGGTGAGCGAGACGAAGCCATCGAATCGCTGGTAAGCTGTGAGGCAGAGTTGGTAAACGGCGTTCGCGTGCGCCTTCAAGCACCCGTGGCCGCCGGGGATGACCTTGCCGCCGTGGTCCTCGCTCCATCGGCCACGCACGAAGCGTCCCTGCAGCGCAGCCGTTCCCAAGCCGAACTGGAAAATGTCCTAGAGTGGGTGGAAGAAGGGATCGTGCTCTTCGGAGCCAACCACACCATCCGGGCCATGAATACCCGCTTCGCGCAAATTGCGGGGCTCTCTCCCGAAGAAACGGAAAGCTGCACCACGCTCGATACGCTCATCGAGCATTTGGCTCCACGTGCCGCCGAGCCGGGACACTTCTCACAGCGCTGGCGCGAGCTGGCGCGCGGCGATGAGGGCGGCACCCGCGAGGAGCTGCAATTGGCCCGCCCGGTGCCGCGCGTGCTCGAGCGATCCGTACGTCCGGTCCTGGACAAGGCCGGCCGCCGCCTGGGCCGCCTCGAAATCTACAAGGACCTCACGGCCCAGCGCGTCTTTCAAGCCAAACTGCTGCAAACCGAAAAGCTCGCCGCGCTCGGCCAGATGGTTACGGGAATCGCGCACGAATTGAGCAATCCGCTTACGAGCATCCTAGGGTACTCGCAGCGCCTCCTGATTCGCAAGGATCTCGCCGGGGGCACGCAAGAAGCGCGGCAGATTTACGAGGAAGCTGAAAGAGCCAGCACCATCCTGCGCCAGCTCCTCATGAGCGCGCGGGAATCGCGCGCCGAGCGAAAACGAGTCTCCCTCAATCAGGTTGTCCAGCGCGCGATGGAACTGCAGCGTTTTGGGTCCGCCGCCGAGAAAATTCGGATCGAGCTGGACCTCGATCCATCGCTCCCATTCATCATCGGCGATCCCGGCCAGTTGCAGCAGGTGTTGATGAACTTGATCGGCAATGCGCGCCAGGCCATCGCCCAGGAGGGAAAGGCAGGGACGATTCGCCTGCGGACCTCAAGAATCGGAGAGCGCCGCGTCCTGATGCAGGTCATTGATGATGGACCCGGCGTGCCAGAGATGATTCTCGCGCGCATCTTCGATCCTTTCTTTACCACCAAGCCCGCGGGCGTCGGCACTGGCCTCGGTCTTTCGATTGTGCTCAGCGTCGTCCGCGAACACGGTGGGCAGGTCCGGGTTTCGAACCAGATGGGGGGCGGCGCCGCCTTCTCCATCGAGCTGCCCGCAGCGGCCGAATCCCATCTCGAAGGAGTACCCGGCGGCCCGGCAATCGGCGCGGACACGCCTCCCGCCGCGCAGGAAGGTTCTAGCCCGAGAGGCCGCCCTTACGCCGTGCCGCGGCCCTTTCAGCGCGCAAGCCACCAGGGAACCCGGGTGCTGGTCGTTGAGGATGAGCCCACCGTGGCGCGGCTGATCGCCGATGTGCTCGAGGACGAAGGCCTCCAGGTGGAAACGCTTCTCGACGGGCGCGAAGCTCTCGCTCGCGCCGCGCGTGAGTCCTATAAACTGGTCATTTGTGACATGAAAATGCCGGGATTGGACGGGCAACATTTCTACCAGACGCTGGTTCGAGAGCGGAACCCGTTGCAGGACCGGTTTCTATTCGTGACGGGCGATGTAATTGCTCCCGCCACGCGCGAATTCATGGAGCGATACCGGCTTCCGCACGTAGCCAAACCGTTCCGGGTTGAAGAGCTCACGGAAAAAGTTTTCAGCCTCCTCGAAGGGCATCGCCTGCGCGGGGAGCGCGCGGAGGCCGCCAAAAAAGGGCATTGAGAAATGGATGATAAAATGATAACTGGGCAGTACTCGATTCTGCTGGTAAGTGATGATCCCGCGCTGCGTTCCGCGGCCCGCCGTGAACTCGAAACTGTTGACGTGCGCAGGCACGTCTCTTCGGTGAGCACGGTGGACGCCGCGCGCCGAATCGTCCGGGACGCTGCCCCTGCCGTGATCTTGCTCGCCGAGGCAGCCGTGACGTTCGAGACCGGCGATGTTCAGGCAAGTGGGCCTCGCTTGGATGCCGCTGTTTCTTCTTTGGCGTCGTACGCTCCCGTCGTGGTGATCGGAGACGTCGCGCACCAAAAGGATCTTTCCGCTCTTGTTGCCGCCGGGGCTGCGGACTACGTGGTGCGCACCGAGGAGTGTCTCAGTGTCGCGCTCGGGTTGGTCGAACGCCGCCTGCGCAAAGCCCAGAGCGACGCCAAGCCATTAGCCCGCCCGGAAGAGCCATTCAATTCGGCTCCGAAGGATGTCTTCGAGGCGTTGGGCCAGCAGGATTTTGGCGAAATCCTGCGGCACGAACTGAACAATCCGCTGACGGGCATTCTGGGAAATGCGGAATTATTGCTCTCCGAAATAAGGCGCAAAAGCGACGGTCGCCTCCCGCAAGGCGCTCCCCAGCGACTGGAAACGATTGCCGCGCTCGCGGTTCGCCTGCGAGAATCGGTTCGCCGACTCAGCCAGGAATGGGAATCGCGTGAGCATTCCGTGGCCTCGCGCTAGGCTGCCGCAACACTCCCTTTTCAACCCAACGTACTCCTGCTAGGCTTACCCCCAACGAGGCGGAAGTTTCTCTGTCTCGCGCGCCATGAGTGAATCGCCGGCTCGACAGAAAGTGAACGAACTCTTCCCCGAACTCCTCGGCGGTCTCCGTCTGCTGGAAGGACGTTTCCCTGCGAATGAGATTGCTGCGCGCGTCGTGCGCGCCGCGATGAGCCAGCCGGGCGTGACGGGCGCCAGGTTGTGGCGCGCCGATCGCGGCGAAGCGGAAGTCTGGGCCGAGGCGGGAATGCTTCCTTCGTCGACGGCTGCGGGAACCAAGCCCGGATTGCCGAGCGACACTAGCAAAGATCCTTCGATCTGGGCCGGAGCGCTTGGAAGCGACGATTTTCGCGTGCGTGTCCTTGAAGTCCGCGGCGCCGGTCCGCTCGAGGAGCGTGTGCGGAGCCAGATGGATCTTCTTGCGCGATTCTCCGCCGTGGTGCTGGCGCTCGCGGAGCGCCGCGGTGCGATGAAGGAGCTTTCGAGCATCATCGAGGCCACCAAGAAGCTGAACTCGACGCTCGACCTCGGCGAGTTAATCAGCATCATTCTGCAGATTGCCACACGACAGACTGGCGCGGAGCGCGGCACCGTTTTTCTTGTGGACCGCGAGCGCAATGAAATCTGGTCGCTCGTTGGGCTGGGGCTTGACCAGCAGGTCATCCGCCTGCCCGCGGAACGCGGCATTGCCGGATGGGTAGCGAGGGAAGGCTCCGCCGTACGTTTGGAAGACGCCTACAACGATCCGCGTTTCGAGCCGGACATTGACCGCAAGCTGGGATTCCGGACGAAGGAACTGCTTTGCCTGCCGATACGGAATGAAGCCGGCGCAATCATTGGTGTCCTGCAACTCCTGAACAAGGCGGAAGGCTTCAGCGGCGAGGACGAAGCTTTTCTGGATGCGCTTTCGGCGCATGTGGCGCTGGCGCTCGAAAAAGCGCAACTGCACCGCGAACGCGTCGAAAAAGAAAAGATGGAGCGGGACCTGGCGCTGGCGCGGGAAATCCAGGCGGGATTTTTGCCGGATGCACCGCCTGCTTTTTCTGGGATCGAGATTGCCGTTTCGCACCGCGCTTCGCAGATGGTTGGCGGCGATTATTATGATTTTCTTCCGGTTCCGGCGGAGGGGGGAGAATCGCTGCTGCTCGTCGTAGCGGACGTCGAGGGCAAGGGCGCGGCGTCGGCCTTGGTGATGGCCAACGTGCAGGCCACGCTGCATGCGCTGGCGGACCATATCGAACCGCTGGAAAAATTGCCGGCCACCATCAATCAGAAACTTATTGCCGGTGCGCGTGGTTCCGTGGCGCATGGCCGGGTCACCAAATACTTGAGTATGTTTCTTGCGCTTGTCGACGCGGGAGGGCGGAGTCTCCGTTACGTGAACGCTGGACACGTTCCGCCTGCGGTGATTCGCGCGGATGGCCAGGTCGAGTGGCTGAACGTCGGCGGGATGATTGTCGGCTTGCTTCCGGACGTGGAGTTCGAGTCCGGCAAGGTGGCGCTTGGTACTGGAGATTTGCTGGTGGCCTGCACCGACGGAATCACCGAGGCGATGGACGCCGCCGGAACGGAATTCGGCCGGCCGCGTCTGGCGGAGCTGGTGACCAGGCTGCGCCGGGGAACGCCCGGAGAGATCATGCGCGGCGTGCTGGATGAAGTGGAAAAGCACTCGCGCGGCGGAGTCTATGAGGACGACCGCATCTTGATGGTGATGAAAGCCCTCTGAAAACCCCCTGAAAATTATTGACTGGCGACGGACGACTGGAGCTTGCGAAACGGCTGAGCTCGCGTTTAGTTCTCTGCTTTCGGCGGCAAGGTTTCCTGCACGCAGAATTCCTTCCGGCAACTTTGGTTCAGGAGCCGGTCGAGGAGTAGCGGCGCAGGCCGATGCGCCACGAAGTGACGGCGAGAGCGAACGTGGCGGCGGCGACCAGCGGGACGAGCGCCGCGTAAATGCGAAATTCGGGACGGCCGAGCAGGCGGGATGCGGGATAAAACGTCGCGAAGCCGAAGGGAATGATCCAGCTCAGGAGAAACTGAATGTAGCCGGCATAGATGGAGAGCGGATAACGGCCGAAGGCCAACAGATTCCAGAACGGAGGATGGATGCCGATGCGGTCCTCGAACCAGAAGGAAAAGGTGGAAAGAAAGAGGAAGACGGAGATGTAGATGACTCCGCCGCAAAGCGCGAAGAAAGCGAGAAGAAGAACTTCGAGAGCGCTCCAGTGATAATGAAGACGGCGCGAAGCCCAGGCGACCACGGCGAGGCCTACGACGACTTCCTGCAAGGACTCGATCCGGAAAGCGTCAAAGACGACTTGGTATAGCGATGAAAGTGGGCGGAGAAGGACGCGGTCGAATTTGCCCTCCATGATGTAGGTGGCGCCGAATTCATAGAGATTCAGCGAAAAAATATTGAAGAGGCCAAACGGGATGAGCGAGAAGCCGTAGAGAAAGACGACTTCTTCCATGCGCCAGTTGGCGAGAGAAGGGATGCGCGCGAAGAGAACGAGCACGAAGCCGAGCGAGAAGATGGTGGCGGCCATGGAAGTGGCCGCGGAGATGAAAAAGTCTCCGCGATAGCTGACGCGCACTTTCGCGTATTGCGCGAAGTAGGAGCCGAGAAGCGCGGCGTGCCGTTTCAAATTGACGAATGCTTCTTTCACTTTGCCGCCATCCATCTAGCCGCCGTGAATCGTGATTTTGCGCGTCGCGCGCATCCACCAGACGTGGCCAAGGAAAATGAGTGCGACGACCCAGAAATATTCGATGCCCAGGAGGCGCAGCGATTGCCCCAGCGACAGGCGGCCAAGATAGATTTGCAGAGGCGTGTAGGCGATGTGCTCAAAGGGTAGCAGCGAAGAAATAATCTGGAGCGGGCGCGGAAAGAAATTGAGAGGAATGAGCAAGCCGCTGAGAAGTTCGATGAGCCAGAATTTTGCGCGGATGAGCGCGAGGATGGAGGTGAGCGGGATGGCGCAAGTGCCGATGATGAAGTTGAGCGCGCCCATAATGAAGAAGCTGCCAACCGCGGCTGCGAGAAACAGTACGAAATTCAGTTTTGAGGCCGGTGGAAGCACGGGGAAAAGAAGTGCGATGACGATGGCCGTCGGGGCTGTAAGAAGAATAAGACGAAACGCGGATTCGCCCATGGCGCGAGCTATCCACATCCACTGCACGGAGACGGGCTTGATCAGGTCCATGGCGATTTTGCCTTCGATCACTTCGTAAGCCATTTCCTGATCGATGGTGTTCCAGTAAAAAGAGCGGAGAATCCAGCCGACACTGACGTAGGTGAGAATCTGCGGCAATGAAAAGCCGGCGATGGGGCCAGCGGAGTTGGCGAAAACCGCGCGCCAGATGAAGTAGTACACCGTAACGTTGATGAGGTACGTGATGATGCCGGTGTAGTAGCGCAGACGAAACGCGAGAATATTCACAAAGCCGATGCGAATGAATTCGCCATAAATTTTGACGCCCGCAATCAGCGAAGGCTTGCGAATGGGAAGCGGAAATGTTTCTGCGGCGGACATGGCCTGTTCTTAGCGGGGAACGGTAGCGCTATCGCTTTCTGCCACGTGATTTGGTGTCATTTCCGCTTCGCCGGAATAGATGCGCTTGATGATTTCCTCGATAGGCTCATCCTCGATGACGAAATCGCGGACTTCGACGGCGGCGAGAATCTGGCGAATCAAATCGCTCGAAGAAACGGCAGAGCGGTCGAAGCGCAAGCGGCATGTCAATTCGTCGAGCCGCTCCAGATGAAGCGAAGCGCCATGATCGCCATTGGGGCAGAGCTCGGGAAGCGACTTCTCGAATGCGGCGAGGCGGATGTTTTGGTCGCCGTCGCGCAGGATAAATTTAATCTGCTTGGTGCGCAGGAACTGTTCTTTGAGACGAGCGAGCGGGCCGTCGTAGAGGACCGTGCCGCGATCGATGATCATGATGCGGCGGCAGAGTTCTTCGATGTCGTCGAGATCGTGCGTCGTGAGGAGCACAGTGGTTTTGTAGCGCTGGTTGATGGCGCGGAGAAACTGCCGGATTTGATCCTTGGCGACGACATCCAAACCGATGGTGGGCTCATCGAGAAAAAGAATCGGCGGATTGTGCAGCAGCGCGGCGGCGAGATCGCACCGCATGCGCTGCCCGAGAGAGAGTTTGCGGACGGGAACGTCAAGCAACTCCTTGAGGCCGAGGACGTGATTGAAGAGTTCCATGCGTTCGTCGAAATCGCGCTGCGAGACGTCGTAGATACGGCGGAGCAGCTTGAAGGATTCGACGGCGGCGATGTCCCACCACAATTGCGTGCGCTGGCCGAACACGACGCCGATGGTTTTCACATAAGCGGCGCGCTGGCGCCACGGGACAAATCCATTCGATAGAATCTCGCCCGAAGTCGGCACCAGAATGCCGGTGAGCATTTTGATGGTGGTGGATTTGCCGGCGCCATTGGGCCCGATGTATCCGACCATTTCGCCGTGGCCTATTTCAAAATGAATGTTTTCGACGGCTTTGACGGTCTGATATTCGCGATGAAACAGATTGGCCAGGCCGCCCAGGAGGCCTTCGCGCCGTCGGAAACTGCGGTAGTGCTTCGAGAGAGCGTGAACCGAGATGAGCGGAGCGTCGGACATGAAAGAGAGATTTTAGCACGCGAGAGAGACTCGCTGCGATTGCACCTTGTTTCACACCCGCGATTCTACTCGACGGCGGCGAAAAAACAGTTGAACGATCGGCTCCTGGTTGTCTTGCAAGGAGCCGCATAGGCTGAAACCAGTGCCACCGGAACGCGCAAAGGCAAGAGTGCCTGTGCTACTTATTCGACGGGCTTGGAGTTGGCAACGTTAGCGAATAAATCGAGGACGCGGCGCTCAAACTCGGCTGGTTGGAAGCCGAGGGCGGCAGTGTGGAATGCCCCGGGAACTTCCCACAATTGTTTTGGGCCAATCGCGGCGGGTTTCGCATATCAGATATTTATAGTCGGCGGAGGACTAGTTGACGCTGGTCATCCGCGGAGGGATGACACTACAACGATGACTCTTCAAGGTAGATCCTACGTGGTCCGGGAACGGAGCATACTGAGGACCATGGCGATTTGGCCCGAGTGGTAGATGACGTGTTCGACGGCGCCGCGGAAGAGGAATTCGTAAGCGTAATCGCGGCCGGGGACTTGGTTGGGGAGGTCTGCGAGAGGGAACGCGCGGATGCGGTCTTCGAGCTGATCGCGGCTTAGGTTCCAGCGAGGGACAAGTTCCGTCCAGGGGATGGGCGGCTCGGCCCATTCTTTTTCGGGATCCCATTTGGGCATGGAATGAGTGGTGGAAGTAAGTCGGATGCGTTCGTTCCAGAGTAGGAGATGCTGGAGGAGCGTGGAAATGGAGTGGGCTTTGGGAAGCGCATTGGCAATGGCGAGTTCGGGCGTGATCTTAGCCAAAAGTTCAGCGAGGGAGGGACCATACCACGCATCTTTGAGAGTTGCGGCGTGGTAGGAGTCGGCGATTTGTTGGGTCGAAGATACAAACGTTTGGTCGGCCATCCGAGTATTCGTGTCTCCACCAATCTAGCTTAAAACAAAATAGCATTTCTGGCCGGGCAGCGGTCCTTCTGCCTATTGCTTTTCTTTGGAAAACGCGGCGATCTGGCTTTTTGCCCAGTCGTCGTCAGGATGAAGTTCAACGACTTTGCGATAGTCGGCGAGGGCTTTTTCCAGTTGGCCGTTGGCTTCATGAGATGTGGCGAGCATGTGGTACGACCAGACTGAATCCGGGTGGTTGGAATCGAAGCTCATTTCCATGATGGCGACGGCTTCTTTGTATTTTTTTTGGGCGAGCAGAGATTCGGTGAGCTGGTTGAGTGTAGTTTCGCCGAAATCATACTGGCCGCTCCCATAGTATTTCTGGCGCAGATCGTGATAGAGCGCCATGGCGGAATCGAGGCCTTTCTTGTCGATGGCTTCCGCGAGAACGCTGTTGAGCGTACGCGGCTCAGCCAGGCCGTGATGGCAGGTGACGCATTGCACGTGGATGGGAGTGGCGGAGACTTTGGCGATGTAGTCGCGATTGATGGCTGCGACCATCTCGAGCATCACGCGAGCGGTTTTTTTGGCTTCCTTATCGTCGGCGGCGAAATTCAGATCGAATTTCTTCGCGCCGGGTTTTTCGACGTGGCAATGCTCGCAGCGCACGCCGAGTGCGAACGCAAATCCGCGCATGGTGGATTGCAGCTCGGCCTTGGAAATGTCTTTGGGCAAGACTTTTAGGTTTGTGAATTTATCAGGGAACTGGGCCGGTGCCGACGGAGCCACGAGGAACGGCAGGGCGAGAGCAATGCACTTCAATGCGAGCTTCAATGGGCGCATGGATTTCCTCCAGAGGCTTTAGTGCGGTATACGCGTGGATTCATCTCAATCTTAGAAGCGGTCGGCGGCGCCCGCAACTTCTAACGGGTGCGGGACATACTCGCCGGGTTTTTCGCCGCAGAGACGAGGAGTGGGGAAAACTTTTGTAGGGTTGCTGAGTTGGAGCGGGTCGAAGGCACAGCGGACGCGGTGCATGGTGGCGAGGTCGGGCTCGGCGAACATTTTGGACATCATTTTCTTTTTGTCTTCGCCCACGCCGTGCTCGCCGGTGATGGAGCCGCCGGCGGCGATGCAGACTTCGAGGATGCGCGTGGAGAGCGCTTCGGCGGCGTGCTGCTGGCCAGGAATGCGGCGGTCGTAGAGGACCATGGGATGGAGATTGCCGTCGCCTGCATGGAAGACGTTGGCGACGCGGAGGCCGGCTTCGCGGCTGAGCTTTTCGATTTCGGCGAGAACGCGAGGGAGAGCGGTGCGGGGAATGACGCCGTCCTGGACAATGTAGTTCGGCGCGATGCGGGCCATGGCGGCGAACGCGGCTTTGCGGCCTTTCCAAAAAAGGGCGCGCTCGGCGTCGGATTGCGCGAGGCGAATTTCGGACGCGGCGTTGGCGCGGCAGATTTCGTTGACGCGGGACATGAGCGAGGCGACTTCGGCGATGGGGCCATCGAGCTCGACGAGAAGGAGCGCGCCGCACATCGGATAATTGGCGTGGACGGCGGCTTCGGCGGCCTGAATGGCGAGATTGTCCATCATTTCGATGGCGGCAGGGAGCATGCCCGCGGCGATGATGCCGCTGACGGCGGCGCCGGCTTCGGTGGTGCCGGGGAAGGCGGCGAGGAGGGTTTGCACGGCTTCGGGGCGCTTGACGATGCGGAGAATCATTTTTGTGGCGATGCCGAGAGTGCCTTCGGAGCCGACGAAAACGCCGAGAAGATCGTAGCCGGGAGCGTCGAGGGTTTTTCCACCGAGATGGACGAGCGAGCCATCGGGAAGAACGACTTCGAGGCCGAGAACGTGCGTGGTGGTGAAGCCGTATTTGAGGCAATGCGCACCGCCGGAATTTTCGGCGACGTTGCCGCCGATGCTGCACACGGATTGCGAGGATGGATCGGGCGCGTAGAGATAATTATGCGGCGCGACGCGGGCGGTGACGTCGAGATTGACGACGCCGGGCTCGACGACGACGCGGGCATTGGGAAAATCGACTTCGAGGATGCGGTTCATGCGCGTGAGGCTGATGACGATGCCGTTTTCGACGGGAAGCGCGCCGCCGCTGAGGCCGGTGCCTGCGCCGCGAGCGACGAAGGGAAGTTTTTCGCGATGGCAGAGGCCGAGGATGGCTTGGACCTGGGCAGTGGAATCGGGGAGGAGAACGGCGCGGGGCATGGCGCGGAAATAAGTGAGGGCGTCGCACTCGTAGGTGTGGAGCTCGTCGCGGGAAGTAATGAGGTTGCGAGGGCCGACGATTTGGCGGAGTTCGGAGAGGAGGGAGGCGTTCATGTTTGGCTCGGAGAGGATACTACGGCAGTCCTCGCATTGGCAGGATATGAGTGCTTCGCTGGGTGGTAAGGAGACCGGAGGGGTACGCCACCCCGGGTGTTTTTTGCAAAGAGTGCGGAAAGGCATGAAACGATTGGAGATAGCGTTTTTGACAGTGCAAAAGAGTGCGTAAGAGTATGAAAACAAAGGAAGCGTAAATGCCATGGATTGATATTGATACGGACTCGCGCGGAATGACGAGCGGGAAGGAGGTTGACGCTTCGACGGGGCCGGAGTAAGCGCCGTACACAGAGTTCAGGGACCAGTGCGGATTTGAGGATGTGGGAAGAGGGGAATGGGTGGGATTGGCGGCGATCATAAGAATTTATAGCACGATAGTTACTTGCTGTCAATAGTTTTCTGGATTACTGAGATGTTATTCTAACGGGGGTGGTGGAAGTGAAAGGATTTGAAGGGGTTGGGCGGGTGTAACTCATTTGATATGGCTGTGGAAACTTGTGAAAAAGTGGGGGAGGGGCAGTGAGTAGTGAATAGTGATAAGTAAGCAGGCAGGTGAGAGAGGGAGGGGAGTGACTCGCCGTTTGCAAGAAACGAAGACGCGATCACCGGGCCAGCCGGTGCATAGGAGCCCCAGCCGCGATAACCTGGATTCGGTGCAGGTGGAAAACGTGGCGAGGCATGTTTGCTCCATCGGGCGACGGCGCGCGAACGAGAACACTATGAAGAAAAAAGTTGAGAAGCGAGTACGGCGGGAAAAGCTGCGACCTGAATACGACCTGTCTAAATTGAATGGCGGCGTCCGGGGCAAGTATATCGAGCGTTATCGAGCGGGAACGAATCTGGTGCTGCTTTCGCCGGACGTCGCCAAACACTTTCCCGACGAGCAATCCGTAAATCAAGCCTTGCGTGGCTTGATTCAAGCCGCAAAGGGTACGCAGCGCCGCGGTAGCTGATAGAATGCGGTGACTAAGGAAGAAACACCCGCTCCCTTGAAATCCACAAGGGATGCGGCCCCCCCGGAATTCTCTGCTCCACCCGCCAAACAGGCTAGCGAAAAGCAGCCCCACCCTTGCGAAAAACAAAACCGCAAGGATGGGTCACCCGCCCGGGGTGGAATTCCCCATCTGTGTGTCATTTCTAGTCCTTCTAGACGACTAGGAAACGAGCTTCTCGTTTGTTTTCTTCTCTCAGGTCAAGGGCGCTCCGCCTGCCTATTCCAATTTGTCCAAGACTTCTCTGATTCGTCTGAGAGGTTCTTGGGCTTGCTCCAGACGCGCCGTCATTTCATTACGTTCTTGTTGCGGCATGCTAGGTGGGAAGCATAACTCTCCCAATGCGGGATGCTTCACACAATCTAAATGTGACGTATCATACTGCAATATCTGGCGCATATTTCTGTCGTGAAAGTCTTTCAGAAGTGCGTCAACCATTTGCTTTACTCTGTCTACCGTTTGCTCGCGACTTTCGAGGCTTGTTTCTAGCATATGCACCTTCTTGATCTCTAAGTAGCTCGCAACGCCAAGAGATAGAACCATGGCTGCGAGTGTTGCGGTCAGCAAAGGCAAAATGCGGCCTTTCCCCGGTGAAACTGTGCTTGATTTGCTCCTGGTTTCTGTCCTGAAGTTTTTCGATTTTCGCAGAACCAGAGACAATGCCCCCGTCACAAGAACGATCAGCATCCATTCCAGAAACAACCTGGGGAATTCGATAGTCCCCGCTCCCTCGTGGGTGCTCAATAGAAATCTATATGAAGTAGGGGAGTAATACCCAGTACCTCTGGAGGGTGGAAACAGCAAGGAGAGTAACAGGAGGAAGAACCCGGACAGGATACCGGCCCTCTGCTTTCGATTCATCGAAGCCTCCAGAGCATTTCGCTCTACGTTTGACTCACGGCAACGCGAAGCCACGCACCGGGGGAAGTCGAAGGGCTTCGGCGAGGGCTCCGCAAAGTTTCGTTGCTTCTTTGACCTGAGTTGGGTCGGGCGTTTGCTGTGTCAGTTCGCGGCAAAATTCGACATAGTTTCTCGCTAAGACAACTTTCGACACCTCATCACCGAACAATTCTTTGGCCAAATCCTTGAACCAGCGTCCCGCGGTAATTTTTGGTTCGCCAGCGTACTCGGCCCAAGAACTGTCTATCCGGGTCGCAAGTGCATCCGGTGGAGTTCTCTTCTCGGCGTTAAGCGCGCCCAGAATCGCCCTGTTGATTGCGGCAAGGAATTCGGGCTTAAATAGACAGTAGTTCTCGATTGAGCAATTATCTCTGAGCGTAAATAGCTTGACGTCTTGCGCAGTTGCCAAATCACCGACTCGCTTCAGGATCCCCTTTCCAGTCGCGTCACCGTCCACAAGCACCGCAATCGACGACCCATCGCCGGTGCGCTTGAATAATTGAATTAAAAATCTCAGATTCTGATAGTCACAGAAACTCATTATGCCGAGAGAGTTCAGGTCTACATCAGTTTGCCCGGAGGCATTGAGCTGTCGGAAGAGCTCATAGATATAAATCGGATCACTGTCTCCCTCGACCAAGAGTATCTTGGTTGCGAAGAGAATATTTGAGGTCAGATACACACCTAAAGCGTCCGTCGCGAGTTTCCAATTCTGACGGTACGGTTTTTGCTCAACCTTGGTACCGTCCTTATCCTTGTAAATAAGGCGATGCCGTGGCGGAAAATTCTGATTTAACATGAAAAGCGAGTGAGTCGAATAAACTAGCTGACTCCCGTCCGCGACTCGCTCAAATACTTGTATCAAGTCACGTTGCCCTTGAGGATGCAAATAGACTCCAGGCTCATCAAATAAATAAAGGAATGAATTGGCCGGGTGCTTCGCGCGGCGCGCATACAGCATCATCGAGATTCTGAAGAACTGTGTGGCTCCCTCACTTCTTTTTGACATTCTCGCCTTGCGTGTTTGAATTGCCGGATCATCGACCAAAAAGTGAATTTCTTTTCCTTGATGTCGGAGCTGAAAGGCAAGGTCAGTGCCCTGTCCCCACAACTGTGCCAGGTTAGCGTTTAATACCTCTGACGCGCGATCGAGAACTTTTATTGTCTTATCATCTTGTCTGAAGAGCGCTTCACTATTGCGCGGATCTATTCCCGCACAGAAAAACACTCCTTGAAGAGGTTCTAGGGCTTCGGTGTTAATGGATTCCGCAGTCGCGGCGTCTTTAAATTCTCCAACTGCGACTTCAAATAACTCTACCCTTGGAATGCCTTCTTCGAGAAACTCGATGATTGCCTCGGGAAAGGCGAAGATTGGCACACCTGCGATTGTTAGCGGAGTTCCTACACCGGTTCTCGAGACTGTTAGTCTGTTCAGGCTCGAATCCAGCAAACTATGAGGAACCTCGACGGGAACCCATTCGCGACTGTTTCTTTTTGGGGTAGCCGGCAAAACGCCCGGGCCCAGAACGTTAAGCCTCATCGGGGCTTGGCGAGGCTCTATAACCTTCACATCAACACCTTGGGCGCCAGCACTCGCTCTTTTTTTGTCTTCTTCGATCTCCAGATTGGCCTCGTTGACAGCGATGGCCCACTTCTGAAGTTCCGAGGACGCTAACTCAAATTCAAAAGATAGGCCGGGCGCGCCAGCGTCATCCCAGTTGCACTCATCCGGTGTTATTGGGACTTCGTCATTGAGGTGCACGAGGGCTCGGAGCAGGTTAGATTTCCCATGATCGTTAGACCCTAGGAGAATCGTAATATTCCTGTCGATATCTATGGTTAGACGATCGCGAAACGATAGGAAATTTTGAACGACAACGCGTTTTAGGATCACTGGACTCTGGCCCCAGTCTGCCTCTAGGCAGGCAAGTGTGCCACTACTTGGCCAATTATTAAAAGCCAATATGTTTCCTGCTTGACTAATTTCTTCGATTAGAGGCCGAGTGGCGGATTCCTACGGTTTTCAGGGTGCGGCCTCACACTTTTGCTCGGGCTGGCGAGCGGAAGCCGCTCACTCAACTCCTTCACGACGCAGCAACGCAGCAATATTTCTAGAACCGTGAATCACGCGAAGAATTTCCACTCCATCAGTGCGGGACGATAAAGCACTAGCATTATTTCAAAGCCGGACACGCGAAAAACCCGCAAGGACGCGAGAAGGGGATTTTTGAGCCTCGCATGCCAACCCATTTTCGGCTGCGTAGCGAGGAGGCTAGATGTCTCGTGGGCGGCGAAGAGAAATCGATGCCCGAGTTCCGGGTCTGCTTTGGTCGCGAAGTAATATGCCTGTTCGTGGAGATTATGATCCGCCTTCGGGCGGACGACATACACTGAGCTCACCGCGTCTCGGTCTTCTTCAGACGTTCATCGAGTTGGCGATGCCTGTCTTGCCAGTAGGAGGGGCCCGCCTCGATCGGAGCACCGGACTCGAGCCCCTCGATAGCCAGCGATTCCAACTCTTCTATGGCTTGCTGATCCGCTTGAACCAGCCGCTCCAGATAAGCCTCAATGCTGAGTCCCTCAGCCTCAGCTCGGGCGCGGATTTTAGCTTCGAGTTCTGGGTGTATCGGAATACTCATCGTCGCAACCTCTTGCTTACTCTCATCCTGATTCTACGTCCAGCCGAACAAACTTTCCTATGAGAATGTCGCGTCCGAGAAAGAAAGCAGAATGCAAGAAGGGCACGATGTATCGTGCCCCCAACAAGCGCCGGACGACGAGGCAAAAGAGCGGGTCTGAAGACCCGCCTCTACAAGGGCGAAGAGGCGAGGAATCGCGCGCCCGAGGCTACGTGCCAGAGAGGTCCCTCCACTGCGCGTCAGCAAAAATCGCTGACGCTCCGGTCGGGATGACAAATTGTGAGACGGGGCTAGTGGATGAAGGTGAGGCCGTGGGGGATGAGTTGGGGCGCGACGTAGGCGTATAGCATGACGATGACGCCGACGATGGCGGCTAGAGAGACGGAGTGCCAGAACACAAAGCGGAAGATAGAGCCTTCCTGGCCGACCTGGTTGGTGGCGGCGGTGGCGATGGTGATGGATTGCGCGTCGATCATTTTGCCCATGACACCGCCGGCGGAATTGGTGGCGGCCATGAGGACGGGGCTGAGGCCGAGCTGCTGGGCGGTGATTTTTTGCAGGCCGCCGAAGAGAACGTTGGAGGAAGTGTCGCTGCCGGTGAGCGCGACGCCGAGCCAGCCGATGAAGGCTCCGAAGAATGGGAAGAACCAGCCAGTGCGCGTGAAGGCGAGGCCGAGGACGGCATCCATGCCGGAATAACGCGTGACGAAGCCGAGGCCCAACATGCAGGTCATGGCGAGGATGGCGAAGCGGAGGCGGAAGAGTGTGCGGCCGAAGATTTGTAAAAGTTTCGGCGGCTTGAGGCCGAGTAGGAAGCCGGAAAGCAGAGCGGCGAGGAAACAGGCGGAGCCGGTGGCGGTGAGCCAGTTGAAATCGAACCTGGCGGCTTCGGCGGTGGGTTGGGCGACGACGGGCTGGGCGCGGTAGACGGCTTTGTGGAGGTAGGGAACTTCCCATCCGCCGGACGCGAAAGCGGGCGTAGTGGCTTTGCCCATTGCGTTTTTGAAAGTCGGAATGCCCCAGCACAAAACGAAGATGGAAAGAATGGCGAAGGGTAGCCAGGCGCGGGCGACTTGCGCGGCGGAGTAGCGCCTGCCGGCGAGGGATTTTTGGCGGATTTGCCATTCGTCGCCCATTGTGTCGGTGACGGGGATGTGGGTTGAAGGCGTGGAGGAGGCTTTGGCTGCAGCGGCTATGGCGGCGTCGGCTTCACGCTCTTCGGGGAAGCGCCAGATGCGTTTCGGTTGCCAGACGCGGAGAAAGAGGAGTGTGGCGACGAGAGAGACGATGCCAGAGGCGATGTCCACGAGGTTGCTGTCCATGAAATTGGACCAGAAGAATTGCGTGCCAGCGAAAGAAATGCCAACGACGAGAATGGCGGGCAGGACTTCGATGGTTTCCGACCAACTGACCATGGCGCGGACGAGCCAGAAGGGAAGGATGACCGCGGTGATGGGAAGAATGCGGCCGATCATGGCGGTGACGTCGCTTTCGGGAAGGCCGGTGACGCCGATGAGCGCGTGGATGGGAATGCCGATGGCGCCGAATGCGACGGGAGCGGTGTTGGCGATGAGATTGAGCGCGGCGGCCTGGAAGGGTTTGAAGCCGAGACCGATCATGAACGCGCCGGCGATAGCGACGGGCGCGCCAAAACCGGCGCAGCCTTCGATGAAAGCGCCGAAGCAGAAAGCGACGAGGAGGAGTTGGAGGCGCCGGTCGGGAGTGATGGCGGCGACGGACTGCTTCATGATTTCGAACTGGCCGGTTTCGACGGAAATGTCGTAGAGGAAGACGGCGGCGATGACGATCCAAACGATCTTGAGGAGCCCGTATGCGGAGCCGTAGAGGAAGCTGGTGAAGGCGAGGGAGGAGGGCATGTGGAAGACGCGGATTGCGCAGAGGATGGCAGTGGCGGCGCCGGCGATGGCGCAAAGATGGACGCGGACTTTAAGACCGGCGAGGAGGCCGAGAAGGACCACGACGGGGAGAGAGGCGACGAGCGTGGAGAGCTGCCAGTGATGGAGCGGGTCGTAAACTTGGGTCCAAGTGGTCATGAAAAGGCCTCGGGCGAATGAGCGGAGTTACCTTTTTGGTCGGAGGAAGTCAAGTGAATCGTCGGTGAAAGAGAGCGAGGAAAGCGGGAACAGGGCTCCCTCACTCCACATTTTGCTTCGCGGCACTTATACTCGGTGCATGAACACGGCAGAAGAGCTGCGTAGGGCGTTGCGGCAGTATTGGGGATACGACGCGTTCCGGCCATTGCAAGAAAATATCGTGAAGAGCTTGCTCGGAGGACGGGACACGTGTGTGGTGATGCCGACGGGCGGGGGAAAATCGCTGTGCTACCAGTTGCCGGCGGCCATGCAGGAGGAGAAAACGGTGGTGGTGGTGTCGCCGCTGATGGCGTTGATGCAAGACCAGGTGGCGCAGTTGACGCAGATGGGGATTCCTTCGGCGCTGCTGAATAGTTCGGTGGCGACGGATGTGCAGTCGTGGGTGGTGCATAAAGCGATCGAGGGAGCGTACCGGCTGCTGTATCTCTCGCCGGAACGGATCGCGCGGGAAGATACGTTCGGATGGCTTGCGCGGGTGCCGGTTTCGTTTTTTGTGATTGACGAAGCGCACTGCATTTCGGAGTGGGGGCACGAGTTCCGGCCGGAATACCGATTGCTGAACCGCTTGCGGGAACATTTTGCGGAGAAGCCGATTGCGGCGTTTACGGCGAGCGCGACGCGGCGGGTGCGGCACGACATCATCGAGCAATTGAAGCTGCGAGAGCCGGACAAATATATTGCGAGCTTTCACCGGCCAAATTTGAATTATGTGGTGAAGGAATGTTCGGGGCGGGTGCAGGATGAGCTTTTGATACGGGCGCTACGGAAATATGCGGAGAGCAATGCGATTGTGTACGCGCCAACGATCGCGCGAGTGGAAGAGACTGTAGATTTTCTCGAGGAGCAGGGAATCGCGGCGATTGGCTATCACGGGAAAATGGATGGGGAGACGCGGCGGAAGAATCAAGAGCGGTGGATGTCGGATGAAGTGCGCGTGCTGGTCGGGACGATTGCGTTTGGATTGGGGATTAACAAGGCGACCGTGCGGGCGGTGATTCATCTCTCGCTACCAAAATCGATCGAACAGTATTACCAGGAAGCTGGGCGGGCGGGTCGCGACGGCGAACCCGCAGATTGTCTTTTGTTGTGGCAGAAGAGGGATGTGGGATTGCTGACGTATTTCGTGCAGCAGCTAAGCGATGAGGCGGAAAAAGAGCGGGCGTGGCAGCGATATCGCGAAATTCGAAGATTCGTGGAAGCGAGAGTGTGCAGGCATCACCAGATTTGTTCGCACTTCGGAGAGATTCGAAAATGGAATTATTGCGGAGCCTGCGATGTATGCAGCGGAGAGCCGGAATGGTTGTTTATGGCAGCGCCTGCGAAGAGGACAAGAAAGCGCGCAGCTGCTGCGACGGCAGGAACGAGCGGTTTTGGAGGAGAGAGCCGCGCTGTGGGGGGAGCAGTTGCGCGACGGCCAGCCATGGTTCCTTCGAGTTCCACCTATTCGCTCCAGAACGGCGTTGCAACCGGAATTGATTTGGAGCTGCGCGAATATTTACGTGAATGGCGCCGGAGGACTGCAAAAGAGCGAGGGAGCGCCGCTTTTATCATCATGCACGACACCTCGCTTGATGAATTGTGCCGAGTGCGTCCGCGTTCCCTGGGCGAACTTAAGAGCATTTCCGGTTTTGGGGAGCGGAAGACCGAAATGTACGGAGAGGAAATCCTGGAAGTTCTGAAAGAATTTGCGCGCGGAGCGCGATTTGCGGCGCAAGACGAGCAGAAGCCAAAACCGGCGGAAGAGACGATGAGGCTGCTGGCGGAGGGGCGAACGTTTGCAGAGATTGCGAAGGCGCGAGGGCGCCAAGTGTCAAGCGTCGTGGAATTGGTTGTGAGGCTCATGGAAAAAGGCGAGCTGGAATTTCAACCGGGCTGGATTGGTTCCGAAAAACAGGCCGAAATTGAGAAGATGTGCGCGCTGCTTGGAGTTGAGCGGCTGAAGCCACTGAAGGAGGCGCTGCCGCCAGAGATTACGTTTGAAGATATCAGGCTGGTTGTGGCGCGCTTGCGGATGGAACGCGGGGATAAATCGGCAAGAGATCAGGCGGTGAAGAGCGCTAAAGCTTAGAGAGCGGAAGAGACGGAAGTGCCCACGGCAGCGAAGACGGTAGTCATTTCTTCCTGCGCGAACGAAAGAAAGCACTGAACGACAGCGGCATCGAACTGCGAGCCACTGCACTGAACGAGGCGGCGGGCCGCTTCCTCGGTCGGAAGACCAGTACGATAGGGCCGAGAGGAAACCATGGCATCGAATGCGTCAATGACGCAGACAATGCGGGAGACGATAGGAATTTCCGTATCTTTCAGACCGGCGGGATAGCCCTTGCCATCCACGGATTCATGATGATGGAGGATATCGAGCGAGGCGCGTTCGAATCCCGGAAGCATGCGCAGGACCGCCCAGCCGTATTCCGGATGCTTTTTCATCAAAGCGTATTCGTCCGCATCCAGCTTTCCCGGCTTGCGAAGGATGGAATCCGGAATACCGACTTTGCCGATATCGTGAAGAAGAGCGGCGACTTCGAGATTCTGAAGTTCCGCTTCATCGAGGCCTAATTCCTGGCCGACACGCATCCCCCACTCCGCCAGACGCGTGCTGTGGACACCCGTATTGAGATCTTTGAGGTCGAGAAGCTGGTTGAAGGCACAGATAACGGAAGTGCGGAGTGCTGAGACTTGTTCTTCGACTTGCTTGATGCGAAGCGAATCCGGTGTCCACTGGGGAATCGAGGACATGGTGGACACCGGAAATATTTCGCCAGCCAGATTGGCTACCAACGGCGGCTGCTCGAGCTGTTCACCCAAGCCGAAACGGCCTGATAGACATCCAGGCGGCCATGGTTGAGGTCCGGGGTAAGTTGGATGGCATGGGAGAAGGCGCTCGCGGCGCTCGATTGATTCAGCGAAGGCTTGGCGCTGAGGAGCAGATCCGCTGAACCGGCGACGAGCGGGGAGCTGAAGGAAGTGCCGGAAGCGGCGGCATAAGTTCCGCCGGGGAAAGTGCTTATGACATATTCGCCGGGTGCGGCGATCCAGACGTCGGTGTTGCCGTAGTTGGAGAATGAAGAGCGGGTATCCCAGTTGGTTGTGGAAGCGATGCCCATGACGCTGCTGTTTAGAGCGGCAGGGTAGACGGGGGCGCTGGTACTCTCATTGCCGGCAGAAGCGACAAGGACGACGCCAGACTGGTTCGCGTAGGAGATAGCTTGAGAGAGCGCGGCGGAAGGAGTAGAGACGTCAAAGCTCATGTTGACCACGTTGGCGTTGTTCTGTACTGCGTAATAGAGAGCGGCGACTATGTTGGAAAGATAGCCCGTGCCGTTTGAGCTGAACGCCTTGAGGGGAAGAATCTTGGCGTTTGGCGCGACCAAATGGATCAGGCCGGAGGTCATGGTGCCGTGGCCGAAATCCGAGGTGGACGTGCCGCCTTGGTCGAGGATGGCGGCAGAGGACTGATCCAGAATGGCGGCGCTGGACTGTTGAACGAAGACGGGCTGCTCATCCTGTGAGCCATTGTTTAAGTTGCCGTTCTGCAGTTGAGGAACGTCGAGCCATTCGGAAGCGCCCGGCTGATTGCGGGTGAAATCGTAGCCGGGGAGAAGAACCGGGACGAGTGCCGGGTGGTTGACGTCCACGCCCGTATCGATAACAGCGACGATACCTGTGCCGCTGATGTTGAACCCTGTCTGAGCGTCCAATAGGCGAATGATCTGCGTGGCCGGTTGCGTGGCGTAGCCGTGAGTGACGACGGTCCCGAAATAATTAACCGGCGCATTGTCGTAGAGACCTGCGGGGATCGAGTTCACGGGCCTCTGCGGAAGGGGCAAGAGTTGGTCGGGCTCGACGCTCTGAATTCCGAGAAGTGACTTGAGGAGATTGCCAACGAAGCCAAGGAGGTTAGTGATCAAGTTCCCCGAGGAGGTGACGAGATAGGTCTGGCCGACCGATCCGTCCAGGGCGCCTTGGACTTGGCAATTTGCAGAGAGGCAGAGCTGAAGGACGGAGCCGAGGCCGCCGGTGGTGCGGACGATGTACCGGTTCTGAGCTGCGGCAGGGGATGTGCCGAAAGCCGTCATCATGATTAGAATCAAGCAGATACTGAGGTTGCGTTTCATAGAGTTGGTTCCCTTCCCAGGGTCTCCTGCTATCGAACCAGCCGCACTCCGCGCAAAAGGGTACCTGCTAAGTCTTGCAGAGTCTTTTTTTTGCACAAATAGTACGGATGGTTTCTTCGTGCCAATCAAGATCTTCTTGAGGCTTTGGTACTGTCGTACCAAGCCGATCAAATCGCGAAAAGGACGTTGCGAACGCTGCCTTCATCGCTTCCCTCCGGGCAAGTTTCCCAGAGCGTTTCGCAAGGAAATGACGACAGGCTGATCATCCTCGGCTTTGATCGAAAGCTCCAGGTCGCCAGAGTTTTCTACTTCAGCTGAGAACTCGCCGAACTGATTCGTGGCGACGACGGCGCTATTTCCGCGCCGGTTCGAGATGGTCACTGGAATATCGCGACCGACGATACCGGGATGGCTAAGGTCGAGGATCTGGCCTGTGACGACAAGGCGATTGGTGCCAGGTCGTGGCTCGATCTGAATGTCAATTTGATATGGATCAGCCTTATACAACATTTGTCTTGTTCCGATTACGACCGAGCGGGCGCCGGCCAGCGCTGGCTGACGAAAGCTGTCGAAGAGAACTTCGACCAAGCTGTGAGCCTTTTCCCTGGTGTGAGACATCCCCGAAGCTATGAAGCTCGCTTTGGCAAGGCGAACCGCATCGGCTGGAGGCTGGTAACTGGCCTCTGCTGCCGCCGATTTGCCGACCTTTTGCCATAACGAGACTGTCTCCTTGCAGCGTTTGCAACCGTTCGTGAGGTGCTTCCGCATCGCTTCGCGCTGGTCGCCAGTGACTACGTGATTCACGAAATCAACCCAATCCTCTGTCGAAAAGTGCTTCATCTCGCTTCCCCCCATAAATTCCTTCCTTGGCCTCCGCTCCCCAGCGGCGGCAATGATTCAAGAGCCCACGTTGGATAAGGGAGGGAGAGGAGGCAAAAAATATAGCCGGGTGCGGATTAATTAAGTGGCTTGTTTACAGACAGTTGCCCAACTAAGACGAATGGCGCCCAGAAATAAGGGTGAGGGTTTTGCTGGCGGAGATGCTTCATGGCGGACTGCAGGGAGTGGGCCATGTTGCCGGTTTGCATATAGCCTTTGTAGAAGAATTGCATGAGCTCGGCGGTGCTGCGGTCATGGACGTCCCAGAGAGAGAGAAGCAGTGAAGAAGCTCCCGCACAAAACAGGCCGCGTTGCAGCCCGAGAAGTTCGTCACCGGCGGCGACGAAGTTCATGCCGGTGGCGCAGCCACTGAGAGTGACGTGACGGGCAGAGAGGCGCATTTGATACAGATCGTAAAGATTAAGATAGCCGTCGCCGAGGCGGATGCCGGAGAACATGGGGTTGTCCTGGCGGTAAGTGCCGTGGGTGGCGATGTGCAGGAGAGCGCTCTGGGACCCCTTTTCTATGAGAATTTCGGTTGTGGCTTGATCGCCGAGAAAGAGATCGGCTTGGGGAAGGATGGCGGCAACGGATTGCACTTCGTCCAAGATTTGCGGCGCACGGTCGTCGGGGATGCCCATGACGAGCGACGCCGCCAAATTGCTTGAAGGCCTCTCCTGGCAGAGGGCGAAGACGGTGGCGCTCGGAGCGTAGGAGATGGTGTGCGTGTCGCAGAGATAGGAGTCACCATTTTTGAGTGCGTGAAAAGGAAGGAAATGAAGCAGGCCATGGGGGACGAAAATCAGGTGCCTGAATTGAAGATAAGAGCTGAGGGGGGCGATGAGTTCCCCGTAGAGAGATTCGAGGTGGCTTTCAGTAGCCCGAAGTAGGGGCTCGGCGAAGCGCTGTGTGTAGGCCGCGCCCATGCGGAACTTGGAGAGCTGGAAGCGGAGGAGCTGCAACAGGTGAGCAACGCGAGAGAAGACGGTGACGGGGGTGATATCAATATTATTGCGGGTGAGGACGGCGGCAACCAGGCGATCGCCTGTGGAATAGTATTCGATGAGAGCGGAATCAACAGGGAGAGCGGCCTGCAATTTTTCGAGCGAGAAATCGGAAGGTGCTTCGAGAGTGGCGTTTTCACGCTCGTGGGCAGGCAATTCGCGGAGTGTGCGTAGGAGTTCGTTTTCGTGGAATAGGGCTTTTTCCTGAAGTTGCTGAAGGCGTTGAGCGGAGCTTTCTTCGGGACGGAGTTGCTCGAGTTCGATGCGGTGGTAATACCAATTTAAATCCTCGCGTAAATCGCGGATCCTGCGGACGAGTTCGCTCTGGCCGGCGTCCCCGAGGGGCAAACTCTGGCCGCTCTGAAAAATCATTTCGGTCATGCTGCGAGACTTGGCGGCTTCGATGCAGGAGAAGGCTTCCGCGGCGGAGGAATGGCCGCCATCGCCGCTGAGGTGGAGATCGACGAGCGCCTCATAGACCTGCAGGCGATTCTTTACAAAGGAAATTTTCAGTTCCTCAGCTTGGATGCGACTGCGGAGGCTCTCAAGAGATTTGCGGGCTTCCTGAAAGGCTGCGTAGGCAGAAAGGCGGTCTCCGCGGGATTGCGCGAGCTGGCCGCGGAGGAAGTGCGTCTGATAAGCGAGGACTGGCGCCTGCAAACCGGAAATCTTGGAAATGGCAGAATCTGTTTCTGATTGGGTGATGGGAAGTTCGCCGACCTGCAGGGCAATACGTGCGAGCAGGAGATGAGCAAGGGCGGCTTTACCGTGAAGAGCGGACTGATCGAAGAAAGCAGAGGCGCCGGCGCAGAGTCGGCGGGCCTCGAAGTAACGCCCTTCGTGGAAGAGCAGAAGTCCCTGATAAAGGTCGAGAAGCCATGGCCAGACGAGGTTATTTTCGCTGGCGAACATGGCACGAGCTTTCGTGAAACGTTCGAGGGCTTGGACGGTTTTTCCCTGCTGGCCATAAGCGGTGGCTTCGTTGGCGAGGGTTTTTGCGGCTTCGTAGCCCATGCCGAGTTTTTGAAAACGGAGAAAACCTTCGCTGGCCATTTCGCGGGCTTCTTCGCTGAGGTTCAGCTCGAGATAAATTTCAGAGAGATCGAGGTAGCAGAGGGCGAGATGGTAGGAGTCGCCGGTGACTTCACAGGCGCGGCGGGTGGCGAAAAGCATCTCGATAGCGCGGCTGTACTCTCCGCGGAAGTAATACAGATAGGCGATGTTATAGTCGGCCTGATCGCGAAGAAGAGGCATGTCATAGCGGACACAGAGTTCGCGGGCTTTCTGGTAACAATCCAGAGAGCGCGGGAAATCGTTAAGGCTGATGAGGCACATGGCCATGTTGTGCAAAGTGATGGCGGCGCGCTCCCAGTCCTTATTTTCGGCGAGAGTCTTGTAGGCGCTTTCGTAGTGGAGCATGGCTTCTTCGAAACGGTCCTGGCGGTGGAAGATGTTTCCGACATTGTTGTCAAGATTGGCGATGCGGCGAGGTTCACCTAACGTGGTGAAGATTTCTCTGGCACGCTCTGATGATTTGAAAGCGCGGTCGTACTCGCCGAGAAGGATTAGCGGTTGGATCGAGCTACTGAGCGTGCGTGCGGCTTCTTTCGAATTGCCAAGAGATTCGTACATTTCGATGGCCTGGTCGTGATGCTCGACTGCGGCGCGATTTTCTCCGCAAGCATAGAGGGCGTTGGCTTTCGCGCGGATGCCGAGGGCGATATCTTCTTTGCGACCTAGCTTGTAGCCGATCAGGACCGCTGTTTCGGCGAGGCGTAACGCTTCCTTTGTGTCTACACGGATTTTTTCGAGGACCAGGTCGGCGAGTTGCTTGACGACTTCGCTGCGGACAAGCGGCTTATGGCGTGAGAGAAATCTGCGGCGCCCTGCGTCAGTTTCGATGCGGGCCAATCGCGGCAACAATTCTTCCAGGGGGATTTCTTTGACAGCCGCGGGCATCAGTCAAATCCCAATTCGCTGAGATGTTTCCGGAGGCGATCCATGCATTTTTGGCGAGTAAAACCGATGGAGCCGACGGCGAGGCCTAATTCCGCTGCGACTTCCACGTAGGGGCGGGCCGGAGTTTCGTAGAAGAGAAGTTCGACGAGACGGCGGCATTGCGGCGAAAGGGCGGCCATCGCGTCGCGCAGCATTTGTTCTTCCTGCGTTTGCTGGACGAGAGATTCGGCAATGGCGGGCGATTCGGGTACCGGCAGACCGGATTGGTCGTCATCGCTGCTTACAAGGCGTTGCTGTTGGCGTTTCCAGCGAAAACACTCGTGATGAGCGACCTGCATGAGCCATTTCGGAAGCGCTCGCGGCTCGCGAAGTTCGGGAAGACGATTGAGAAGTTCGACGCAGGTAGCTTGAAAAACTTCGGCGGCTTCATGGGGAGGCAATCTGTATTTGACTGGTATTGAATAGATTAGCGCCTTGTATTTTTCGATGAGGAGGGACCAGGCTTCCTCGCTGCCGGAGAGACAGTCTTTGACGAGGCGCTCGTCGCTCCAGGCACGGGGGGCTTTCCTTGCGGATTTCGTGAGGACGGGCGTCATCGGCCAGCAGTCTCCGAGCCACTACGGAAAAAAAGCTGCTCGACGTTCCAGAGGAGATAAGGCTCGAGAATCGCGGGATGAATATTTGCGAGAGTGTTTTTTGCCCCGACGAGAATGTCCGGGCTGGCGAGGAAGATCATAGGTTGTTCTTCGGCGAGAATTTCCTGGACGCGATCGTAGAGTTTCTTGCGTGGTGCGTAACCTGGGGTGGAAAGCTGCTGCTCCATGAGGCGGTCAATCTCCGCTTCCCAGGGTGTGGCCGGATGCGATTGCGAAGGGTTCCAGAAATGAGCGCCGCCGCTGGAAAGCAAGACGTTGAGATTGGGCGTAGGGTCAGTGTCGGAATTTGCGAGGCCCAGGAGACAGGCGTCATATTCCTTGGTTTGCAGGACGCGGTCGACGAGCGAACGAAATTCGAGGGGGACGACCTGAACGTGCATGCCGAGCTGCTGTAGATCGGACTGGATGAGAGTGGCCATTTTGGAGCGATCGGCATTGGAAGCGCTGGTCAGGAGGGAAAATTCGACGAGGTTGCCGCTCGAATCGTGGAGCGACGAATCGCCGTTTGGTGAGGTAGACCAGGAAAAGCCGGCTTCTTTCAGCAGGGCGCGGGCGCGTTCGAGGGAGCGAGGCGGATGCGGGATTGTGGCATCGATCCAACGCCGATCGCCGCGTGTGACCGGGCCCCAAAGCGCGGCACCGCGGCCTTGATAAACGAGGCGAACGATGGCTTGGCGATCGATAGCGGCGGAAACCGCTTGGCGAAATTTTACATCGCGAAACCATGCCTGTTTACGGGCTATCTCCGGAGATGATTTTTCGCCGAGGTCATTCAAATTGAAAAAGAGGAAATTGTATTCGAGGCCAGGGCCGGCATCGGACATGGTATAGCCGCGAGGCCGGCGGGAAAGTGCGGCGAAATTCTCGGCGCCGATGTGGGTGAGGATGTCCGTCTCGCCGGATTGGAAGCGCAAAACTTGCGCATCCGCGCTGGGGACGAAAAGAAAATCAAGCTCATCGAGATACGGCAGGCGGTTTCCTTTGGCATCCGTTTTCCAATAATAAGGATTGCGCTCGAGAACCATTTTTTGGCCAGGGATGTACTCTTTGAGTCGAAAGGGGCCGAGACCGGCCAACTCGTTGGGCGGAGTGGAGGGAGTCCAGAACTGGTTGAGTTTGCCTTCCTGATAGGGTTTTTCGAGGAGATGCCTGGGCAGGATGGCAAGGCCATCGAAGAGCCGTTCTTCGGCGCCGTACGGCTTGGCGAGTTGAAAAAGGAGAGTTTGCGCATCCAGTTTTCGTACGGTGATGGGCTTACCGCCGACGATCAGCTGATCGCGTTGGGTAGCATGGACATGTTCGTCGAGATAGACACGAAACGTGAAGAGGACGTCGCCGGCATCGAGTGGATGGCCATCCGAGAAACGAAGACCTTTGCGCAACGTGAGCGTGTACTGGAGGCCGTTGGGAGAGATTTTCCAGGATTTCGCCAGAGAGGGTTCGGTGAGCTGGGTGGCGCGATCGATGTGAATGAGATCGGATTGCATCGCGCCGATGACTTCGCGAGAAGGACTGTCTGCCGCGGTGAGGGGATTCAGAGTTTTTGGCTCGTCGCGGAGAGCGACGACGAGACGCCCGCCCGAGCGGCCGATCTCACCGTGCAGGACGAGCGGCTCTTCTGTTGAGCCGGCTTGCTGCGGGCGCGGGAAAGCGTGGGAAGCGGGACAAATCGTTGAGGCGCAGGCCAAGAAGAGGCCAACGGTGATGGAGCAGCGCCGGGAAGCGAGGCGTACTTTTATCACGATGGATACCAGCTAGGATGCTCTTCTATCTTGTACGTGCCGAAGCGCTCCTGCAATGCGCTCGCGAGACCCAGGTATCCGAGAAAGAACGGGATGATGGCGAGGGCGGGCAGGTACATCCACCAGTAGGAAACGAGCACGCTGTATTGCTGGAGCGCGGCGAGCAGATTTCCCCAGCTGGATGTCGGCTCTGGCACGCCGAGGCCGAGGAAGGAAAGAGTCATTTCGGCGAGCACGAATTGAGGAACTAGAATTGCGGCTTGCGTGAGCAAGACGCTGGCTGTTTCTGGAAAAATGTGGCGACGCAGAAGATAGAGATCAGACGCGCCGAAGCCTTTCGCGGCGCGAACAAAATCGCAATTCTTTACGGTCAGGACAACGCCTCGAACCAGGCGGGCGGGGCGCGCCCACCCCACCAGACCGATGACAATCACGACGAGCAAAAAAGCTTTGAGGGGGCTAACCGAGAGAGGCAAGAAGGTGCGAAGAGCAAAGAGAAGATAGAGCCACGGGAGCGCCAGAAAAAGTTCGGCGGCGCGCATCAGGAGTTCATCGCGCCAGCCGCCGAAATAGCCCGCGGCCATGCCGATCAAGGCGCCCAGGAGCAGAGTGATGGCGGCACCAAGGAGGCCAGCGAGAAGAGAGACTTGTCCACCATAGAGAATGCGCGAGAGCTGATCGCGGCCGAAAGCGTCGGTGCCTAATAGATAGATTCGAGCGTCAGCACAACCGAATAAATGCAGATGGAACGGAACCAGGCCCAGCACACGATAGTCTGTGCCGCGGACGAAGAAGCGCAGAGGAAAGGCTTTGGTCGTGTTCTCTTCGTATTGATCAAAGGAGCCTTCTCGCGCACGAAGCGGATAGAAAAATGGGCGCAGGTGGAAGTGCCCGCGCGCATCGAACATGTGGAGATGCATGGGAGGAAGGTAGGGGTGGTCGCGATCTTGTTCGGCGGGATCGTACGGCGAAAAGAAACCTGCGGCCGCGATAATGCAGTGGAGTGCAACGAGGAGGACGAACCAGCCCAGGAGTTTCTCGCGCCGGCTCATGGTGCGCCCGCCCCAGTGCGAATGCGGGGATCGGCCCAGTAGAGAAACACATCCGCAAAGAGATTTCCACCGACCAGGAAAACCATCGAAAGCAGAACGCCGCCAATCACCACGTAGAGATCGCGGGCCAGGATGGCTTCGAGGAGGAGAGGGCCGAGGCCGGGCCAGCTCATGATGACTTCGACGAGTAAAGAGCCGCTCAGGAGGGTGCCAAGACTAAATCCGAACAGAGAGATGAGAGGATTTGCGGCGGCGCGTAGCGCGTAGCTATAAAGAAGCTTGCGGCGGTGGAATCCGTGCCCGACGGCGGCACGGAGGTATGGAGCCTCAAGGACCTCGGCGACGGAAGCCCGCACGTGGCGTACGAGCATTGGGAGAGCTGCAAGGACCAGGGCAAGGACAGGAAGCGCCATGTGTAACGTGAGGTCGCGAGCTTTTTGAAGTGGGGACAAAGTTTCAAAGCCGACGGAGACCATGCCTCCCGTTGGGAACCAACCCGTGCGAACCGCGAGGATGAGTAGGCCAAGAGCGAGGACAAGGTCGGGAATTACCATGAGCGTTGCAGTTGCTCCGGAAAGGAGACGGTCGGGAGCACGGCCCAACTTCGAGGCGCTCCAAACTCCGAGCGGAAGGGCCAAGAGCCAGGCGAGCAGTGTGGCTGTGATTGTGAGAAGAAGCGTATTGCGCGCACGAGCCCTGAGAAGCGGAGCGACAGGGCTGTTATATGCAAAAGAGAAACCGAACTGGCCGTGAGCGACGGAGCTCAGCCAGTGGGCATAGCGGATGGGGAGGGGACGATCGAGTTGAGACTGCGCTCGGAGAGCCGCGACTGTCTCCGGAGAGATTTGTGGATTCAGACGCATTTCGTCGAAGTAGTTTCCCGGAGTCAGAGCGGAGAAAAGAAAGGTGAGGACAGAGACGCCGAAGAGTAGAAATACAGCGTGGAAAGCTCTGCGCAGGAGATAACGCATCAGATTTCCACCAAGGCATTTTGTGTTTGGGCGAGGGCGGGCGTCGCCGCGATGAGGGAGCGGGTGGCTTCGTGACTTGGGGAGAGCAGAACCTTTTCAGCGGGTCCCGACTCGACGATGCGGCCGCGGTCCATAACACCGATTTCGTCAGCCAGATGAGCGGCCATCGCAAAATCGTGAGTGATGAAGATATAAGCCAGACCGAGCGAGGATTGAAGATCGAGCAGGAGATTGGAGATTTGGGCCTGCACCGAACAATCGAGCGCGGAGAGGGCTTCGTCAAGAATGATGAGCTTTGGTTCGAGGGCGAGGGCGCGCGCAATCGCGAGGCGCTGTTTTTGACCGCCGCTGAGTTCATCGGCGCGGCGGCCGGCTAGCTTACGAGGGAGAGCCACTCGATCGAGGAGCGCGAGCACTCTGTTTTCGCGCACAGCTTTGGTGAAGCGACGCTGAATGAGCAAAGGCTCGCTGATAATTTCAAGCGCAGTCCAACGCGGGTTTAGAGAGGCGGCCGGATCTTGGAAAACGAGTTGAATCTGAGGACGAACTTCTCGAAGCTGAGTTGCCGGGAGTGCCGTAATATCCATGCCTTCAAAAACGATGGTTCCTGATGTGGGGCGTTCCAAGCACGCGATGCAAAGAGCGAGTGTGCTTTTTCCGGAGCCGGATTCGCCGACAAGAACGAGCGTGCTTTGGGGAGCTACTGCGAGGGAAACTCCATCCAGTGCGGCGAGCTTCTGTTTGGAACGGGATATTCTCCCGCCCGCGTGGAGCTTCACGAGATTTTCGACCTTCAAGAGCGGTTGCATGGTCTGATTCACAGTCATTCGTCAGCCGGCAAACTTGAAGCAGGAAACTTCATGCAGTTCGTCCACAGCTGCTTTTGGCGGTTCATCACATTTGCAAATTTCCATATGGGAATCGCACCTGGGTTCGAACCGGCATCCGCTTGCGTGCGATAAAAGATCTGGAGGATCTCCGGGGATTACCTGCAGCCGACCGCGGCGGGCGCTTCGCTCTTCGACGACGGACGAAGGCATGCACTGCAACAATGCCACCGTGTAGGGATGACGCGGCGAGGCAAGAACTTCCACAGTCGGACCCAACTCAGCAACTCGGCCTGCATAGAGGACCAGGACACGATCGGCGAAACCTGCGAGCAGTGCGGGATTGTGGGTTATGAAGATCATCGCGAGTCCGAGCTTCCGGCGAAGTGCGCGGAAGAGATGAAGGATTTCCATCTGCGTTGTGGGATCGAGCGAAGCGGTCGGCTCATCAGCAATAACGAGGGCCGGCTCGCAGGCGACGGCTTGCGCTATCAGGACTCGTTGGCGTTGGCCTCCGCTTAATTCATGAGGATAGGAGCGAGCGATACGGTCGGCACCTATCGGGAACATTGTGGCGAGAAGCTCGCCGGTTTTTTGAGCTAGAGTGCGCCGGTCTGAAGGCCTGTGGGAGGCCAGAACGTCCTGAACTTGCTGGCGCACCTGCAACGTTGGATGCAGCGCCGAGGAAGGCTCCTGGAGGATGAGACCAATGCGACCGCCTCGAATTCTGCGGAGATCTCTCGATGAGCAAGTGAGAAGATCCATGCCTTCAAAGAAGACTTTGCCTTGCTGGATTTTCCCGTTGGGTGGAAGTAGACGCAGAAGAGCTGCCGCTAGCGAGCTCTTTCCGGACCCAGATTCGCCAAGGACGCCGAGAATCTCGCCCGGTGCGAGGCCAAGATTTACTCCGGCAAGCGCCGGGCAGAGCTGGCCTCCGCGATCGGAATAGGCGACGTGGAGATTGTGGACGGCAAGAATAGGCGTCATGGCGTGGACCAGGGGCGGACACTCCCCGCCCATTATCCATGGTCTGTTAAGGGAAGAAGACCGACAAGAAGGACGTAGGTTCTGGCGCAGGAAAGATAATGACGAGTAGGAACTGACTGGCCGCTGGTACAGGAGGACCGGCTATCTGAGAGATAGCCGCAAACGCGGACCTACTCAGCGGTATAGGTGATTTCGATGCGATGGATCAGGAAGCAGGAGAGGACAAGAATGGCGATGGTGAGACACAGCAATCCTGACACGGCGACGAACGGAGAAACGGGCTCGGCTACGACGGTGAAGATGGCCATGGGGCCGTCGACAGGCAGAGTCACGGGGCAAAGATGCTTTAGGTAGAACGTGACGCTTAGCCGCTGGGCCCACGCAGGGAAGATCGGGGCGATGGCTTCCCATCCCATCAGCATGGCTCCGGGGATGATAGGATTTTTGAAGAGCAAGCTTAGAGCGAGGAAAACTGCACCATAGCCGAGACACGCCAGGGCAGTGACGAGAAGGTATGAACCCAACTGGCTGAGACCCGGCCCGTCGAAAACGTAGAATCGTCCCGCAGAGCCGAATCGGCTATAGGTAAGATAAAAGCAGGCAAAGACGGCCGCCTCGAAAAGCGCCACGGAGATGATGGCGCCGGCTAGAAACTTTCCAACCACCAAGACTTCTTTTCTTACGGGGACGAGAAATTGGTAATGGAGTGTACGCTCGACCATTTCGCCGCGAAACAGCCAAGTGAAAATTCCCATACATGCAAAGAAGATTCCGAGGCGGAAATAGTAAAGCTGGATGATTCCCGCCAGGACTTCCGTTTCGTTCTGCAAGCTGAGGGTTTCTACGTTGTACCTGCTGACGATGTTGTGGGTAACGAGGATCAAGACAGGAATCAAGGCGAGGAGATAGACCCAGACTCTGCGACGAGTGAAAAGGTTTCGGCGAACTCCGTTGCGTACGAGCACCGAGATTTGACTAGCGTAAAGCTGCCAGGGTTGTTCCTTCAGAGTCCTTTGTGCGCGCGTGATTGATTCCTGAACGCTCATGCCGGGCTGCCATCCGATCCGATGAGATATTGATAGATGGAGTTCACGTCGTCGTCGGCGGGAGCGACAGCATCGACTTCGACGAGGCCGCCAGAAACGACTTTGTTGAGCAGAAGATAGAACTGCTCGGCATCGCGAGTTCTAACGAGCACGCTCTGGCCATCTGTCAGTATTTTGGCTTCGACGACATGGTCGAGTTCGAAGGCTGCGGAAGCGAGCTTTGCAGCATTGGAGCAGCGGACGAGGATCTGCATGGGATGATCGCGAACTTCCTGGCGGACTTCGCGAATCTGGCCTTCGGCAACGACGTAGCCGCTGCTCATGAGGACGACACGGTCGGAGATGCGGTCGACTTCTTCCAAAATGTGGCTGGAAATGATGACGTGCATGCCCTGTTGCGCGATGGATTGGAAGAGCGCGATAGATTCGGCGCGAGCCATGGGATCGAGGCCGTTCAGCGGTTCATCAAGAACGAGAACGGCGGGATGATGGGCGATGGATTGGGCCAAGCGGATTCTCTGGCGCATGCCTTTGCTATAGCCCGCGACTTTTCGGCGCGCGACCTGAGCCATGCCGGACCGTTCGAGAGCCTCGTTCGTGAGCTTGGCGGCCTGGTCGTGGTCAAAGCCGTGGAGGCGCAGCGGCCAGTAAATGAAGTCGTAGCCATTTGTGCCTGGAGGAAAGGAGTCAAACTGCGTACAGTAACCGACCTGGCGGAAGAATTCGACCGGTTGGTGTGTCGTGAGGCCGAGGACGTGGATGGAGCCCTGAGAAGGCCTGATCAGGCCAGTCAACAGGTTCATCAAGGTGGTCTTGCCGGAGCCGTTGGGGCCGACGAGGCTGGTGATGCCCGGCTCAAGCGAGAAGTTCACTTTGTTCACGCCGAGAACTTCTCCGTAGAATTTGGAGACGTTCTCGAAAACGATTTGGCGATCGTCCGGCATCATCCGCGCACCGTTTCGCGAGCTCGCAAGCGCGCGTTGAGAATGACAAGCGAGAGCAAGCAGATGAAAATAAGCATGCCCCAGGCCGCCCAGAGCGGAACTCCGATCCAATCCACCGAGCCAAGGAATCCGGATTCCTCACGAAATCCTCTCGCCAGGATAAGCCGGAACATATACGAGAAATTCAGCAACTGGCCCCAATAGGTGCCCATGATGGCGTTGAACATCTCGCCGAGGCCCGCGGGAATGAAAAATGAGATAAAAATTACGCCCGTGGCCACGATTCGCAATTTGACCCACGCCGACACGGCCAGAGAAATGAGGGAAAGCATGAGGATCCAAATCGCTGAGCACAACACGATGGGAACAACCATCCACAAGTGAGACCAGATCCAGCCGTTCCTTGCCAGGCCGGACTGCAGCGCGAACAAGAGAAGGCAGGGAATCCAAGTTACTGCGGATAGCAGTAACCCGAGGACTGCAAGTTTCCCGAGAACATAATCGGCGCGGCTAAATGGCCGGCTTAGGAAAAGCGGGAGCGCGCCATTGGTCAAGTCTCCTGAGATCAGCACGGGGCCAACCCAGCAGTTAAGGAGAAACGCTGCCTGCGTCTGGACCATCAAGATGATGACAAAATATTTTGCTTCCACGGAGAAGAGATCCGCAGAGCGCATTTGCATCAGCAACTGAACGGTTTTGTTGTTTGCGATGAAGATGTAGCCGGCAAAAAATAATGTTGGTATGAGGCTAAGAATCAGGAGGAGGACAAAGAAGCGAGATTTGAACAGGTCGATGAAGGCGTAACGCGTGAGCACAAAGAAGCGCGACCATTGCGGCGTCAGCGAGCCGGTGTAGGAATTGTAGCGACGCTTATAGACGGCCATCTGCTGCTCCCGTCTGTTCCATCGCGTTGAGGAAAATATCCTCGAGCGAATCTCGCCGGTGATTCATCCTGCGAATTTGCACGCCGCGATCGGCGGCAACCTTGAAGACCTCTCTGATTTCAACCTTATCGGGCATGACTACCTTGATGCGGCCGTTGCTAAAGACCGCGCACTCGCAGCCAAGACTCTCGAGGGATGAGGTGAAGGTAGCCTCGGCGCCAATGGTTTCCAATTCGAGGAATTTGCGATTGGCGCGACGCTCCTCCACCAGATTGCAGATGGAGGCGATTTTGCCGTTGCGAAGGATAAGCACTTCGTCACAGGTGTCCTCGACGTCGCGCAGGAGATGCGAGGAGAGCAGCAGGCAGATATCGCTGGCTTCCCGGATTTCGCGAATGAGCTCAATCAAGCGCTTGCGTGCTGGCGGATCCATGCCGTTCGTCGGCTCGTCCAAAATGAGAACTTTTGGGCCATGGGCGATAGCCTGAGCCAGCTTCGCCAATTGTTTCATGCCGAGAGAGTAAGTCCCTACCGGGCGGTAGCGCGCTTCGCCCAATCCAACGTAGACGAAAGCTTCGTGAGCACGCTCCAAAGCTTGCTCTGGCGGAAGGCCGGAAATTTCCGCCATGTAGCGAACGAACCGCACGCCGGACATTTTTGAAATGAAAGCATCGTTTTCGGGCATATAGCCGACAAGCGATCGAAGCGCTTTGCCGTTCGTTAGAGAGTCAAGCCCGAGCACCCGAGCGCTTCCTTTGGAAGGATGGTGAAATCCCAACAGGGTATTGATGAGCGTGGACTTGCCGGCGCCGTTGGGTCCGAGCAGACCGATGGCACGACTCTTCAGAAGGCCAGTTAAACCATGAAGAATCGTGCGGCCGCCGAGCTGCACTTCGAGCCCGTCTAGCTCAATGGTTGGGTGGGTCATCTAGGAATCATTACGGATTTGCAGTATGCGAAGTTCCATGTTCCGAGCCACCCAGAAGGTGAAACAACGTCATAACGCCAGGGTTCAAATCAAAGAGCTTGCCGCTGCCGGCGATTTCGATGCGATCGCTCGCGCCGTACGCACAGAATACGCTTGGTTTGGCATCGGACGCCAGTTGCTGAATAAGAGCCAACTGCTCCGAATTGAGCTGTGAGGCGAGCGGTTTCAAAATCGGCCCAAGATTTTGATAAAGCATTGCTGAGAAGTTGGCGTGGTCGTCGCTGGGCAAGAGAGTCTGAAACGATGAGGAGCGAGCCAGAGACGTCCCGGTGTCGTGCGTTTGCAGAGCGGCAAGCAGAAGTGCTCGAGAGGGAGCAAGAATCATGTAGCCGTCCGCGAAGGTGTAGTCGTACTCGGTTGAGAGGCCCGCGCCTTGCAATTGAATGGTATAGAAGGTGCGCCCGCCGTCCTGGCTCTGATTCAGGGTCATGCCGGGCCGTTTGGATTGTTGCGCTTCGCGGTTGTAACTCTGCACCAGCTTTTCAATGGCGAGCTGCAAACCCCCGGAGTTATTGACCTCGATAATCGCTTTCCAGGAAGGCGTGGGAAGCACGGGGCCGTCGAGCGCGAAAGTCATTTCTCCGCCGAGCGCGCTCGCGAGGTCGTTGCGAATGTCCAGACCCAGTTCTGCGTTCGCGCGCGACAGTCCCTGGCTGAAATTGGGATCCGAGGCGCCAAAGATACTGAAGAGGTCGTCCATCATGAGCGCCGGCTGCTTGGCAACGAATGAGACGGCCGCGCCGGCGTTCGCAGAAACATAGTCCAGCGAACCCATCGGAGAAGGAGCGGCCAGCCAGGAGGCGATGCCATGCCGCGGTCCGCTGAATTCAAGAGTTATCCGGTTGTCGGTCTGATTGGAGGATTCGCCGCGAGTGGCGATTAAATACTTTAAGTCATTGAAGCCGCTATTCCGCAGCGCGTTGGAATCCTGCGGCTGGGTGTGAGTCGCGGTCAGAATCTGGCCGAGATTGGCTGCTACAAGAGTTTCGGCGCCATGAGTGTAAACGTTGGCGATTCGCTGGCCAAAATCGGTTCCAGCGAAAGCGGTCGCACCGGCGTCGAGCTGTGCACTCATTTGCTGAACCGAAGCGGCGTTTCCACCAATGATGAGCATGTCCGGACGAACGAGCATAATCATTCCGCGCAGGCCGGTGGCAAGCGATGACAACGATTGAGGATCCACGACGTGCACGTCCGAAGCGTGCTGCGGGTTCGACAGTGTGTCGGCGAGCTGGTTCTGCAAGAAATCTTTCAAGCCAGGCTGCCGAATCTCCGCCAGGAGAAGGGGTCCGCCATCCATTGCGCTCGAGTCTCCACGGCAGGTAATCACGACTTCGTCGCCCAAGTACTGGCTCATGGTCCGGATTTTCTCAATCAGCTCTTGGGGGGTCGGATGTTGATTGGAATTGCCGCTCTTGTTCCACCAATCCTGCAGAACTTTGCTTTGCGACAACTGCTGCTGAAAGATTTGATTTGCTTGCTGAAGTGCATCGCCCAGATTGGGGATACCGATATACAAAACTGTGTCAGTAGGAAGCAGAGGAAGAATCTTGCTGGCATATCGCGGACCAGGAGTCTGGATTTCCTCTAATTTTTTGCCGAGCTTTGAAAATTCCGTCAGCAGAGCCAATTGATGATTCAGATCGCTGCTCCATGCAATTTCCTCGCGGACGGGGACAAGTCCAACGCTCTGCGTTGTCGCCACTTCATCACCCGAATGCAGAATGGACAGCTTTCCGGCATGCTTGACGCGGACTTCTCCCTCGATCACGGCCACACGCGAGCCTTTGGTGCCGGAGTTCACGGAGAATACAGTGCCCGTGACAGATACTGTGCAGTCCGGCGCGCTGACGTAAAGATGGCCGGTATGCCGTTTCGCGGCTTGCACAATGATGCTGCCCTGATCGAGATGAATGGTGGTGTCGCGGCGGCTGGCGCTGACCGCCAATTCCGCTCGCTGATTCATTTCGACTTCGGAGCCATCAAAGAGCCGGACTTTGGCATGGGAATCGGCCGCGGTACGGATGAACTCACCTTCGGCGATTTCGTCTCCGAGCTTTATTGCACGTTCGCCGTATGGACCGATGCGGAAGGCGTGGCCCTCAATGGAATCAATGCGTGCGCGATTCCCAGGAGGCCCGGCGAAGTACCAAATGCGTCCGGTCCACACGAGCGCAATCAATAAAGCTGCCGCTGAAGCGTAGACAGCCAGTTTCGCAAAGCTCCACTGAAAGCCGCGCGGAGTTGTTTCGATCTTCCAGTGGACGTTCGCTGCGCCTTCCATTCCGCGTCCATGCTCATAGGATCGGCACGAAACGCATTCACGCAGGTGATCTTCCACGAGGAGAGCGCGAGCAGGAGGCAATTCTCTCTGATGAAACGCCGGCAACAAAGCGCGAATATCCTCGCAGCCACGAATGGACTGAAGAACATCGGCTGCGCTGTCCTCGCCCTGGGCCGCTTGCAGCTTCTGCCACACGCGTTCGGCGGATGCAGAGAGAGTCCTGGCGTCGGGCTGATCATCGCGCAGTTCGGAGATGGCTTGTTCAAGATACGCGTCTTGCTTCGATCGAAAAAATCTCATGATGCACCTTTTCTAAAACCGCGAAGGCTCTTCTTGAGCCGCGTACGTGCGCGATGCAAAGTGACCGCGACAACGGCCTGGGAGGTATTCATCACCTCGGCAATTTCGGGATTATCGAGGCCTTCGAGATAGCGGAGGGAAAACATTTCGGCGGCGCGGGGATTCAATTGGGCCAGCTCGCGTCTCAGAAGTTGTTTCAGTTCCGAGGAGGAATGCATGCGTTCGGGCGAAAGACCAGGGTGGGATTGAAAATTCTCGGCTGTTTCCACCGGGACGGTTTCGCGGTGTCCCCTGGCGCGTATCAGATCCAGGGCTGCATTGACCGCCGACCTGTGTAAGTAACTCTGAAGATTGGAGATACGGCCGTGATCGAGCGTTCCACGTGCGAGCCGAAGAAAAACGGACTGCGCCACGTCTTCCGCATCCGCCATGCTGCCGGTAATGCGATAGGCAGCCTTGAGAACGTGCGAGTGGTGTGCTCTGAACAGATCATCAAGCTCTGGCGCTGCTTGCGTAACCATAATATTTTCTATCGCGGCCGCCAAGTACGCCTCCTCGGCTTTCCTACAATGTAAGACGCGATAGCTGGAATCTTCTTAACATACATTTGGGTTTCTGGCGCAGTTCTGCCAGCCCGCAGTTGCCGTGTTCCGCCTACTGGTCTCCAGAAATTTCTCCTTCGAGCGACCAGCCCTTGCAAGAGCGCCTGACTTCGAAGGGCAAGTGTTCGCGAAAAGTGAAGCAAACCGTGGCGAAATCCAGTCGCGGGAACAAAAGTAGACTGGCCATCGGTACAGGTTTGACGCACAACATGAGCGCCATCTTAGGAATTTTCCCGCGATTTTTTGGACACTGGAATCGGGACGATTACACAACTATTACAGAATCCCGGCGCCGCGCATGTTAATTTGGGAATCATGAGCCTCATAGACCGCGACAAAACTTTTTCTCAACCCGTGAACTGGACGACATCCTTTTTCATGTTTGCATTTCATATCGGCGCTATCGCCGCTTTGTTTTTCTTTACCTGGAAAGCTCTCGCACTGGCGACATTTCTCTGGTGGGTTTCCGGAAGCCTCGGCATCGGGATGGGTTACCATCGCTTGCTCACACACCGCGGGTACAAAACACCCAGGTGGATGGAGTATTTTCTGACTATCTGCGGCACTCTGGCGCTTGAGGGTGGACCGATCGCTTGGGTAGCAACGCACCGAGTTCACCATCAGAATACTGACAAAGAAGGCGATCCTCATTCGCCGCGCGACGGCGGTCTGTGGGCGCACATGGGTTGGATCCTGACCGGGCAAGCAATGCACAGCAACGCGAAGGAATTGCTTCCGTATGTTCCTGACCTTCGGAAGGACAAGTTTCACGTTTGGATCACCAAATTGCATTGGGTGCCTCTCACAATGCTGGGAATTGGAATTTTCGTGATTGGGGGCTGGTCCTGCCTTTTATGGGGAATCTTCTTGCGTACCGTCGTTGGTCTGCATGCCACTTGGCTCGTTAACTCAGCCACACACATGTGGGGCTCGCGGCGCTTCCTCACGGACGACACTTCGAAGAACAGCCTTTGGGTCGCCCTCCTGACATTCGGCGAAGGCTGGCACAATAACCATCACGCCGTCCCGCAGTCCGCCCGTCATGGGATCGCCTGGTACGAAATCGACATGAACTGGTACGGGATTTGTGCATTGCAGGCGCTTGGCCTCGCCCACGATATCAAGAAACACAAGCTCGCACCGATTGGTCGAGCCGATGATCGGCATCGAATATCTTCTGCCGAGGTTTCTTGCCCGGCCGCTCAGCTAGCCATCCCCAGCGGCGACTGAACCATTTCGCAGCGAACCGTGAAACTGTTCAGCACCGGGAAACTCGACACTCAATAACCCGCTGCTTCTGGTATGGCGTAGAGCGGGGGCTGGCGTAAACTACCCCTTCATGCGCATCACACGCCGCACCAAAGCGACTGTTTTCTTCATCGTGCTGGGGTCATGCCTCGTTGCCCTGGCGGTGGTGCTCAATGTCAGTTGGATCATCTTCCACTGGCGGCAGGTTGTGCCGCTTGTGCTGGGGATCATCTTCTTTGGGTTGCTAATTGCGGGCATGGTGGTCAACACAATTTTCCTTGTCCGGGAAATCCGGCGGAATGAGCAGCAGGACAGTTTCCTGAATGCAGTGACTCATGAGCTGAAAACCCCTATCGCGTCCATCAGGCTGTACCTGGAGACTCTGACGAGCCGCAACCTGGAAGAAGCCAAGCGTCGCGAGTTCTATCGCATAATGCTGGAAGACACGGATCGCCTGCTTGGCACGGTCGAACAAGTGCTTAAAGCCGGCGAGGTCCGGCATGGCACCGCACGAAAGAACTGGCAGGAGGTCCGTTTCTCGACAATCGTGCGAGAAGTGGTCGTGCTCGCCCGTCTCCGTCAGAACTTGGCGCCGGAAGCACTTTCTCTCGGCGCGAGCTCGACGGACGAAATTATTGTCCTTGGAAATCCGGAAGAACTCCGCACAGCGGTGATTAATCTGCTCGACAACGCGATAAAGTATTCGGGAGACAGGAAAGATATCGCTGTGGAGCTGCTCACGCCCGATCTCGATACCGTCCTGCTGCGCGTGCACGACCGTGGGATTGGTATCCCGCGGAACGAGGTAAAACGAATCTTCAAACGCTTCTACCGGGCATCAAATTCCAAGACGGACAAGGTGAAGGGCACTGGGCTCGGTCTCTTTATCGTCCGATCGATTGCCCGCCGATATGGCGGGGATGCTTTTGCGGAGAGCGAAGGAGTAGGACGGGGCAGCACATTCACGATCAAGCTGCCAAGGGGATACCACGCATGAGCCGCATACTGATTGTCGAGGACGAAACCCATCTCGCAGAGGGGCTCCGTTTCAATCTCGAGGCAGAAGGCCATACCGTGCAGATCACTGACAAAGGAGAGGAGGCACTGAGGCGGCTTTTGAAAGACCACGAAAGCTTTGATGCCCTTGTGCTTGACGTGATGCTTCCAGGCAAGGACGGTTTTCTCGTCGCGCGCGAACTGCGAAAAGCACAGAACTACACTCCGCTCCTCATGCTGACCGCGCGTGGCCGGCCGGAAGATGTTCTGAAGGGTTTTGAATCGGGAGCTGACGATTACCTTCCAAAACCATTCAACCTTGCCATCCTCATCGCACGAATCACTAGTCTGCTGCGCCGCAAAAAATGGATGAGCTCGGCCAAGCTAGCTCCGCCCGAAGCCCCACAGCCGAGCACAAACGAACCTTCGCCAGAAATATTTCGCTTCGACAACAAGGTCGTGGATTTCCAGAACTTGCAATTGCGCGTTGGCGGGCAGATTATTCCGCTGACCATGATGGAGACGGACCTGCTTCGCTGCCTGATTCAGAATAGTGGCAGGCCGGTTTCTCGCAAACAGCTCCTGCAGGAAGTGTGGAACCTCCATGAGGACACGGACACGCGCGCGATCGATAATTTCATCGTGCGTTTGCGCCGCTACATCGAGCCGGAACCTTCCAAACCCCGCTATTTGATGACGGTCCGAGGTATAGGATATCGATTCGTTCCGAACGCCAGCGCAAAGAACAAGTGAGAGTTGAAGTCAGAATCTGGTTCGGGGCCGGGAATCACCTCGAACGCTTGGGCCATGCTCCTATTTCAGAACTGCGTTTTGCGCGCAATCCGTCCTATAATTCCCCACACTAAGGCTGCCCTGACTCTTGCCCGAAACTGGTCCCAGCCCGGAACGCTATTCGCTTGCCGTCATCACCGATGACGCAGATAGCTTCCCGGAAATGCGCAAGCATCTGAGCCCCGCCTTTCGCACTTCACTGGCAACCAACGAGGCCGAAATACTGGCCGTTCTTGAGCAGCCGGACATTCACGCCATTCTTTTCAATTTGGACGCGATTGGCGATGGTCCTGCGGACGGCCTCGAAGTCCTCGAAGAGATTCGCAAGATTCGCGATGACGTTGTCATCACAGCCTTTACGCGTAGCAATCAACGCACAATCCCATTGAAAGCCAGCCAGGCGGGGGCCGACGAATTTTTCCTTTTCCCCATCAATTACGATGAATACAAGATTGTTCTAGCCCGGGCGATCGAAAAACGCGCGCTCGAGATCGAGGGTCGGCGGCTGGTCCAGCAGGCGGAAAACAAGACGGCTTTTTACGGACTGATTGGGGCCAGCCCGGCCATGCAAAAAGTTTATCAGGCTATCGAGGCGGTTGCGCGAACCGGCGCGAGCGTCGTTTTGCGTGGAGAAAGCGGAGTGGGCAAGGAGCTGGTCGCGAAAGCCATTGTAGAGTGCAGCGATCGTGCGGGGAAACCCTTTGTGGCGCTGAATTGTTCCGCGCTGCCGGACTCACTCATGGAGTCTGAACTGTTTGGTTATGAAAAAGGGGCATTTACCGGAGCGGATGCCGCCAAGCCGGGATTGATTGAGTTGGCGCATTCGGGCACAGTTTTCTTAGATGAAATCACCACGCTGCCGCCAAGTCTCCAGAGCAAGCTGCTCCGTGTGTTGCAGGAACATGCAGTGCAGAGGCTGGGCGGACGAAGCGCTAAAAAGATCGACTTCCGGCTGATCACCGCCACGAACGAGGATCTGGAAGACTGTGTCCGTAAGGGCCGTTTTCGAGAGGATCTTTACTTTCGTATCAACGTAGTGCCGATCCTGATCCCGCCGCTTAGAGAACGAGGAGGGGACATCGCTCTTCTGGCCGATCATTTTCTGCGGATTTATTGTGCGTCCGCAAGAAAGCCGCTGAAAACGTTAGCGCCGGATGTCCTGGAAGTCCTGGAAGCCTACAAATGGCCGGGGAACGTGCGTGAGCTCGAAAACGTTATCCAACGCGTGGTCGTCATGGTCAACAGCTCTCTCGTGACCCTCGAACACATGCCCCAGCACCTCCTGCAGCACAGCGCGACAAGCCAGGAAGCCATGTTAATCCCCGACGCGGGCGTGGACTTCGACGCGGAGATGGAGCGTATTGAAGTTGCCTACCTAAACGCGGCGCTCCGTCGCACCGGTGGAAAGAAGAGCGCCGCGGCGGCGCTCTTACAGATCGATGGCCAACGGATGAAGTATCTATGCCGGAAGCACCGCGTGGAATGAGCCAAAAAAGGTTAAATTTTAACTATGGCATGGTTAAATTTTAACCGATCGAATGAATTTTCATCCCGAAAAGCACGTCTCGCGGCAGTACTTTAGTACTAAGTGGTTTCTTTTGAGCAATTGCGCAGAAGCAGGTGAACCTGCGAGAGTTTGGCATCTTTCCTGCATTAGGTAGCCGCGTGTGCGGGACAAAAAATTTAAACGAGGAGAAAACAGGTCATGCCAATCGAAAAGAAAAGCTTAATCAGCAGTCTCAAAACCACCAAGAAGGCCAATGTTGCGAAGGAGGATTTTGTGTCGGGAACTGTAAGCGCGGGGACAAAGTCCGCGGGTATCCGGGCTTCGGCAGCTAAGGTGGCGGGCTTGCGGGCGTCGGCTGCAAAGGTTGCGGGGCTGCGAGCCTCCGCCGCTAAAGTAGCTGGCTTGCGCGCCTCCGCTGGTAAAGTGGCCGGCTTGCGGGCCTCGGCAGCCAAGGTTGCTGGAAAGCGGGCCTCGGCGGCTAGAGTTGCGGGAACACGCCACGTTTCCTAAGGGAATTTCTTCATTCAGCCAGTTGTGTGACAACTGTTTCTTCGAGAAGGCCGCCGCAGGGCGGCCTTTCCTTTTTACCAGACCTTTCGGCCAAAGAACCGGGCGACTCCCAGCGAAGCTAAACCAAGTAAACTCCTCCGTCTACCGTATATCCTGGCTGCTCCTACCATGCCAGGCTTGAGCGCACCTCCCGGATTTGAAATCAGTACATCTGCGATGTAAAATTTGGGCGCGTTGAGCCCCTCATATCTCGTTTTTTCGACGAGTCCGGTTCCAGCTTCCGAAGAGATCGGCGAAATTGCCGCCACTTGCGCGTCCAATTTTTTAGCGATGCCTTCGACCTCCAGCCGAGCGCGTGCTCCTGCGGCTACATCATGGATGTCGTATTCGGAGATAAATATGCGGACACGTATGTGACTCAAGTCAGCCACCTCAAGAAGCGCGGTTCCTTCTGGCAGAAAGGTACCCAAGCGGTCATCCACTCGAGGTGTCAAGACTACCCCCGCAATGGGACTCGTTAGTTCTAGCTCGCGCGTTTGAGATTTCAACTCCCCGCTTTGTACGTCCAGTCGCTTGCGTTCCTGAAGGTCCGGGCCAAAACCGGAATGATAATGGAGGCTGGCGTTGTTGACGAGTTCAGAGGTCACGAGATATTCCGCGTCAGTCTGAGCAGCTATTGATTCCAACGGGATGTTTCGAAGTTGAAGCAGAGGAGTTCCTGGACTTACAACTTGCCCTTCCCTGACGTCGACATCTGTTACGAGCCCGGCCACACGGTTTCTGACAATGGCCCTATCGGCGGGCTCAAGCGTGAAACGACCGACGGCAGTTTCATGCCATACCGGCAAGGCAAAAAACACGGCTACCAATCCTACCGCTCCCAATACTGGCCGAGTGCCCAGCCATGCTCGGATTCGATCCTTTTTGTCGAGGTAGATGAATTTCATAAAGTCCACCAATTTTCTGATTCGAGACCGAAAGATCAGGCCTGCCACTCCCAATTCGGGTAGGAATGACCATTCGGGATTAAAATTACGGAAAATATTCCCTGCAAAATGGGCTAGAACATAAAGCACGGTGTAACTGTAGATGCCAGATAAGAGAGCATACACTGCAAAACCAAGCCGCCGACGCTTGGGAACATAGGGGACCTCGACGGGCAAACGCCAGATGTGCCGTCTCACCCAAGCCGACAGGTACGCAGTTGAATCCTCTTTCAACTCCGAAATCTGAATGATTTCGCACAGCATGTGGTAGCCGTCCAACTTCATCAGAGGATTCCAATTGAGAAGCAGTCCCGCAATACCAGACATCAACATCATTAGATATGCCGCATTATGGATTTCTGTACCCGGCGGAGTGCCCCACCAGATCGGTGTGACTAGCGCATAAACCCAAAGCTCCGCCCATACGCCGGCCATGGCGATAAGAAATCTCTGGTATCGCGAACCCTTGACAAAACCCTCGGAGGTATCCGTATAAAACGCGGGCGTCAGATAGATGAGGAGAAATCCCATGGCAGGGACTCGGCCCCCGAAGTGTTTGCAAGTGTGCGCATGGCCGAGTTCGTGCCACCCAAGGATGATCACAGCCAGCAGGTAGAAAACAAGAAAGTCCCACCAAGATTTGTCTGTAAAATTGTAGAATTGCAGGGTGTCCCGGCCGACTTGATCCCAGTGAGCGATACTGATGCCCGCTGCGATAGAAAAAGCGGCAATCGTAATTAGTGTAAACCACCATGTGTAAACCCAACTGGTATGGAGGTAGAGCCAAGTAACGAATTTATCTGGATTGAACGCCGGAAATGTTATTTCCGACAAATCTCCAAATCGGCTCTTCCGCGACTTTGCCAGTTTGCGGCGCTGTTCAGAGGTCATTTGCATCAACTGGATATTTCTCTCTTGGGGCGTCCTGTACCAAAACCCGAGTTTCTCAATTGAATCAGAGAAATCTCGGATTTCTTCCGCGCTGTACTCGCAACCCATCTCTTTTGAATAAAGTTGGGCAATCTGCTCGAAAGTTCGGTATCCATCAAAGAGTTGAATGAGGGTCCAATTGGCTCGAGGAAACTTGTACATGGCTTCCTGGCTGGCAACCAGGACTCGGACTATTTGGCGGCCTTCCTCATCGTGCTCCTGGAAGACGATGCCTGGGGGAATGCTGGGAGGTCGTTGCGAAAGAGTACGCGCCGGAATTTCCGGAAGGGCAACGTTGAGGACGCGTGTGAGGTTCATTGTGGTTCAGCGCTGGCTGTCGAGGATCACGTGAGCAGCCATGCCGGGGCGCAGCGAGCGACGGTCACCAATCAGTTCGACGAGTACCTCGAAAGTGCCGCTGGAAGGATCTATCACAGGACTGATCTCCCTGACCCGCGCCATGTGCCTCTCCCCGGGCGCATCTTCTGAACTCACGACCAGAGACTCTCCTCTGTGCAGAAGGCTAAATTCCTTCTCCGGCAGCGTGAAACGCATCATTAGCGGTCCTTCGGCGGTCACCCAGAACAAGCGGTCGCCCTTGACGACATTCTGACCTTCGCGGACATACCGCCGCGCAATCACTCCATCAAACGGCGCGATGATCTTTGTCTTCTCTAGTTCCAGTTCAAGCGAATGCTCTTCCTCATGCGCAGTGTTCAATGTTTCCGTCACCCGCTTGATATCCCACTCGTCAGACTCCGCCTTGTACTTCGCGTGTTCTAACTGCTCCTCCGAGATCAGCCCTAACTTGGAAAGCTTCTGTGCGCGGACGTAATCAGCCTTCAATACCTGAGCTTCGGCTTCCCAGTTTTTAATGTCGGCGGAAATGCTTCGCGATTTGGCGCGGGCGGCTTCCAAATTCGCAGCGATCTGGCGGTCGTCCAGCTCTGCGAGAAGCGTTCCGGCCTTAACACGGGCCGGCGCATCGAAAAATATTTTTTGAAGTACGCCATCCCGCTGCGCCGCGAGATCGACTTGATGCTCAACGATGATTGGCCCCGTAACGGTGACAGAGGTGTCCGGATTCACAACTGCCGCAGGCTTGATCGTCGAAGCGTTGGCGGGCGTAGGAGCAGCATTCGCAACGGAAGGCGCGGCAGAGTCCGTCTCCCCGCAGCCGCTGGCGAGCGCGGCAATTGCGAAAACGATTGACGCGATTATACTTCTCATACTCTTCCTCCACCGCTTTCCTACCACCCAAACCAGTACCAGATTTTCCCGTACAGCCAAATCAGCGGCCTCCGGAAAAACACGAAAGCCGCAGGCCGCCAGCCCACGCGGATTTTTCCGCGTCCCTCCATTCCGGCTCGGATCGCCGCTTCGCGGTTAGGAACTCCGACGCGAGCATAAGATACGGGCGATGCATCCACCATGCGCGCTTCCGGACTAACGATCAGCACGTCGCCCCGAAACGTGCGCGTTGGATAGCTATTCAATTTTATGACTGCTTTTTCTCCATCCTTGAGCAACCCCGCATCCACGTCATCAATGGCCACATCCACAACGGCTTGCGAAGCGTCCACGACCTCTGCGAAGGTATCCCCCGGTTGGAGTTTGCGCCCTGCAAATATATCTACATGGGGAGTTGCGACAACACCATCAATCGGGGAACGCAACTCCGCCTTATCGAGCAGTTGCTGCGTGCGGCCCAACTCTGCTTTCCAGAAATCGGCTTGCACGCGATGCACACCTGCCTGTGTTCCGTCGTTGGTAGCAAGTGCATGGTTCATCTGGAGGACAGCCGACTCGTATTTTGCCTCCGCCTCTGCAACCGCCGACCGCAAATTCCAGGTTTCCATCTCGGCAAGCACTTGGCCACGCTGGACGGGTTCCCCCTCGTGAACGAGGACTTTGCTGATGACTCCTTCGACCTCGGGCTGAATAAGCGCCCGGCGCACCGGCGCGACAACCGCATCCCCATCCACACGAAGAGGCAACGGGCAGGCCACAAGGAAAATAAGTACAGCCGTTCCCAGCGCAACAATAAAAGTCCGGCGCCGTTTCTCCATCGCCATGAATTTCCTCTTGCGGACGAGCACCGGCTCCAGGACGGAAATGAAGGGAACTTCCTTGTACATTTGGGCGTTGCGCAATGCCACTGTGGCCTGGCTGGAAAGCACCTCGAGGATTTCCATGTGTGCCGGCCCCAGGAAATCCGGATCGGCGCTTTCGAGCGCAAGCACCCCGACGGTGCCCGTATCGTCATACAATGGCTTGGCGTAGAAGCCGCGCATCCCCGACTCGGAAAAATATTTTTTGAATTTGGCTCGCGTTTCCTCGCGATCGGCGTCCATCTCCTCGCCGTGTTGACGCACGTGAATCACTTCCTGCGACAACGAAGCCCATTGCAAGACTTCGCTCAGTGGCGCGATGTCCGGAGCGTCGGCATTGACTTGCGTAAGCCCGGTAACCGCACTCAACTTGAAGCGGCCGCGCTGCGCCAGCGCAATCGCGGCGCGCTCGTATGGAATAATCGCCTGCGGCGCGTTCACTATCGTTTGCAGCACGCGCTCGAGATTCAATGTGGACGTAATTTCGTGGCTGACAGTGTTCAGGGTTTCCAGTATCTCGACTTTGCGCTCCGCAAGCAGCAGGCCGGCGTTGCGCAATGCGGTCGAAGCAGTGGCACTCAAACTTTCCAACGTGAAGAGGTCGTCTTCGTCGAACGAACTGCCATCCAGTTTGTTGACGGCTTCCACCACTCCCACAAGCGCGCGCTTATCCAAGATCGGAGCTGCGATGATTGAACGCACCGGAGTTTCGGGGCTCGCCCGATTTCTGGATAGGAGGCGAGGTTCCTGCGGATTGGAAAGGCACAAGCTTTCCCCTGTGTCGGAGAGTGCGCCAGCGATTCCTTCCCCAGCTTTCATTACCTGGCCGTGAAATACCGTGGCATCTTGCCCGTTTTGGTGCATCAACTCCACCGATTCGTCCGGCAGAAGCATCCAGATATTCACGGCCTGGCATTCGAGAATTTCGGAAAGCTTGGCGCCAATCAGTGGCAGAAGTTCATCCATCTCCAGAGTCGAGGAAAAAGCCTTCTCAAGATCGTACAGTTGCGTGAGGCGCGTGATGGAAGTCAGAGTACTGTGGCGTTCCTGCTCGTAGGTCTCTGCGGAAGCGAGGGCGGCAGCGGCTACATCGGCGGCCGGAAGAAGCGTTGTGAGATCCTCCTCCGAGTTGGGCCGCTCAAACGCAAGAATCTCAAGTGCCCCCAGCACCTGGCCTGCATGAATAAGCGGAATATACGCTAGTGAACGGAGCGTTCTCCGCGTATCGACGTGCCCATAGTCTTCGCGCCTGAGTTCATCGGCTCTTCGAAGAAGTGATTGACCGTTACGTAGAAGCACGCCGAGCATTCCGGAGCCGGCAGCGACCGCCTTTTCGCGTACGACCGCGTCGCCAACCATCGCTCGGGGGAACCAAAAATTATTCTCGCCGTCTGAAGCCAACGTGTATACACTGACGGCGGAATCCGGGAGCAAGCTGGTCACGAATTGTGCAAAGGCGCGCGCGCGTGGAACCACCTCCTGCTCGGAGAGCAGGTCTAACGAGAGCGCAGTAAGATCCAAGACAGATTCTGGTTCCTGACCTGCCACCGCTCCGCTCTGCGTCGCACCGATTCCTAACGGGGAAGGACAACCGGTGGACTACATTTCTCGCCGCTTGGGCAGCGATTATCCGACAAGTGCGCACACTGTAACAGGTGGGCTAGGGAGTGTCAACGAACTGGCCCTAGAGACGCTCGGCCCACACAAATTCGTGAAGGAGACTTCTCTTTGAACATCGAGACCAGCGCCGATAATGGAGTCCACATTGTAAAGTTGACTGGCAGATTCTGCATGGGTCCGGGCCTCGACGATTTCAACGCCACCGTCGGGGACCTGCTTCGCCAGTCCCACAACAAGATAGTTCTCGACTTGGAAGAAGTTCCTACCATTGATTCGAGCGGCATAGGCGTACTCGTTCGATATCTGACCACCGCGAAAAAGAGCGGCGGCGCTATCCGGCTCCTCAAGCCTTCCAAATTTACGGTTCAAACTCTCAAAATGGTCGGAGTGCTAAATCTCTTCTCGACTTATGACGATTTGCCTGAGGCGCTTGCTTCCTTCCAGTAATTCCAATCAGGTGATGTAGACTCTCTCATTGAAACTGGTACAAAAACTCGGGCTAGTCATATCCACGTCCGCGGCTCAAGCAGCCACTTGAGGAGAGAGCCGCCCACGATTCTGCTTGAGTTGGCGATCACATCTGTTCGTCGTTGTTATTGATGACGGCGGCCAAGGCGATTTCCCATCATGCATGGCTCAAGTTTCACAGGTGCCTGCGCCCAAGTACTCGATGAACTCAATGTAGTGTTACACGAGGTCTTCGGCACGCGGAAGTAAAGGCGGGAGTCTCATACAAATCGATTGGAAGGCTCAAGATGAACGATCCACAAAAGAAGGAACAGCCCTGTGAAAGGCGAGATCAAGAGATCCGTGCGGCTCTGGATCAGCATTGGGCGGCCTCTGATGCTAACGATTTTGAAACGGAGCACCGCATCTATCACGAGGACGCCGTGTTGGAATACCCGCAGTCAGGCGAGCGAACGCGCGGTCGACGCAACATACAAAACCAACGCGCCAGTCAACCGAACAAAAAGCGCTTTTCTGTCCGGCGAATCCTTGGCGACGGAGATCTTTGGGTCAGCGAATTCATCCTGACTTATGACGGCAAACCGTCTTACACCGTCAGCATCATGGAGTTCAAAGGCGACAAAGTTGCGCGGGAAACACAGTACTTTGCGGATCCGTTCCCGGCTCCCGCATCGCGCGCTCAATTGGTCGAACGGATGGACACATAATCTCGAGGCCGAAACAGATGGAGGGATGAGAGATGGATTGGAAATGGTTCGTCCATTCTGCGCTGCTAGGTAGCAGTGAGTTTGAACAATATGCCATCCTGCTGGTACGCGTTGCGATCGGGCTGTTCTTCGCCATCTCCGGCGCAAACAAATTGTTTGTCGCCGGCGGGACTAAACCCGTTTACGACACACTCATTAAGTCTAAAGTTCCGTTTCCCCGCCAGATGGCTTATTTCGTGTCGGGCCTCGAGTTCGTTGCCGGATCCTTGTTGACCGTGGGGTTTCTTTCGAGCGTGGCTGATGTGGCTTTATTGATCGATATGATCGTTGCCACTCTGACTGAAGCGCTTTCCACGATGCCTAAAGGACTCTCCCCTATTAAATGGCTCGACGATTTCCTATACCTTCCGGAAGTCCTGTACGTCCTTTTCTTTGCCTGGCTGCTCAGTTCTGGTCCGGGAAAGTTCAGTGTTGATTACTGGCTCGCCGGCAAGTTTCTGAGGTGACGGACTGAAGCAAATTGAGCCGGTTTCTTGGAAGTTGGCTGCGCAGAAGCTGGCCCGACGCGCGAAAATAAAGGGATTCTAGCCGGGCGCTGGACTTCGACGAGGTATGAATGCCCAAATTGCTTTCAGTAAATGTAGGTCTTCCGCGCGACGTGACGTGGAACGACAAAACTGTACGAACTGCAGTCTGGAAATCGCCGGTCACCGGACGGCGAATGGCGCGCAAGCTCAATCTCGATGGTGATGCGCAAGCCGATCTCGCCGGTCACGGTGGGGAGCACCGCGCCGTATTTGTCTATCAGATGGATTCGTATAATTACTGGGAGCGCGTTCTGGGCCGGAGTGATTTTAGCTTCGGTCAGTTCGGAGAAAACTTCACCGTTGAGGGACTTCCTGACAACGAAGTCTGCATCGGCGATCGGTATCGCATCGGTGGCGCTGAATTTGAAGTAACGCAGCCACGCGTGACGTGCTACCGCGTCGGCATTCGCATGAATGAACCTCGGATGGCAGCCCTGCTCGTAGCACATCACAGACCAGGGTTCTACTTTCGCGTGTTGCAGGAAGGAGAAGTTGGGGCGGGGGACGACATTGTAAAGATCACCAAAGGTCCAGAGCGGATCAGTGTGGCCGAGGCTGACGCCCTCCTCTATTTACCAGGACATTCCAGCGAGCAACTGGAACGCGCGCTGCAAATTCCTGCACTTAGTCAGGGTTGGCAGAGTTCGTTCCGAGCAAGGCTCCAACAAGACTTGAGCTCCAAAACTGCGGAGGGGAATCCGGGCCTCGCACGTGAGGAACAAGCGCCCGCATGGCCCGGCTTTCGACGGATGCGAGTCGCGAATATTAATAAGGAAAGCGATAGCGTAACTTCCCTCGTTCTGAAGCCAATGGATGGGCAGCCTCTTCCTGTTTTCCAGGCGGGTCAATTTGTTGTTTTGCGCTTGCATCTCGACCCGGACAAACCGCCGGTTCTTCGCAGCTATTCGTTGTCTGATCTGCCCGCAGCCGATCATTTCCGCATCAGCGTCAAAATCGAATCGAATGGGATTGGAAGTTCATTTCTGTGCAACCGTGCGCGAGAAGGCGATCTATTGGATGTTAGTGCGCCGCGCGGAAGCTTTACTCTGCATCCCAGCCGGAGTCCGGTGGTTCTCCTGAGCGCTGGAGTGGGCGCAACGCCCGTGATGTCGATGCTGCACACACTCGCTGCCGAGAAATCGCAACGAGAGATCTGGTGGATCTATGGAACGCGCAATGGCGCCGACCATCCATTTGCAGAAGAATCGCGATCTTTACTGAAACAACTCTCTCGCGGACGAGGATATATCGTGTACAGCAGGCCCGCTGCGATCGACCAAGTCGGGGCAGACTTTGATGCTCCCGGGCACATTGACGCAGCTCTGCTGGAGAGAATCGGAGTGTCACGGGATAGTGACTTCTATCTGTGCGGCCCGGCTTCATTCTTGCGGAACATGCGCGATGGCTTGCGAAACTGGGGTGTGCTCACCGAGAGTGCGCACACGGAAATCTTCGGTTCACTCGAGGCTATTACCCCTGGTATGGCGCAAGTTGGTCACACTCCTCATCTGCCACAAGGACCGCCCGGATCTGGCCCTCCAGTCTCATTCGCGCGTAGCGGAATTACCGTCGCTTGGGATCCGAAATTCGGCAGCTTGCTTGAACTGGCGGAAGCGTGCGATGTTCCGGTCAGATGGTCGTGCCGAACTGGAGTCTGCCATACCTGCATAACTGGATTGATTGGCGGCTCGATAGTCTATAACCCCGAGCCGCTCGAGAGGCCCGCTCCAAGCAACGCGCTCGTATGCTGTTCCCAGCCACACGTGGGTGTCATGCTGGATCTTTGAGAGAAACGGGAGGAATTCAATCGTGCGTTCTGACATTGTGCCCGGAGCCATTTTCCCCGACTACGAACTGCCCGATCACACGGCTAAACTGCGCAAGCTCAGCGAGCTACAGGGCGACGATCCGCTAATCCTCACCCTTGCGCGCGGCCATTATTGCCCAAAGGAGCATCAACAGCATCTGGAACTAGGCGCGTTTTATCCCAAGATTGCGGTGGCGTACACTCAGATCGCCACGATCGCGACCGACGATCATCATACTCTGCAGGAATTCCGTGCGTCTGTCGGAGCAACGTGGACATTCCTTTCGGACCCCGACCGAAGGGTTCAGAAGGATCTCGACATCCAGGAGTACACCGACCCCGAGCATAATCCGATGATCCCGCATACGCTCGTGCTCAAGCCGGGCCTCGTGATCTACAGTATTTACAACGGCTACTGGTTCTGGGGGCGCCCGTCTGTCGTCGATCTATGGCACGACCTGCGCGCCGTGACGAGTGAAATCCGCCCAGACTGGGATCTGAGCGCTCCTGGACTCCGCGAGGCATGGAATGCGGGTGACATGTCGCGCTTCCACGGTTGGAACAAGCATGGCGTCGTGAAGGCGTCCCCTGCGGGACAGAAAGAATAGCGATGAGTGTCTGCGATTACTCCTGCTTATCGAGCAGGCGGCCTTCTTACGCCAACCCCGATTCTGGGCTACTGAACGGCGGAATCATGACCACCTCAACAGGCATATCTCCGATCTATCCCGAACCGGGATAGATCGGACAAGCTGTCGTCGTGATCGACGGCAGCGCCGGCATCGGATTCGAAACGGCCCGGCGCGCGCTGAAGGAGTCAAGCTGATTCTGGCGGCACGAAACGCGGAACGCCTGGATCACGCGTCACGCAAATTCGGCACTCTAAGCAGCGCGGCCTTCGACGCCACCAACTTCGATCAACTCAAAATATTCTAACGACGGACTCCCGACAGTGATCGACCACATGCTGGTCACCGGCCCCGGTCCTCATTATTCACCGCTGGCTGAACTCGAGATCGAAAGGCGCTCCGCGATGTTGAAGCCCATCTCCTGCTCCCTTGCTGGTGGCCAAGCGACGACGCTTGATAGCGTAGGCACTCCAATAGGAACAATACAGGCGCTGTCGGAGCCCTCCGCATCGGAAATTACGCGCGAAATTTACTTGCACGCGATTCCTGAAGAGCAGCGTCGCTCAGTGGAAAGCGTGGAGAGACTTGCATTTGGACCGAAATTGGACCCAAGTCCGGGCTCCGGCGCAAATATGCCGAGAATAGTTCATTGAAAATAAAGGATTAACTGGTCGGGGCGCCGAGATTTGAACTCGGGACCTCCTGCGCCCAAGGCAGGCGCGCTACCAGGCTGCGCTACGCCCCGACAGGATTACTTTATTGATTCTACAGTACCTCTCGTTTTTATTCCTAGCTATGATAGCTGCCTCTAGCGCCGCACTCAACGAACCTTTGCAGGGTCCGATTCGTCGTTGCTTGCGTGCGGACCAGTTAACAGGTGGAGTAAGAAAATATGAGTGCCCAGGAAACCGGCCGTCAATCTGATTTCAGGATGCGGGCCATAACGAACGATGTTCCCATCGCCCGTCTCATTGGGTTTGAGGCAAAGGAAGTAGCCGGTGGCCGCGCCTTAATCACACTCGCGGCAGGGTCGCAGCATGCAAACCCCATGGGCACTCTTCACGGTGGAATACTATGTGACATTGCCGATGCCGCCATGGGAATCGCCTTTGCCAGCACTCTTGCTCCAGGCGAATCCTTCACCACAATCGAACTCAAAATCAACTTTTTCCGTCCTGTCTGGGAAGCAGTACTCAAAGCCGAAGGCAAAGTCGTGC
>Ga0335083_10000201_pt1 | contig 100097 bp, 96 predicted proteins | sample Lox_Sample_42_FD_206716 | JGI IMG/M metagenome (GOLD analysis project Ga0335083, IMG submission 206716) | Soil microbial communities from Loxahatchee National Wildlife Refuge, Florida, United States - Lox_Sample_4.2 | ecosystem: Environmental > Terrestrial > Soil > Wetlands | place: USA...
CGCCGCAGTCCTGCCTGAAAGTACTGATGCCCAGTATGCCGTTGCCGCCGAAGGCCGTGACCGTGTCCTCCTGGGTCGCGCCGCCGCTGGAGCAGGCGTCGGGCACCGTCGGCAGCGCCGCATCGCCAATGACCTGGATCGAAATGCCGCTGGCTTGCTCGCCGCCAATCCTGGCGTCGGCCTGCTTCACCGATCCCCAGCTGTAGCCATCGGCGAAGGGCAGGCACTCGGCGAGCGCGCGGCCCTGCGCATCCGTGACCTGACCCAGCGCGGCGGCCAGCGGGCCGGACAGCGCCGAGGCGATCACGCGCAGGCCACTGGAGCCGGTATCCACGGAGATGTGGTCGATGGTCTGGCAGGTGTCGGTGCCGTGAGCGCACAGCGTGATGGTGACGAATGGCGTGTCGACGCTGCCGATCGGCAGCCGGGAAGAGCTGGCCGTATCCACCGGTCCCTGGTCCACCACGACGTCGACCACGTTGGGGACGGCGGGCGGATTGCCCGATCCCGATGCGCCGGAGCTGCCGCCGCCGCCACCGCAACCGCCAAGGGACAGCAGGCATGCGGCCAGCGCGGCCAGCAGTGAGGTCGCTGCCGGGCGACTCATGGCGCGTCCTGCAGCAGCTGCTCGACCACGACGCCGCCGGGCACGAGCTGCGGTACATAGGCGCTGCCCGAGAAGGCGCGCAGGTGCCCGCTGCTGCGCACCACCAGGTCCGGCTGTTCGACATTGTCATGCGCATGGCCGGATCTGCCGGCGCGCGGCGCCGCCTGGTACTTCCCGAAGTAGGCGCCCAGCGTCTGGCGAAGATCGGGAGCGAACGGGCCGCGCCACGTGACTGCGAACACGATGCCGTCGGCATTGGCGAATTCGCGCACCGTCATGCCGGCAGGCGTCTGCATCGCGTGCACCGTGTACAGCGTGCCTGCGCTGGTGGTGACGGCGGCCGCCTTCATGCGCACGCGGTCCGCTTCCACGGTACTTGCGTCGCCACCGAGCGCGGCGAGCGCGGAGCGCGCCGCCAGCAGGCAGCCCAGGGCTGCCGCGGGAATCGATGTCTTCATGGCCGCTGATTCGAGCACGGCGCCGCCATCCGCAGGATTAAGAAGCCTGAACGGCAGGGTCTGCTGTCGTGGCAGACAGCCACCTCAGGTATTGGCGCTCCGTCCGCCGTCGACGGCGAGGATCTGCCCGGTCACATAGGGGGCCTCGCTGGCGAAAAACAGCGCCGCGCGCGCGATGTCCTCCGGCGAGCCGCGCCGCTTCAGCAGCGTCTTGTCGATGATGGCCTGCTTCATCTCCTCGGTGAGCCCGCTCTCGGGAAACTCCACCGGGCCCGGCGCGATGCCGTTCACGCGCACCTGCGGCGCCAGCTCGCGCGCCAGCGACTGCGTCAGCATGATCAGGCCGGCCTTGGCCGGGCTGTACACCACGTGGTGGCGCAGCGGCCGCATGCCGTGGATGTCCACGATGTTGAGGATCAACCCCTGGCGCGCCTTCAGATGCGGCGCGGCCGCCTGCGACAGGAACAGCGGCGCGCGCAGGTTGGTGCCCATCAGGTCCTCCCACTGCGCGGCGGTGATTTCACCCACCGGCGTCGGATAGAACGTGGAGGCGTTGTTGACCAGGATATCGAGGTGCCCGAAGCGCGCGATGGTGGCCTCCACCAGCGACTGCAGCACCTTCACGTCCAGCAGGTCGCCGCCGAGCGTGGTGGCCGAGCCGGCACGGACCGTGTTCAGTTCCGCGGCCAGTGCCTGGGCCTCGCTCACCGAGCGGTGGTAGTGGATCGCCACCGTCGCGCCGGCCGCATGCAGCTTGCGCGCGATCACCGCGCCGACACGCCGTGCCGCGCCGGTGATCAGCACTACCTTGTCCGCGAGGCTCTGTTCCACAATGCGAGCTTATGACGATCGACGACGCCGCGCACGAATCCGCGCACGCCGGGCGCGTGCTCGCGCGCATCCGCGCGCGCATCGAGGCGGCCGGCGGCTGGCTGCCCTTCGATGCCTACATGCAGCTCGCGCTGTACGAGCCCGGCCTGGGTTACTACAGCGCCGGTGCGCACAAGCTGGGCGCGGGCGGGGATTTCACCACGGCGCCGGAGATCTCCCCGCTGTTCGGGCGCTGCCTGGCGCGGCATTGCCGCGAGGTGCTGGCGGCCAGCGGCGGCGGCGACATCCTCGAGATCGGCGCCGGCAGCGGGCGCCTGGCCTGCGATGTGCTCGACGCGCTGGCGCAAGTCGACGCGTTGCCGGCGCGTTATCGCATCCTGGAAATCAGCGCCGATCTGCGCGAGCGGCAGCGCGCGCTGGTCGCGCGGCTGCCGGCGCCTGTGGCCCGGCTTGTGGAGTGGCTGGATGCGCCACCGGCCGCGCCGTGGCAGGGCGCGCTGCTCGCCAACGAAGTGCTCGATGCCTTGCCGGTGCAGTGCTTTGCGTGGCGCGAGGGCGAAGTGCTGGAGCGCGGCGTCGCGCTCGACGCGGCGGGCGCGCCGTGCTGGCGGGAGCTGCCGGCATCGCCGGCATTGCAGGTGGAAGTCGGACGGCTGCGCGCCGATGCAGGCGCGGTGTGGCCGTCCGGTTACGTCTCCGAGCTATGCCCGCGCCTCGGCCCGTGGCTGGAAGAGGTGACGCGCTCGCTGGCGCGCGGCGTGGCGCTGTTCATCGACTACGGCCTGCCGCGCCGCGACTACTACCATCCGCAGCGTTCCAGCGGCACGCTGCGTTGTCATCACCGGCAGCGCGCGCACGAGGATCCCTTCGCGCATCCGGGGCTCGAGGACATCACCGCGTGGGTGGACTTCACGCGCGTCGCCGAAGCCGCCGATGCGGCGGGACTGGAAGTGCTCGGCTTCACCACGCAGGCCGGGCTGCTGCTGGGCCTTGGCATCGAGGCGCTGGTGGCCGCGGCGCCGGATGAACCCACGCGCATCCGTCGTGCCAGCGAGGCGCGGCGAATGCTGATGCCTGAGGAGATGGGTGAAAGTTTCAAGGCGATGGCGCTGGGACGGCATTGCAATGTGCCATTCTCCGGCTTTGCGCCGCGCGATCTGCGTGGCAGGCTGTGAGCATCGCATGCCGCTGAAACTCTCCATCCTCGACCTCGCGCACGTTCCGCTCGGCACCGATATCCCGCAGGCGCTGCGCAACGTGCTCGATTTCGCGCGTCACGCAGATACGCTCGGTTATGAGCGCATCTGGTACGCCGAGCACCACAACATGCCTGGCATCGCCAGTGCCGCAACCGCGGTACTCATCGGACAGGTGGCTGCGGCCACGCGGCGCATCCGCGTGGGCGCTGGCGGCGTCATGCTGCCGAATCATTCGCCGCTGGTGATTGCCGAGCAGTTCGGCACGCTGGAGGCGCTGTACCCGGGCCGCATCGACCTGGGACTCGGTCGCGCGCCGGGCACCGATGCCATGACCTGGCGCGCGCTGCGGCGGGATGCCGGCGCCGCGGAGCGCTTCCCCGACGATGTGCTGGAACTGCAGGGCCTGCTCGCGCCGCTGCAGCCCGGCCAGCGCATCCGCGCGGTGCCGGGCGTGGGCAGCCAGGTGCCGCTGTGGATCCTCGGCTCCAGCCTGTTCGGGGCGCAGCTCGCCGCGAAGCTGGGCCTGCCCTATGCCTTCGCCTCGCACTTCGCGCCCGCCGCGCTGCATGATGCGCTGCGACTGTATCGCCAGAGGTTCGAGCCGTCGGCGCAGCTTTCCGCCTCGTACGCCATGGCTGGCGTCAACGTGATCTGCGCACCCACGGACGAGGAGGCGCGGCACCTGTTCACCTCGCTGCAGAACGTGGTGATCGGGCTGGTCACCGGCAAACCGGGGCGGCTGGCGCCGCCGGTCGACAATGTCGAGCCGTTGCCAGCGCATGTGCAGCAACATGTGGATGGCTTCCTGGCGTGCTCCTTCGTGGGCTCGCCGCAGACGGTGCGCGCGCAACTGCTCGATTTCGCCGCAGCCACGGACGTCGACGAGTTGATGGTTGCAAGTGCCATCTACGATCACTCCGCGAGATTGCGTTCCTGCGAACTGCTGGCGCGGGCCTGCCTGTCGCTATAATTCGCGCCCTAAGTTATGGGCGCAGTGCGATCCGAGACATTCCCGGACGAACTTGCCGCTGCGCCTCGCAGTGCGGCTGAACCGCTTGCAGCTCCGGTAGGGGACGCGGTTGTCCCTGAAGCGGAGTTCATCCGGCATGCCGCTCCGCTCATCGAACATGAACTGTTCCGTCGCCGCTTCACCAACTGGCGCCTCGCACTGCTGGGCATGGCCGGCATCACCTGGATGATCGCGGCGATGTACCGCTACCTGAATCCAGCGGTGCCGACACTGCGCTGGGCGCTGTACGAAACGCTGGCGTTCCTCGTCGTCGGCGGCATGTGCCTGGCTTACGAGCGGCGCCGCCCGGCGGACCTGGGTTCACCGGCGCAGCGTCGCTGGATGCTGGGCTGGACACTGGCGTCCTCCATCGCCAGCGCGAATGCGGGCCTGCTGCCCTGGTTCCTGCCGGCCGCCGACATCGACGCGCAGCTTTCCTCCGCCGCGCTGGTCTCCATCCTGATGATGGCGTTCGTGGTGTCGCGCGCCAACCGCATGCTGATCTACTGCTCGGTCGGCGCTTACGCGCTGACCTTGTCGTTGGCGCTGGCGCTGCATACGCGCATGCCGTGGGCGGTGCCGGTGTGCCTGGTATTCACCGCGATGCTGCTGGGCATGGGCCTGATGCTCAATGTCACGCTCGGCAAGGCCATCGGCGACCAGATGTATGCGCAGTACCTGCACGGGGAGTTGCGGCGCTCGCACACCCGCCAGCTCGCCGTGCAGCAGCGCGAGGCCGCGCTCAACGAGCGCCAGCGCATGATGTCCGACCTGCATGATGGTTTCGGCGCGCAGCTCATCGGCGCGCTGCGCCAGCTCGAGGGCGGACACATCGGCATCAAGGAGGCGGTAAACGCGCTGCGCGACTGCATCGAGGACCTGCGCCTCACCGTGGATGCGCACGAGCCCGCGGCGCGCAGCCTCGCCACGCTTCTGGGCATGCTGCGCTATCGCATGCAGGCCCGCCAGGCTCCGGGGCTGAAGGTACACTGGGCCACCGACGAGTTGCCCGAATCGGCGGTCCTGTCGGCCGCGCATTCGCTGGACCTGCTGCGCATCCTGCAGCAGGCCGTGACCAATGTCCTGCAGCATGCCGAGGCGCGCGAGATCCGCATCGTGGTGCACCGGCTGCCGCGTCAACTGGAGATCGCAGTGGAAGATGATGGCAAGGGACTGGATCCGGCGGTGGCGGCGCTCAAGGGCCGCGGCATCGCCAACATGCAGCGCCGGGCGGCCAGGATGGGCGCCGAGCTGCTGCTCGAACCGCGCGAGGGCGGCGGCACGGCGCTGCGGCTGCTGCTGCGCTGGCCGCTGGCGGTCGAGCCATGACCACACGCGTGCTCATCGTCGAGGACGATCCGGTGTTCCGCGCCGATTTCGCGCGCGCCATCGCCGGCGCGGCCGACATGATACTGGTTGGCGAGGCGCTCGACCTGGCCAGCGGCATGCTGCTGCTGGCCGAGAAGCCCGATGTGCTGCTGGTGGATCTCGGCCTGCCCGACGGCAATGGCATCGAACTGATCCGCGCAGCCGCGCAGCGCCTGCCCGGCATCGAGATCATGGTGATCACGGTGTTCGGCGATGAGGCCTCGGTGATGGAGTCACTCAGCGCCGGGGCCACCGGCTACCTGCTGAAGGACCTCGCCGCGGCCGACGTGGTGAAGCATGTGCGCGAGCTGCATGCCGGCGGCAGCCCGATCAGCCCGGTGATCGCGCGGCAGATCCTCAACCGCCTGCCGCACGATGCGCTGCATGCCCCACCCACCGACGACACCGTGTCGCTGTCGGACCAGGAGACGCGCGTGCTGAGCCTTGCGGCCACCGGCCTGAGCTACGAGGACATCGCCGGCGTGATGAACATCTCCCGGCACTCGGTGCAGACCTACGTGAAGCGCGCGTACCGCAAGCTGCACGTGCACAGCAAGGTGCAGGCGCTGGCGGCGGCGCGGCGGCTGCGGTTGCTGCGCGGCTGACGAGTGCGGCGGCTTGCCCGCGGAGCCGCCGCATGCCGCCGCATGCCGGCGTTGCGCAGCTAGGCGGCCCGTTTCAGCTCGAATCGGTCGAGCTCCATGACCTTGTGCCACGCGGCGATGAAGTCCGCGACGAACTTCTTCCTGGCATCCGCGGCCCCGTAGACCTCGGCCAGCGCGCGCAGCACGGAGTTCGAACCGAATACCAGGTCCACGCGCGTCGCGGTCCAGCGGAGCGCGCCGGTGCTGCGGTCGCGGCCTTCGTAGAGCTCGCCGGCTGGTTTCCACTCGGTACTGATGTCGAGCAGGTTCACGAAGAAGTCGTTGCTGAGCGCATCGCTCTTGCTGGTGAACATGCCGTGCGGAGCGCCGCCGGCGTTGGCGCCCAGCACGCGCAGCCCGCCGACGAGCACCGTCATTTCCGGCGCGGTGAGCGTCAGCCGCTGCGCCCGGTCGATCAGCAGGTGCTCGGCCGGCACGGCGGAGTTGCCTTGCACGTAATTGCGGAAGCCGTCGGCAAGGGGCTGCAGGTGGCCGAAGGAGTCGATGTCGGTCTGCTGCTGCGTGGCGTCGGTGCGGCCTGGCGTGAACGGCACCTGCGCCTCGACCCCGGCATTGCGCGCGGCCTTCTCGATGCCGGCGGCACCGCCCAGCACGATCAGGTCCGCGAGCGACACCTTGCGGCCGCCGCTGGCCGAGCCGTTGAAACCAGCCTGGATGCCCTCCAGTACATGCAGCACGCGCGCGAGCTGCGCCGGCTGGTTCACTTCCCAGTCCTTCATCGGCGCGAGCCGGATGCGCGCGCCATTGGCGCCGCCGCGCTTGTCGCCGCCGCGGAAGGTCGAGGCCGAAGCCCATGCGGTGGCCACCAGCTCGGCGATGGTGAGCTGCGCCGCGAGCGTCTGCTTGAGCATGGCGATGTCCGCCGCACCGATCAGCGGATGATCCACGCGCGGAACCGGGTCCTGCCACAGCAGCTCCTCCTGCGGCACTTCCGGGCCCAGGTAGCGCGCACGCGGCCCCATGTCGCGGTGCGTGAGCTTGAACCAGGCACGCGCGAAGGCATCATTGAATGCCTCGGGATCAGCGTGGAAGCGGCGCGAGATCTTCTCGAACTCCGGGTCGAAGCGCAGCGTCAGGTCGGTGGTCAACATCGTCGGCTTGCGCTTCTTCGCCGGGTCGAACGGATCGGGGATGATCTCCGGCGCGTCCTTCGCCACCCACTGGATGGCGCCGGCCGGGCTTCTTTCCTGCACCCACTCGAAGCGGAACAGGTTTTCGAAGAAGAAGTGGTTCCAGCGCGTCGGTGTCTGCGTCCATGCCACTTCCAGGCCCGAGGTGATGGCATCGCAGCCCTTGCCGGACTGGTACGTGCTCGCCCAGCCGCAGCCCTGCTGTTCGAGCAAGGCGGCTTCGGGCTCGGCGCCCACGCTGGTTGCCGGGCCCGCGCCATGCGTCTTGCCCAGCGTGTGGCCGCCGGCGATCAACGCCACGGTCTCCTCGTCGTTCATCGCCATGCGGCCGAAGGTGTCGCGGATGTCCTTCGCGGCCGCCAGCGGGTCGCCGCTGCCATTCGGGCCTTCCGGGTTGACGTAGATCAGGCCCATCTGCACGGCGGCGAGCGGATTCTCCAGCTCGCGGGCGCCCGAGTAGCGCCGGTCGCCGGCGAGCCAGGCGCTTTCTGTGCCCCAGTACACGTCGTTGTCCGGCTCCCACACGTCCTCGCGGCCGCCGGCGAAACCGAAGGTGCGCAAGCCCGCGCTCTCCAGCGCCACGTTGCCGGCGAGGATCATCAGGTCCGCCCAGGAGATCGACTGGCCATGCTTCTGCTTGATGGGCCACAGCAGCCGGCGCGCCTTGTCGAGGCTGACGTTGTCGGGCCAGCTGTTCAGCGGCGCGAAGCGCTGCTGCCCGCGGCCGCCGCCACCGCGGCCGTCACCGACACGATAGGTGCCGGCGCTGTGCCAGGCCATGCGGATCATCAGGCCGCCGTAACTGCCCCAGTCCGCCGGCCACCATTCCTGCGAATCGGTCATCAGCCGGCGCAGGTCTTCCTTCAGCGCGGCGTAGTCCAGCTGGCTGAACGCCTGCGCGTAGCTGAAGCTGCTGCCCAGCGGATCGGATTTCTCCGAATGCTGCGACAGCAGATCCAGGCGCAGCTGCTCGGGCCACCACTCGCGGTTGGTGTTGCCGCGTGGCGCGGCATGCATCGGACAGCGGCTTTCGGTGCTCATGCTCGTCTCCCGTTCTGGTGGAGCCAAGCTACGCCCGGTACGGGCAGCCCACAAGCCAATTGATCCGATGGCGACGATAGAGGCGGGCTATTCCCCCGCCAGGTCGGCGCGCGCGGCCGACAGCGCGGCAAGGCGCTTGCTGCGCAGCGCCGTGGCGAAGGCCGGGCCGTTGAGTCCGGCGCGCTCGGTGGCATCCAGCTGCGCGAACGTGGCCACGGCCAGCGCCGCATCCAGGTAGTCGCGCTGCGGATAGGGCTGTTGCTCCAGGCCCGTGCGGCCCTGCGCATCGCACTGGCAGGCGAACAGCATCTCGCGGAAGCGTTCGGGACGGCGGAATGCATCGCAGTCCTCCAGCAGGCGCAGCAGGGTATCCGTGCGCAGCTGCAGCGCGCGATGCACGTTGGTGTGCTGCTTTGCCGTCAGGTGCGCGAGCTCGCGGTATGCAGTCGGCACCTTCAGCCGCGAGCACAGCGCGTCGATCAGCGGCAGGCTGCGCGACTCGTGCATGATGTGTTTCGGCCACTGCTCGCGCGGCGTCGTGCCCTTGCCCAGGTCGTGCGTCAGCACCGCGAAGCGCACCATCACCGGCGCGCCCAGCTCCGCCGCGCGTTTCAGGCACAGCATCACATGCACGCCGGTGTCGATCTCCGGGTGCCACTGCGGCGGCTGCGGCACGCCGAACAGACGGTCCACCTCCGGGAAGATCACCGCCAGCGCGCCGCAGTCGCGCAGCACCTCGAAGAACATGTCGGGGCGCGGCTCGCCGAGCGCGCGCCCGGTTTCCTGCCACACGCGCTCGGGCACCAGCGCGTCCGCTTCGCCGGCCGCGACCATCTGCCGCAGCAGCGCGCGCGTGCTGTCGTGCACCGTGAAGCCCAGCGGCGCGAAGCGCGCGGCGAAGCGCGCGATGCGCAGGATGCGCACCGGATCCTCGCTGAAGGCCGGCGACACATGGCGCAGCACGCGCGCCTGGAGGTCGGCGCGGCCGCCGTACGGGTCGATCAGCGTGCCGTCCGCGGCCTGCGCGATGGCATTGATGGTGAGATCCCGCCGCAGCAGGTCCTCCTGCAGCGTGATGTCCGGCGAGAACTCGGTGACGAAGCCGCGGTAGCCCGGCCCGGTTTTGCGCTCGCGCCGCGCCAGCGCGTATTCGGCATGTGTTTCGGGATGCAGGAACACCGGGAAGTCGCGGCCCACCGGCCGGTAGCCCGCGCGCGCGAGTTCCTCGGCGCTGGCACCGACCACCACGTAATCCTTTTCGTTGACCGGCCGTCCCAGCAGCGCATCCCGGACCGCGCCGCCGACCAGATACACTTCCATGTCGCGATGGTACTCAAGATTGCACGCCGCCTGCCGTTCGTTGCCACGCTGCTGCTGCTTGCCGGCTGCGGTGCCGGCTACCTCATGCAGGCCGCGCGCGGCCAGCTCGCGGTGATGCGCGCCCGCGAGCCCATCGGCAAGGTGATCGCCAGCCCCGCGACGCCGGATGCGCTGAAGGCCGAGCTGCTGCGCGCCGAGCGCATCCGCGAGTTCGCCTCGAAGGAGCTGGCGCTGCCGGACAACGCCGCCTATCGCAGCTACGCCGACATTGGCCGGCCCTATGTGGTGTGGAACGTGGTGGCCGCGCCGGAGTTCTCGGTGGAACCGCGCCACTGGTGCTTCCCGGTGGCCGGCTGCGTGGCCTATCGCGGCTACTTCAAGGAGGCCGACGCACGTGCGTTCGCCAACACGCTGCAGCGGCAGGGCGATGATGTGTTCGTCGGTGGCGTGCCGGCCTATTCCACGCTCGGGCACATCGCCGATCCGCTGCTGAACACCGTGGCCGGCTACTCCGAGCTGGATCTCGCGGCGCTGGAGTTCCACGAGCTGGCGCACCAGGTGGCCTACCTGCCGGGTGACTCTTCTTATAACGAGGCCTTCGCCACGGCGGTGGAGGAAGCGGGCGTGGCGCGCTACGCCGAGCGCCATGCCAGCCCCGCCGTGCTCGCCGACTGGCAGCGGCACCGCGAGCTGCGCGTGCAGGTGGTGGCGCTGTTCGTCAGCGCGCGTGGTGACCTGGAAACCCTGTATCGCAAGCCACTGGCGCCCGATGCCATGCGCAAGGCCAAGCAGCAGCGCCTCGCGCAGCTCGCCACCGACGTGCATGCGCTGGAGCAGCGCACCGGCCTGCGCTCCGGCCTCGGCACCTGGGTGGATGCGGGCCTGAACAACGCCTACCTTGCCGCCATCGCCACCTACTACGACCAGGTGCCGCACTTCGAGCAGATGCTGCAGAAGGATTGCGGCGGATACCTGCCGTGCCTGTACGTGGCCGTGCACCGCGAAATGACCGAACGCGCCGCGCAGGCGAAGCACGCAAAAGAAAAGCCCCGCCCTTGAGAGGGCGGGGCCAGATGTCAGCTCCTCGGTCCGGGGTCTGGAACAGGATCAGGCGGCTTCCACCGTCACGCGCTTGGCGGCCACCACCGGCTGCTTGGGGATCGCCACCTCCAGCACGCCATTGGTGTACTTCGCCTTGATGGCGTCGGCCTGCACGTTCTCCGGCAGCGCGAAGCGGCGGGTAAAGCTGCCGGCCACGCGCTCCACGCGCTCGTAGCCTTCGGCGTTCTCGCGCTTCTCGGCCTTGCGCTCGCCGCGCAGCGTCAGGATGCCCTTCTCGGCGGTCACCTCGATGTCCTCGGGCCGCACGCCCGGCAGGTCGGCCTGCACGACGAAGCGCTCCTTTTCCTCGCGCACGTCGACGGCGGGAATGAACGCCACTTCGGTCGAGGCCGGCGTGCCCAGGAAACCATCGAAGTCGCGGGTCAGGCGGTTCAGCAGACCCCAGGGTTCACGGATCGCGATGTTCATGTGTCAGTCCTCCACAACGTCAACAAGGAAGTTCGGTTGACCCCTAGGTGCGGATGCCCCGTGGACTTTCAAGAGCGCCGTTGCTGTGGAAAAACCTGTGGATGGCCTGTGTGCAGTAACCACAATAGATTGATTTTGCCAACAATGCCCGGATCTTGTCCTGCTGCCCTATTGCAAACATTTTTCAGCCGGGTGAATTGTGCAACTCATTGATAGGAAGACTATTTTATGGCCGTTACTGCCTAAGTCAACCAGCTTGACGGTGGATTTTGTCTTATCTAGTCTCAGTTCCCGGCCACAAGATCTTGTGCCCGGGGAGTCTTCATTCCATAAAGTTCGTGCAAAGAGGGTCTCGGCGGTCCATGAATAGCGTCGTGAAGATCGAATCCAAATACGTCGACAGCATCCCCTTCCAGGAGGCTTCGCTCGACATCTGGGACAAGAAATACCGGCTCACCTCCAAGGACGGGAAACCGGTCGATGCCTCGATGGATGAAACCTACCAGCGCGTGGCGTGCTCGCTGGCGGATGTCGAAAAGCACGATTCGCGCGAGTACTGGTACGAGCGCTTCCTGTGGGCGCTGCGCAAGGGCGCGATTCCCGCCGGGCGCATCACCTCCAACGCTGGCGCGTGGGAGCACAAGCCCGCCACCTCCACCATCAACTGCACCGTGTCGGGCCTCATCCACGACTCGATGGACGACATCCTGCAGAAAGTGCACGAGGCCGGCCTCACGCTGAAGGCCGGCTGCGGCATCGGCTACGAATTCTCCACGCTGCGCCCGCGCGGCGCGTACGTCAGCGGCGCCGGCGCCTACACCTCCGGCCCGCTGTCGTTCATGGATATCTACGACAAGATGTGCTTCACCGTGTCCTCGGCCGGCGGCCGCCGCGGCGCGCAGATGGGCACCTTCGACGTGGGCCATCCGGATGTCATGGAATTCATCCGCGCCAAGCGCGAGAACGGCCGGCTGCGCCAGTTCAACCTGTCGCTGCTGATCACCGACGAGTTCATGAAGGCGGTGAAGGACAACGCCGACTGGCAGCTGGCCTTCCCGGTGCGCGAGAAGGAGTTCGAGGGCGACATGTCCGCGCTCGCCGATCCCGCGCAGTTCGTGTGGCGCGAGTGGCCGACCAGGCAGGGCTACATCGCCAACGCCGAGGGCCTGGTCGCCTGCAGGATCTACAAGACCGTGCCGGCGCGGCGCATGTGGGACGTCATCATGACCTCCACCTACGATTTCGCCGAGCCGGGCTTCATCCTCATCGACCGCGTCAACGAGATGAACAACAACTGGTGGTGCGAGAACATCCGCGCCACCAATCCGTGCGGCGAACAGCCGTTGCCCGAGTACGGCTCCTGCCTGCTCGGCTCGGTGAACCTCACGCGCTTCGTCATCGATCCGTTCACCAACGACGCGCGCTTCGACTGGGAAGAGTACAAGGAGGTGGTGCGCGTGTTCACGCGCATGCTCGACAACGTGGTGGAGATCAACGGCCTGCCGCTCGAGGGCCAGGTCAACGAGATCCTGCGCAAGCGCCGCCACGGCATGGGCTACCTGGGCCTCGGCTCCACCTTCACGCTGCTGGGCATGAAGTACGGCAGCCCCGAATCCATCCAGTTCACCGAGGAGGTATCACGCGAGATGGCCGTGGCCGGCTGGGAAGCCGCGCTCGAGCTGGCGCGGGAAAAGGGACCCGCGCCCATCATGAACGAGGAATTCGAAGTCACCACAGAGATGCTGCGGAAGCGTCCGGAGATGAAAAAAGATGGCTGGAAGGTTGGTGCGCATATACCGGGCCGGCTACTGCATGCCCGCTACAGTCGCTACATGCAGCGCGTCGCCCGAGTGGCGCCACAACTGGTCGACGATCTTGCGCAAGTTGGCGCGCGATTCACCCACCACACATCGATTGCGCCGACGGGCACCATCTCCCTGTCGCTCGCGAACAATGCGTCGAATGGCATAGAGCCCTCGTTCGCGCACCACTACTTCCGCAACGTGATCCGCGAGGGCCGCAAGACCAAGGAGAAGGTCGATGTCTTCTCCTTCGAGCTGCTCGCCTACCGCGCGCTGGTGAACCAGGACGCCATGCCCAACGCCACCGAGGCCAAGCAGAAGCTGCCCGACTACTTCACCACCGCCGATGATGTGACCCCCTCGCAGCACGTGGACATCCAGGCCGCCGCGCAGATCTGGGTGGACAGCTCCATCAGCAAGACCGCCAACGTGCCCACGGACTACAACTACGAGGATTTCAAGCACATCTACACCTACGCGCACGAGAAGGGCCTGAAGGGCTGCACCACGTTCCGGTTCAACCCCGAGGCCTTCCAGGGCGTGCTGGTGAAGGAAGAAGACCTGAAGAACACCAAGTACGTGTTCACCCTGGAGGATGGCAGCGAGGTCGAAGTGGCCGGCGACGAGGAGATCGAATACGACGGCGAGAAGCACTCCGCCGCCAACCTCTTCGATGCGCTCAAGGAAGGCTACTACGGCAAGTTCCAGACCTCCTCGTCAGAGAACCATTGAGATGAATGCCATGAAGATCGACAAGAAGATCGTGAAGTACCGGGTCAAGAAGCCCGAGGACAAGGCCGCGGAGCCCGCCGCCAAGCCTGTGCCGGTGAAGGAGAGCGCCAAGGTCATCCGCATGACCGAGGAGCTGCAGCGGCCGGAGATGCTGGTCGGCAGCACCTACAAGATCAAGACGCCGGTGTCCGACCACGCCATGTACGTCACCATCAACGACATCATCCTCAACGAGGGCGCCGAGTACGAGCAGCGCCGGCCGTTCGAGATCTTCATCAACTCGAAGAACCTCGACCACTACCAGTGGATCGTCGCGCTGACCCGCGTGATCTCGGCGGTGTTCAGGAAGGGTGGCGACGTGACCTTCCTGGTGGAGGAGCTGAAGGCGGTGTTCGATCCGCGCGGCGGCTACTGGCAGCCGGGTGGAAGGTTCATGCCTTCGATCATCGCCGAGCTGGGGTATGTGATCGAGAAGCACCTGACCACCATCGGGCTGATCCGGCCGGTGGGGCTGGACGAGCATCAGAAGAAGCTCGTGGCGGAGAAGCGGGCGGAGTACGAGGAGAGGACCAAGCAGGCGGATGCGTTTTCGAAGACGCATTTTCCGGAGGGGGCACAGTTGTGCGGGAAGTGCAGCACCGCCGCGGTTGTCAGGATGGACAACTGCATGACGTGCTTGAATTGCGGGGATTCGAAGTGCGGGTAGGTCAGCTGGTTGGTTCGCGCGATCCGACTTACACAGGGTGATCCAATGACGGGGCTTCAGAACCCTTACGCGTTTGATGATCAAACGATGACGCGCGGGACATGTCGAATCGCCACCCGACTAGGCGGCACTTGTCCCGATTGTTGGCGGAGGCCAAGTTCTTCAACGGTTCCGGCTTCGAGTCCCTTGCCAAAGGTTTTGGGGTTTCAGCCAGTGCCATGGCAATCAGGATTGAAGAGTTGGAATTGGTGGATGTTCGCTCAGCAAGGCATTACCTTGACGCCGCGTGTCGCGCGGCAGGTTGAGGCTTAGCCGCCCGCACCGTCAGGCGCAACCCGAAGGCATCCAGCAGCGCGGCCAATGTGTCCAGGCGCGGATTGCCATCCTTTGAGAGCGTGCGGTACAGCGTCTCGCGGGACAGGCCCGTGCGCTCCGCAAGAGCGGCCATGCCGCCAAGCGCCTCTGCCGCAGTACGAATTGCGATGGGAATGGCGCGCGCGTCGCCGTCTTCCAGAATTGCCTCAATGAAAGCGGCGATCTCACTCTCGTTCTTCAGGTGCCTTGCCGCCTTGAATGGGAGGCTTGAGGATATTGCGCGCTTTGTGGTCTTTCCAGTAGCCATGTGCCTTCTCGATGTCGGAGGTTTGGGTGCCTTTGTCCCCGCCGCAGAGCAACAACACCGGCGTTGTGCCTTCCTTCCCGAAGTAGATCCTGTAACCCGGTCCGTGGTCGATCCGCAGTTCGTATACTCCCGCGCCGACGCTCTTCCAGTCTCCAAACAGCCCGGCCTGTAGCCGGACCAGACGGGCGAGGATGCGGGCACGGGTTCGGCCGTCCCGTAGTCCGTCGAGCCAGTCAGTCAACGGGACCTTGCCGTTGGGGGTCCGGTAGCGGCGAACTTCGAGGGTGGGCATTGTAGCCGATAAGCTACAAGACGTGTAGTGAACATGGTCCGCGCCAATCGGGGGCGTTCCGCGAGAAACTCCAGATCGCGGTCCGGCGCGAATAGTTAGACTCCCGCGATGATCACCCGACATCGCTGCACCTGGGCGGAAGCCGACCCGCTGATGCGCGCCTACCACGACACCGAATGGGGCGTCCCCCAGCACGACGGCCGCATGCTGTGGGAGGTGCTGATGCTCGAAGGCTTCCAGGCCGGCCTCTCCTGGATCACCGTGCTGCGCAAGCGCGAGGCGTTTCGCAAGGCCTTCGCCGGCTTTGATCCGGTGAAGGTGGCGAGGTTTGGCAAGCGCGAAACACGCAAGCTCATGGCCGACCCGGGCATCGTGCGCGCCAGGGCCAAGATCGAAGCGACGATCCGCGGCGCGCAGATCTACTGCGAAATGCAGGACGCCGGTGAAAGCTTCAGCCAGTACTGCTGGTCCTTCACGGCAGGCAAGCCGCTGCAGGGCGAGGGCCACGGCTGGGTGGCGACCACACCGCTGTCGGAGCGCATCTCGAAGGACATGAAGCAGCGCGGCTTCAAGTTCGTCGGCCCGACCATCGTGTACGCGTGGATGCAGGCGGTGGGCATCGTGAACGATCACTCGCTGGAGTGCTTTCGCAGGAAGCAGGTCGCCCCCAGGCGCCGCGGCTGAATCCTCGCCAGCGCTATTCCTCGCCCTGCGTCCGCCGCAGGCGCTCGAGTTGCCGCCGCTCGCGCTTGTCCGGTCGATGAGCAGGTTGCGGGCGTGCCAGTGCGGCAAGGCGCTGCTGCTCGCGATGGCGCGCGGAGCGTTCCGCGCTCTGCGCAGTCTCCGCGTAACAGGCTTGCGCCTCGGGTGCCGGGCCGCGGCGCGGCGGCAACGCCAGTACCTCAACCTCCATCGCACGTCCGGCCAGCGTGACGCTCACGTGCTGGCCGACCCGCACCTCGCGCGCGGGTTTCACGCGCTCCCCGTCGATCTTCACCTTGCCGCCGCCGACCGCATCCGCCGCGAGCGAACGCGTCTTGAAGAGGCGGACATGCCACAGCCACTTGTCGATGCGGTGGCGGTCATCGGCAACAGGGGTGTTCACGCGGCAATGGTAGTTCAGTCGGGCGGCCCGACGCCTCGGCATCCTCAAGGTCATCGCCGCCAGGGTGGGTCAACCCGGGCGTTCGTTGAACCCCCGGCCACTGAGGATCATCGGCACGCACCTCTCCGCGCGCGCCGTTCGCGTCTTTGACTGCTTCGCGCCCCCGACATGAAGGATGTAGGACTTCCTGCGCCCGGGCGTGAGCGCCGCGAATGCCGCGCGCAGCTTCGGCGCGGCATCCAGCGTGGCCTGCAATTCGTCCGGAACCGCATATTCTGAAACCTTCTTCAGGGCTACCTTCTGCCCCGACTCCTCGACCTTGATGGCTTCGCGCAGATAACTCCTCAGAACAGGCTGCGCGGCGGTGATTTCGCTGAGAGCGGTGAACTTGATCCAGCGGCCCGACTGCGTGTGTTCACCGACCTTCTGGAGAAGGTGCTTCGGATCCTTGAGCAGCGCGCCCTTGAAGAACGACAGCGCGCAGGCGTCCTTCAGCGGGATGACGATGGCCACGTTCTTGTTCTGCCAGGTCAAGCAGGGCTTGCCCCACTTCACCTCCTCGCCGAGGCCACAGCCAAGCGCAAGCTTCCTCAGGGCGTCGGCTTCCTTCCGCCACTTTTCTGCGTACGGTACCTTCACCGCTTCCCCTGCATTCCCGTCGATCGACGACCGAAAATATCATGTTCCGGTGTGCCGGTTCCGTCGCACTTTGCACGCAGGCGTCCTTGAAATCTTCCCCTGCGCCGCAATCTGCGGCATATTCGGGATGAGTCAGGGGCGCCAGGCTCAGGTGGGCGGCAGGCGCCGGCAGCGAGCCCACAGCAACTGAAGGAGGTGATCCAATGGCACATTCACACGTTGGTTCGGTCGCGTCCCCGGGCGCGCTGGTTGGTGGCGAGGTTCGCCGGTAACAGGAACCTCGTACTGGCCGCGAGCCAAGGAGGTATGCGCGCAAGCTGACTGCTACGCGCGCGACCGTGTCCAACGGATGGACGCTCCGGTGCAGTTGCCGTGTGGAGACTGCCGATCCGCACGTTCAGGTACTCGAGCAGGAATGGCGGGGCCCGCGAGGGTTCCGCCATTTTCTTTTCTGCGACACTCATCTGAATCGGAGCTGAACCCCCGCGTTCCGCGGCCGTTCATCGCCTCTCGTGCAATCTGCGCCCACGGGTTCCGGGAACCCCGGCGCCTTTTGCAAGGAGACGATTCATGAAGAAGTTGCTTGTTGCGTTCGCGCTGGCGGGTGCCGGCGTCGCGGGTCCGGCACTTGCCGGTGTCGGTGTGTCGATCAATGTGGGCGAGCCCGGCTTCTACGGCCAGCTTGATATTGGCGGCTATCAGCCGCGCGTGCTGTACAGCCGGCCGGTACTGGTGGAGCGCCGCGCCCGCATCCCGGCGCCGATCTATGTGCGTGTGCCGGCAGGGGAGGAGCGCAACTGGCGCCGTTACTGCGGCCGTTACCAGGCCTGCGACCGTCCCGTGTACTTCGTCCGCGACGACTGGTATCGCAACGACTACGCGCCGCGCTATCGCCGCGAGCATGCACGCGACTGGCGCAGCGATCGCCGCGACGAGCGCCGGGACCATCGCGATGATCGGCGCGACGACCGCAGGGACGACCGGCATGACCCGCGCCATGACGATGGTCACGATGACGGCCACAGCCACGACAATGGCTACGGTGACCATCACGGCGGGTAGGTCCAGCTCAAAAGTGGTGCGGGGCGCGTGCGGCCAGCAACTGGCTTAAGATCCGCCCATGGGCCGCCCGACCCGCTCCCAGGAAATCCGTCAGCAACGCATCGCCGCCTCGCCACGCTGGGACGGCGAGCGTTTCCGCAATACCAATCCGTTGCCGCGTGGCGATCCTGCGGTGCCGATGCCCCAGCTCAGCGAATTCCTCTGTGGCGGCGAGCGCCGCGTGCCGCTTGCGCCGCTGCCGTCGATGAATCCGCTCGCGTCCTGGGCGCGTCCGCCGCAGAGCCCCCTGCGGGCGACCTGGCTCGGCCACTCCACGGTACTGCTGGAAATCGACGGCTGGCGCGTGCTCACCGATCCGGTCTGGGGTCCGCGCGCCTCGCCGTCGCGCTTCATCGGCCCGAAGCGCTTTCAGCCGGTGCCCATCGCGTTGCGCGAACTGCCGCCGCTGGATGCCGTCATCGTCTCGCACGATCACTACGACCACCTCGACTACGGCACGATCCGGCAGATGCGCCGGCTCGCCGTGCCCATCATCACCTCGCTGGGCGTCGGCACGCATCTGGAGGCCTTCGGGATCGCGCCCGAGCGCATCGTGGAACTGGACTGGTGGGAATCCCACCGCGTGGCCAATACCGGCCTCACACTGACGGCTGCACCCTCGCAGCACTTCTCGGGTCGCGGGCTGACCGATGGCAATCGCACCGCCTGGTCTTCTTTTGTCATCCAGTCCGAACGCCACAGAATTTTCTTCAGCGGCGATACCGGCCTCACGGATGAATACGCCGCGATCCGCCAGCGCCTGGGGCCCTTCGACCTGGTGATGCTGGAGATCGGCGCCTTCCATCCGGCCTGGGGCAACATCCACCTCGGACCGCGCAACGCGCTCGCCGCGCAGGCGCTGCTCGGCGGCGGCGCGCTGCTGCCGGTGCACTGGGCGACGTTCAACCTCGCATTGCATCCCTGGGATGATCCGGCGGAAACGCTGCTGCGGCTGGCGCCCGATGACGGCGCGCAACTGATGCTGCCCAGGCTCGGCGAGCCCTTCGAGCCCGCGCACCCGCGCAAGTTCGATCCGTGGTGGCGCGGCCTCGACGAACGCGCCGGCAAGGCGCCGCGGGCGCGCGGCATCCGTCTTCCGAAGCGGATGCCCTGGCCGCTGGACTGATTTCCGCGCGGCAGGATTCAGCCCGGCGGCGTCGCTTGACCCTCACCCGGCGTGAGGCTGCAGACTTGCCGCATGAAGGAACTCACCGTCAAGCAGCTCGCGGCGATCTCCGGGGTCACGGTCCGCGCGCTGCATCACTACGACGAAATCGGCCTGCTGAAGCCCTCCGCGGTGGGCGCGAACGGGTACCGCTACTACGGGCGCCGCGAGCTGCTGCGGCTGCAGCGCATCCTGTTCCACCGCGAGCTGGGCGTGCCGCTGGGCGAGATCGCCGGGCTGCTCGAACTGGAGGGCGATGACCAGGTGGGCGTGCTGCAGCAGCATCGCGCGCGGCTCGCGGCGGAGCGCGATCGCTACGGCGTGCTCATCGAAACCATCGACCGCACCATCCAGGAACTCAAGGGGGAGACGACCATGAAGAACGCCGAGCTGTACCAGGGCTTCAGCCCCGAGAGGCAGGCTGGTTACGAGGCATGGCTGATCGAGCGCTACGGCGAGCCGCTGCGCGAGGGCATCGATCGCTCCCGCAAGGCCTGGGCGCGCCTGTCGAAGCAGGAGCAGCAGGCGTTCATCGAGCACCAGACCAGGGAGCTTCACGAGCTGGAGCAGGCGCTGGCCGGCGCGCAGCGCAACGGCATGGATCCGGGCGCCGCCGCGGTGGACCTGCTGATCGGGCGCCACCGGCAATGGGTGGCGGTGATGTGGGGCGCTGCCTGCTCGCCGCAGTCGTATTCAGGCCTCGCAGATCTGTACCTGCAGCATCCGGATTTCGTGGCGCGCTACGAGCGCATCGAGGCGGGATTTGCGCAATACCTGGCCGCGGCGATGAAACGGCATGCGAAGAAATGGGGTGTGACGGAAGCATAGCGCTGGCGTGCGCGGACAGGGCATCCTTACAATCGCCCGTGGGCAGCCGGACGCTGCCGCCACGTAAACGGGTGAAGTGATGCCACAGGAAACCTCGCCGGATGCCAGGGGGCTCGACCAGCTTGCGAAATCAGGCTCCGACCTGAGCAAGCTCCACAGCATCGACTTCACGCTGCGCTTTCCGACGCAGACCGCCGCGCAGAAGGCCGAGCTGAACCTCATCGGCCTGGCCTTCGACACGAAGCTCGAGCACGGCAAGTCCGCCAGCGAATGGATCATCATCGCCACCAAGGTGATGTATCCGTCGCAGACGGATCTGGAGGGCCTACGCGACAAGCTCGACCAGGTCGCCGCCGACAACCACGGCACCTACGTCGGCTGGAAAGCGAAGCTCTTCGTCCGCAAGCCCGAAGGCTAGCTGGCGCGTGACGCGGGCGCCGCCGCCGGCGTCTCGGTATGCGCCACGCACTTCCACTGCTGGCCCATGCGCACCCACGTGGAGCTGTCGTGCATCTGCTGTGGGCTGCCGCCCGGCTGCCCGCGCCTGCCGACCACCTGCTTCACGTCGTAGGTGAGGATGGCGGTGGAATCGGTGGGCATCAGCACGTGGATGTCGCCGAGCTCGAATGAATTGAGCACCATGGCGCCGCTTTCCAGCATGCGGCGATAGGCGGCATGGTCGAACTGCATCGAGCCGTGGCCGCTGACCATCAGCGCGGGCTCATCGAGCAGCTGCAGCGCGGCTTCGGTGTCCTGCTTGACCAGGGAATCCCAGAACCGGCGTTCCAGCGCCTTCACGGCTTCGGCTGCGTTTTCCATGGGATGCTCCTGCGATGGGATTTCCATCGTCTCTCGTTGCGTTGCCGACGCCGTAGGCGTGCAGCGCGGCCTGGCGCAGGATTTCTCCTAGGCGCTCGCCCGCCACTAATCAGCCCAGCCGCTGTGGGTGCCGTTTGATACGCCGATGGCGGACGCGCGAATCAATTCGGGGATCTGGGCGGGTTCTCCCACGCAAGCACCACTGTCACGGTGGTTCCATCTTTGTCCGTGACCCTTATTGCCGCGTGTGTGCCTGACTGGACGCCGGGCGCCAGCTGGTCCCACGTCAGGTCGTCCACGGAGCGGGAATCAGCCGCGCGTTCGTACACGCGCCCGGCATGGAGGACCTCTCCGCTGCTGTTCAGGACGATGGCCGGGATTCCCGAGGCCGGGTCCCTGACGGTGAATGCGTCCGGGATCAACCGCTCGACGATCGTCAGCAAGCCGGCCGTGTTGAAGGGCGGCGGGGCGGCGTCGCCGTCCTTTTGGCCACCGTCCTGCCGGAGGACGGGCCCGGCTTCGCCATCGCGCCGCGGCCAGGCGTAGCTGACGTAAAGATTACGCAGCGTACCTCTTGAATAGGACTTGCCGTCGGTGTCGACCACCGCGGTCAGAGGCCCCTCGTCAATACTCAGGAACCCCATGAGGCCGATCCGCCCGACGTCGAGACCCAGCTTGCCGGCGATACGCCCGGCGCAGCGCGATGCATCGCTTTGCACCGACATGAGCGCCGCAGTGTCCTCGAGTCGCACGCGTTCCACTGCCTCCTGCGCTATCTCCCCTTCCTCGTTGAGGAATATCGTCAGCAAGTTGACTTCGCCGATATTGTCCGGCAGGAACAAACCGGGGTAGCGGGTTCGCACGAGCTGCTCCACGCGGGTGCTCGAGCGCACCGGGTCGTACCCGTCGGGCACGGTGCTCACACTGAGCAGAGTGTCAGCCCGCAGCGGACGGCCGTCGGATAGGGGAGTGGACTTCGGCAGCTTCGCTACGCGGGTCGCGCCTTCCTTGGGCAGCAGCGTTCGTCTCAGCGCCAGGTCCACGTTGCCGATTTCGGCCTGTGTTGCCAGCCGTGCCGCACTGTCGACGACACTGCCGTCCGCCTTCATCACCATCGCCACGGCAAATACCCCATCGGTCTCTGGTCCTTCGACCAGTTCTGGATGCCGTGCCACAGCCCGTTGCAGCGCCAGCTGCGGATCGACACGGAGTTCCTGCTTCTGGATGCGTTCGAAATCAGGTGGCGGAATCAGCGGCAGTGCTTCAGCGGCCTGTGCCGGCTTCTGCTGCCGTGTATCAGCCGCCTTGCGCACAGCAAGGGCCGCGGTCCGCAAGGTGCTGTGCGCCGGAGCAACCTGCTCCGCCGGCGGAGTCGGGGCTGTGGATCGGTGGGTCAGGGCCACGGGTCGATTTGCAATCCGGGTCGCCAGAATTCCGGCGGCGGCGACCAACGTCACCAGTCCGCCAATCAGCGTCAGTCGCCGCAGCGCGGCGCCGCTGCGCGCCCGCACCGGCAATGCGGCAAGCCTTCGGCAACTGAGGGTGAGCTCTGCCGGCATTGGCGGAACGTGCAGCACCGCCAGTCGTGCATGAGCACCCCATACGGGGGCGCAGCGGCTGCAGGAGTTGGCATGTGCCTCGGCCTCGATCCTCCGGGTGGCGCTCAACGCGCCGAAGTGGCTGGTATCGGCCAACCGAGAGATGTCCTGGCATTTCATCGTTGGCTCCCGAAGTGGCGGATGCTGTCCGCCTCACGATTCATGTCTGCGATCTGCTGCGCCAGCCGCAGGCGGGCACGATGCAACCTGGCGCTGAGCACATTGCGGCCGATGCCGGTGATCGCCTCGATTTCCGACAGTTCGTAACCTTCTGCGCGCAGCGACAGTAGCGTGCGCTGCACTTCATCGAGCTGCAGGAAGGCCCGCTCCAGCAGCGACTCGCTCTGGAACTGCTGCATCATCTGCTCCGGATCGGGAAGCTCGCTGACGAGCGTGGCGAGCTCCTCCCGGTCTTCCGTAGCCGTGAGCGGTGACCGGCCGCGGCGGCGGTGCACGTCAATGAAGCGGTTGTGCTGGACGCGCAGCATCCATTTGAGCGGGGAATCCGCGGCCGCGACCGCGGCGAGATTGCCGCAGGCCGCGACACAGGTGTCCTGGACGAGATCCTGTGCATCCGCGAGGTTGCGCACCATCCGGTACGCCACCCGGAACAACGCTTCCAGGTGCGGCGCGATGAGCGCGTCAAACTGCTTCTGTCCGGACTTCTGCATGCGCGTGGGACCGCCTTTGGGAAGCATGACGAACGGCGGCCGCCAATCTAACGGGTGTCCTGCCAAAAATGTCGCTGTCGCGCCGGCGCAGGTATGCTCCCCGGCCACGGCATTGCCTGGAGAACGCGATGGAATACCGGCCACTGGGCCGCACCGGCATCAAGGTCAGTGCGATCGGCCTCGGCACCATGACCTTCGGCGAGCAGAACAGCGAGACCGACGGCCACCAGCAGATCGACTATGCGCTCGACCAGGGCGTGAACCTCATCGACACGGCCGAGATGTATTCGGTGCCGCCGCGCGCCGAGACCTATGGCGCCACGGAGCGCATCATCGGCACCTGGCTGAAGAAACACAGCAGCAAGCGCGACCAGTTGGTGCTGGCCACGAAGGTGGCCGGTCCGGGCGCGGTGCTGGGCGTGAGCTGGGTGCGCGGCGGAGACAACCGGCTGGACCGGCAGAACATCCTCGCGGCGGTGGATGGCAGCCTGCGGCGCCTGCAGACGGACTACATCGATCTCTACCAGCTGCACTGGCCCAGCCGGCCGACGAATTTCTTCGGCCGCCTGGGCTACGAGCATGCCGAACAGGTGCGGGGCGCGCAGGCGGTGAGCATCGAGGAGACGCTGGGCGTGCTGGCCGAACTGGTGTTGGCCGGCAAGGTCCGCCACATCGGGTTGTCGAACGAAACGCCCTGGGGTGTGCACCAGTTCCTGCAACTGGCGCAGGCCACGGGCCAGCCGCGGGTGGTTTCCATCCAGAATCCCTACAGCCTGCTGAACCGCAGCTTCGAGGTGGGGCTTGCCGAGATGGCGATCCGCGAGGAGGTCGGGCTGCTTGCCTATTCGCCGCTGGCCTTCGGTGTGCTGTCGGGCAAGTTCCTCAACGGCGCCCGGCCGCCAGAGTCGCGCGTGGTGCGCTGGTCGCGCTTTTCGCGCTACACCAATGAATACGCGGAGGTGGCTACCGCGGCCTATGCCGCGGTGGCGAACAGGCACGGGCTCGACCTCGCGCAGATGTCGCTGGCCTTCGTGCGCCAGCAGCGCTTCCTGGCCAGTGCGCTCATCGGCGCGACCACCATGGAGCAGCTCAGGATCAACCTGGCAAGCGCGGCGCTGACCCTCGCGCCGGAGGTGCTGCGCGACATCGAGGCGGTGCATCGCGCGCATCCGAATCCCTGCCCGTAGCCGCGCGCGGTTCCGCGCGGCGCAAGCGCGGGAATCATCCCGCGGGGTGCCACGCCAGGCGGAGCTTGCGGGCCAGTGACTGCGCGTCGAAGGGCGCGCGCAGCTTGACGTCGGTGTTGTCGAAGAAGCAGTAGACGTCGCGCGGTGAGCTGGTGGGCGGCTTCTTCGCCAGCACCTTGTCCGCATCCCTGGGCTCGCCGCCGCGATGCCAGCAGGCGATGCGCCGCGCCCAGCGGTCCAGCGACTTGTCCGAGTACCCGCTCCGGTAGATCTCCTTGTCGCCGTGCAGGCGCAGGTACAGGAAGTCGGCGGTGATGTCGTGCGTCATGGGCCACTTGCGGGCGGTCTCGGCGATGACCAGCGCCACGTTGTGCTCGCGCAGCAGCCTGATGAAGGCGGCATCGAGGAAGCTTTCATGGCGGATCTCGATGGCATGGCGCAGCGGCCGACTGGCATCGATGGCCAGGCGCGTGCGGCCCTTCATCAGCGCGCTGCGCCTGCGAGCCAGGCGCTGCGCGGCGGCGGTGTCGTGTGGCAGCAGCTCGAGGAAGCGCGCCATGCGTTCCTGCTCGTAACGGAAGTTCGGCGGGAACTGCCACAGGATCGGCCCGAGCTTGTGCCGCAGGTTGAACAGCCCGGAGGCGAAGAAATTGGCCAGCGGCGACTGCACTTCCTTCAGGCGTCGCACATGCGTGATGAAACGCGGGCCTTTGACGGTGAACAGGAAGTTCTCCGGCGTGGCGGCGAACCAGCTCGCCCAGCTCGATGGACGCTGCAGCGAATAGAACGAGCCATTGATCTCGATGACCGGCACCTTGCTCGCGGCGTAGGCCAGTTCCGCATGCTGCGGCAGGTCATCGGGGTAGAACGTGCCGCGCCAGGGCGGGTAGCGCCAGCCGGAAATGCCGATGCGGATGGTGGCCATCGAGTGGATGGCATCATTGCCGCGCCTGCCTGTAAAGCAGGTGATCAACTGAACCTGTACAGAAGCATGGATCTCATGTAAAGAATCACATACATTGCGTTCCGCCCCTGACGGCGAGTACCAGCCTCTGTACGAATCAAAGAACCGCCCGCTGCTGCCGCGCCCGGTGTTCTACCGGCGCCTGGCCGCGCACGTGGCCGTGGCGCTGGGGCTGATCGTGTTCTCACTGGGCATCGGCATGGCGGGGTACATGGCCACGGAGCACCTGCACGCGCTGGATGCGTTCCTGAACACGGCGATGCTGCTGGGCGGCATGGGGCCGGTGGCGACGCTCGCCACCAGCGCGGGCAAGCTGTTCGCGGGACTGTTCGCGCTGTACGCGGGCCTGGTGTTCGTCGCCTGCGCGACGCTGGTCATCATGCCGGTGCTGCACCGGGTGCTGCATCATTTTCACGTCGGCGACAAGGCGTAGGGCGCATGGCAGACCGGGTATCGCACGAGGAACACGGCGACCGCGGCGGCTGATGGAAGCGGCAGTGGCCTGGGCGCGGCGCACCGGTACGAAGATCACGCCGCGCTGTTCCTGCGTCGTGGTGCAGTTTGCGCGCGACTCAGGGCAGGGCCGGCGGGTTGCGCAGCACGCGCTCGAAGTCCGCGGCGGCCATGGGCGTGCCGGCAATGAAGCCCTGGATCTCGCCGCAGCCGAGCCGGCGCAGCAACTGGAGCTGCGCCGCGTTCTCCACGCCCTCGGCGTTGGTGCGGATGTCCAGGCTGTGCGCGAACGCGATGATGGCCTGGATCAGCTTGCAGATCTTCGGATCCTCCGCATCGCTGATGAAGGACTTGTCTATCTTCAGCTTGTCGACGCAGAAGTGCCGCAGGTAGCTCAGCGAGGAGTAGCCGGTGCCGAAGTCATCCACCGACAGCTTCACGCCCAGCGCGTGCAGCGCGTTGAGCACACGCCGGGAGGAATCGACGTCGCGCATCACGATGCCCTCGGTGATTTCCAGCTCCACCCGGGAGGGCGGTATGCCGTGTGCCGCGATGCGCCGCGTGACGCGCTCGACGAAGCCGGGTTCATGGAATTCCGGCGTGCTGACGTTCACGGCCACGCTGATGCAGGGCAGCCCGAGCGCATCCCAGGCGCGCATCTGGCGCAGTACGTGCTCGAACACCCACGCGTCGATGTCGGAGATCAGGCCGCGTTCCTCGGCCAGCGGTATGAACTGGTCGGGTGGCAGCAGTCCGAAGCCCGGGCGGTTCCAGCGCGCCAGCGCCTCGGCGCCGACGATGCTGCCGCTGCCCAGGTCGAACTGCGGCTGGAAGTGCACCACCAGTTCCTCCCGCTCAATGGCGAGCCGGAGATCATTTTCCATGCGCAGCCGCACGGTGGCGTACTCGTTCATCTCGCGCGCATAGAACGCGTAGCGGTTGCGGCCGTTGCGCTTGGCCTCGTACATCGCGGCGTCGGCGTTGCGCATCAGGTCGCTCGCGCTGGTGCCATCCTCGGGGTATATGCCGATACCCACGCTCGCCGAGATCGCCACTTCCTGCTCGTTCAGCATCATCGGCCGCGCCACCGCGCGCAGCAGCTCCTCGGCGAGGCGCGCGGCATCGTCGCCGCCGCGCAGTTCCTCCAGCAGCAGCACGAACTCGTCGCCACCCATGCGCGCGACCGTGTCGGCCTGCCGCACCACCGCGCGCAGCCGGGCCGCGATCTCCCGCAGCAGCAGGTCGCCGGCCTCGTGGCCCATCGAATCGTTGATCTCCTTGAAGCGGTCCAGGTCGACGAACAGCACTGCCAGGCGCGAGGTCTGCCGCGCCCCCAGCTGCAGCGCGTGCTCCAGGCGCTGCAGCAGCTGCGCCCGGTTCGGCAGGTCGGTCAGCGCATCGAACAGCGCCAGGTGCCGCAGGTGCTGTTCCTGTTCCTTGTGCTCGGTGATGTCCGAGAACACCCCCACGTAGTGCGTCAGGTTGCCGGCCGCATCACGCACCGCGCTGAGCGCCAGCCACTCGGCGTACACCTCGCCGCTCTTGCGCCGGTTCCACACCTCGCCCGCCCACTGGTCGGACTCCTGCATGCCGCGCCACATCGCGGTGTAGAAATCCGGCCCCTGGCGACCGGAATGCAGGATGCGCGGCGTATGGCCGATGACTTCGGCCTCGCTGTAGCCCGTGATGCGTTCGAATGCGGGGTTCACCGCGATGATGCGGCTGTGCGGATCGCACACGATGATCCCCTCGGTGGTGGAGCGCATCACGGAGTTCCACAGCCGCAGGCGCTCCTCGCCGGCGGCCCGGTCGGTGATGTCCAGCAGCGTCACGAAGGATTCGCCCGGCGTCCACGTGGTGCGCGCCTCGAAGGTGCGTACCACCCCGTCACGGCAGCGCACGTCGGCCACGATCGGGGCCTGCGGGAGGCGCGACTGCAGGTACTCGCGGCCGTCCTGCTCCCATTTCTGCATGGTGCGCCGGCCATAGTCCGCGTCGCCGAAGGCGAGCTTCACGTAGTGCCCGATGGTCGGCACGTCGGCCAGCGTGTAGCCGAGCTCGCGCACGAAGGCATCGTTCAGCGCCAGCGCCGTACCGTCGTGCGCCACGACGGCCATGGGCAGCGGCGCGCACTGGAAGGCGCGGCGACAGGCCTGGGCGGTGCCCGCATCGGAGCTGTCCCCACCGGCTGGCAGGGCCTCTGTGCGACTGGCGGCCATGCTAGTCCAGGCGTGCCCGGAACACTTCGCCGAGCGAGATGTGTCCGGCCCGCGCCAATCCCAGTGCCTGCTCCGTAAGCCGCACCATGCCCTCCGCCACCGCCTGGTTCTCGATGTCCTGGAAGCCCGCGCCGGCGAGCACCAGCTTGCGCAGCGCCGGCGTCAGTTCCAGCAGCTCGTACACCGCCTGCCGGCCGTGCGTGCCGGTGCCCGCGCATTCCGGGCAACCCGCGCCGCGCCAGAACTTCTCCTCGTCCGTCACCTTCAGCACCGCGCGCACTTCCGGGCTCACCTCGTCCGGCACGCGGCAGTGCTCGCAGTTGCGGCGGACCAGGCGCTGCGCCAGCACGCCGGCCAGCGTGGCATTGACCAGGTAGGAGGGAATGCCGATTTCCTGCAGCCGCGTGATGCTTTGCGCCGCGCTGTTGGTATGCAGCGTGGAGAGCACCAGGTGGCCGGTGAGGGCGCTTTCCACCGCGATCTTCGCGGTTTCGGCGTCACGGATCTCGCCCACCAGGATGATGTCCGGATCGTGCCGCAGGATGTTGCGCAGCACGCCGGCGAAATCCAGGTCGATGGCGGCATTGACCTGCACCTGCACCACCCCGTCGATGCGGTACTCGACCGGATCCTCGACCGTGATGATGTGGTATTCGCCGGTGTTGAGCGTCTGCAGCGCGGCGTACAGCGTGGTGGACTTGCCGCAGCCGGTGGGACCGGTGACCAGCACCAGTCCCTGGTTGCGATCGATGAGCTGGCGGAACTTGCGGCCGTCGCCCGCGGAGAAGCCGATGTCGTCCAGCCGGCGCAGGCCGACGCGCGGATCCAGCAGCCGGATCACCACGTTTTCGCCCCACACCGTGGGCATGATGGAGACGCGCATGTCCACCTGCCCGGTGGCGGCGCGGAAATGGATGGCGCCGTCCTGCGGCAGGCGATGCTCGGCGAGGTTCATCTCCGCCAGCACCTTGATGCGCGCGACCACGCCAGGCAGCAGCGCGCGGTGCAGCTCGCCCACCCGCACCATGGCGCCATCGATGCGGTAGAACGCATCGCCGTATTTCTCGTGTGGCCGGATATGGATGTCGGAGGCGCGGCGCAGCACCGCATCCGACAGCAGGGTGTTCACCAGCCGCACGATGGGCTTCTCGCGCGCCAGTACCTCGATGGCCGCGGCCCCGGCCGGCGGCGTGGTGCTGGAGGAGGCCTGCTCGGCCTCGGCCTCCTCGGCCACCTGGCCGATCGCCGGATAGTACGTGGCGATGGCGGTTTCCAGGTCGCGCGGCGTCGCCAGCACCACTTCCAGCGGCACCTGTGTACGGAAGCGGATCATCGCCAGCTTCTCACTGTCGGCCGGGTCGTCGGTGGCCACCACCAGGCGGTCGCCGTGGTACATCAGCGGCAGCACGCGCTGCTCGCGCACCAGGTTCTGCGGCAACGCGGCGATGGCGGCGGGCTCGGCGTGGAACTCGCCGAGCTGCACATAGGGCACGCCGATCTGGTCGCTGAGTGCGCGGTACAGGCTGTCCTCGTCGACTTCGTGCTTCATCAGCAGCTGCTTGCCGAAGCGCACGCCGGGCAGCTCCGCCTGCGCCGACAGCACGCGGTTGAGGCCGGTGTCGTGCAGCGCGCCGGCATCGCGCAGCAGCTCGCCGAGCTTGCGGCGGTGGGGGCGATGCGACAGCGCCAGGCGCCTGCGCAGTTCCTCGCCGCTGGTGGCCGGCTGGGGCAGTTCGGGTGCCTGGACCGGAGTCCTCGTCACTGATTGCATCATGCAGATCCTTCGCTATGCGCCAATGACGGCATTGCACTCCGCATGGCCGGATTCGGCGGTGATCGCGGTCACAGCGCGCACGAAGCCAGTGTTTGCCCTAGGACGGCCCGCGGCGCTGGCCTCGTGTATCGTCGGCCTCCCGACCGGCAGCACGGAGCAGGCCATGAGTGACATCTACGACATCGAGCTCAGGCGCATCAGCGGCGAGCCCGCCTCGCTGGGCGATTACCGCGGCAACGTGCTGCTGGTGGTGAACGTGGCCTCCAAGTGCGGCCTGACACCGCAGTACGAGGGCCTGGAAAAGCTGTACGAGGCCAAGCACGCGCAGGGCTTCGAGGTGCTGGGGTTCCCGGCCAACAACTTCAAGGGACAGGAACCGGGCACCGACGCGCAGATCCAGTCCTTCTGCGCGCTCACCTACGACGTGCACTTCCCGATGTTCGCGAAGATCTCGGTAAAGGGCGCCGACCGGCATCCGCTGTATGACGCGTTGACGCGTGCGCAGCCGCGCGCCATCGGCGAGGGGCCGTTCCGCGAGCGCCTCCAGGCCCATGGCATCGATGGTGGCGCGCCGGATGAGGTGTTGTGGAACTTCGAGAAGTTCCTCATCGACCGCGCGGGCCAGGTGGTGGCGCGCTTCTCGCCGGATGTGACCGCCAACGATCCGCGGCTGCTCGCGGCAGTGGATGCGGAGCTGTCGCGCCGCTGAAGCCTCAGCGCAGCACCAGGCCGCGCCAGGCGAAGCAGATCCACCAGGCGATGTAGCCCAGCGCCGCGCCGGCCAGCGCGTCGACGAAGTAATGCTGCTTGAAAGTCAGCGTACTGGCGGCGAACACCAGCGCCGCCACGGTGGCTGCCCCCCACCAGCGCGTGCCGCGCAGCGCCAGCGCGCACAGGGTGACGGTGGAGACGTGCAGGCTGGGCAGGCAGTTGAGTGGCGCATCGGTGCTGCGCACGTAGTGCACCAGGGCCGCGCCCAGCGCGCTGGCCGAGGCCGGCAGCGGATACAGCGCGCGCGGGTATTCCGTCGGCCACCACAGGAAGCACACCATGCCGCCGAGCTGCGCCAGCAGGCTGGCGTACAGGAAGCGCGTGGCTGTCGCGCGCTCGCGCAGTGCGAGGAAGGTTGCGAGCAGGAACACGAACGCGCCGAAGTAGACCAGCCCGCTCAGCGGCCAGAAGGGCACGGCGCGGTCCACGCGGGTAAGCGGCAGTTCCACCGGTTCGGCGAAGCGCCAGTGCTGCGGCACGAAGTACATGGCCGCGCACACCAGCACGGTCGCCACGGCCGCGGTGAAATGCTGCGCCGTGGAGCCGATCACCGGCAGCTTCATCGTGTGCCTCGCCGCATCGCGCCGCCGCCACGGCGCCAGGCGGCCGGCGTGGTGCCGTACTCACGCACGAAGGCGCGATGGCAGGCCGCCGCGGATTCATGCCCGGCGTCGAGCGCGATCGCCTTGATGCGGTACGGCGTGCCGCGCAGGCACCAGGGGGCGGAGAATTCGGCGTCCAGGAACACCGCGCCTTCCAGCCGGACCGGTTTGAGCACGTCTGACAGCGCATCCATGGCGTTTCGGACAATATCGGTGGTGTCTGGGGCACTTCGCTGGTGCGAGGCCGGCACGATACTACGGCTCAGGTCACACGGGGATCAGGAACATGTACAACGGAAGCTGTTTTTGCGGTTCGGTGTGGGCCTGGTGGATGTGTATGCCGCATCGATCCCGGACCTGCCCTTCAAGCCGGGTGTCCACGTGAATTACGGCGAGACGCGGCTGCGTATGCGCGATGGCCTGCCGAAGATGCGTGACATGCCGGCCGAGATGGGCGGCTCGGGCATTACCGTGCCGGAGCAGTAGCTGGCGCGTCGGCCGCGCGCAGTTCGCGGCCGACGCGCTGTGCTTCGCCCAGCACGCGCAGCAGGTTGCCGCTCCACATGGCGCCGATCTGCTGCTCGCTGTAACCGGCCTGCAGCAGCCGCGCGGTGATCTTCGGCAGCCCGGTGACGTCCTGCATGCCCACGACACCGCCACCGCCATCCCAGTCGGCGCCGAAGCCGACGTGCTCGGGACCAGCCACCTGCAGGATATGCAGTACGTGCGCCATGTAGTCCTCGAAGGTGGCGGTGTGGCCCGCGGCGACGAGGTAGGTGGGATACGAGTTGACCTGGATGACGCCACCCTTGGCCACCAGGCGGCGGATGCGCTCGTCATCCAGGTTGCGCGGATGGTCGAACACGGCGCGGGCGCTGCTGTGGGTCAGCACGATGGGCGCCTTCGACAGCTCCAGCAGCTGGTCGAAGACATCGTCCGAGGCATGCGACTGGTCCAGCAGGATGCCGAGGCGGTTGGCCTCGGCCACCAGCGCGCGGCCCGCCGGCGACAGGCCATGCCATTCCGGCTGGTCGGTGGCCGAGTCGGCGAAGGCATTGTTCTTGAAGTGCACCAGTCCCAGCACCCGCAGGCCCTGGTCGTAGTAGAAATGCAGCAGCGAGGGGTCGGCGGCCAGCGGCGAGGCGTTCTCCATGCTGATGTACACCACGCGCCGCCCGGCCTGCGCGATGCGCGGTGCATCCTGCGGCGTCAGTGCCAGCTCGAACTGCGCCGGATGCGCGGCCACCATCTCGCGGATTTCCAGCAGCCGCTGCAGCCCGTGGTCGCGCGCCGCGCGATCATCCGCCGGTGTGCGGCCCTGCTGCGGCGTGTACACGGCCCACATGCCGCCATCCAGGCCGCCCTCCACCATGCGCGGGTAGTCCACCTGCTGGCCACCCTGCACGGGCTGGTGGCGCTGCATGATGTCCCAGTGCGGATCGTCGAGTTCCGCCGGCGTATCCAGGTGGCTGTCCAGCACCAGCAGGCGCTCATGCAGCGCGCGCACCGCCGGCGGCACTGCCGGCTCCGCCACGGTGACGTCGGCGGGGTGGCCGCGAGCGGATCCGGCCGGCGTCGCCACGCAGGCCGGCAGCAATGCGAGCAGGCAGACGGAGGCGGCGGCGCGCGGCGGGCTCATGGCGGATGGCTCCACTATATCGGCGCGGCGGGTCAGCGGTCGCGGAGTTTTGGCCTGATCCGGGCGGCCTGTGACGGGCTTAATGGCCGGTTCACCGACCCTGTCTATAATGCGCGGCGCAATGGCAAGATTCGGCAAATTCAAGGTGCTGGCGCTGCTCTGCGGCCCGCTGTGTTTCGGCGCCGCCGTGCGGGCCGACACGGTGTTCACGCCCGGCGCCGGTACCGGCACGCCACGGGCCATGGTGCAGGAACTGCCGGTGGCCACCCGCGTGGTGGTGTACAAGGCCGCGCGGCGCATGGATCTCATGCACGGCGATGAGGTGTTGCGCAGCATCCGCGTGTCGCTGGGGCTGATGCCCGCAGGCCAGAAGGAGCGCGCCGGGGATTTCCGCACGCCCGAGGGCCGCTACTACCTCACGCGACGCAACCCGCGCAGCGACTACTTCCTGTCCATCCAGGTCTCCTACCCGAATGACCGGGACCTGCGCCAGGCGCGTGCCAATGGCTGGGACCCGGGCGGCTCCATCATGATCCACGGGCTGCCGAACCGCCTGCGGCGCGAGCCGGACTACTACAGCCGCGACTGGACCGACGGCTGCATTGCGCTGTCCGATTCGGACATGCTCGAAGTGTGGCTGCTGACGCAGTACAACACGCCCATCGACATCCTGCCCTGAGTGGAAGCCTCGATCGATCTGCCGGACCTCGTCGACGCCAGCGTCGGCCCGCGCGGGAGCCTGGAGATGCTCTCGCAGTCGGAGATCGACATCGTGCTGGGCGAGGGCAGCGGCGGCATCCATCCGCTGTTCCGCAAGTGCGCGCTGGCGGTGCTCAATTCCGGCAGCGACAGCGACAATGCCAAGCTGCTGTTCGAGCGCTACGCGGATTTCGACGTGCAGGTGGTGCGCCATCCCTGGGGCATCCGGCTGGAAATCCGCAACGCGCCGGCGCGCGCCTTCGTCGACGGGCAGATGATCCGCGGCATCAAGGAGCTGCTGTTCGCGGTGCTGCGCGACGTGGTGTACATCGCGCACGAGATCGAGCAGGCCGGGCGCTTCGACCTGACGAAGAGCGCCGACATCACCAACGCGGTGTTCCATGTGCTGCGCAACGCCGGCGCGCTGGACCGCAAGATCAAGCCCAACCTGGCGGTGTGCTGGGGCGGGCATTCCATCGGCGAGGCCGAGTACCAGTACACCAAGCGCGTGGGCTACGAGCTGGGCCTGCGCGGCATGGACGTGGCCACCGGCTGCGGACCCGGCGCGATGAAGGGACCGATGAAGGGCGCGACCATTGGCCACGCCAAGCAGCGCATCTCCAGCGGCCGTTACATCGGGCTTACCGAGCCGGGCATCATCGCCGCCGAACCACCCAACGCCATCGTCAACCAGCTGGTGATCATGCCGGACATCGAGAAGCGCCTGGAAGCCTTCGTGCGGCTGGCGCATGCCCTGGTGGTGTTCCCGGGTGGGGCCGGCACGGCCGAGGAGATCCTGTACCTGCTCGGCATCCTGCTGGATCCGCGCAATGCCGGGCAGCGCCTGCCGGTGGTGCTCACCGGGCCGCACTCGAGCGCCGCCTATTTCGAGCAGATCCAGGCGTTCCTGACGGCCGCGATCGGCCCGGAGGCGCTGGAACGCGTGCAGGTCATCCTGGGGGATCCGCCGGGCGTGGCGCGCCACGTGGTGGCGCAGGTGGCGCGGGTGCGTGCGGCGCGCCGCGCCAGCAACGATTCCTACGCTTTCAACTGGCTGCTCGCCGTGCCCGAGGATTTCCAGCATCCCTTCGAGGTCTCCCACGAAAGCATGCGGCGCCTGCAGCTGCACCGGGACCAGCCGCGACATCTGCTGGTCGCCAATCTGCGACGGGCGTTTTCCGGCATCGTCGCCGGCAACGTCAAGGAGCAGGGCATCGCGGCCATCGAGGCTCACGGACCGTTCGAGATTTCCGGTGACCCCGCGCTGATGGGCCCGCTGGACGAATTGCTGCGTGCCTTCGTCGCGCAGGGCCGCATGAAGCTGCCTGGCAGCGGCAACTACCAGCCGTGCTACCGCGTCGTGACGTGAAGCAGTTCCTGTCGATTTAACCGGCGCATTGAATAACCTCGCTCCAGCTTCTTCACGAAAATGCGGTTCCCGGCGCGGAACCAAGCGAGCGAGCATGGCGAACGGCGAGGGACACGATGATCCGGCCACTTCGGGCGAACGCCCTGGCCCCGGCAGTTCCGAGCTGTTTGCCGACTGGGCCGCGCGCATGAAGCGCGGCCGCGGCCGCCACGCGGCCATCAGCCGCAACCTGAATACCTGGTCGAACTACAAGAACTGGTCCGAGAAAGTCCGCCAGTCGTGGGAGTCCGACGTCGCGGTGAAGCCGAAGTAGCCCGTGGAGCGCTTGCTGCTGCTCTGGGACGAGCTCGACGAGCTCGTGGGCTTCGGCCGGCACCTGGCGGCCGCGCTGTCGCACTCGGTGACCCGCCGCCTGGACCGCACCCGCCGCCGCCTGCGCGGCCCGGCATCCGGTCAGGCTTGAAATAATCTCCCGGCGCCCTATCTTCGGCGGCGGATTTCCCGTCTGCCGGAGTTGACCCATGTCCGAGACCGCTGCTGCCGCCCCCGAAACGCTGGGATTCAAGGCCGAGGTGCGTGAGCTGCTGAAGCTCATGATCCACTCGCTGTACAGCCACCGCGAGATCTTCCTGCGGGAGCTGATTTCCAACGCCTCCGATGCCAACGACAAGCTGCGCTTCCTGGCGCTGGCCACGCCTGCCCTGCTGGGCGAGGAGAAGGAGCTGGCGGTGTGGGTGTCGGCCGACGAGAAGGCCCGCACCGTCACCATCCGCGACAACGGCATCGGCATGACGCGCGAGGAGGCGGTGAGCCACCTCGGCACCATCGCCCGCTCCGGCACCGCCGAGTTCTTCAGCAAGCTCACCGGCAACGCGCAGAAGGATTCGCAGCTCATCGGCCAGTTCGGCGTGGGCTTCTATTCGGCCTTCATCGTGGCGGACAAGGTCGAGGTGCTGTCGCGCAAGGCCGGCGAGCCGCCTGAGGCCGGCGTGCGCTGGAGCTCGGCCGCCGATGGCGACTTCACCGTCGAGACCCTCGCCCACGCCGCGCGCGGCACTACGGTGATCCTGCACCTGAAGGAGGACGCGAAGGAATTCGCCGACAGCTGGCGCCTGCGCTCGCTGGTGCGCCGCTATTCCGATCACCTGGCCTTCCCGGTGTACATGCCGAAGACCGGCGAGGCCACGCTCGACTTCGAGGCCGTCAACCAGGCCAAGGCGCTGTGGACGCGCCCGCGCACCGACATCAGCGACGAGGAATACACCGGGTTTTACCAGCACATCTCGCATGACAGCGAGGCGCCGCTGTCCTGGAGCCACAACAAGGTGGAGGGCAAGCGCGAGTACACCAGCCTGCTGTACCTGCCGGCGCGCGCGCCCTTCGACCTGTGGCAGCGCGATGCGGCGCGCGGCCTGAAGCTGTACGTGAAGCGCGTGTTCATCATGGACGACGCCGAGCAGTTCCTGCCGCTGTACCTGCGCTTCATCCGCGGCGTGGTGGATTCCAGCGACCTGCCGCTCAACGTGTCGCGCGAGCTGCTGCAGAAGGATCCCGAGGTCGAGGCCATGAAGAGCGCGCTGACCAAGCGCGCGCTGGATCTCATCGCGCGCCTGGCGAAGGAGGATCCCGGCAAATACGCGAAGTTCTGGCAGGAGTTCGGCCAGGTGCTCAAGGAAGGCATGGCTGAGGACTACGCCAACCGCGACAAACTGCTGCCGCTGCTGCGCTTTGCCAGCACCCACGAGGCCGGCGACGAGGACAAGGTCTCGCTGGCCGACTACGTGGCACGGATGCAGCCGGGCCAGGAGAAAATCTATTACGTGCTGGCCGAGAGCCGCGCGGCAGCGCGCAGCAGCCCGTTCATCGAGCAGCTGCGCGCCCGCAAGGTGGAGGTGCTGCTGCTGGGCGACCGCGTGGATCCCTGGGTCATGGGCCAGGTGCCTGAGTACGAGGGCAAGGCCTTCCAGGATGCCGCGCGCGGCGAGCTGGACCTTGCGAAGCTGGGCGGCGAGGCACCGGCACAGGGCAAGGACGAGGACGGGGATCCGGCCAGCAAGGCGCTGTTCGAGCGCGTGGCGGCCGCCCTCGGTGATGCGGTCGCGGGCGTGAAAGCCAGCCGCCGGCTGGCTGAATCCCCGGCCTGCCTGACGCGCGCCGAGGACGAGATGAGCGAGCAGATGCGGCGCGTGCTGGCGGCGACCGGCCGCGGCGACCTGCCGCCGGCCAAGCCCGAGCTGGAGCTGAACATGGCCCATCCGCTGGTGCGGCGCCTGGCGAGCCTCGAGGGCGGCGATTTCAGCGAGCTGGCGCAGATCCTGTTCGACCAGGCGCAGCTCACCGAGCAGGGGCAGCTGGCCAACCCCGGCGAATACGCGCGGCGGCTGAACAGCCTGCTGCTGAAGCTGCTGGGCCCGACGGCGGCATAGCATGACGCTGGTCACGCCGCAGCGGGTGGACCTGCCCGGCGAGGCCGGCCGGCTCGAGGCCGTGCTGGAAGTGCCCCAACAGGTCGCGCAGCCGGCGGCCTTCCTGGTGGTGTGCCATCCGCATCCGCTGCATGGCGGGACCATGGGCAACAAGGTCGTCACCACGCTGGCGCGCACGGCGCACGAACTGGGTGCGGCGACCATCCGCTTCAACTTCCGTGGCGTGGGTGCGAGCGAGGGCAGTTTCGACGACGGACGCGGCGAAGTGCGCGATGCGCTGGTGGCGATCGCCCACGGCCGCCACCTGTGGCCGGATGCGGCGCTGTGGCTGGCCGGATTCTCCTTCGGTGGCGTGGTGGCGCTGCGCGCCAGCACCGCGCAGGATGCCGGCCATGTGGAGCGGCTGCTGACAGTGGCGCCGGCGCTGGGCACGCACTATGCGGCGGCGCGCGACATCCGGGTGCCGGATTGTCCCTGGCTGGTGATCCAGGGCGAGGCCGACGAGGTGGTGGATCCGAAGCTGGTGATGGAATGGACGCAGGCGCTGCAACCGGCGCCGCAGCTGCTGCTGCTGCCGGAGGTGGGGCATTTCTTCCACGGCGCGCTGAACACCTTGCAGCAGCGCGCGAACGGCTTCTTCAGCCAGTCCCCCTGAAAACGCAAAAAGCCCGGAAAACAGCGGTTTTCCGGGCTTGTGTCACGGCTGGACGGCCGCGCGAGGCGCGAACCTTCAGTTCACGAAGGACTTCAGGTTCTTCAGCGGGAGCGCGCGAACCTTCTTGCTGGCCGGCTTGGCCTTGAACATGATCTCTTCACCCGTGAACGGGTTGATGCCCTTGCGGGCCTTGGTGGCGGGCTTCTTCACGACCTTGAGCTTCAGCAGGCCGGGCAGGGTGACGATGCCGTGGGAGCGCAGGCTCTTCTTGATGATGCCGTGCAGGGAATCGAAAACCGCACCTACCTGCTTGCGCGACAGTTCCGTGTCTTTGGAAATGGATGTCAGGATCTCGGACTTGGTCGGTGCGCCGCCCTTCTTCGCCATGTGTGGATACTCCCGCGATTGATGTTTGTGCAAACGGGGAATATCCCCGCCGAGTAGATGTCCGCGCGAAACATAGCACATGCGCATAGGCGCGCAACTGCTTTTTCTAAAGCACTTTACGCAACGGGCAGCACGAGCAGCAGCGCTTCGATCGCGATGATTGCCCACAGTGGCGAGAGATCGAAGCCGGCGATGGATGGAATGCCGCGGCGGATCGGATTCAGCACCGGATCGCAGATGGATGCGAGCAGCGATTGCGCGGGGGAGTAATTACCCGGTGCAACAAATGACAGTATCGCGTTGAGAACAATGGAAAAGAAGTAGGTTTTCAGCACCAGGCGCGCGACATCCAGCAGCGTCTCGCGCAGCAGCGTGAATGGCATGACCACGGTGTCGCCGAGCAGCGCGTGCAGCAGCCACACCTTGATCGCCGCGAGCAGCAGCACCGCGATCACCGAGGCGGTGTCCACGCGGCCCGCCGGGGGCAGCACGCGACGCAGCGGCCGGATCACCGGGTCGGTGAGCTGCACGATGCCGCGGGACAGCGGGTTGCGGAAATCCGCGCGCACCAGTTGCATGATGAGCCGCAGCAGCAGTGCCGCGCCGTACAGCGAGGCCAGGGTGTCGATGATGAACTGGACGCCTTGCATTGCCAGGTCAGCCGTTGCCGAACTGCTCGGCGAGCTCGCGGCTGCGCTGCGCGGCGGCCTGCATGGCCGCGGCGACCACCCGCTCGAGCTCCAGTGCCGCAAAACGGTTCAGCGCAGCCTCCGTCGTGCCTCCTTTTGAAGCGACTTCCGCGCTCATGCGCGCCAGGTCCGGCGCCTGCTCGGCAGCCACGAGGCGGCCCGCGCCGGCCAGTGTCTGCGCCGCCAGCTGCCGCGCCACCACCGGATCCAGCCCCATCGCGGCGCCGCTTTCGGCCATCAACTGGGCGAACTGGAAGAAATAGGCCGGACCGCTGCCCGACAGCGCCGTCACGAGGTCGAGATCGCTTTCGCGCGGCACCCAGGCGACCAGACCGGAGGTGGCGAGCAGGCGGCCTGCCAGTTCCCGGCCCGCCGCGGACACTTCGGCGCCGGCGAACACACCGGTGGCGCCCAGTCCTACCAGCGCCGGGCGATTGGGCATGGCGCGCACCACCGGTACGCCCGGTCCGAGCCAGCGCGAGAGGTCCGCGGCGCGGATGCCCGCCGCCACGGAGATGACCAGCGGCCGGGTGGCGCGCAGGTCCGCCGCCAGCGCGCGCGCGACGGCTGCCATGATCTGCGGCTTCACGGCCAGCACCACCACGCCAGCCGTGGTCACCGCTGCAGCGTTGTCTGCCGTGGTCGCCACGCCGAAATCGCGCGCCAGCGCGGCGCGGGTGGCTTCGGCGGGCTCGGCCACCGTGATGGCCGTTGCCTGCAGGCCCTGGCCCAGCCAGCCGCCGAGCAGCGCGCGCGCCATATTGCCGCCGCCGATGAGCGCGATGGATAACGAGGCAGGAGCTGTCATGGCTGCATTCTATCGCCGAACAGCGCGGAGCCGATGCGCACCATGGTCGCGCCTTCCATGATGGCGGCCTCGAAGTCGGCGCTCATGCCCATCGACAGGGTGTCGAGTTGCAGGCCGCCGGCGTGTGCCTGGTGCGCCAGCCCGGCCAGGCGCGCGAAGGCGGTGCGCTGTTCCGTCTCACCCAGGCCACGGGGCAGCATGCACATCAGGCCGCGCAGCCGCAGCCGGGGCAACGGTGCGATGGCCTGCAGCAGCGGCAGCAATGCGGCCGGTGCCACCCCGCCCTTGCCGGGATCCTCCGCGATGTGCACCTGGACGCAGACGTTCAGCGGTGGCGCGTGGAAGGGTCGCTGCGCCGACAGGCGCTCGGCGATGCGCAGCCGGTCCACGCCATGCACCCAGTCGAAGTGCATGGCCACCGGCCGCGTCTTGTTGGTCTGCAGGCGGCCGATGAAGTGCCAGCGCGCGGCGCCGCTGCCGAGCGCGCCGATCTTGGCCAGCGCCTCATCCACGTAGTTTTCGCCGAAATCGGCCAGGCCGAGAGCCAGGGCAGCCTGGATCAGGGACAGTGGCTGACCCTTGCTGACGGCCAGAAGCGTGACGCCGCTCACATCCCTGCCACTGGCCAGCGCCGCCGTGTTCATGCGCGCGCGGATCGCTGCGATGCGAGAAGCCAGTCCTGCGGTCGCACCCGCTGCAGGGGCGGAATTCTGCGGAGTGATTAACATAGGGGCAATAGCTGCCCTGAACTATACTGCCCTGCGTACGTCTCGCGGAGCATTCATGGCCCTGGATATCGCCCAGCTGCTGGCCTTTGCGGTCAAGAATCACGCCTCGGATCTGCACCTCTCGGCCGGGGTGCCGCCGATGATCCGCGTGGACGGCGACATGAAGCGCGTGAACATGCCGGCGCTCTCCCACAAGGAGGTGCACGGCATGGTGTACGACATCATGAACGACAAGCAGCGCAAGAACTTCGAGGAGTTCTTCGAGACCGACTTCTCGTTCGAGATTCCCAAGCTGGCGCGCTTCCGCGTCAACGCCTTCAACCAGAACCGCGGCGCGGGCGCGGTGTTCCGCAACATCCCGTCGAACATCGTGTCGCTGGACGACCTGGGCGCGCCGAAGATCTTCCGCGACCTGTGCATGCTGCCGCGGGGCATCGTGCTGGTCACCGGGCCGACCGGCTCGGGCAAGTCCACCACGCTGGCCGGCATGATCGACCACATCAATGACAACCGGCCCGACCACATCCTCACCATCGAGGATCCGATCGAGTTCGTGCACGAATCCAAGCGCTGCCTGATCAATCAGCGCGAGGTGCACCGCGACACGCTGGGTTTCGCCGAGGCGCTGCGCTCGGCCCTGCGCGAGGATCCGGACGTGATCCTGGTGGGCGAGATGCGTGACCTGGAGACCATCCGCCTGGCGCTCACCGCCGCGGAGACCGGCCACCTGGTGTTCGGTACGCTGCATACCAGCTCGGCCGCCAAGACCATCGACCGCGTGGTGGACGTGTTCCCGGCGGCGGAGAAGGAGATGGTGCGCTCGATGCTGTCGGAGTCGCTGCGCGCGGTGATCTCGCAGACACTGATGAAGAAGAACGGCGGCGGACGTGTCGCGGCGCATGAAATCATGATCGGCACGCCGGCCATCCGCAACCTGATCCGCGAGGGCAAGATCGCGCAGATGTACTCGGCGATCCAGACCGGCCAGGCGCAGGGCATGCAAACCCTCGACCAGTGCCTGCAGGAGCTGGTGGCCAAGGGTATCGTCAGCAAGGAAGAGGCACGCTACAAGGCGCAGAACAAGGACGCGCTGTAACCCCGTCCGCGGGGCAGGAAAAGGGATGGACCGGGAACAAGCCATCAAGCTGATACAGGACCTGCTGCGCCGCGTGGTCGAGCGCAAGGGTTCGGACCTGTTCGTCACCGCGGGTTTTCCGCCGGCGGTGAAGATCGACGGCGAGATCCGCCCGCAGACCGAGCGCGCGCTCACCGGCGAGCAGTCGGCGACGCTGGTGCGCTCGCTGATGAACGACCGGCAATCCAAGGAATTCGACGCCACCAAGGAGTGCAATTTCGCGATCGCGCCGCCGGGCATCGGTCGCTTCCGCGTCAGCGCCTTCGTGCAGCAGGGCCAGGTGGGCTGCGTGATCCGCACCATCAACGCCACCATCCCCACCTTCGAGGAGCTGGACCTGCCGGCGGTGCTGAAGGAAGTGGTGCTGTCCAAGCGTGGCCTGGTGCTGATGGTCGGCGGCACCGGTTCGGGCAAATCCACGACGCTGGCGGCGATGGTGGGCTACCGCAACGAGAAGACCCGCGGCCACATCATCACCATCGAGGATCCGATCGAATTCATCCATCCGCACCGCGGCTGCGTGGTCACGCACCGCGAGGTCGGCGTGGATACCGAAAGCTGGCACGCGGCGCTGAAGAGCACGCTGCGGCAGGCCCCCGACGTGATCCTGATCGGCGAGATCCGCGACAAGGAGACCATGGAGTACGGCATCCAGTTCGCCGAGACCGGCCACCTGGTGCTGGCGACGCTGCACGCCAACAGCTCCAACCAGGCCCTCGACCGCATCATCAACTTCTTCCCCGAGGAGAAGCGCGAGCAGCTGCTGATGGACCTGTCGCTGAACATCCGCGGCCTGATCTCGCAGCGGCTGATTCCGCGCGAGGGCGGCAAGGGCCGCATCGCGGCCACCGAGATCATGCTGCATTCGCCGCTGATCCAGGACCTCATCTTCAAGGGCGAGGTGCACAAGATCAAGGAGGTGATGTCGCGCTCCAACCGGCTCGGCATGCAGACCTTCGACCAGTGCCTGTTCGACCTGTACGAGCGCTCGTACATCTCCTACGACGACGCCATCCGCAATGCGGATTCCAAGAACGAGTTGCGCCTCAGGATCAAGCTGGACAGCAAGCGCGACACGCGGCCGGCCGATGACGCCGGCAGCCTCACGCTGGAAGAGGACAGCGAAGGCCACGCGCTGTGAGTGACGCCGGCGCCAACAGCCCGGACGACAGGGGCACGGGCGAGACCGGCGAGCTGAGGATCCCGCAGGTGCCAGGCGGTTTCAAGACGCGCCCGCTGTTCAAGCTGATGGTGGAGCGGCGCGCTTCGGACCTGTTCTTCACGCCCAATGCGCCGATCAAGATCAAGATCGAGGGCCAGATCCGCGCGGTGAACCGCCAGGTGCTGTCGCCGGACTACGTGCGCGCGGCGGCGTTCTCGCTGATGACGCCGGAGCAGATCGAGTATTTCCAACGCGAGCTGGAGATCGATTTCGCCATTTCCGAACCGGGGCTCGGGCGTTTCCGCGTCGCGATCTTCTACCAGCGCGGCTACCCGGCCGTGGTGATGCGCTACATCACCGCCGACATGCCGCGCATCGACCAGCTCGGGCTGCCGGAAGTGCTCATGGACCTGGCCCGGCTGAAGCGCGGCCTGATCCTGATGGTCGGCGCCACCGGTTCGGGCAAGTCCACCACGCTCGCGGCGATGATCAACTACCGCAACGAGAACTTCTCCGACCACATCGTGACGATCGAGGATCCGATCGAGTTCCTGCATTCCAACAAGCGTTCGATGGTGAACCAGCGCGAGGTCGGGCTGGATACGAAGACCTATGCCACGGCGCTCAAGGGCGTGATGCGCGCGGCGCCGGACGTCATCCTGATCGGCGAGATCCGCGACCGGGAGAGCATGGAGGCGGCGATCAGCCTGGCCGGCACCGGCCACCTGGTGCTGGCGTCGCTGCATGCCAACAACTGCGCCGAAACCATGGACCGGATCATCAACATGTTCCCGCACCAGCAGCATCCGCAGATCCTGCTGGACCTGTCGCAGTACCTGCGTGCCATCATGGCGCAGCGCCTGGTGCCCGGCATCGACGGCCGGCGCGCCGCGGCGGTCGAGGTCATGCTCAACACGCCGCACATCGGCGAGCTGATCCGCAAGGGCGACGTCAGCAGCATCAAGGAAGCCATCGTCGGCAGCGGCGAGAAAGGCATCCAGAGCTTCGACAACTCGCTGGTCGCGCTCTACCGGGCCGGGCGCATCACCATGGACGAGGCGCTGGCGAACGCGGACTCGCGCACCAACCTGGAAGCGCGCATCAACTTCGGCTGAGGCGCGGTCACTTGCACGGGCGGTGCCCGTGCGTCGCCCCGCTTACTTGCTTGCGGGCCGCGCCGCGACTTGCACGTTGGTCGGAATCGCTTCCGGATCCGGTCCGTCCCAGCCGCCGCCCAGTGCCACGTACAGGGAAACGGCCGCGGTCAGCCTGGTCACCCGGGCCTGCGCCAGCGACTGCCTGGCGGAATACAGCGTGCGCTCCGCATTGAGCACGTCCTCGACCTCGCTGCTGCCTTCCCGGTACTGCAGGTTCGCGAGGTCGAGCGCGCGCTGTGCCTGCTCCAGCGTGGCGCGCTGGCTCTCCTCGGTCCGCTGGTCCGCCTCCACGGTCGCCAGGTTATCGTCCACGTCCTTGAGCGCGGTGCGGATGGTGTTGGCGTAGTTGACCAGCGCGATGTACTCGTTGGACTGGCTGTTCAGGTAATTGTTGCGACGGCTGCGGTAGTCAAAGATGCCCGTGGCCAGCGACAGGATGCCCGACACCGAGTAGTTGCGGACATCGGTGATGTCGAACACCTTGAGCGAGCTGGTGCTGTCGCTCGCCGACAGCGACAGCGAAACCGGGATCAGGTTGGCATGGGCCGCGGCAAGATTGGCCTTGGCCGCTGCCATGTCGGTCTCCGCCGAGGCCATGTCGGGGCGGCGCAGCAGCAGCTCGCCGGGGAGCCAAGGTGCGATTTCCGGCACGTTGAGCTGGTCGATGGGCTCGCCCTGCACGTGGAATTCCTGCGGGGTGCGCCCCAGCAGCAGGCCCAGCGCGGTCTCCGCCTGGCGCAGCTGGTTCTCCAGCGGAATGAGCTGGGTCTGCTGCTGCAGAACCGTCACGTTCTGCTGTCGCAGGTCGTATTCCCGCACCGTGCCATTGCGGTAGCGCGCGTCGATGATGCGCAGCAGCTGCTGGGCGATGTCCAGGTTCTGGCGGGCGATGTCCACCTGCTGCCGCACCGACAGCAGGTTGAAGTAGTCGCGCGCCACGCTGGAGGCGAGCTGGATGCGCGCCAGGTCGGCGTCGTACTTGGTGCCGATGAAGCCGGCCACGCTGGCGCGATAGCGCGCGGCGGTGCCGCCCCACAGGTCCACCGTGTAGCGTGCACTGAGGCTGACCGAGGTGGACGCGGTGTTGTTGCTGCCGTTCGGGATCGGGAAGGAATTGCCGCTGCTGCCGCTGCGGCCCTTCGAGGTGCTGGCGCTGATGCTCGGATCGGGGAACAGCGCGTCGTGGTCGCCGCTCAGCGTGCGCTCTGCCTGCTTCAGGCGCTCCTCGGTGGCGATGAGGCTGGGGTTGTCGCGCAACGCGTCGGTGATGAGCTGGTCCAGCGTCGGCGAGCCGAAATTCTTCCACCAGTCCTTCTGGATGCCCGGTTTGGCGTTCGGGGTGGTGGCCGCATCCCAGGCGGCCGGCAGCTTCACCGGGTTCTCGACGCGGTCCATGCGGTAGGAACAGCCGGCCAGCAGCACGGTGGCGAAGAAGCCCGCCACCAGGGCGGGGCCGGCGCGATGCAGCGCTTTGCTTGCTCGAATGATCACGAACTTACTCCGATTGCAGCGCGACCACAGGGTCGAGGTAGGCGGCCTTGCGCGCGGGCAGGAAGCCGAAAATCAGGCCGATGGCGAAGGCCGAGCCGAACGCCAGCAGGATGGGGAATATCGTGAAGGCGATCGCGGTCGACGTGAAGGTCCGCACCATCAGCGCCGCCACGACGCCCAGCACCACGCCGATGGCGCCGCCCACCAGCGACACCACCAGTGCCTCGATCAGGAACTGCTGCATGATGTTGCGGGTGCGCGCGCCGGTGGCCATGCGGATGCCGATCTCGCGCGTGCGCTCGGTGACGCTCACCAGCATGATGTTCATCACGCCGATGCCGCCCACCAGCAGCGAGATGGCCGCGATCGAGCCCAGCAGGATGGTCATGGTCTCGTTGCTGGCGATCATGTTGTCGAGGATGGTGCCCATGTTCTGGATGCGGAAATCGACCGTGCCATGGCGTTCGGCCAGCAGGTCCTCGATGTCCGACTGGGTCTGCTGGATCTTCGACACGTCGTCGACGGCCACCGTGGCGCGGCTCAGGAAGCGGTTGCCGGAAAAGCGCACCTGGCTGGTGAGGTACGGCACGATGATGGTCTCGTCCTGGTCCTGCCCCTGCGGCGAGGCGCCCTTGCGGGTCATGATGCCGATGACCTGGAAGGTGAGGTTGTTGACCAGGATGTACTTGCCCAGCGGGTCCTCCCCGTCCGGGAACAGGTCATCGACCACCGAGCGGCCGATCACCGCGACGGTGGCGTAATCCTGTTCATCCTCGGGCTGGAAGAACGTGCCCAGCGCCACCGGCCAGTGCATGGCCAGCGGGAATTTCGACGAGGTGCCCACGACCTGGGCCTGCGTATCGTTCTCGCCGTAACGCAGGGTGGCATTGCTTTCCTGGTCCGGCACCGCGGCGATGACGTTCTTGACCTGGTCGTTGATCGCATCGATGTCGCTGAGCACCAGCGTGGCGCTGCCGCGGTCGCTGCCGCGGTTATTGGCCTGCGCGCCGGGGCGTATGTTCAGCAGGTTGGAGCCCAGCGCGCTGATCCGGTCGACCACTTCCTTCTTCGCGCCGTCGCCCACCGCCAGCATGGTGATCACCGAACCCACGCCGATCACGATGCCCAGCAGCGTGAGGATGGAGCGCAGCATGTTCACGCGCAGCGAACGCAGGGCGCTCTTGGCCGATTCGTAGGCCTCGGCGAGGATGCCCACCGTGCCGCGCCGTGCCGCCCAGGCGGCGACCTGCACGGGGTTTTCCGGGGCCTGCGGCCCGCGATCGGCGACGATGTTGCCGTCGCGGATCTCGATGACGCGCCGCGCATGCTCGGCCACCTCGGCGGCGTGCGTGATCAGGATCACCGTGTGGCCCTGCGCCGACAGGTCGTCGAGCAGCTTCATCACCTCGGCGCCGCTCTTGCTGTCCAGCGCGCCGGTGGGCTCGTCGGCGAGGATGATCTGCCCGCCGTTCATCAGCGCGCGCGCGATGGACACGCGCTGCTGCTGACCGCCGGAGAGCTGCTTGGGCCGGAAGCTGACGCGCTCGGCCAGGCCGAGCCGGGTCAGGATCTCGCGCGCGCGCTCGTGGCGCACATGGGGCTGCACGCCGGCATACATCGCCGGCACCTCGACGTTCTCCGTCGCGGTGCTGCCGCCGATCAGGTTGTAGCTCTGGAACACGAAGCCGAACGCCTCGCGCCGCAGATCCGACAGTTCGTCGCGGCTGAACCCCGACACGTCGCGGCCCTTGAACAGGTACTTTCCCGTGGTCGGACGATCCAGGCAGCCGAGGATGTTCATCATCGTCGACTTGCCCGAGCCCGAGGCGCCCATCAGCGCCACGAACTCGCCGGGATAGATCTTCAGGTTGATGCCGTGCAGTACTTCGGTGGCGAGGTCGCCATTGAAGTAGGTCTTGGTGACATCGCGCAGCTCGATGATGGGAACTGCGCTGCCATGTGGCTGCTGCTCGTTCATCAGAAGGGCCGGAATCCGCCGCCAGCGGGGAAGCCGCCGCCACTGAAGTTGTTGCCGCGGTTGTTGTTGTTCCGGTTCTGGTTCTGGTTGCTCGGCGCCGCTGCCGCTTCGTCTTCGTGCCGGCCGACCACCACTTCTTCGCCTTCCTTGAGGCCGGAGATCACCTGGCCGCGGATGCGGTCGTTGACGCCGACCACGACCTGGCGCTGCTCGAGCTTGCCGTCGGCGAGCTTGACCATGACGACGCCACTGCGCTGCTGCGCGCGCGAGTTGGCGCCGGAGAAACCGCCAGCGGGATTGCCACCGGGGAAACCACCGCCGCCGAATCCGCCAGGCCTGCCACCCCCCGGGCCGCCTGTGCCGCCACCCTGGGCCATGCGCTGCTCGCGCATGCGGCGGAACTGCTCGATCTGTTCCGGGCTCAATGCCTGGCCGCCATTGAAACCACCGAACCCGCCGGGTCGCTGGCCGCCGCCATTGCCGCCGGCGCCCGGTGGGCCGCCGGCGCCACCTGCGGCACCTGCGCCTGGCGTCGCGCCGGTCTGGGCGGTCGTGCCGGGTGCCGCCGCCTTCGCCCCTGCCGGGGCATTCGCACCGGGCCGGGTCGCGCCCGGCGGCGCGGCGCCGGGGGTCGCCGTGGCGCTGGCCACCTTGCTGTCGCCGGACTTGCTCTTGTCCTTCGCCGCCATTTCGCGCGCGATCTGCTGTCCCTGCTGCAGGGCAGCCATGGGCACCAGCAGCACGTTGCGCGCCTGGGCACGCACGAAGAACACCTGTGCGGTCATCGACGGCAGCAGCTGGTTGCCCTCGTTGTCGACGTCGAACAGCACGTTGTACAGCACCACGCTCTGCTGCACCTTGGGGGTGGGTTCGATGCGCTTGACCGTGCCGTAGTAGCGGCGGGTGCTGCCGCCCAGCGTCGTGAAATACGCATTCATGCCCTTGCTGAGCTTGGTCACGTCGGCTTCGGAGACCTGGGTCTGTACGGTCATCACGCCCAGGTTGGCGATCGTCAGGATGGTCGGCGCCGACTGCGCGGCATTGATCGTCTGGCCCTGCTTGACCGCCAGGCTCACCACCGTGCCGTCAATCGGCGCGACGATCTTCGTGTACTTGAGCTGCGACAGTTCCACCTGCATGTTGTATTTCTGCTGCTTGATCTGCGCATTCAGCGTATCGATGGAGTGCTGCGCGGCATCCAGCGTGGTCTTGGCGTCCAGCACCGCCTGTTCCGTGGTGGCGTCTTCCTTCTTCAGGTTCAGCTGGCGCTGGTAGTCGCGCTTGGCCTTCTCCAGGGAGTTCTCGCTGTTGGCCAGCTGCGACTGCTGTGCCTCCATGTTGGCCTTGTCGGCATCCACCCGCGCCTGCGACTGGGTGGCGTCGATGTCGGCCAGTATCTGGTCCTTCTTGACCACGTCGCCCACGTCCACGTACAGCTTCTCGATCTGGCCGGAAACCTGCGCACCCACGTCCACCGAGTCGCGCGGTTGCAGCGTGCCGGTCGCCGTCACCAGATCCTCGATGTCGCCCTTTTCCACGGCGGCGAAGATGTAGGAACCCTGGGCAGCGGCGCGCTTGTGCAGCTGATGCACCGTGAACCAGCCGAGACCGGCGAGGACCACCAGGATTGCCACGATGACGGGCGGGCGCTTGAGCAGGAAAGGTTTCTGGCGGTCGTTCATGATCGTTGGTTTCCGTCGCGGGTGAATGTCGGTCTCGCTACACGCCGCGCAGGATGGCCGGCGAGTGTGGAAGAAATTAGGACAGCTCCGTGCACAAAGTTTCCCCAGTCCTGATATAGCTTTTCGGCAGGATGGCCGGACACCCATGAACACTGCGGACAGCACCACGACTGGCGGCCCGAGCCCCCTGCGACGGGGGTTGGACACGCTGCGCGTCAAACTGTTCCTTGCCATCGCCGGGGCGCACCTGGTGCTGGTGGCGGCGGTGTACCTCATTTACAGCTGGAGCTTCGACAAGAGCCTTTTCGAATATGTGAACCGCTCCGAGCAGGCGCGCCTGTCGCCGGTACTTTCCCAGCTCGCCGAGGGCTACCGCAGGCACCATGACTGGAGCTGGCTGACCGAGGACCGCCAGGGCTGGTGGGAATTGCTGGGAGACGTGCTGGGCTGGCGCGGTCCGCGACCGACGGTGCCCAAGCCCGGCATCCTCACACCCGTGCTGCCTGTGCTGCCCACGCCATCCGCCGCGGTCGGGCCGGCGAATACTTCCCCGAAGCAGGCCGCACCGCCGCCTTCCGCCAGGGACCGGCTGGAACAGCCCAACGCGCCGCGTCCGGCGCCGTGGAATTTTCCGGGCGATCCGGCGATAAGCCCGCCGCTGACCATCGATGTGCTGCGCCTGATGCTGTTCGATGCCAGCGGCAAGGTGCTGATCCTGTATCGCGGCGGCACCGAGAAGGACGCCGAGCAGGCCACCAAGCTGCCCATCCAGGTCGATGGCCGGGTGGTTGGCTACCTGGGTTACATCCCGCGGCTGCAGCAGGTCGAGTCACTGGAATCCATCACCCGGCAGCAGCAGGCGAACCACATCAAGGTCATCGGCCTGGGCATGTTCGCCGCCGTGCTGCTCATCGCGTGGCTGATCGCGCACTGGCTGGCGCGCCGCCTCAGCGTGCTGGGGCAGGGTGCCACGGCGCTCGCCCGCGGCGACTACACCGCGCGCATCCGCGTGGTGGGACATGACGAGCTGGCGCGGCTGGCCGGCGACTTCAACCACCTGGCCGAGGCACTGGAAGCGGCGCAACGCGGCCGCCAGCAGTGGATCGCCGACATCGCGCATGAACTGCGCACGCCGCTGACCGCGCTGCGCGCCGAGATCGAGGCGGTGCAGGATGGCGTGCGTCCGCTGACCCTGGCGAGCATCGCATCGGTGGCGCAGGAAGTGCAGCGCCTGACGCGACTGGTGGAGGACCTGCGGCTGCTGTCGCTGTCCGATCTGGGCGCGCTCACCTACCGCAAGCACCGGCTGGACCTGGGCGAATCCATCGGCGATGCGCTGTCCGTGGGCCGCGCCGCCATCGAACAGAAAGGCCTGCACGTGGAGACCCACCTCGAGGCCGGCGTGATGGTGGATGCCGACGAGGATCGCCTGGCGCAGGTCTTCGGCAACCTGCTGCAGAACACGCTGCGCTACACCTCCTCGCCGCCATCATTGCGCGTGACGCTCACAGTGCGCGGCCAGGAAGCCTGCATCGACTGGGAAGACTCGGCGCCGGGTGTCGGCGAGGCCGACCTGCCGCGCCTGACCGAGCGCCTGTACCGGGTGGATGTCTCGCGCTCCAGCGCCAGCGGTGGCAGCGGGCTGGGCCTGGCCATCGTCCAGGCCATCATCCACGGCCATGGTGGGCGCATGCAGGCCGCGCACAGCGGGCTGGGCGGGCTGCACTGGCGTATCTGGCTCCCGCTGTCGGGCCATCGTCCGGCATGATGCCGGACATGATCGAGCCCACCCCCGGCCCCGCCAGGCTTCTCATCGTCGAGGACGAGGACAAGATCGCCGAGGTGCTGCGGGACTACCTGCGGCAGCACGGCTACCTCACCGAGCGCCTGGCGCGCGGTGACGAGGTCGCCGACTGGGTGCGCGCGCATCCGGTGGACCTGGTGCTGCTGGATGTGATGCTGCCCGGCAAGAGCGGGCTCGAGGTATGCCGCGAGCTGCGTGGCTTCTCGGAGGCGGCCATCATCATGGTCACGGCGCGTGTCGACGAAATCGACCGGCTGCTGGGCCTGGAGCTCGGCGCGGACGATTACATCTGCAAGCCCTTCAGTCCGCGCGAGGTGGTGGCGCGCGTGGCCACGGTGCTGCGCCGGACGCGCCGTCCGCCAGGTAGTGCGCACCGCCCACCAGCCGGCGGACTGGTGCTGGATGAGGCCAGCTGGCGCGCCACGCTCGATGGCCAGCCGCTGGAACTCACCGCGGTGGAATTCAAGCTGCTGTCCGTGCTGGCCAGCCAGCCCGGGCGCATCTATTCGCGCGAGCAGCTCATGGATGCCATGTACCGCGACGAGCGCATCGTCGCCGACCGCACCGTCGACAGCCACGTGAAGAAGCTGCGGCGCAAGCTGGCCGATGCGGTGCCGGACGCGGAACTCATCCATTCGGTATACGGGGTGGGTTACTGCTACGAGGACCGCCGTTAGCGGCACTGGCGGTTCGTAAGACGAATATCCGCCGCGGAGCGTTTACGCCCCCGCGGATTTGGCCGAAACTGCCCTCCCTGGGGCTGTTCGTGGAGTCGAGGTGCCGGCGAGATTCGGCGTGGCGGGATGGCGGCGGGCGTGGTGGTACGTCCTGGGCGTCGCATTGCCGCTGGCCGGCAGCGCCGCGACCGATCCGCATGCCGGCGCCTGGGACAAGCTCGCGCCGGTGTGCGGCAAGTGCCACAACAGCACAGACTGGGCCGGAGGCCTCGCCTTCGACACCCTGTCGATGGAGGACCTCGGCGCCGACGCGGAGACCTGGGAAAAGGCCGTGCGCAAGCTGCGTGGTCACCTGATGCCGCCGCCCGGCGAGCAGCAGCCTCCGCAGCAGGTCATTGACGGGGCCGTCTCCTGGCTGGAGGCGCGGCTGGATGCCAGCGCGGCCGCGCATCCGGATCCGGGCTACGTCGGTCTGCACCGCCTCAACCGCGACGAGTACGCGCGCGAGATCCGCCGCGTGCTGGATCTGCCGGTTGAAGCGGACACGCTGCTGCCGCAGGACGTGGCCAGCGAGGGCTTCGTGAACCAGGCCGCGACGCTGCGCATCTCGCCGGCCTTCCTCGATGAGTACATCACCGCCGCGCGCACCGTGGCGCGGCAGGCCATCGGCCGCATTGACAGCAAACCCAGCAGCCGCGAATACCGCGCCGACACCGCGCTCGACCAGTCGCAGCACGTGGATGGGCTGCCGCTGGGCACCCGTGGCGGCTTCTGGGTGGACCATGAGTTCCCCGCCGACGGCGAATACGTGTTCAGCATCCGCGAGTTCTTCTTCATGGGCGCGGGCTACGTCACCAAGGTGGACGCGCCGCACACGGTGATCCTCACCATCGACGGCAGGCGCGTGTTCCAGGCCACGGTCGGCGGCCCGGACGACCTGAAGGCGGTGGACCAGCGCCAGGCGATCGCGGCCGACGAGCTGCAGACGCGCTTCAACCACATCACGGTGCAGGTGAAGGCGGGTCGGCGCCGCATCGGCGTGGCCTTCATCCAGCGCTCGTTCGCCGAATCCGACTCGCCACTGCAGCCCATCGCCGAGCTGCCGGAGATGGAGCGCGCGCCAAACATCCCGGGCTTCACGGTGTCGGGGCCGTTCAATCCCACCAGCCTCGGCAATACGCCGAGCCGCCGCCGCATCTTCATCTGCCAGCCCTCGAAACCCGAGGAGGAGCTGCCCTGCGCGCGGCGCATCCTGCGCACGCTGGCCGCTGCGGCCTTCCGCCGGCCGGTGACCGATGCGGACCTCGATGCGCCGCTGGATTTCTATGCGAAAGGGCGCGAGGGGCAGGATTTCGAGGCCGGCATCGAGAGCGGGCTGACCGCCATCCTCTCCTCGATGAAATTCCTGCTGCGCGAGGTGCCGGTGGTGGCACGTCCCGGCGATGCCGAACCCCTGGGCGATCTGGAGCTGGCCTCGCGCCTGGCCTTCTTCCTGTGGAGCGCGGGCCCGGACCAGACCCTGGTGGACCTGGCCACCGCCGGCAAGCTGCATGAACCGGCGGTGCTGCAGGCGCAGGTGCGGCGCATGCTGGTCGATCCGCAGGCGGCCGCGCTGGTGGACAACTTCGCGTTCCAGTGGCTGGCGGTGGAGCGTGCGCAGAACATCCTGCCCGACCCCACGCTGTATCCCACCTTCGACCGCAACCTGCGCGATGCGCTGACCGAGGAGCTGCGGCTGTTCCTCGGCAGCGTGCTGGTACCGGGCCGCAGCGTGCTCGACCTGCTGCGCTCGGACACCACCTTCCTCAACGAGCGCCTGGCGCGCCATTACGGTGTGCCGGATGTCCAGGGCGCGCAGTTCCGCGCGGTGAAACTCGGCGATGCCAATCGCTTCGGCCTGCTGGGCAAGGGCGTGCTGCTGCTGGCCACCTCGTATGGCAACCGCACCTCGCCGGTGCTGCGCGGCGCGTGGGTGATGGAGACGCTGTACGGCACGCCGCCGACTTCGCCGCCTCCCGGCGTGCCGCAGTTCCAGGAGAACGAGCCGGGCAGGAACCTCGGCACGGTGCGCGCGCGGCTGGAGCAGCACCGGCGCCAGCAGTCCTGCAACGCCTGCCATGGCGTGATCGATCCGCTGGGCTTCGCGCTGGAGAACTACGATGTCGCGGGCGCGTGGCGCACGCGCGACCTGGATGCTGGCGAGGCCATCGACGCGCTGGGCAAGCTCGCCAGCGGCCAGACCGTGCGCAGCCCGGCGGAACTGTCGCGCGCCATCCTGGCGCGGCCCGACCAGTTCGTGCAGGCCTTCACCGAGAAGCTGCTGACCTATGCGCTGGGCCGGCAGTTGAACTTCCGCGACATGCCGGCGGTGCGCGCCATCGTGCGCCAGGCCGCCGCGCGCGATTATGCTTTCGACGCCATCGTGGACGGCATCGTGACCAGCGATGCCTTCCGCCTGCGGCGGCTGCCCGAGGCGGCACCGGCGCAGCAACCCGCGCGTGTGGCGCAGGCCGACACGGGGAGGTAGCCATGTTCATCACCAGACGCCATCTGTCGCGCCGCAAGCTGCTGCGGGGGCTGGGAGTCAGCCTGTCGCTGCCGCTGCTGGATGCGATGATCCCCGCGGCCACCGCGCTGGCGAACACCGCCGCCGCGCCGAAGCCGCGACTCGGGTTCTTCTATTTTCCGCATGGCGCGGTGATGGAGAAGTGGACGCCCGCGACGAACGGCACCGGGTTCGAGCCCAACTACATCAACCAGGCGCTCGCCGGTTTCAGGGACGACCTCACCATCGTCAGCAACCTGGGCAACAGGCCGGCCGAAAGCCGCGCGGTGCACGCGCTGGTACCGGCGACCTGGCTGTCGTGCGTGCATCCGCGCGAGACGCTCGAACCCTGCATGGCGCCGACCATCGACCAGATCGCCGCGCAGCACATCGGCCAGGAAACCCCGTGGCCGTCGCTGGAAACCGCCACCGCGCAGGGCCAGGGCACGGGCAGCGCCTGCGAGCGCGGCTTCGGCTGCACCTACACGGGCACGCTGTCCTTCCGCAACGCGACCACGCCGCTGCCCATCGAGAGCAATCCGCGGCAGCTGTTCCTGCGCCTGTTCGGCCAGGGCGACACTGCGGACGAGCGGCGCTTCCTCACCCAGCAGACCGGGAGCCTGCTCGACATGATCGCGGGTGAGGTGGACCAGCTGCGCGGCCAGCTCGGGCCGCAGGACCGCAGCACGCTCGGCGACTACCTCGACAGCGTGCGCGAGATCGAACGCCGGCTGCAGCTCAACGCGCACGGTGACCTCGCGAACGTGAAGCTGCCGGAGGTGCCGGGCGCGACCTCGGAGAGCTTCGACGAGCACCTGCGGCTGATGTTCGACCTGATCCTGCTCGCCTACCAGGGCAACCTGACGCGTGTGCAGAGCTTCATGATCGCGCCGGAGGTCAGCGAGCGCACCTATGGCTTCATCGGCGTGCCCGATGCCTTCCACGCGATCTCGCACCACCAGAACGATCCGGCGCGCAAGGAGCGCCTGGCGAAGATCCAGAAATACCACACCGACGTGTTCGCGGATTTCCTCGCCAAGATGCGCGCCATTGCCGATGGGGACGGCAACATGCTGCAGAACTCGATGCTGCTGTTCGGCAGCAACATGAGCAACAGCAATGCGCACAACCAGTACCCGCTGCCCACCGCGGTGCTGGGGCGCGGCGGCGGCGCACTGCGTGGCGGCCAGCACATCAACTTCCCGGAGCGCACGCCGCTGGCCAACCTGCACCTGACGCTGCTGCAGCGGGCCGGCGTGCCCATCGAATCGGTGGGCGACAGCAGCGGCACGATCGCGCAGCTGTGAGCATGCGGCGGACAGTTCGGCGCGGATGGCTGGTGCTGGCGCTGCTCGGGCTGGCCGGCGCGGCGGGCGCCGCGGACCTCGATGCGCAGCGCCTGGCCGACGATCCGGCCGATGGCACCACGCCGCTGCACTGGGCGGTGTATCGCGGCGATCTCGCCGCCGTGAAGCAGCTCATCGCCGCCGGTGCCGACGTCAACGCGCACAATGACTACGGCGCCACGCCGCTGTCCGAAGCCGCCGTCGCCGGCAACGTGGAGGTCATCCGCAGCCTGCTGCGCGCGGGTGCGCGGGTGGATGCGGCCAATGCCGACGGGCAGACGCCGCTGATGATCCTGGCGCGCACCAGCAACGTGGTGGCGGCCGAGGCCTTGCTGCAGCAGGGCGCCAAGGTGGACCAGCGCGAGGCCTGGCGTGGCCAGACCGCGCTGATGTGGGCCGCGGCCGAGGCCCAGCCGGCCATGGTGCGGCTGCTGCTGAAGGCCGGTGCCGATGCCAACGCGCGCTCGCAGGTCAACGACTGGGAGCGGCAGGTGACCGCCGAGCCGCGCATGCAGGCGCGGCCCTCGGGCGGCCTCACGCCGCTGCTGTTTGCCGCGCGGCGCGGCTGCGCCGAGTGTGCGCGCATCCTCGTCGAGGAAGGCCACGCCGACGTGAACCTCACCGACCCCGACCGCGTCACGCCGCTGCTGCTGGCGACGCTGAACCTGAACTTCGACACCGCCGCGCTGCTGGTGAGGCATGGCGCCGACGTCAACAAGTGGGATACCTGGGGCCGCGCGCCGCTGTACGCGGCCGTGGACATGAACACCGTGCCCACCGGCGGCCGTGCCGACCGTCCCTCGCCCGACCGCACCACCGGCATCGAACTCATCGACATGCTGCTCAAGGCCGGCGCGAACCCCAACATGCAGCTCAAGCTGTTCCCGCCATACCGCTCGCTGCGCGATGACCGTGGCGCTGACGGCCTGCTGACCGTCGGCACGACGCCGCTGTTGCGCGCGGCCAAGGCCGGCGATGTACCGGCCATCCGGCTGTTGCTGGCGGCGAAGGCGAACGTCGAGCTGCCCACGGTCAATGGCGTCACGCCGCTGCTGGCCGCGGCCGGCGTCGGCTCGAGTGGCCTCGACACCCGGGGCCGCTACAAGACCGAGGCGCAGGCGGTGGAGGCGACGCAGCTGCTGCTCGAGGCCGGCGCGGACATCCACGCCCGCGACAAGAGCGGTACCACCGCGCTGCATGCGGCCGCGGCCGCAGGCTGGAACAGCCTGATCGAAAAGCTGGCGGCGCATCAGGCGGACCTGTTCGCGAAGGACGGCCGTGGCCGCCTGCCCGTGGACCTCACCAGAGGCGAGGCCAGCACCTCCGGGCGCGCAGCCGGTTCCGAAGCCCGCCCGGAAACCGAGGCGCTGCTGCGCCGGCTGATGGCCGCCGCGCGGCCCAGCGGCACGGCGCTGTAGATGCGGCGCCGCCAGTTCCTCGCGGGCGCCACCCGCCTCGCTTTCGCGGCCGCCGCCGGCGGCGCCACGACGGCCCTGCGCGCCGCCGCCGCCACGCCGCTGCGCACCACGCCGCTGGCCGAACGGCTGTGGCTGATCGAAGGCGCCGGCGGCAATGTCACGGTGCTGCAGAACGGTGCCGGCGTGCTGCTGGTGGACGGCGGCGTGCAGGCGCACACACCGCGACTGCTCGCCGAAGTGCGCCGCCTCACCGGCACCGAGCGCGTGCACACGCTGTTCAACACGCACTGGCATCACGACCAGACCGGTTCCAACGAGACGCTGGGCAAGGCCGGCACGCGCATCATCGCGCACGAGAACACGCGGCTGTGGCTGACCACCGACGTGGATTCGACCTGGGAGGGGCGCAGGTACCAGCCGCTGCCGAAGATCGCGCAGCCCGGCCAGACTTTCTACACCGATGGCATGCTGCAGTTCGGCGACGAGCACATTGATTATGGCTACCTGCCGCAGGCGCACACCGATGGCGACATCTACGTGTTCTTCCGCCGTGCCGACGTGCTGGTGGCGGCCGATGTCGCGGCGGCCGGTGCCTTCCCGATCATCGATTACGTGACCAATGGCTGGATCGGCGGCATGGCCAGCGCCGTGCAGGTGCTGGAGGGGCTGGCCGGCGAGCACACTCGGGTGGTGGCCGGCCACGGCGCGCCGCTGACGCGCGCGCAGCTCACGGTCGAACACACCATGCTGGACACGCTGAAGACGCGGTTGTCGAAGCTGCTCGCGCAGGGCATGAGCGCGCAGGAAATGATCGACGCGCGCCCGGCGCGTGAATTCGAGGGCCAGTGGGGGGATCCCGCGCTGCTGATCCGCAACAGCTATCCGGGCCTCGCCAACCGCGCCAGGGAACTCGGCGTCGCCATCGTTTGACCGGTTCCGTGATGCACGGCGCAGTCGCGCCGCTTGACGCTGCAACCCTTGTGTATTAGTGTCGTAATACACAATACATCGACTCATGTTCACCCTGCATCCATCCTCAGGCGTTCCCATCTACCGCCAGCTGGTCGAACAGATCCGCCGGCTGATCGCCGGCGGGCAGCTGCAGCCCGGCGCGGAGCTGCCGTCGGTGCGGGACCTCGCGGTGGCCCACGCGGTCAATCCGATGACCGTGTCGAAGGCCTACAGCCTGCTCGAAGCCGAAGGACTGTTGCAGCGGAACCGCGGCCGGCCGATGACCGTCACCGCCGGGCGCAAGGCGCAGGCCAGCCTCAGCCAGCGCCTGAAACAGCTCGAACCGCAGGCCGCGCAGCTGGTGAGCGCCGCGCGCCAGCTCGAACTCACCGACAAAGACCTCGCCGCGCTGCTGCAGCGCGCATGGGAGCAGCAATGAGCGACAGCGTGATCCGCGCCCAGTCCCTGACGAAGAACATCCAGGGCCGCGCCGTGCTGCGCGATTTCACCACGCAGGTGGCTGCCGGACAGGTGATCGGCGTGGTGGGCAAGAATGGCGCCGGCAAGTCCACGCTGTTCGACCTGCTGCTGGGCTTTGCGCTGCCCACCGCCGGCCGCAGCAGCGTGTTCGGCGCGGACAGCGCCGCGTTGCCGGCGGCGGTGAAAGCCCGCATCGGCTTCGTGCCGCAGGTCGATGAGCTGGTTGGCCTGATGACCGGCGCGCAGCAGCTTGCGCTGGTGGCATCGCTGCATCGCGGCTGGGAGCAGCCGCTGGTCGATCGCCTGGCGCGCGAATGGGAAGTGCCGCTGGAACGACGCATCAGCACGCTTTCCGGCGGCGAGCGGCAGAAGCTCTCCACGCTGTGCGCGCTCGGGCACAAGCCGGACCTGCTGGTGCTGGATGAGCCGGCGGCCAGCCTCGATCCGGTGGCGCGGCGGCGCTTCATGCAGGAGATTCTCTCCATTGCCGGCGAATCCACCCGCACGCTGCTGTACGCCTCGCACATCGTCGGCGACCTGGAGCGCGTGGCCAGCCACATCTGGGTGCTGCGCGAGGGCATGCTGGTATGGCAGGGCGAACTCGATGCCTTGAAGGAGTCGATCGTGCGGGTGCACCTGCGCGCCGGCCGCGAGCTCGACCCGCAGCTGCGGCTCGCCAACCAGTTGCAGGGCCGCGTGGAAGGGCGCACCGCCGCCTTCACCGTCGGGGAGTGGAGCGGCACGCAGCTCGCTCAACTGCAGCGGCAGCTGGACGTGCAGGCGGAGGTCGAACCGCTGGAGCTGGAAGAGATCTTCCTGGCCCTCCATCCATGAGCACCTGTCTGCGGTTGCTGCAGGCCATCCTCTGGACGCTGCCCATCCAGCGCGCCTGCACGGTGCTCGGCTTCGGCGGCGCGCTTGGACTTGCCGCGGTGAACGCGCTGGCGGGGCCGAGCAATGCGCTGTTCTTCGCGATGCTGACGGCCAATGTGATCGGCGCCGCGCCGGCAATGCTGCTGGGCGGCGGATTGCTGCGGGCCGTGTCGGCGCCACGTGTAGTGAGCCTCGCACCCCGCAACCGCGCGCGCCTGCTCGCGGCCGGTGCCGGTGTCGTCGCCACCATCGCGCTGTGGGAGGTTCTCTGCTATCTGCTGTTCTTCGCCGTGCTGGCGCCCGGACGGCGCATGGGATTGCCTGGCTACGGAGAGATCTTCTTCAGCGCAGTACTCATCGGCATGCTCGCCGGCCTGTTCTCGTTCTTCTCGAGCCGCTCGCCGCTGGCGATGCTGATTTCGCTGGGAGTCTGCATCGCCGGAGCGTACTGGTTCGGCCCGGATGGCGCTGCTCGTGCATGGGCACACGACTGGTGGATCCTCGCGCCAGTGGCGGTGTGGCTGGCATTCGCGACCTGGTACCTGCGCGCGCGGCGCATCGCCCCGCCGGGCTGGTTGCTGCCGGGCGGGCAGTCCGTCTTTGCGGCCGTGACGATCACGGACGCGACCCTGGCGGGTGCTTCCGGCCGGTCACTGCTGGAGCGGCTGCTGCTCGGCGGCACCACCGCGCCGCGCATCGCGATGCAGTGGTTGCTGGCCGGCGGATTGCTGCTGGGCTGGCTGCTGTTCCTCGCCCGCCGCGCCGGGGATCAAGCCGGCATCACCGCGCATTTCGCCTTCGGTGCGCTGCTGCTGTGCCCGGCAATCGTGGCCGCGCAATCGCTGGCGGCAGTGCAACGCTCACGCGCGTTATGGCTGGTTTCGGGCTATTCCAGAACGCAGCTGCTCGCCTTCATCGAGCGCACCCTGGCGCGCTTTGCGTCGGGGATGACGCTGGTGTTTGCCATCTTCCTGCTGGTGCTGTGGTACGCGCTGCCCTGGCATCCCGACCTGACGCTGCCGGAGGCATTGCTCGCCATGTTGCTGCCGTCGCTGCAGCTCGCGACGCTTGCGCTGGTGCGGCCACGCGGCTGGGAGCAGTACTGGCGCTGGCCGCTGGCGATCCTGCTGTGCTGGTTCATCGCCTGGAAGCCGCTGACCGCGTCGGATCCGACCGGGTGGACGGGTCCGCGCGTCTGGCCCTGGTTCGTCGCGGCCGTCATCGCGATCATCGCCTTCCACCTGACGGCGCGACGACGCTGGCAGGTCGAGGACCTGCCGCGCGCTACTTCGCGTTCTTCGGCTTCCTGAACTTCCACACCGTCTGGTCGGTGGTGCCGCGCTTGCCCGGCGAGAACACCATCCAGGTGTGATCGTCCTCGGGGTTCGACAGCAGCCTGCTCTCGGTGACCAGCTCGAAGCCCGCGGCCAGGATCTCCTGCTTCACCACCGCCGGATCGATGCGGTGCAGCTTCGGCGTGTCCTCGCGCCCGGAACCCGGCCGGGCATTGTGGTCGACGACGAAGAAGATGCCGCCCGGCTTCAGGGCCTTGAAGATCTTGGCGTTGAGCGCCGCCGGGTCCACCTTGTTGAGCGTCAGGTCATGGTAGTACAGCACCATGAACACCTCGTCGAGGTTCTGCGGCAGCACCGAGGCGTTGTAATCCTCCAGGTGGTAGCTGCTGTTGGGGTGCTGCTCCACGAATGTGCGGCTCGCCGCGCCGGAGCGCTGTTCGGTGTAGGGCAGGTCGAGCATGTAGACGCTGCCCTTGTCGCCCACGATGGGCGACAGCAGCCGCGTGAAATACTGGCCGAAGGAGGCGAATTCCACGATGTGGTCGCCGGGCTTCACGCCGGAAAGGGTCAGCAGTTCGGCCGGCTTGCGGTCGGCGTCACGCGCCACGTCGGCGGCCGGACGGTCGGGCGATTTCACCGCCTTCACGATGTAGTCCGCGGTGCCCGGCGGGATGTTGTAGGGCTTGGGCGGTGTGGCCGGCGCGGCATCCGCCGCGGCGGCCAGCTGCGCGCAGCCCAGGGCGACGGTGGCGGCCAGCGTGGCCAAAGACAGACGCAGGAAATTGCGCTTCATGCTCGGTTCCCCCTGATGTTCTTCAAGTGCGGTCGCGGAAGTGCCGCAGTTTATCCGCCAAATACGCTGGCGGCGTCAAATACCGGCCCGTCCACGCAGACGCGCTTCATCGCCGGCCCATCCGCGGTGCGCACTTCCACCGCGCAGCCGGCGCAGCCGCCCACCGCGCAGGCCATGTATTCCTCCAGCGATACCTGGCAGGGCAGGGCAAACTCGCGGGCCAGCGCGGCGACCGCCCGCAGCATCGGCGTGGGGCCGCAGGCGAAGACTTCCACGGTGGCCAGCGTGGCCGCATCCAGTTGCGCCAGCCACAGGCGTGCGAGGTCTGTCACGTACCCATCGTGGCAGCCGGGAAAACCCGAGCGGCTGGTCAGCCGGCTGGGCACGCCCCATTCCTCCAGCAGCGGCATGCAGCCGATCACGCCATCCGGCATGCCGGGCAGCATCATGGTGGAGGGCCGCGCGCGGAACGGGAATGGCAGTTCCGAACCCAGGATGGCGAAGGGCCTGAAGCCCTCGCCAGCGCGCTGGCGCAGCATGTCAGCCAGGAACACCATGGGCGGAATGCCGACGCCGCCGCCAAGCAGCAGCGCGCGGGGACGCCGTACGTCGGGCGTGAAGCCCTGGCCGATGGGCCCGAGCAGGTTCACCGTCTCGCCGGTGCGGCGTGCGGCCAGGCATTGCAGGCCGGCGCCGTGGATCTTGTACAGCAGCTCGATCCAGCCGGCCGCGCGATCCACGCGCATGATCGACAGCGGCCGGCGCATGGGCACGGCCGGATCCACGGTGACGTGCACGAAACTGCCGGGAGTTGCATGCGCGGCGGTCCCGGGCGCGGCCAGGCGCAGCACATACTGCTGGCCAGCGAAACTCTCGTGTGCCAGCACCGCCGCGTCTTCCACGAAGATGGTGCCGCGATGGGCTTTCGAGGCGCTGTAACCGGCCATCAGCCACTCCGCGCGGCCAGCGGCGCCGCGAGGATTTCCAGCGCCGCCATGCGCACCGCCACGCCATTGGCCACCTGCAGCCGGATCACCGACTGCGGCCCGTCGGCGACCTGGGATTCGATCTCCACGCCGCGGTTCATCGGCTGCGGATGCATGACGATGGCATCGGGCCTGGCGCGCGCCAGCCGCGCCGCGGTGAGGCCGTATTCACGGAAGTACTCCTCGCCCGCCGGGATCGCGGCGTCGGCGAAACGCTCCTTCTGGATGCGCAGCATCATCACCACGTCGCAGCCGGCGATGCCGCGCGCGATATCGGTCTCGCGCACGCAGCCGGCGAACTCGTGCGGCTCCGGCATCAGCGCCGCTGGTGCGACCAGGCGCAGATCGGTGGCGCCGAGCACGCCGAAGGCGCGGCAGGCCGAGCGCGCCACGCGCGAATGGCGGATGTCACCCACGATGGCGATGGCCAGACCGTCGCAGCGCCCCTTTTTCTGCAGCACCGTGAGCGCATCGAGCAGGCCCTGGGTGGGATGCGACACATGCGCCTCGCCGGCCGACAGCACGCTGACATGCGGCGCCACGTTGGCGGCCACCATCGCCGGCACGCCCACTTCGGCATCGCGCAGCACGAACACGTCCACCTGCAGCGCCTGCAGCGTGAAGATGGTATCCAGCATGCTCTCGCCCTTCACGCGCGAGGACAGCTGCACCTCCAGGTTCACCACCTCCGCGCCCAGCCGCTTGGCGGCCAGTTCGAAGGAGACGCGCGTGCGCGTGGAAGGTTCGGTGAACAGGTTGGCGACCGTCACGCCGGCCAGCGCGTTGCTGCGCGGCGCGGCTTCCCCGGGGCGCCGCACATGGTGCTGCGCGCGCTCCAGCAGCGTCTCGATCTCCGCGCGCTCCAGGCCCTCGAGGGTGAGCAGGTGCCGCAGGCTGCCATCCGGCCGGCGCTGTTGCGTCATGGATTTCCTCTTTGTTCCAGCCAGCCCGCCAGCATGATCGCCGCGGCGGCGCTGTCGATGTCCGCCTTCGCCACCCGTCGCCGCCGTTGGCCGGCGGCGCGCTGTTCGCGCAACCGGCTGTGGGCGGCGGTGGAGGAGTAGCGTTCATCCACGCGTTCGACGGCGAGGCCGGTGCGCGTGGCCAGCGCCTGCGCGAAGGCATCGGCGGCGGGTGCGAGCGTACCCGCAGTGCCGTCGTCGTTAAAGGGGGCGCCGACCAGCAGCAGGTCCGGACCGAAGCGCGCGATGGCCTTGTCGATGGCGGGCCAGTCCGGCCCGGCCGCGTGATGCGCCACCGTGATGAGTGGCGCGGCGCTGCGGGTCAGCGTGTCCCCGCCCGCAATGCCGATCCGCCTGAGTCCGAAATCGAATGCGAGAACCAGCTGTGCCTTCACGCGTGCCCGGCGTGCGGGCTGACCGTGGTCACGTCCACGCCCAGCGAGCGCCAGGCGGCGTCCCAGCGTTCCTCGTAGGGCAGGTTGAACAGCATGGCGTCGTTGGCCGGCAGCGTCAGCCAGACGTTTTCCTTCAGCTCGCGCTCGAGCTGGCCGCCTTCCCACTGCGCGTAGCCCAGCGCGATGAAGGCATCGTCGGGGCCTTCGCCGCGCGCCATCGCCGCCAGCACGTCGCGGCTGGTGGTGACCTGGATGCTGTCGGAAATGCGATGCGTGGATTCCCAGGCCCCGCCGGGCCGGTGCAGCACGAAACCGCGGTCCTGGTGCACCGGGCCACCGCGCAGCACGATCTGCTCGCCGATGGCATGGGTGTGCGGTGGCAGCTTCATCTGCGCCAGCACTTCCGACAGGCGCATGGTCAGCGGCTTGTTCAGCACGATGCCCAGCGCGCCGCGCTCGCCGTGCTCGCAGATCAGCGTGACGGTGTGCGCGAAGTGCGGGTCTTCCAGCCCAGGCATGGCGACCAGCAGCTGATTGGTCAGGGAGCCATCTTTGGACATGCGAGCAGTATGGGGCTGGCGCGACACGGCCTCAAGGAACCGCGATCACGGATTGGCCCGGCCGACCGGCCTCGAATTGCCACTCGTACGCGAAGCGCAGGCTGCGGTAATCGCGCGCCAGCTGCGGCGGAAACGGGTCGAACGGACTGGCCAGCCGCAGGATGTCCAGTGCCGCCGCGTCCAGTTCCGGGTGGCCGCTGCCGCGGCGGATACGGGCCGAGCGCAGCCGGCCGTCCCGTTCGATCACCACCTCGATGACCGGGCTGCCCGTCAGACGCTGCTGGCGCGCCACGTTCGGGTAGTTGACGGTGCCAATGCGCTCCACGCGGTTGCGCCAGCCGTCCAGGTACGGCGCGAACGGTGAGGCGCGGGTGTCGGCGGAGAGATAGTACTGGTCGCGCTCGGCGCCGCGCAGGCGCAGCGCCTCGTCGCCGGGCAGGTCCGGCTGTGCCTGCAGCTCCAGCTGCTCGGCTTCCGACAGCTGCACCATGGAGTCCGGCAGCGGCAGCATCTGCACGCGCGTGCGGGCCGGGTGCGTGGTGGCCAGCACCTGTTCCGCGGGGTCGCCACCGGGCTGGCGCTCGCGGTTGCCCGGCGGCACCGGCGGAACGTGTGCCGCGGGCAGCTGCGCCGGCAGGCGCTGCTGCGTGTTGCCGGAACCCAGCTGCGTGCGCTGCGCGAGGTAGGTGGCGGTGTCGTTGCGCCGGGCCTCGGGCAGCTCATCCGGCACCAGCAGCACCTCCATGCCGCGGTTCAGGTCGCCGTCCCCGTGGCCGGGAGTGGTGAAGGTCACCCCGAGGATGATCAGGCCGTAGAGCAACGCTGCCAGCACCAGCGTCGTGGCCAGCCGGTCGCGGGCGGCCCGTCCCTCGCCGCCGTCGGCACGGCGGCGCTGCGGGCGGGCGGGCGGTTCCAGTGGTTCGGCCGCCGTGGACATGGCGTCAGGGGCGCGCGGCGAGCCGCCGGTCGATGGCCTCGACCAGCAGCATTGCGATGTCGGTGCCGAAGGCCTTGTCGATCTCGCGGATGCCGGTCGGGCTGGTGACATTGATCTCGGTCACGCGGCCACCGATCACGTCCAGGCCCACGAACAGCATGCCGCGCGCGGCCAGCTGCGGGCCGATGCCGGCGACGATCTCGCGTTCGCGCGCGCTCAGCTCGCGCGCCACGCCGGTGGCGCCGGCCGCGAGGTTGCCGCGGTTATCGTGGCCCGCTGGAATGCGCGCCAGCGCGTACGGCGCCGGCTGGCCGTCGATCACCAGCACGCGCGCATCCCCGCCGGTGACGATTTCCGGCAGGTATTCCTGCGCGATGGCGAAGCGCGTGCCGTATTCGGTGAGCGTCTCGAACACCACGGCGAGGTTCTTGTCGGCGCGGTCGACCACGAAGATCGAGCGGCCGCCCATGCCGTGCAGCGGCTTCACCACGATGCGCGGGAATTCCGCGGCGAACCGCGCCATCGCCCCCATGTCGCGCGTGACCAGCGTGGGGGCGCAGAACTGCGGGTACCAGGCCGTGTACACCTTCTCGTTCATGTCGCGCAGGCCGGAGGGGCGGTTCACCACCAGCGCGCCGGCCGCCTCGGCGCGCTCCAGGATGTAGGTGGTATAGATGAACTCCATGTCGAACGGCGGATCCTTGCGCATCAGGATCACGTCGAAGGCGCCGAGCGGCCGGTCCTCTGCCTCGCCCAGCGTGAACCACGCGGCTGGATCGGCGCGCACCTGCAGCGGCCGGGCCCGCCCGCGGGCCTCGCCATCGCGCAGGTACAGGTCCGGCTGCGTCAGGTACCACAGCTCATAGTCGCGGCGGGCCGCGGCCAGCAGCATCGCGAGGGTGCTGTCCTTGGCGTACTTGATGTCCCCGATCGGATCCATCACCACCGCCAGCCGGATACGCTGCGACATTACCTTAAGGTTCCTGAAACGTGGGCCAGTTCAAGGCGCCATGTTATCCCACTGTCAGAATCGCCCTGCCATCCGGGCGCCGTGGCGAGGGGTGGGCCGATATGTTAAAAGACCGAGGATATTGCACACCATGACTCAGGTCGGGAGCGCGGCGACGGTGAGCGACGGGAACTCGAGCCTCAAGGGTCTGAAGGTGCTCGTCATCGACGACAGCAAGACCATCCGCCGCACCGCCGAAACGCTGCTGGCGAAGGAAGGGTGCGAGGTATTCACCGCCATCGACGGCTTCGACGCGCTGGCCAAGATCGCCGACCACCAGCCCAACATCGTGTTCGTGGACATCATGATGCCGCGCCTGGACGGCTACCAGACCTGCGCGCTGATCAAGCACAACAAGGTGTTCAAGGAGATTCCCGTGATCATGCTGTCGTCCAAGGACGGGCTGTTCGATCGTGCCCGGGGCCGCATCGTCGGTTCCGAGCACTACCTGACCAAGCCCTTCACCAAGGAAGAGCTGCTGGATGCGATCGAAACGCACATCGTGAGGTGAGCCGTGGCCCTGATCCTGATCATCGATGATTCCCCCACCGAAGTGCATGCCATGAAGACTGCGCTGGAGAAGGGCGGCTTCAGGACGGTCACTGCCAGGGATGGGCAGGAAGGCGTGCGCCTCGCCCGCGAGATGCATCCCGACCTCATCTTCATGGACGTGGTGATGCCCGGCATGAACGGCTACCAGGCCACCCGCGCCATCGTCAGCGATCCGGGCACGAAGTCGATCCCCGTGGTGATGGTCACCTCCAAGGGCCAGGAAACCGATCGCGTATGGGGCCTGCGCCAGGGCGCGGTCGACTACATGGTGAAACCGGTGGCTCCCGATACGCTGGTGCGCAAGGCACAGGCCACGCTGGCTGCCTGAAGCCGCCCACAGGGGGAGATACCCGCAGTGACGGCGAGTCCGACATCGATCCGCACGCTGCTCGACCGGCCCTACGAGCTGCTGGTGGCGCTGGACAAGCGCGGCCGCGAAGTCAATGCTGCGCCGGGCGAGTCCGCCGACCTGGACCGCGAATGGGTGGGCGTGGCCTGGCGCATGGCCGGCGAGGCCTATCTCGTGGCGCGCGAGGAGACCCGCGAGGTGCTGCCGTATCCGTCGCAGCTGACGCGCGTGCCCGGCGCCCGCAGCTGGGTGAAGGGGCTGGCGAACGTGCGCGGCGCGCTGCTGCCCATCATCGACCTGCGCGCCTTCCTCGGCAGCGGTGCCACGCCACTGACCCGCAACTCGCGCGTGCTGGTGGTCAACCACCGTGACGTGCCGGCCGGGCTGCTGGTGGATGAGGTGCTGGGGTTCCGGCGCTTCACCGACGGGGAATTCACCGCCGATGCCCCGCCGACCATCGTGCGTTGCGAGCGCTTCGTTGCCGGCGCCTTCCGCCGCGGCAACGAAGCCTGGCCCGTGCTGAGCCTGCGCCTGCTGGTGGAAAACCCGGGGTTCCTCGATGCCGCAGCCTGAAAAAGCCGCCATCTCCTCCGGCCGCCCGCGCGGCCAGGGCTGGATCCTGCTCGCCGGCCTCGTCGTGCTGGTGGCGGCGGGGCTGTCGTTCTACAACGGCGGGCTGTACGGGATGATTGCCGGCGTCACCGCGCTGCTGGTGCTGCTGCCGCTGGCGCTGCTGTTCCTGTCGGTGCGCGCCTCGCTGGACGAGACCCGCCTGGCGCGGCAGGCCATGGAGACCCAGCGCCGCGAGGGCGACCGCAACCAGGCGGCCATCCTGCGGCTGCTCGACGAGATCGCCGGCCTCGGCCAGGGCGACCTGACCGCCACCGCCACCGTCACCGAGGACATCACCGGGGCCATCGCCGACTCGGTGAACATCGCGGTGGAATCGCTGCGCGGGCTGGTGACCACCATCAACCAGTCCTCCGAACAGCTCGACGGCACCGCGCGACAGACCCAGGCGCTGGCACAGCACCTGGCCAAGTCCTCCAGCGCGCAGTCGCGGCAGATCGCCGCGGCCACCGAATCCATCGGCGCCATGGCCGGCTCCATCGAGGAAGTGTCGGGCAACGCCGAGCGCGCCGCGGACGTGGCGCGCCACTCGGTGGACATCGCGCACAAGGGCGGCGAGGCGGTGCGGCGCACGATCGACGGCATGAACACCATCCGCGAGACCATCCAGGAGACCTCCAAGCGCATCAAGCGCCTCGGCGAGAGCTCGCAGGAGATCGGCAACATCGTCGAGCTGATCAACGACCTGGCCGAGCAGACCAATATCCTGGCGCTCAACGCCTCGATCCAGGCCTCGATGGCCGGCGAGGCCGGTCGCGGCTTTGCGGTGGTGGCCGACGAGGTGCAGCGCCTGGCCGAGCGCGCTGGCGCCGCCACCAAGCAGATCGACGCGCTGGTGCGCAACATCCAGGCCGACACCAACGGCGCGGTGGTGTCGATGGAGCGCTCCACCGCCGACGTGGTGGGCGGGGCCTCGCTGGCCGAGAGCGCCGGCGAGGCGCTGGTGAAGATCGAGCAGGTGTCGACCCAGATCGCCGCGCTGGTGCAGAACATTTCCGCCAGCGCCCGCAGCCAGTCGCAGTCCTCGCAATCGGTGGCCAGGAACATGCAGGTGCTGCGCGAGATCTCCACGCAGACCGCCGACGCCACCAGCAACACCTCGGACGCCATCGCCAAGCTCGCACAGCTGTCGGCGGCGCTGCGCAAGTCGGTGGCTGGCTTCCGGCTGCCGGAAGGCGCCGGTGGCGCCACGCAGCGCGTGCCGGGGGCGGATGCGGGCAACACGGGGCGGTTGCGTCGCCTGGCGGGCAATGGCAATGGCTGAAGGGGCCCTCGGCCACGCGCCGCAACTCTCGAGCCAGACACTGGACGCCGTCGCGCGCGAGATCAATGTCTCGCTGGCCGAGGCGCGCGTGGCCATCGAGGCCTTCGTCGAGGCGCCCGACAATGCCGCGCTGCTGCGACGCTGCCGCGAAGAGCTGGCGCAGGTGCAGGGCGTGCTGCGCGCGCTGGAGGTCCATGGTGCGGCGCTGCTGGCCGAGGAGATGCACCAGGTCAGTGTGTACCTGGAGACCTCGCTGGCCGCGCGCAAGAACCAGGCCGAGGCACTCGAGGCGCTGATGCGCGCCATCGTGCAGCTGCCGACCTACCTGGATCGCGTGCTGGCCGGCGGCCGCGACATGGCGCTGGTGCTGCTGCCGCTGCTGAACGACCTGCGTGCCGTGCGCGGCAGCCCGCTGCTGTCCGAGGGCACGCTGCTGTCGCTGAACCTGAAATCCGATCGCCAGGCCGCCCCCGAGGCGCCGGCGCCCGGCGAGGAACAGCTGTCGGTGCCGCAGTGGGCGCGCAAGCTGCGCACGCAGTTCCAGGCGGGGCTGGTGGGCTGGATCCGCGGCGAACGCGTCGAGCAGCACGTCGCCAACCTGGCGGCGGTGGCGAGCCGCTTCGAGAAGATCGCCACCACCCAGGCGCTGTTCCAGCTCTGGTGGGTGGTGGGCGCGGTGATCGAATCGCTGCGCGAGCGCGGCATCGAGGGCGGCGTCTCAGTGAAGCGTCTGCTGGGCCTCGCCGACCGCGAGATCCGCCGGCTGTACGAACAGGGCGAGGCGCGCTATGCCTCGCATCCGCCGGTGGAGCTGCTGAACAACCTGCTGTACTACGTGGCGCGTTCCGGCACCGGCGGCCCGCGCGTCGCGGCGGTGCGCGAATCCTTCCGCCTGGGCGAGCTGCTGCCGGTGGACGAGAACATCGAGCAGGAGCGCGAGAACCTGTCCGCCCCGTCCATCAAGCTGATGCAGACGGTGGGCGCGGCGATCCGCGAGGACCTGGCCAAGGTCAAGGATGTGCTGGACATCTTCGTGCGCCGTGGCGGCGCCGCGCCCGAGGAGCTGGCGCCGCAGATCGAGCTGCTGCGCAAGATCGGCGACACGCTGGGCGTGCTCGGTCTCGGCGCGCAGCGCGCGCGCGTGCAGGCCGAGATCGGCAAGCTCGAGGCGCTGGTGGCGACGCCTGACAAGCCGCCCGATTCGGTGCTGATCGACATCGCGGCCACGCTGATCCAGATCGAGGACCGCCTCGACGATGACCTGGTGGGCAAGATCCTGCCGCGCCGCGCGACCGTCGGCGAGGCGGATGCACCGCCGGACGCGGACTTCCAGCAGGTGCAGGCGGCGGTGCTGCGCGAATGCGTGGTGAACCTCGCGCGCGTGAAGGAGTACGTGGCCCAGCAGGTGGGCGGTACGCTCGATACGGCGGGTTTCGATGCCTGGCAGGAGCTGATGCGCGGCATCCAGTCGGGCCTGGCGATGCTGGGCAAGGCGCGGGCCGAGCAATGCGTGGTGCGCATCACCGCGCACCTGAAGCGCATCATGCAGGCCGGTGGCGGCCCCGCGGCCATGCTTGGCCTCGGGCTCGACCGCCTCGCCGACGCCATCGTCAGCGTCGAGTACTACATGGAGACCCTGCAGGCCGGCCGCTCGGATCCCTGGTACATGCTGGACAACGCGGAGAGCGCGCTGGCCGCGGTCGATGCGCAGCCGGCCGTGCCGCCGGCGGCGCTGGCCGCCGCAGGCAGGCAGGAGACGGGCACGCTGGTGCTCGACGATGCCGCGGGCACCGCGCCGGTGGCGATCCTGCCGGAGGCCGCGTTGCGGGCCCCCGTGGCGGCGGCGGATTTCCACAGCGACGATCCGGAGCTGGTCGCGGTGTTCCTCGAGGAAGCCCGCGAGGAGTCCGCGAAGATCGCCACGGCGGTGCCGGCCTGGGATGAGGATCCGGGGCGCGATGATGCGCTGGTGACGGCGCGGCGCGCCTTCCACACGCTCAAGGGCAGCGGCCGCGTGGTCGGTGCCACGGCACTGGCGGAGTTCGCCTGGACCATCGAGAACCTGATGAACCGCCTGCTGGACAAGACGCAGACGCGTTCGCCCGCCATTCTCGCGGTGCTGCGCGAGGCGGTGCTCGCCGTGCCGCAGCTCATCGAGCAACTGGAGAGCGGCAAGGTTCCGGGCGCGGACATCGCCGGCATCGCCGCGCGCGCGCAGCTGCTGGCTGCCGGCAGGAGCGCAGAGGGCGGCGCGGCCACCGGCCTGACCACGGCCATCACGCAGCTCGCCCCGGCGGTGGTCGTGCCGGTGCCCGAGCCGGAACCCGAGCCCTCGCTCAGCGACATCTACGCGCGCGAGACGGACAGCCACATCAGCATCGTGCGGGCGTGGCTCGCCAAGGAAGCCGGGCAGGCCGGCCCGTTCGTGCTGCCCGAGCCCGTCTACCGCGCCTGCCACACGCTGTCCGGCAGCTCGAAGACCGCTGGCGCGCGCCATGGCGTGCGCCTGGCCGAGCCACTGAACCAGTGGCTGCGCAAGGCCTTCGACAGTGGTGTCGGCGTGTCGGCCGAGGATCTGCCGCTGCTCGATGACTGCATGAACGCGCTGGAAGGGGTGAGCCGCAACCTCGACGAGAGCACCGGCTACTTCGTGTCGCACGCCGCGCTGCGTGAGCGCATCGCGCAGGCCGAGGCGGCGCTCGAGCGCCGCATTGCCGCCTACAGCGATGCCAGCAGCGGCTCGACGCCCGATGTGACCGCCGCGCCGCTGCTGGCTCCAGCGGTCGTCGAAGCGCATGCGCCGGCCGGAAGCGTTGAACCGGCAGAAGCGGAAGTGGCGGACGCGAACTACGACCCCGAGGTGGCCGCGATCTTCAGCGACGAGGCCACCGAGCTGCTGGAGGCCTGCCAGGTGTCGTTCCAGGGCATCGGCCTCACCGCGCCGCGGCGCGAGGAATTCGCGGCGCTGAAGCGTCCGCTGCACACCATCAAGGGCGGCGCGCGCATGGCCGGCGTGAAGTCGATGGGCGACCTGGCGCACGAACTCGAGTCGCTGATCATCGGCATCGAGCTTGGCAACGTGCCGCCCAGCGGCACGGCGCGCGAGACGCTGCAGCGCTCGCTGGACGAGCTGGCGCGCATGCGCGACCTGCTGGCGGGCAACCAGCCGGTGCCGCCCGCGCGTGCGCTGCTGGCGCAGGTGCGGGCGCTGGCTGGCAACTGGGCCGCCGCCGAAGAAGTCGCCGCCGCGCCGGAACCAGTCCCGCCGCCGGCGCCGCCAGTGGAGATGCCGGCCGTGGAGCCGGTGCCGGCCGTGGCCGAGGTAGCCCCCGCGCAGCAACTCCCGGCTTCCCCGGTGTGGCCATCCAACGTCATCGAACTGCCGCGCTTCGAGGCCGCGAGGCCCGAAGCCCCGGCGCCGCCGGTCGCCGAACCGGTGCCGGAGCCGCCGGCTACGCCCGCTCCGCCATCACGCCCGCCTGCCTTCGCACGCCTGATGGCCAGCGCCGCGGTGCCGCCGGGCCGCGAGCCGGCACCGCCGCCGCAGCCGGCCGAGATGGCGCGCGTCGACGCGGAGCTGCTGAACCAGTTGCTGAACCAGGCCGGTGAAGTGAGCATCGCGCGTGCGCGCGTGGAGCAGCAGCTGGCCTCCACCGAGTTCAACCTCGGCGAGCTGGCGCGCACCGTCACGCGCCTCAGGGAGCAGCTCGCCAAGCTCGAGATCGAGACCGAGGCGCAGATCCTGCATCGCCACGAGGCCGAGGCCGGCCCGCACACCGAATTCGATCCGCTGGAGCTGGACCGCTATTCCTCGATCCAGCAGTTCTCGCGCGCACTGGCCGAAACCGCCAACGACGTGGCCAGCATCCAGGCGCTGCTGGAGAACCTGACGCGCGAAACGCAGGGCCAGCTGCAGCTGCAGGCGCGCACCATCACCGAGATGCAGAACGGCCTGATGCGCACGCGCATGGTGTCGTTCCAGCGCCACGTGCAGCGCCTGTCGCGCATCGTGCGCCAGACGGCGGCCGATGAAGGCAAGAACGCCGAGCTCGTGGTCGAGGGCGCCTCCGGCGAGCTCGACCGGCAGGTGCTGGAGCGCATGCTGCCGCCGTTTGAGCACCTGCTGCGCAACGCAGTGGTGCATGGCATCGAGAAGCCGGAGCAGCGCGTGGCGGCCGGCAAGTCCGGGACCGGCCGCATCCGGCTGTCGCTGCGGCGCGAGGGCGCCGAGGTGGTCGTGGACGTGCGCGATGACGGCGCCGGCATGAACATCGAGCGCATCAAGGCCAAGGCGCTGTCGCTGGGGCTGATCCAGCAGGGCCAGCCGCTGACGGACGAGGAGGCGATGCAGCTCATCCTCGAACCGGGCTTTTCCACCGCGGAGAACCTGACGCAGGCCGCCGGGCGCGGCGTCGGCATGGACGTGGTGGCCAACGAGGTGAAGAAGCTCGGCGGTTCGCTGCTGATGGAGACCGAGGCCGGCCGCGGCTCGCGCTTCATGATCCGCCTGCCGCTGTCGCTGTCGGTGGGCCATGCGGTCATCGTGCGCAGCGGCGAGGAACAGTACGCGCTGCCCATGCCCACCATCGAAGGCGTGGTGCGTGTGCCACGCGCCGAGCTGCAGCAGCACCTCGCGAACCCGGAGCCCTCGTACCTCTATGGCGGGCAGAGATACCGCGTGCAGCACCTGGCCAGCTTCGTCGGCCTGGATGCGGGCGTGCTGCCCGAGGAGGAGCCGACGCTGCCGGTGGTGCTGGTGCGCGCGGGCGAATCCTCCACTGCCGTGGTCGCCGACGAGATGATGGGCACGCGCGAGATCGTCGTGAAGCCGGTGGGGCCGCAGATCGCCGGCATCCGCGGCGTCTCCGGTGCCACCATCCTGGGCGATGGCCGCATCGTGGTGATCCTCGACATCGGCGCACTGGTGCGCGCCGGCTGGCGCGGCCGCACCCAGGCCGTGGTGACCCGCGACCCCATGGACCGCCGCGTCGTCGCGCTGGTGGTGGACGACTCGATCACCGTGCGGCGCGTGACGCAGCGCCTGCTGGAGCGCAATGGCATGCGCGTGCTGACCGCGCGTGACGGCCAGGATGCACTGTCGGTGATGGAGGAGCACGTGCCCGACGTGGTGCTGCTGGACATCGAGATGCCGCGCATGGACGGCTACCAGGTGGCCGAACAGATGCGCACCGATCCGCGCCTGAAGCAGGTGCCCATCGTGATGATCACTTCGCGCGTCGGCGAGAAGCATCGCGCGCGCGCGATGGAGCTGGGCGTGGACGAGTACCTGGGCAAGCCCTACCAGGAAAGCCAGCTGCTGGAGGCGATCGCGCCGCTGGTGGAGCGCCGCGGTCCGCGCGCGGCCGGCACATGAGGTCGCGGGGAGGCGCATGACGCAGGAACTGCCGGGCGAGATCTATGGATTGATGGTGCCGCTGGAGCACGACCGGCTGCTGATCCCGCGCGGCTGCGTGGCCGAGGTCATCGGCTACCAGCCGCCGCAGGAAATGACCGGTGCCCCGCCCTGGCACCTGGGCATCGTGCGCTGGAACGACCGCAACGTGCCGCTGGTGTCCTTCGAAGGCTGCGCCGGCGGCGACGTGGCGCCGCCCTCGGCGCGCTCGCGCGTGGTGGTGCTCAACGCACTGTCGGAGCAGCTGCCCGGCGCCATCGCCATCCTGTCGCAGGGTTTTCCGAAGCTGGTGCGCATCAGCCCGGAATTCGTGAAGCTCGATGCGCAGCGCAGCTTCCCGGAGGACGGGCCGATCGCCTGCCAGATCCAGCTGCTCGACGAGACGCCGGTGGTGCCGGACCTGGACCGCCTCGAGCAGATGGTGGCGCGGGAAACACAGCCGCTGCCGGACGAGTAGGCTGCCCGGGTGGCAGCCGCTGCCGTCGCATCCGCGCACCGCACTTGCGGATTTCCCGGGCTGCTGGCACTGGCGGGACTGCTGGGCTGGTCCGCGCCGCTGCTGGCGGAGGATGCCGGTCCGTTCCGCCACTACGATGACTGGTTCGAGCCGTACGAGCCCAGCACCGTGGGCCTCACCCAGGACAGCGACGATGCCGGCTTTCTGGACGTGACCGTATCACTGCAGCTGCCGCTGGCGGACTGGCAGGGCCCGCTCGCCGGCCGCAACCAGGAGCTGGATATCGCCTTCACCGGACGTTTCGGGTTCTACATGGGCGATGCCCGCGCCTCCAAGCCCGTCATTGGCAAGCGCCTGAATCCGAAGCTGCTGTGGCGCGTGCAGCTCAGCGACGATGCGGCACGCTTCGCCAGCTGCGAAAAGGCGGGCGCGGCGGTGTTCCGCGGCCGCAGGTCCGATCCCTGTGCCCAGTACATGCCGGACAGCTATCTCGAATTCGCCTATGCCCACGAGTCGAACGGCCAGTTCATCGATACCGAAGCCGAGTACCAGGCGGCGCGCGCGGCGGCGCTGCTGAAGGATGGCAACGCGGACTATGCCAACGACCGCCTCAGCCGCGGCTGGGATTACCTCGGGATCAACTACAAGGCGCCCACCTGCGCCGCGTGCGAATCGCAGCGCTACCGCCTGTCTGCGTACGCGATGGTGCGCTACTTCCTCTCCGATGGGCTGCTGGAAGGCCACAAGGAGGAGTGGCACAGCTGGGAATCGGACGCCGCGGAAGGCAAGGCGCGCGACAAGGTCAACGGGCTGGCGGTACTCGGCAAGTACGTGCGCCATGTCTGCGTGATCGACGGCTTCGCCTGCGAGGACAGCTACTTCCGCGACGTGAAGTTCGTGCTTGGTTACGAGACCGGCTACCACGAACCATTCCGCTACGGCACGGTGCGCGCCGAGGCCGGCGTGCGCCTGAAGCCGCTGCCGATCACCATCTGGTGGCAGCGCGGCTACAACGCCGACCTCGCCCAGTACTACAAGAAGACGACCTCGTACGGCATCGCCGTGGACATCGGCAGCTTCTGAAGTCAGGACAGCGCGGGGTAATCCGTGTAGCCGTGCGCGCCGCCGCTGTAGAAAGTCTGCGGGTCAGGCTTGTTCAGCGGCGCGCCGCTGGCGAAGCGCCGCGGCAGGTCGGGATTGGCGAGGAACAGCCTGCCGTACGCCACCGCGTCGGCCTCGCCGGCCGCGAGCACTGCCTCGCCGCTGGCCTGGTCGAACCCCTCGTTCGCAACCCAGGGGCCACCGAAGGCCGCCTTCAGCCGCGGGCCGATGCGCCCCGCGCCGGTGTGCTCGCGCGCCGCGATGAACGCGATGCGCCGGCGGCCCAGCTCGCGCGCGACATGACCGAAGGTGGCGGGCGGATCGGAATCGCCCATGTCCTGCGCGTCGCCGCGCGGCGCCAGGTGCATGCCCACGCGCGCCGCGCCCCACACGCCGATCACGGCGTCGGTCACCTCCAGCATCAGCCTCGCACGGTTCTCGATGCTGCCGCCGTAGTCGTCGGTGCGCTGGTTGCTGTGATCCTGCAGGAACTGGTCGAGCAGGTAGCCGTTGGCGCCATGGATCTCCACGCCATCGAATCCGGCCGCCTGCGCGTTGGCCGCGCCGCGCCGGTACTGCTCGACCACGCGCGGCAATTCCTCACGCGCCAGCGCGCGCGGCACCACGTACGGGGTTTCCGGCCGCAGCAGGCTGACATGTCCTTTTGGTGCGATTGCGCTGGGCGCCACCGGCAATGCGCCGTTGAGGAACAGCGGATGCGAGATGCGCCCCACATGCCAGAGCTGCAGGAAGATGCGCCCGCCGGCGGCATGCACAGCCCGCGTCACGGCCTTCCAGCCCTCGACCTGTTCGGCTGACCAGATGCCCGGTGTGTCGGCGTAGCCCACTCCCTCCGGTGTGACCGCGGTGGCTTCGCTGATGATCAGCCCGGCACCGGCGCGCTGGCGGTAGTACTCGACATTCAGTGCATTGGGCACGCGCGTCGGGCCGGAGCGCGAGCGCGTCAGCGGTGCCATCAGCACGCGATTGGGCAGGTCGAGGTCGCCGAGACGCACGGGGGACAGCAGCAGGGACATGGAGATTTCCATTGTTGGCGGGTGAGGGGTGGAAGTGAGGCCGGCGCGCGGATCGACAAGTTCCGCCGCGGCATCTGCATATTCGCGGCGGGCTATGGCGCGGCGTGGTCGAGGTCACCGGCGGCGAACTGCAGCGCCGCCAGAGCGGCCAGCGCCGCGGTTTCGGTGCGCAGCACCCGCGGGCCCAGCCGGCAGGTGATGAACCCCGCCTGCGCGGCGGCGGCGACTTCCTCCGGCGCGAGGCCGCCTTCGGGCCCGGCCAGCAGTGCCACGGAGCGTGCCACCTGCGTGCCCAGCGGCAGCGAACGCAACCCGGTGCTGCCATCCGGCGCAAGCACCAGGCGCAGCCCGGCGGCCGCGCGCTCCAGCGCGGCCGCCAGGCTCATGGGCGGCTCCACCTGCGGCACGCGGTTGCGGCCGCATTGTTCGCAGGCACCGATGGCGACGGCCTGCCAGTGGTGCTGCTTGCGCTGCGCGGCGGCCGGCTCCAGCCGCACCGTGCTGCGCGCGCTCAGCACTGGCAATACCCGCGACACACCCAGTTCAGTGGCCTTCTGCAGGATCTGGTCCATCTTCTCGCCGCGCGCCACCCCCTGCAGCAATATGGTGACCAGCGGCGACTCACGTTCGACCGCCTGATGCGCGCCGAGGCGCACCTGCACCGCGTCGCGGCGCAGGGCTTCGATGGTCGCCGCGAATTCACCGCCCATTCCGTTGAACACGATCAGCGGGTGGCCGGGCGCGGCGCGCAGCACGCGCGCCACGTGCTGCGCCGGGCCCGGCGGCAGCCACAGCAGCGCGCCGCCGGCCAGCGGCGCGTCCACGTACACGCGCGTCACGCGCACGTGGCGGCCTCGATGCCCGCGCGCGCCACGCGGCCGAGGAACTCGATCTCCTCCGGTTCGATCACGTACGGCGGCATGAAGTACACGACATTGCCGATGGGCCGCAGCAGCGCGCCGTGGGCGAGCGCGTGGCGGTAGACCGCGAGGCCGCGCCGTTCGCGGAAGTCGTAGGGCAGGCGCGCGCTCCGGTCCTTCACCATCTCGATGGCGAGGATCATGCCGGTCTGGCGCACCTCGCCCACGTGCGGATGATCGGCCAGCGGCGCCGCCGCCGCGGCCAGGTGCGCCGCGAGCTGCCGGTTGCGCGCGATCACCGGCTCGCTGCCGAAGATGCCGAGCGTGGCGCGCGCCGCGGCGCAGGCCAGTGCGTTGCCGGTGTAGCTGTGCGAGTGCAGGAAGGCATTGAGCTTCACGTACTCGTCGTAGAAGGCCTCGTAGATGCGCGCGGTGGTGAGCACCGCGGACAGCGGCAGGAAGCCCCCCGTCAGGCCCTTCGACAGGCACAGGAAGTCGGGCGTGATGCCGCCCTGCTCGCAGGCGAACAGCGTGCCGGTGCGGCCGAAACCCACTGCGATCTCATCGGCGATCAGGTGCACGCCGAACTCGTCGCAGGCCTTGCGCAGCAGCCGCAGGTACGCCGGGTCGTACATGCGCATGTCACCGGCGCATTGCACCAGCGGTTCGACGATCACCGCGGCGGTCTCGCCGGCATGCAGCGCCAGCAGTTCGCGCAGCGCCTCGGCCGCGCGCAGTGCCGCCTCCTGCGCGGTCTCCCCCGGCTCGCGCAGTGCCGGCGAGGGCGCGGTGATCACCTCCATCAGCAGCGGCGCGTAGATGTCCTTGTACAGCGCGACATTGCCCACCGCGAGTGCGCCCAGGGTCTCGCCGTGGTAGCTGTTCTGCAGCGTGATGAAGCGCGTCTTGCGCGGTTGGCCGCAGTTGCGCCAGTAATGGAAGCTCATCTTCACGGCCACTTCGATGGCCGCCGAGCCATTGTCCGCGAAAAAGCACCGCGCCAGGCCCGGCGGCGCCATCCGCAGCAGGGTTTCGGCCACTTCGACCGCCGGCTCATGCGTGAAACCGGCGAAGATCACGTGCTCCAGCTCGGCGAGCTGCCGCGCGATGGCGGCGCCGATCACCGGATTGGCGTGCCCGAACAGGTTCACCCACCAGGAGCTGATGGCATCCAGGTAGCGACGTCCGTCGCAACCCTCCAGCCACACGCCCTGGCCACGGCGGATGGGCACCAGCGGCAGCTCGCGCTCGTGGTCCTTCATCTGCGTGCAGGGGTGCCAGAGCACGGCCAGGTCGCGGGCGATCAGCGCGGACTTGTCGGGGGATGTGTCCATGCGCTCATAATGATCCCAGAACCATCAAGGTTGGGGGGATCATGGCAAGCTCGAAGCGCATTCTGGCCGGCACCGTGCTGGCGCTGGTGATGGCTGGCCTCGCAGGCTGCAAGCAGGCGCCGCAGCAGGCCGCGCCCGCCGCGCCAGTGCCCACCGGCAAGGTGGATGCGGCGCGCCTGGCCAACATCGCCACCGAGCCGGGCCAGTGGCTCACCACCGGCCGCGACGGCGGCAAGACGCACTTCTCGCCGCTGACGCTGATCAACCGCGACAACGTCGCCAGGGTCGGCTTCGCGTGGGAGTACAAGACCGGCACCAACCGCGGCATGCAGGCCACGCCCATCGTGGTCGACGGCGTGATGTACACCTCGGGCGTGGCGGGCCGCGTCTACGCGCTGGATGCCGGCAATGGCAGGCTGCTGTGGCAGTTCGCGCCGCCGCTCGAGCTGAAGAACGCGCGCGGCGCCTGCTGCGACCTGGTCAATCGCGGCGTCGCGGTGTGGAACGGCAAGGTGTACGTGGGCAGCTTCGAGGGCATCCTGTACGCGCTGGACGCGAAGGACGGCAAGGTGCTGTGGCAGGCCGACACCTTCATCGACAGGACGCGCGCGTATTCGATCACCGGCGCGCCCGAAATCGCCGGCAAGGTCGTGGTCATCGGCAATGGCGGCGCCGAGTTCGATTCGCGCGGCTATGTCTCGGCCTACGACCTCGATACCGGCGCGCTGGCCTGGCGCTTCTTCACCACGCCCACCGATCCGGCGAAGCCGCAGCAGAACCCGGCGCTGGAGCAGGCCGTGAAGACCTGGGATCCGAAGCGCGACTGGAACTACGGCGGCGGCGGCAATGCCTGGGATGGCTTCGGCTACGACCCGAAGACCAACCTGGTGTATTTCGGCACCGCCAATGGCTCGCCCTGGAACATCCACTATCGCAGTCCGGCCGGCGGCGACAACCTGTTCGTGGCATCCATCGTGGCGCTGCATGCGGATACCGGCGCGTACGCCTGGCATTACCAGGAGACCCCCGGCGAGCGCTGGGATTACGACGCCACGCCGCAGTTCATGCTTGCGACGCTGCAGCTCGACGGCAAGGTCCGCGACGTGCTGCTGCAGGCGTCCAAGAACGGCTTCTTCTACGTGCTGGACCGGGCCACCGGCGAGCTGCTGGCGGCAGATGCGTTCACCACCGAGAACTGGGCCTCGCGCGTGGATCTCAAGACCGGCCGTCCCGTGATCAATGCCGCGGCCGACTACACGCGCGGCAAACCGGCCATCGTGTTTCCCTCCGGCGTCGGCGGGCACAATTTCAACCCGATGTCGCTGTCCGCCGGTACGGGCCTGGTATACCTGGCCACCGTGCACAGCGGCATGATGATTGCGCAGAGCGCGCCGCAGGCGCGCGGCCAGGGACAGATGGCCGGCGGCTTCCAGGTGGGTTTCATCACCGGGCCGCTCGATGCGGCGAGCCTGCCGCCGGTGTTCAGACCGCTGGCCAGTCCCGCCTATCTCAGGACGGTGCCGAGCCTGGACATGCACGCCTCGCTGAAGGCCTGGGACCCGGTGGCGCACAAGGTGGTGTGGGAGCACCGGTACGCCTCGTTCAACGACCACGGCGGCGTGCTGTCCACCGCCGGCGGGCTGGTAGTGCAGGGAAGCATCGACGGACACCTGCGCTTCTTCGACGACAAGACCGGCGCGGTGCTGCAGGACATCGACACCGGCACCTCGCTGGTGGCCGCGCCGATGACCTACACCGTCGACGGCGTGCAGTACATCGCGCTGCTCGCCGGTACCGGCGGCGGCGGCTGGAACCTGTGGACACCGGACAAGGTGGCCGCCGTGCGCGGCAACGACAACCGCATCCTCGCGTTCCGGCTGGATGGTGGCATGACGCCGATTCCGCCGCCGTTGCCACCGGTGCAACCGATTCCCGAGCCGCCGGCGCAGGCCGGCACGCCCGCAGATATCCAGACCGGCGCCGCGCTGTTCGCGGCGCACTGCGGCTCCTGCCACGCCAACTTCGAGCGCTCGCCGGTGCCGGACCTGCGCCGCTCGGCGATCATCCGCGACGCTGGCGCCTTCCAGAATGTGGTGCGCGGCGGCGCGCTGCAGAAGGAGGGCATGCCCGCGTGGGACGACCTGCTGAGCGATGCGGACGTGGAGAAGATCCGCGCGGACCTCATCTCGGTGCAGCGCGATGCCTATGCACAGCAGCAGCAGGGCGCGCCGGCCGCGGCGCCGCCTGCCGAGGTGAAGCAGGGGCACCTCTGAGGAGAGCCGCGGGGGGCCTCGCTCAGCGCGGCTCCTCGACGGTGTAGCCTGCCGCGCGCCAGCGCGCCACCAGGTCGTCCTCACGCAGCAGGCGTTCGATGGGCATCACCGTGAAGCTGGTGTCGTAGGTGAGCAGCATCCAGCTGAAGATGCCGGCGCGGTCGTCATCGATCTGGCTCCTCACCTGCGTGATCTGTTCCCCGAGCCTGGCGCGCAGCGCCTCAACGAGTGCGTCGAGGCAGCTTCTCCGGTCGACGACGGCGGGCAGCGCGCGCAGTGTGGCGAGGTCACCGGTGGCCCAGGCCGTCGCGCGCCGGCGGATGTTCGGCAGCTCCTGGTCGATGTAGTCCAGCGTTGCCACCAGGCAGGCGACTTCGCGCTCGCGCGGTATGTGTGCCAGCGCTTCGATCAGGCCCCTGGGATCGCGCAGCGGCACATCGAATTCGCGCTCGCGGATGCGCACCTTGTGCTGCCGGGCAAGTTTCTGCACCGTCGGCCAGACCGGGCTCGACGGCGTCAGTGCGGATTTCTCCAGCGCCTGGTCATAGAGGCGGTCCGCGGCGAACAGCGGTCGCGACTTGTCCTTCATGTCCGCATCCCGTCCGAAGAAGCGCCGGTACGCGGCGTTCCAGCGCTGCCAGACGGCGGGCGGCAGCGCCTCGTGCAGCGTCGCGCCGTCCGGATTGTCACGGGCGCGCAGTGCCGCCGGGATCAGCCGCAGCGCGCCGAACAGGCCGATGTCCACGCGGCCACGGAGCTGCGGGTCGCCCAGGATTTCGCCCGCCTGGCCGATGATGGCCTCGGCCTGCCGCGAATGCCAGCTCATCCTTGCCGGCACCGGCGACAGCGTGCCCATGATCCACATGGTGTGGCCGTCCCTGCTGACCTTCCACATCGCCGGTCCCGGTTGTTCGCCACTGACCACGACCTCATCGAGTATCTGGTCCGGCGCCTGTGCGGCGGCCGGGGCGGCGGCATGCAGGATCGCCGGTATCGCGAGCAGCGCGCAGGCAACGCGAAAGGCATTGCGGTTCGACATGACGGGATTATGCTCGCCGGATGGAAGCGCATGTGCACCTGGCCACCGGCCTGCTCGAAGGCGTGCGCCAGGTGTTGAGTCCGCACTGCGACGCGCGTCCGGCCGGCGTGGCGCCCGAGCTCATCGTCATGCATGGCATCAGCCTGCCGCCGGGCCAGTTCGGCGGAGCGTGGATCGACAAGCTGTTCACCGGCAACCTGCCGCCGGGCGCCCATCCGTATTTTGCGCAGCTGCAGGGCATGCGCGTTTCGGCGCATCTGCTGGTGCGGCGGGACGGCGAGCCGGTGCAATTCGTGCCGTTCGCGTTGCGCGCCTGGCATGCGGGCACCTCGCAGTACCAGGGGCGCACCGCCTGCAATGATTTTTCCATCGGCATCGAGCTGGAAGGCGCGGATGAGTCGCCCTACCAGGCCGTGCAATACGAGGTCGCGGCGGCCACCATCCGGGCGTTGCTGGCGGCCTACCCGACGCTGGCGGCCACGCGCGTGGTCGGGCACAGCGACATCGCGCCGGGCCGCAAGACCGATCCCGGGCCGGCGTTCGACTGGCCGCGTCTGCGGGGCATGCTGGCGAAGGCCTAGCGCAGCCGGCTGCGATCCCAGAGGATTTCCGCGCCGCCGTCGTGGCGCGCCAGTACGCGTGCCAGCACGAACAGCAGGTCGGAAAGACGGTTGAGGTATACGGGCGCCAGGCTTTCCGGTTGTCCGGCACTGGCCAGCGTCCAGCAGCGACGTTCCGCGCGCCGCGCGATGCTGCGCGCCAGGTGGCAGCGCGCGCCGGCTTCGCAGCCGCCCGGCAGGATGAACTCCTTCAAGGGCGGCAGTGTCGCGTTGTGGCGCTCCACGGCCGCCTCCAGTGCCGTGATATGGCCCTCGGCCAGTGCCACGTGCCCGGGTACTGCAAGCTCGCCGCCCAGGTCGAAGAGGTCATGCTGGATGGCCAGCAGCAGCCGCGCGATGTCGGCAGCAAGGCCTGGCAGCGCCGCCAGCCAGCCGATGGCGCTGTTGAGCTCGTCGACCGCGCCGATGGCCTCGATGCGGGCGCTGTCCTTGGCGATGCGGCTGCCATCGCCGAGGCCGGTGGTGCCGCCGTCCCCGGTGCGCGTGACGATCCTGCTGAGCCGGTTCCCCATGGATGGCATCATGTCGTGCGCCACGCTGGTTCACAACAGGAGCCGAACATGCCGATCGCCCGCCTTGCCTGCCTGTTCGCGCTGGCGCTGGTCGCCGGCTGCGGTGCCGATGTCAGTGCGTTGCAGAAGCGCGTGCAGCAGCTCGAGGACCAGGAACAGATCCGCCAGGTGCTGATCGCCTACGGCGCGGACCTGGATGCGCGCGACTATGCCGGCTATGCCGCACTGTTTGCCCGCGATGGCGTGTGGACCGGCGGCTTCGGCAGCGCCACCGGGCCGGCCGCGATCCAGGCCATGCTGGAGAAGAACCTCGGCAAACCCGCGCCCGGTTTCATCAACAAGTCGAACTTCCACCTGATGACCACGATGGACGTGCACGTGGACGGCGACACCGCGACGGCCACCTCGCGCTACCTGTTCTTCACGGCGAGCGCGGACAACAAGCCGGTGCCCACGCTCGCCGGCCGCTACGTGGATGAGTTCGTGCGCGAGGACGGCAGATGGAAGATCCGCCACCGCACCACCCACGGCGTCATTCCCTGGCGCGATGGCAATGCGCCGCCGCCACCCGCGGCGCCGGCGCGCTGATCGCGGCATGGCCGCCGCGCCCTCACCGGAACTCGCGGCTGCGCTGCAGGCCGCGCGCGCCGCCGACGCGGTGATCGCGCCGCTGTACCGCGCCGACCTGGCGGTGGAGGTCAAGGCCGACCGTTCGCCGGTCACCGCAGCCGATCGACGTGCCGAGCAGGCCATCCGTTCGGTGCTGCTGCGACACTTTCCGCAGCACGGGTTCTACGGCGAGGAGAGTGGCGCGCAACGGCTGCAGGCGGAGTCGGTGTGGCTGGTCGATCCGCTCGATGGCACCAAGTCCTTCGTGCGCGATACGCCGTTCTTCTCGACGCAGATCGCGCTGCGGCGCGCCGGGGAGCTGGTGCTCGGCGTGTCATCCGCATGTGTGTACGGCGAAACGGCATGGGCCGAGCGCGGCGGCGGTGCCTGGCTCAATGGCGAGCGCATCCACGTCAGCCGCCGCGCGCGGCTGGAAGACGCATTCCTCTCCACCGGCAATCTGAAGACGCTGGCCGGTGGGGCCGGCTGGCAGCGCTTCGGCGCGCTGGTGACACAGGTGAACCGCCTGCGTGGCTATGGCGATTTCGTGCACTACCACCTGCTGGCGCGCGGTGCGCTCGACGCGGTGATCGAATCCGACGTGAACATCCTGGACATCGCCGCGCTGGCGGTGATCGTTGCCGAGGCGGGCGGGCGCTTCACCGACCTGGCCGGCCGGCCGGTGGGGCTCGATACCACCTCCGTGCTCGCCAGCAACGGCCTGCTGCACGAGAAGCTGCTGCGCGCGCTCTCGAGCTAGTGGTTCAGCAGGTTGGCCGGCGAATACTGGTCGGTCAGCACCCGCGCCTGCGGATCCCAGTCGCTGTTCGTGGTGAACATTGCCAGCAGCGCTTGCGTGTCCACGCCGAAGCTGCGCAGCGATGGCTCGTAGCGCTGCGCGCGTTCGCGCAGCTGCGCCGCGCTGGCCAGTCCGTCCGGGCGCGCCACGATCACGCGGTTGGCGCCCTTCAGGTTGAAGAAGGTGCCGAACACCGCCGCGTAGGTGGTGGACTCGTGGTCGTAGAGCTTGCTGGAGGAAAAGGTGTTGCCCACCACCACGCCGCCGGGGGCCAGCAGCGATTTGACTTCTTCGAGGAATTCGCGCGTCAGCAGGTGCTCGGGGATGTACTCCTGGTCGAAGGCATCGAGCAGCACCGCGTCATACTTCTTCCCTTCGCGGATGGCGCGCTTCACGTACACGCGCCCGTCCATTTCATACACCTTCAGCCGCGGGTCCTCGCGGAAGCCGAAATAGGTGCGCGCCACGCGCGTCACCGCCGGATCGATCTCGGCGACATCGATCTGCGCGGCCGGCAGCACCTGGCGCAGCGCGCCGGGAATGGTGCCGCCACCCAGCCCGAGGATGAGCACACGCTGCGGCGGCTGCGGGCTGGCGAACAGCAGGCCGCCCAGCGCCATGCGCGTGTAGTTCAGCGCGAAGCGCTTCGGGTCGGCCAGGTTGATGCACGACTGCCGCCCGATGCGGCACTGGCGCGTGAAGCACATGCAGCGTTCGCCGCCATCCTCGTACACCAGCACCTCGCGGTACTGCGAGCGCTCCTCGTGGATCAGGTTCTGCTGCGCGCCGGCCAGTGGTGCGATGAGCAGCAGCCCCAGCGGCAGCAGGCGGCGCAGGGTCCTCATGCCTGCGCGCTCCGCGCCAGGCCGGTCACCGCCGCCATCAGCAACGATATCGCGATCATGCCGATCAGGATCATGTTCACCTCGAACCACAGCACGAAGAAGAACGACGTGAGGATGGTGCCGGCGGCGCTGCCGAAGGTCGACACGAAGTAGAGCTGGCCGGCGCGCCGGCCCGAGGCTTCCCGGGTATCCACCAGCAGCCGCACGCAGTAGGGCGAAACCATGCCGGAAAGGAACGTCGGCACGAAGAACAGCAGCAGCGCGGCCGCCAGCGAACCGAAGCGCGGGTCGGGGATGGCGATGGCCAGATTCTCCAGCGTGGTGCCCGACAGCGGCAGCACCGGCAGCGTGGCCAGCGCGGCGGCGGCGAGCAGCAGCGCCAGCCGCCGCAGGCTGGGGGCGTGCTGCGACCAGCGGCCGCCGGCCAGGTAGCCCAGCGACAGCGCCAGCATGAACACGGTGATCAGTGCGCCCCACACGTAGATGCTGCTGCCGAAATCCGGCGCCAGCAGGCGGCCACCGAGCAGCTCCACGCCCATCACGAAGAAGCCGGACCAGAAGGCCACGGCAAAGCACAGCGCGCCGCGCGTCACGGCTGCAGCCGCGTCGCCGTCCAGGGACCGGCCACGGGCTGCGCGCCGCAGGACAGCGCCAGCTCGCGCGTCCAGCGGGCGCGGTCGTGCAGGCGGTGCGCGCCGGCCACCCACAGTTCCACGGCCTCGATCCACAGTATGCACACGCCCCAGTGCGGCGGCCGCGGCACGGCTGCCGGGTAGCGCTCGCTGACCGCCGCGAGCTGCGCGCGCAGCGCGGCGCGCGAGGCGATGGGCATGCTCTGCCCGCTGGCGTGCGCGCCGAGCTGGCTGTCGCGCGGCCGCGTGGCGAAGTAGGCATCACTTTCCGCCGCGGCCGCCTGCCGCACCTGGCCTTCGATGCGCACCTGGCGATGCTGCTGCTCCCAGTGGAAGACCAGCGCGGCGTGCGGATTGGCGGCGAGCTCCCGGCCCTTGCGCGAGTCGTAGTTGGTGACGAAGCGCACCGAGCCGCCGCTGGGCTCGATCTCCTTGCACAGCACGACGCGCGCCGAGGGGCGGCCAGCGGGATCGCAGGTGGCGAGCACCATGGCGTCGGGATTGACCTGGTCAGTCCTGCGCATGGCTTCGGCGAACCACGCCGTGACCAGTGTCAGCGGTTCGGCCGGCAGCGGTTCGGGCAGGGACTGTTCGGGTACCATGTGGGCAGTTTACCCAGATAACCCCTCAGTGAGCCGCATGACCCTGGAAGAGCTCCGGCAGCAACTGGACCAGCTCGACGGCGAGATGATCGCGTTGATGGCGCGCCGCCAGACCATCGCGCGCGAGGTGGCCGCCGCCAAGCGCGTCACCGGATATCCGACGCGTGATTACCAGCGCGAGCGCGAGGTGGTGCTCGGCGTGCGTCGCCGTGCCGAGCAGCTCGGCCTGTCCGGCGATCTCGCCGAGCAGGTGCTGCGGCTGCTGATCCGTTCCTCGCTGACGACGCAGGAGAAAGCGAGCGTCGCCACGCATGGGGCTGGCAGCGGCCGGCGCGCGCTGGTGATCGGCGGCGCCGGCAAGATGGGCGGCTGGTTCGTGCAGTTCCTGAATTCGCAGGGGTTCGATGTGCAGGTGGCCGATCCGGCCGGCGGTCCGGCGGGCTTCGCCGCGGTCGATGACTGGCGCAGGCTCGCGGACCTGGATGCCTTCGACTACATCGTGGTCGCAACGCCGCTGGGCCTGAGCGGCGCCATCCTGGCCGAGCTGGCCCGCCGTCGCCCGCGTGGCGTGGTCTTCGACCTGGGTTCGCTGAAGTCGCCACTGCGCGCGGGGCTGGCCGCGCTGGCCGCGGCCGGCGTGAAGGTGACCTCGCTGCATCCCATGTTCGGCCCGGATACCGAGCTGCTGTCCGGCCGCCACGTGGTGTTCATCAACCTGGGCAGTGCCGAGGCCCTGGCCGCGGCGCGCGCGCTGTTCGCGCCCACCATGGCCGAGCAGGTGGTGATGGATCTCGACGAGCACGACCGGCTGATCGCCTATGTGCTCGGCCTGTCGCATGCGCTGAACATCGCCTTCTTCACCGTACTGGCAGGCAGCGGCGAAGCCGCGCCCAAGCTGGCGCGCATGTCCAGCACGACCTTCGACGCACAGCTCGACGTGGCCAGCAATGTCGCGGCGGAAAGCCCGGAGCTGTACTACGAGATCCAGGCGCTGAATGACTACGGCGCCGAGTCGCTGCAGGCCCTGGCCGCCGCGGTGGAGCGGCTGCGCCGGGCGGTCGCGGGGCGCGATCCGGCCACCTTCCGCGCCATGATGGAACAGGGCCTGGCCTATCTGAAGGACCGCCGGGAGCAGGTCGCGAGGCGCGCCTAGAGGCTCTCCCGGCCGGGTGCGGGGAATACGTGATCTGGCGCCTTGCTGCCACCGCCCCGCGCGGTTTAAAAAGGGGTGCAATCCACCCTGCGTGGACGACCCGGACCAATGAGCAACACCGATGTCATCGACCGCGATGGTTTCCGCGCCAACGTCGGCATCGTGCTGATGGATGCGGCCGGGAGACTGTTCCTGGGCCGCCGCACCGGCGGCAAGGGCTGGCAGTTCCCGCAGGGCGGCATGCGCGAGGGTGAATCGGCCGAGCAATCGCTGTTCCGCGAGCTGCGCGAGGAGATCGGCCTCACGCCCGGCGACGTGGACCTGGTGGGATCCACCGCGCGCTGGCTGCGCTACCGCCTGCCATCGCGCTACGTGCGCCGCGGCCAGCAGCCGCTGTGCGTGGGGCAGAAACAGCGCTGGTTCCTGCTGCGCCTGGCGGCCGACGAATCCGGCATCCGCTTCGATACCACCGGCGAGCCGGAATTCGATCGCTGGCGCTGGGTGGATTACTGGCAGCCGGTGAAGGAAGTCATCTACTTCAAGCGGCCGGTGTACGTCAGCGCGCTGCATGAACTGGCCCCGCTGGCGCGGCCGGAAGGACTGCCGCCCTATCCGGCCTGGTGGGGCCGGCAGATACGGCGACATGCCGCGGGCACCCCCTCCGCGGCTGGCCAGGCCCGGGAGCACGGCCACAACGGCTAGGCGCGCCCGATGAGCGCTCCACGACCCCGACTGGTGGTGCGATACCACGCTCCCGCGCTGCGGGCGTTGTCCATTTGCGGCATGGCGCTGGTGGTGCTGGTCGCGCTGTGGTCGGCCTTCGAGTGGGGCCGCAGCCGCGCCGGCTTCGACGGCACCGCCGCGCGCAGCGAGCACGCGCGCCTGCAGGACCGCATCGACGGGCTGGAAGAGCAATTGCGCGCGGCGCGACTGAAGCTGGCGGTGTACGAAAGCGACAGCACCGGCCAGTCGCGCGAGCGCACGGAACTGTCCAGGAGCATCGGCGAGCTGCAGGCGCAGGTGGCCCGGCTCACCAGCGACCTGGCGTTCTACCGCGGCGTGGTGGAACAGCGCACCACCACCGATGTGGTGAAGGTGCAGCAGTTCCACGTGAGCGCCGGCACCGCGCCCCGTGAGTTCCTGCTGCGCCTGGTGCTGGGCCGGCCGCTGCGCCCGGAGGACAGCATCAGCGGCCGGGCGCGCATCATCATCGAGGGCAGCGGCGCCGACGGCGCGCCAGCGAGCTTCGACCTGGCGCAGCTTGCCGGCGTACCGGGGGGCGAGCTGCCCTTCAGCCTGCGCTACGTGGAGACGCTGCAGCAGACGGTGACGCTGCCCGCCGGCTTCGTGCCGGCGCGCAGCACCGTCGAACTGGCGCCGGCGCGCAAGGGCGCCGACCCGGTACGTGAATCCTTCCTCTGGACCGTGGAGAATTGAGCGCGCATGTTCGGACGCAAGCGCAACCGCCTGCCGGAGATCGACTCGCTGATGAGCGGCAGCATCCGCATTCAGGGCGATGTGCTGTTTCGCGGCGGGCTGCACCTGGACGGCGCGGTCACCGGCAGCGTGAAGGCCACCGGGCAGGGGCTGTCGCGGCTGGTGGTGGGCGAGGGCGCGGTCATCGAGGGCTCGGTGGTGGCTCCGGTTGTCGAACTCCATGGCGTGGTCCGGGGCGATATCGTGGCTTCCGGCCGCGTCAGGCTGGGCCCGAAGGGGCGGGTCGAGGGCAACGTGCAGTACGGTGCCCTTGAAGTGGCCGCGGGCGCCAGCATCAAGGGTAAACTGGTCAAACTGACGGCAGCCCAGCCGGGCACTGGCGACGACAAATGAGCGATTCCTCCATCCTGTTCACCGATGCGGCGGCGGCCAAGGTCGCCGAGCTGATCCGCGACGAAGGCAATCCGGGGCTGATGCTGCGCGTGTTCGTGCAGGGCGGCGGCTGTTCCGGCATGCAGTACGGTTTCGAGTTCGACGAGGCGCTGCAGGACGGCGACACGCTGGTGGAGAAGCACGGTGTGAAGCTGCTGGTGGATCCGATGAGCTTCCAGTACCTGAGCGGCGCTGAAATCGATTACCGCGAGGGGCTTGAGGGCGCGCAGTTCGTGATCCGCAACCCCAATGCGCACACGACCTGCGGCTGCGGCTCGTCCTTCGCCGCCTGACCGGAGCCTTATCGCGTGAGCCGCCGCAGCGCCCGCGTGCCCGATGTACTGGCCGCGGTCGACCTGGGCTCCAACAGCTTCCACCTGGTCGTCGCCCAGCATCGCAATGGCCAGCTGGTGGTGATCGACCGCTTGCGCGAACCGGTGCAGCTGGCCGCCGGCCTCGACGAGGAAGGGCACCTCGACAAGGAAGCCATGAATCGCGCGCTGGGCTGCCTGAAGCGCTTCGGGCAGCGCATTTCCGACATGCATGCCGACGCGGTGCGCGTGGTGGGCACCAGCGCGCTGCGCCGGACGCGACGCCGGCAGCTGTTCCTCGAGCGCGCGCGCGATGCGCTCGGGCATCCGGTGGAAATCGTCGCCGGCCGCGAGGAGGCACGCCTGATCTACGCCGGGGTGTCGCAGTCGCTGCCCGCCGAGAGCGGCAACCGCCTGGTGGTGGACATCGGCGGCGGCAGCACCGAGCTGATCGTCGGCCGCGGCACCGAACCGCTGGAGCTGGAGAGCGTGAACCTGGGTTGCGTCGTGGTCAGCCAGAAGCATTTCGCCGACGGCAAGCTGTCGGCCAAGCGCTTCGAGCGCGCGCTGCTGATGGCGCGGCAGTTCCTCGAACCGGTGCAGGAGCAGTTCCTGCGGCGCGGCTGGGAATCCGCCGCCGGCAGTTCCGGCACCGTGCGCGCCGTGCTCGACTCCTGTCGCGAACTCGACCCGAAGGCCACGGTGATCACGGCGCCCGGCATCAATGCCGTCATCGACACGCTGAGCGAGGCCGGCCACGTGAATGCGATTCCGCTGGCCGCCGTCACCGAGGACCGCCGCAACGTGTTCGCCGGCGGCCTCGCGATCCTGGCGGCGGTGTTCGCGCAGCTGAAGATCACGCAGATGCGCTGGAGCGAGGGCGCGATGCGCGAGGGGCTGCTGTACGACATGATCGGCCGCCTCGGTTCCGAGGATGCGCGCGAGCGTACCGTGCGCTCGATGCAGCAGCGTTACCACGTGGACCTGGCGCAGGCCACGCGCGTGGAAGCCACGGCGCTGAAGCTGCTGTCGCAGGTGCAGGACAGCTGGAAGCTGACCGACCCCATGGCCGAACAGGCATTGTCCTGGGCTTCACGGCTGCACGAGATCGGGCTGGACGTCGCGCACAGCGGCTACCACCGCCACGGCGCCTACCTGCTGGCCAACGCCGACATGCCCGGTTTCGCGCGCGAGGAGCAGCAGCTGCTGGCGCGGCTGGTCGGTGGCCACCGGCGCAAGCTGGTGCTGGAAGGGCTCGAGGAGCTGTCGCCGCCGTGGGATGAACGCGGCATCTACCTGATCCTGATCCTGCGCCTGGCGGTGCTGCTGCACCGGGACCGCAGCGAGGCGCCGGTGCCGGATTTCGTGCTCACCGGCAGGCCGCGCACGCTGGAACTGCGGCTGCGCGTGCGCTCCTTCCGCGAGCACCCGCTGACCGCGGCCGACCTCAACGACGAGATCGAATGGCTGCGCGCGCACGGCCTGCGGCTGCGCGTGTTCACGTCCTGACGCGCACCTGCGGCTACTTCCCGGGACCGGATTCGGGCGGCGCACCCGGACCGGACCTGCTGCCCTCGATCCGGGCCATGTTGAGCGCAAATGCGGCGGCGCCCGGGTTCATCGCATCCACCATGGATGAGGGCATCAGGATGGTGGCACCGCGCTCCTTGGTGGTTTCGTAGATGATGTTCATGGCGCGCAGCTGCAGGGCTTCCGGACTCTGGGCGTAGAGCTTCGCGGCATTCACGAAGCGCTGCGCGACTTCCTCTTCCGCAGCGCCCAGCGTGACCCGCGCCTGTTTCTCGCGCTCGGCCTGGGCCTGGCGACTCATGGCGTCCTGCAGATTGGCGGGAATGGCGACGTCGCGGATCTCCACTGAATTGACGGTGACGCCCCATTCGGCCGTCTTGGCGCCGATCACCTGCTTGAGGGTTGCATCGGCTTCCTTGCGCTCGGAAAGCAGGTCGGAGAGCGGCGAGGAGCCGATCATCTCGCGCAGCGACGTCTGCGCCACGCGCTGCACGGCGCTGTTGTAATCGGCGATTTCCAGCGCGGCGCGCTCCGGGTCATGCACCATCCAGAAGACGATGGCGTCCACGTTCACCGGCACCGTGTCGCGCGTCAGTGCCTGCTCGGCGGAAAATTCCGACGTCCGGATGCGCTGGTCGATCCATACCGCGACCTGGTCGATGATCGGCACGAGGATGAACAGGCCGGGGCCCTTCACCGCGCGCAACTTGCCCAGGCGCAGGATGACCGCGCGTTCCCATTGCTGCGCCATCTTCACCGAGTAGCCCAGGAAGATGCCGATCAGCGCCAGCACGATGCTGACAGTCAGCGGCAGGTGCGCCGCGTGACCGAGGAAAGCGCCACCTAGAAACACGACGAAAATCAGCGCGGAGATGGGATTCATGTGAAGCTCCTGTCTGTTCTGGTTGGAGGCGCTGGACGGAACCGGCGGGGCGACCCGGCCGGATGAAACTGTTGCCGGCGTTGCCGCCCGTGCCCTGAGCCCGCGCACGCGCCGTGCCGCCAGCAGCTCACCCCAGACGACGATGGCGGCGAGGGTGGAGAAGACCAGCGCGGGCAACTTCACGTCGTGCGCACCTGGAGCGCCTGCAGGGCCCGGACCAGTTCGGCCAGCGCCACGCCCTCGGCCCTGGCCTGGGCGGCCACCTTCGCAGCCAGGGCGTGCGGATCGGGCATGGGTCGGCGCGCGCGCGGGATCTCGGCAACATAGGTACCGCGGCCGCGCACCAGGCTGAGGAGCCCGGCCCGCTCCAGTTCCGCATAGGCGCGCTGCACCGTGTTGAGGTCGATGCGCAGCGCCACGGCGACTTCACGCATGGTGGCGAGCCGTTCGCCGGGCTTGAGCACGCCGCGCCCGATCAGCGCCGCCAGCTGGTCGCGCAGCTGCACGTAGATGGGGATGCCATTGGCCTGCAGGGCAAGCTGCTCGAGCATTGTATTATTGTATGGTAATTCTCATACAAGTCAATGTGACCTGCCCCACCGGGATCGGTCCGCGGAATCAGGTGGGTGCGACGCCGGTATAGCGCTGCAGCAGCGTGCCCTGCGCGGAAACAGGCGCCGCGACGCCCTCGCGGGCCCGCAGATAGCGGCCATCCGGCTGCAGCAGCCAGGCGTCGGCGGTATCCGCCAGGTACAGCTCCAGCTCCTCGCGCAGCTGCGCATGCAGCGCCGGGTCGAGGATCGGGAAGGCAACCTCCACCCGCCGGAACAGGTTGCGCTCCATCCAGTCGGCGCTGGCGCAGAACAGCGCCGCCTTCGCGCCCTGGCCGAAGCACCACACCCGCGAATGCTCGAGGAAGCGCCCGACGATGGAGCGCACGCGGATGTTCTCCGACATTTCCGGCACGCCAGGCCGCAGCGCGCACATGCCGCGCACGATCAGTTCCACCTGGCAGCCGGCGCGTCCGGCCGCGTACAGCCCCTCGATGACCTGCGGCTCGGTCAGTGCATTCATGCGCGCGATGATGCGTCCCTTGCGGCCGCGCGCGGCCTGCTCGCCGATCATCTCCAGCAGGCGTTCATGCAGCGTGAACGGCGACTGCAGCAGCTTGCGCAGCTTCGGCGTGCGCGTGAGGCTGGTGAGCTGCAGGAAGATCTCGTGCACGTCGAGGCCGATGGCCTCGTTGCTGGTGAGCAGGCCGTAGTCGGTGTACGCGCGCGCCGTCCGGTGATGGTAGTTGCCGGTGCCCAGATGGCAGTAGCGGCGGATGCCGTCGTGCTCGCGCCGCACCACCAGCAGCATCTTGGCGTGCGTCTTGTAACCCACCACGCCGTACATCACGTGCACGCCGGCCTCCTGCAGGCGGCTCGCCAGGTCGATGTTGGCTTCCTCGTCGAAGCGCGCGCGCAGCTCGATGATGGCGGTGACGTCCTTGCCGTTGTTGGCGGCTGTCACCAGTGCCTCCACCATCGGCGAATCCATGCCGGTGCGGTACAGTGTCTGCTTGATGGCCAGCACCTGCGGGTCGGAGGCCGCCAGGCGCAGGAAATCCATCACCGGCGCGAAGCTCTGGAAGGGATGGTGCAGCAGCCAGTCGCGGGCGCGCAGCTGCTCGAACAGGTCGATGCCGGAGGACAGCAGCTCCGGCAACGCCGGGGTGAACAGCGGATACTTGAGATCGGTGCGCGCGGCCAGGTCGTAGATCACCGACAGGCGGTTCATGTTCACCGGGCCGGAGACGCGGTACATGTCATCGCGCGCCAGCGTGAATTCCTTCAGCAGGAAGTCGGCGATGTCGTCCGGACAGTCGACGGAGGTCTCCAGCCGCACCGACGCGCCGTAGCGGCGATGCGCCAGCTCGCCTTCCAGCGCGCGACGCAGGTCGTCGATTTCCTCCTCGTCGACGAACAGGTCGCTGTTGCGCGTGACGCGGAACGGATAGCAGCCATGCACCGCCATGCCGGGGAACAGCAGCGGGATGAACTCGGCCATGATGTTCGACAGCAGCACCAGCGTCACGCCGCTGCCGCCATTGGGCACGCGCACCACGCGCGGCAGCGAGCGCGGCACCTGCACGATGGCGAGCTCGGTGTCGCGGCCGAAGGCATCCTTGCCCTTCAGGCGCACCACGAAGTTCAGGCTCTTGTTCTGGATGCGCGGGAAGGGTCGTGCCGGGTCCAGGCCCAGCGGCGTGAGCACGGGTTCCACCTCGTTGTGGAAGTGCTGTTCGAGCCAGTCGCGGTCGGCCGGCGTCCACGCATCGCGGGTCTGCAGGCGCACGCCGGCGGCCTCCAGTTCCGGCAGCAGCTGTCCGTTCAGGCAGGCGTACTGGTCATCGATCAGCCGCGCGGCGCGCAGGCGGATGGCCGCCAGCTGTTCCTCCACCGGCGTGCCCAGTTCGGCGAGCTGCTTCAGGCCCGCGACGCGGATCTCGAAGAACTCGTCGAGATTGCTCGAGGAGATGCACAGGAAGCGCAGCCTCTCCAGCAGCGGCACCGCCGGATCCGTGGCGAGCGCCAGCACCCGCTGGTTGAATTCGAGCAGCGAGAGCTCGCGATTGATGAACGGTTCCATGTGTGGTCGGCGAGCCTCGGTCATGGGCATTACATTTCCGTGACAGCGCCCTTGTAGAGCGCACCCAGCACGCGCGGGCCGCGTGCTCCGGTCACGGCAGTGAGATTGCCGGGAAGTCCCATGAGGTAGCGATGCGCCAGCCATGCGAACAATGCCGCCTCGACCTGGTCGGGGGCGATGCCGCGGGCCCCGCTGCCGACCACGGCCAGTTGCGGCAGGCGCGCAGCCAGGCGCCGCAGCAACTCCTTGTTGTATGCGCCGCCGCCGCACACCAGCAGCTCGCGCGGCCGGAACCCGGGCACGGCGCACAGCGCCTGCGCAATGGTGGCCGCGGTGAATTCGCTCAGCGTCGCCTGTACTTCCGGCACGCCGGCCGGATGAGCCCGCAGCAGCGGTTCCAGCCAGGCGCGGTGGAACAGTTCGCGGCCGGTGCTCTTGGGAGCCGGCAGTGCCAGATACGGTTCCCGCAGCATGGCCTGCAGCAGCGGTTCGCACGGCTTGCCGCGTGCCGCCAGTGCGCCATCCCGATCGAAGGCCGTGCCGAGGTGCTCCGCTGCCCACAGGTCCATCAGGCAGTTGCCGGGACCGGTGTCGAAGCCCGCAACGCGGCCATCCGCGTGCAGCAGCGTGACATTGGCGATGCCGCCGATGTTGACCACGGCGCGATCCTCGCCCGCGATGCCAAAGGCGGCGGCATGGAAGGCGGGGACCAGCGGCGCGGCTTCGCCGCCCGCCGCCATGTCGCGCCGGCGGAAGTCGGCCACCACGTCGATGCCGGTGGCCTCGGCGATGCGGTTCGGATCGCCGATCTGGATGGTGCAGGGCTGCGCCGCGCGCGGCCGGTGCAGCACCGTCTGGCCATGGCTGCCGATCGCGCGGACCTCGCCGGCGGCGATGCCGCAGTCGCGCAGCAAAGCGATCGTGGCCTCGCCGAACACTGCGCCCACCGCGGCGTCGAGCGCGCCGAATTCGTCCAGGCCACAGCGCCCGGGCTGCGCGATCAGCCCATGCAGGCGCCGCGCGAGGTCCGCGGGATAGTCGAGGTGGATGGCGCCGCGGACCTGGAATCCCGCAGCCGAGACGTCCAGCAGTACCGCCTCCACGCCATCCATGCTGGTACCGGAGATGAGGCCGGCGTAGAGCGTCATGGCAGGAAAGTGCTAGAGCGCGGTGGCGAGCGGCGCGCGGGCCGGGGCGGCCGCGGGCATCGCATCGAGCTGGCGCAGCAGCGGCGCGACCAGCTGCGTGAAGTGCGCCCGCTCGGCCGGCGACACCGGGGTGCCGGGGTGCGCGAGCCGCATCGCCTTCTGCGGATCCACCGAGGTGCCGTGGTCGATGTACTCGAAGTGGAGGTGCGGGCCGGTGGCCAGGCCCGTCATGCCGACGTAGCCGATCACCTGCCCCTGCTCGACGTGCTGGCCGGGAGCCAGTCCGGCGGCGAAGCGCGACATGTGCCCGTAGCGCGTCACGATGCCGCCGGCGTGGGCCAGTTCCACCATGTTGCCGAAGCCGCCCTTCACGCCGCGGAACTGCACGCGTCCGGCGCCCGCGGCACGGATCGGCGTACCGCTGGGAGCCGCGTAGTCCACGCCGCGGTGTGCGCGGATGGTGTTCAGGATGGGATGCCGGCGGGCCGGATTGAACACCGAGCTGATGCGGGAGAATTCCAGCGGTGCCTTCAGGAAGGCCTTGCGCAGCGAGGTGCCCTCCGGGGTGAAATAGTCGGCCTTGCCGCCTGCATCCACGTAGCGCACCGCGCGGTAGCGTTTGCCGTCATTGATGAACTCCGCAGCGAGGATGTCGCCCTGGGCCACCACCTTGCCATCCTTCTCGAGCTGCTCGTAGACGACCTTGAAGGAGTCGCCGCCGCGCAGGTCCAGCACGAAGTCCACGTCCCAGCGGAAGATGTCCGCCAGCTGCATGATGGTGGCATCGCGCAGGCCCGCGGCGCTGCCGGCCGCGAACAGCGAGGAGTCGATCGAGGCGGTGCTCGTCACCACGCGGTGGAGCAGCGGCACTTCCTCGACGCTGGCAGTGAAGGTGTCCCCCGCGTCGCGCTGGATCTTCAGTGTCTGGCTGATCGACAGTGGGCGCTGCAGGCCGACCAGCTGGTCGCCGCGCCGGAAGAAGGTCAGCAGTTCGCCGGGGCGGATCCGGTCGAGTGCGGCGCGCGCCATGGACACCGCGCGGATGTTGGCCAGGTCGGTGAGCGAGAGCTGCAATCGCCGGAAGATCTGGTCCAGCGTGTCATTGCGCTGCACGACGATCTGGATGGCTTCAGCGAGGCCATCACCCGCCGCCTGCAGGGTCGGGTCGCTCGCCAGCTGGGCGGCGAAACCCTCGCGGGCGATGCGGGTGGCATCGGCCTTGCGGCTGAGGCCGACGGAGGCATGCAGCGCGAGGCCGGTGACCACGGCGCAACACAGCAGCTGCAGGCCGCGGAGCGGGATGACGCCCAGGGATTTGCGGGGAAGGGGTGGGGCCACGAAGTCTCGACCGGTCCTTAACTTATGTAAAATCACGACAATCGTGTCCAATGATGCACCATAACGCAACCACGACACCGGGTGCGGCAAGCCGACTGTGACACGCGGCACGCCGGCCGGGCCGCTTCCGCTATCCTTCGTGCCGCCCATGCCAGAGCAGAACAGTCCGCCGGAGATTTCCGGTCCCGCCGCCGCGCAGCTCACCGAGCTCACCCGTGGCACCCATGAAATCCTGACCCGGCCCGATCTGGTGCGGAAGCTGGCCCGCGGCAAGCCGCTGGTGGTGAAGGCCGGCTTCGATCCGACCGCGCCGGACCTGCACCTCGGGCACACGGTGCTGCTCAACAAGATGCGGCAGTTCCAGCAATACGGCCACGAAATCGTGTTCCTGATCGGGGATTTCACCGGCCTGATCGGCGATCCCACCGGGCGCAATGCCACCCGGCCGCGCCTCAGCGCGGAGGAAATCCGCGCCAATGCCCAGACCTACGAGCGCCAGGTGTTCAGGATCCTCGACAGCGAGCGCACGCGCGTGGATTTCAATTCGCGCTGGTTCGGCCCGATGGGCGCGGCGGGCCTGATCGAGATCGCGGCCCGGCACACGGTGGCGCGCATGCTGGAGCGCGATGATTTCACCCGGCGTTTCCGCGCGGGACAGCCCATCGCGTTGCATGAGTTCCTGTACCCGCTGGTGCAGGGCTACGACTCGGTGGCGCTGCGCGCCGACGTGGAGCTCGGCGGCACGGACCAGACCTTCAACCTGCTGGTGGGGCGCGCGCTGCAGGAGCACTACGGGCAGGAACCCCAGGTGGTGATCACCCTGCCGCTGCTGGAGGGCCTGGACGGGGTGAACAAGATGTCCAAGTCGCTGGGCAACTATGTGGGCATTGCCGAGGATGCCGACACGCAGTTCGGCAAGCTGATGTCCATTTCCGACGTGCTGATGTGGCGCTACTTCGAGCTGCTGTCCTTCCGGCCGCTGGGCGACATCGCCGCCCTGCGGCAGGCGGTGGAACAGGGGCGCAATCCGCGTGACGTGAAATTCGAGCTGGCCGAGGAGATCGTGGCGCGGTTCCACGATCAGGCCGCGGCCACGCGGGCACGCGCGAACTTCATCGCGCGTTTCTCGCAGAAATCCCAGCCCGCCGCGGCAGATCTGCCCTTGCAGAGACTGTCCAGTCAGGACGCCAGCGGGCTGCGACTGCCTGCCGCACTGCGGGAAGCGGGGCTGGCGGCGAGCAATTCGGAGGCGGGACGCAAGATCGACGAGGGTGCCGTGAGGGTTGACGGCAACAAGGTGCTGGATCGCGAAATGCGCCTCGTCCCGGGGCCGGAATACCTGCTCCAGCTAGGGTCCCGGCGTTTTGCGCGGGTGCAGATTTCAGCCATTTCCTGACCGGACGCGCTGCCGTTGACAGGCCGTCGCGGGCCGCTATACTGCGCGCCCTCCAGTCGAGGCAGCGTTGCACTACAGCAACGTACCCCGCCTCGGAAAAACAAGGATTCGGAAAGGGTTGACGGAAGGCGGTACGCCGCTATACTTCCGCCCCCCGCCCTGACCCTTGTGGAAGGGCAAATCCCGGCCGTCCTCTGCGATGGGCCGTGCTGTTTAAAAATTCGGCAGGTAATTTGTGTGGGGACTCGTGTCATGCACTTTGGTGCGATTGACCGAGTGACCAAAAGTCCAGCAATGGGCCTTTGATTGCTCTTTTTGTTTGAAAGCTCAAAACCTTCAAGTGAAGAGTTTGATCCTGGCTCAGATTGAACGCTGGCGGCGTGCTTAACACATGCAAGTCGAGCGGTAACAGGCGTAGCAATACGTGCTGACGAGCGGCGAACGGGTGAGTAATGCTTCGGAATCTGCCTCGTAGTGGGGAATAACTAACCGAAAGGTTAGCTAATGCCGCATACGAACCACGGTTGAAAGCGGGGGATCGCAAGACCTCGCGCTATGAGATGAGCCGAAGTCGGATTAGCTAGTTGGTGAGGTAACGGCTCACCAAGGCGACAATCCGTAGCTGGTCTGAGAGGACGACCAGCCACACTGGGACTGAGACAC
>Ga0335083_10000202_pt1 | contig 99810 bp, 81 predicted proteins | sample Lox_Sample_42_FD_206716 | JGI IMG/M metagenome (GOLD analysis project Ga0335083, IMG submission 206716) | Soil microbial communities from Loxahatchee National Wildlife Refuge, Florida, United States - Lox_Sample_4.2 | ecosystem: Environmental > Terrestrial > Soil > Wetlands | place: USA...
CGCCATTATTCCCGCGATGTTCGCAGGTGCCTTTCCCGTCCTCGGTATTCTCAATGTCATGCATTTACATACACCAGAGTCGGCAATTCTCTCCGCGGTGATTTTCAACGCCCTGATCATCATCGCCCTGATCCCTTTAGCTTTGCGGGGTGTGAGGTATCGTCCGCTCGGCGCGGCGGCGTTGCTTCAACGCAACCTGCTAATTTACGGAGTCGGTGGGATCATCGCGCCGTTTATCGGCATCAAGTTCATCGACGTATTGCTTACGTACCTTCGGATTGTTTGAGGAACTTATGAAAAAGAACTTCCTGATCGCTCTGTGGTTCACTCTAGTTACGACAGTGATGTTTGGCATTCTATATCCGCTCGCTATCACGGGTCTGGCCCACGTGCTGTTTCCTTCGAAAGCCAACGGACAGCTCATTGAGAGGAACGGCAAACTCGTTGGCTCGCGAATCATCGGACAATCGTTTACCGGGCCGGGCTATTTCCATTCGCGGCCATCCGCTGCCGGGACTGGATACGATGCAACTTCGAGCAGCGGCTCTAACCTCGGCCCTACAAACAAGGCACTGCTTGACCGAGTGAAAGCAGACGTAGAAAAGGCCAAGGCGGAAGACTCAACTGCTCCGGTTCCCATCGACTTGGTTACCGCTTCCGGTTCGGGACTCGATCCGCAAATTTCACCGGCGGCCGCCGAATTTCAAGTTCCGCGAGTGGCGCGGGAAAGAAAAATCGGTGAGGCAGACCTGCGTGCACTCGTTCAGAAATTCACAGAGGGGCGGCAATTCGGGATTTTCGGAGAGCCTCGTGTCAACCTGCTGGAACTGAATCTCGAACTGGATCGCACACATCCATTGCCGCAGTAGTAGCCGTCGTTCTTTCCATACTCTTTAGGTAGGCACGCGTTGCGTCATGTCGCCATGAAGGGCTACACTTTCACTGGCAGCCAGGAAATGCGCTTATCGGAGCTCCCACGACCGAGTCCTGAACGGCTCCTCAAGCAGGTGCAAGCGGAGGAGAGCAAGCGCTGGGGTGCGAAACTCAAGATTTTTCTAGGCTATGCGCCCGGCGTGGGGAAGTCCTATCGCATGCTCGATGAAGCGCGGCGCCGACACGAGCGTGGTGAAGACGTTGTTGTGGGCGTTGTTCAGGGACAGCAGTCCGAGGAAGTTCAGGCACTTCTGCGCAGACTGGAGATAATTCCTCCATTCCAGACGGCCGAGGGAGAAGCCATCGATCTCAATGCTATCCTTCGCCGTGCGCCGCAGGTCTGCGTCATTGACCCGCTCGCTGCCCGGAATCCTTCTGGAAGCCGGCACGCTTATCGTTGGCAGGATGTCCAGGAACTTTTGCGGAACGGGATATCAGTCCTGTCGAGCGTCAACTTGCTTCATGTCGAGGAGTACAAAAACAAGGTTCAAGCGATTACCGGTAAGGACACCACCCAAACAATTCCAAAATCCTTCCTGCTGGCCGCAGATGACATCGTCATCGTCGATGTACCACCGGACTTGTGCCTGTGGCGCCAGGGCGAAAAGCTCACCTCGACGGGAATCAGCAATTCCCAAGAGCGCCAACTCTCAGAACTCCGCGAACTGGCGCTGTTGCTAACGGCCGAAGTGGTCGATGCACAGCTCGAGTCCTATGTTCATGCGCACGGAATTGAACCGGTATTTGGGACTCACGAGCGTTTCCTTTTGTGCCTTACGCCGCATTCCAACGCGCCGGCCATGATTGAAAGCGGTGAACGAAACAAAGAGCGTTTTCAAGGCGAACTTTACACGGTGTATGTGTGCGAACCCGGCCGGTCTAAACGAGACCGAGTAATGATTCGAAAATATTTCGATGCCGCTCAGAAGGCCGGTGCATCAACCGAAATCCTGGAAAGCGACGATCCCATATCGGCGATTGTCGAATTTGCGCGCGAGAAACGTATTACGCAGATTTTCATCGGGCACAGCACCCACAACACGTGGCGGGACCGCGTGTTCGGCGATCCGGTGCTCCGCCTCATTCGCGAGGCGGAAGGTATCGACGTCCGGGTCTTCCCTCACTAACTCCGCTTATGCCCATGTCTGCGGACAGTTCACGCGGTAGCCTAAAAGTTTATTTGGGGTATGCGGCGGGCGTCGGAAAGACCTTCCAGATGCTTGCGGACGGGCAGGCGGCCGTGCAACAGCGAGGGAATGTCGTCCTCGCTTACTTTGAGCCCCATTCTCGTCCCGACACCATCGCGCAGGCGCAGGCGCTCGAGGCCGTGCCGCATCGCAGGGTCGAATACCGCGGCAAAATATTTGAGGAAATGGACACTGAGGCGGTGTTGCGTCGTCGGCCAACCATCGCGTTGGTCGACGAATTAGCGCATACCAATATTCCTGGCTCGACTCGTAGCAAGCGTTGGGAAGATGTTCAAGTCCTGTTGGATGCGGGCATCGAAGTGTGGACCACAATGAACGTGCAACACATCGAAAGTCTCAATGACCAGGTGTGGCAGATCACGGGCATTCAAGTGCGCGAAACCGTCCCGGATGGGATCGTCCGGCGGGCCGCCGAGATCGTAGCTGTCGATGTCACTCCTGACGCGCTGCTCAATCGCTTAAAACGGGGAGCGATTTACAAGCCGGAAATGGTGGAGAAGGCGCTGACAGGATTTTTCAAAGGTTCGAATTTAGGCGCGCTCCGCGAGTTGACACTTCGCCAGGCCGCCCACGAAGTCGACCTCCGGCAGTCCGCTTACGATGAAACGCGTGGATTTCGGCTCCCTCGAGTCTCCGAAGCGCGCGCCAGCGGAACAACCCATGACCAGCCGAAGGAGCGGATTCTCATCCATATCACCGCCGATCCTTCAACGGCCATGCTCATTCGTCGAGGACGGCGCGTCGCTGACTACCTCCATGCCGATTGTACGGCTCTCTTCGTGCACTGGACTCCTGAATTCGCGCAACTCCCAGCCGAGGAACGACAGGCAGTGGAGAAGCACCTTCGCTTCGCCCGGAGTCTGCAGATCGCAACCCGGATCGTTGGCGGCAGCAACGGCATCGCCAAGGCGGTGGTGGAATTCGCCCGCCGCAATCAGGTCACGCAAATCTTCGTGGCGCACTCGCTGGTCGGACTTCTGGCGCGGCTACGTGGCAGGAACTTCACCGAGGATATCGTCCGCTTGGCACAAGACCTTCAGGTCACAGTCGTCGCCGACCGCAGCCGCGGGCTAGGTTCCTAGGCGAATTACAGTCGGGTGGGATAAAGTCCAGCCAGCGTTTATATAGGCATTGTGCCATCATCCTTCCCCTTCTTGGCCACTCCCTCCACTGCGGCCTATACGCGCCGACTACGGCGTCGCTGGCCTTCGTTTCGGGATGCGTTCGTTCAGAATGGTTGGTGACACTCGGTAGAGTGTCAGGATGAGCGAAATCAGATGGGATGAGCTTCCCGAGGTGCGCCAGCTGGCGCGCCTCAGAAGAGTTTGAGCCAGGCAGCGCGAACCAGACAGCAGTGGATGCTCTTTTATCACTTCAGCGGCCGTAACGTCGCACACACCTGCGAGCCGCTTGCGGACTCTCTCTTCGACCTGCCGCCGGCGGTGCGGGCGTTGCTGAAATAGCTAGCTCGAAAAGGGACGCTTGCCCAGCCAAGCCAAAACCTGAAGCGGCAACCATCGCAATCGAGTCATCGGAGGTAGAGATGAAATGGGGCGTCAAAGGAAACGTTTTCAGAACTTTTCTGGGTCAGTTTTGACGAACTCGTGCAGATCCGCATCGAATTTGAACCCAAACAGCAAGTGTTTCTTCACCGCGATGTAGTTCTGCCGAGTACGTCAGGTGTCCGACAAATTCCTAGGCGTTTACAAACCCAGCTCTAAAATCGCGGGGTGCCCAAAGCTTTGTCACACTTCAGGGGTTCATCCCACATTTCGAGAACAAATCGGGAACAAACCACCAAGGAATACCCGTGGAGTAGGTTGATCAACACATACGTATTATTTACGGTGGGCAGGGCTGCCAAAAAAATTGTTGAGACTGCCTTGATTAAGTCTCCGCTGCGAAATGGACTCCCGGGTTTATAACTTGGGAACGCGCTCCAGAATCCCCGAAATGAGTTCTACCTCCGTGCTAGCATGTCCTGAGCCAGCCGTACGTTTGTCAAATCACAATTGATGTTGACAGAGGCGTCAGCAAACGACGGATGCTTCGACCACAATCATTTTGGGGCTACTTCGCTAAGCCCGCATCCCTACTCACACTAGCTGGAATTTTGTTGTGCGTGTCAGCTGGACTTCACCTACAGCCCGTGCTTGCCCAAATCTCGCCTGGTCCGCTTGCGAGAGCCCACGAATCGCTTTCCGGTCCCACGAACTGCACGAAATGCCATGACCTCGGACGTGGCACAGCGGAATTCAAGTGTCTGGATTGCCACACGGAAATTCGCGAGCGCTTGGCGCAAAAGCGCGGAATGCACGCGGTTTGGGTCAAAGCGGGCGGAACAGGCAAGGAATGTGCGACCTGCCATTCGGACCACAATGGAGCCGATTTTCAGCTGATTCACTGGGAACCAAATCGCGAGGCTCTGGACCACAGCAAGACGGGATTTGCGCTTACCGGGAAGCACGCCGGAATCGCTTGCCAGAGTTGTCACAAGGCTGAATTCATTCCTGCCGCAGTGCGCAAGGGGATTCAGGTCAAGGATCTCAGCAGAACGTACCTTGGACTTTCCCGCGAATGCGCAAGTTGCCATCAGGATGAACACCGCGGTCAGGTGGGGAAAGATTGCGCGAGCTGCCACACAGTGCAAAGCTGGAACCCGGCTTCCCTTTTCAATCATGCCAAGGCGAAATTTCCCTTGACTGGCGCACACGAAAAAACGCCTTGCGCCAAATGTCACCCGTCCATTGCCGATTCAAAACCTTACGTGAAGTACACGGGAATTGCGTTTGCAAAGTGTACGGCGTGCCACGTCGATCCTCATAAAGGCAGTTTTAGCGCCACCTGCGAGTCCTGCCACAATACGTCCAACTGGCACCGCATTGCCCAGCTAGAAGGATTCGACCATTCAAAAACCAAGTTTCCGTTGTTGGGCAAACATGCCACCGTCGGCTGCGCCGATTGCCATACGCATGGAGATTTCAAGAAGCCGATAGCGTTTGCGAAATGCATGGACTGCCACAAGGACGCCCACAAGGGCCAATTCACAAGCCGCGCCAGCGGCGGCGAATGCGCCGAATGCCATACCGTCCAGGGTTGGAAACCGTCGATCTTTACCGTTAGGGATCATGCGACGACAAAGTACCCACTCGAAGGTCGCCACGCGGAAGTGGCTTGCGACAAATGCCACCTGCCCAAAGGCGTGAAGGGCGAAGACACCCTGTTCAAGATTACGCAGACGGAATGCAAGGATTGCCACAAAGATATCCATCAGGGGCAATTCGCTGGCGCTCCTCACCAGAATCGCTGCGAAACTTGCCACAACGTGCAGGGCTTTAAGCCCGCACAGTTCGCGCTGTCCCGGCACAAAGATACACGGTTTCCGCTAACCGGCGCGCACATCGCAGTGCTGTGCTCGGATTGTCACAAACCCATGCCCGCGAATTCTGCGGTGCCTGTCAAATACAAGTTTGAGGATCGGTCGTGCACGGCCTGCCACGTGGATCCGCACAAGGGCGAGTTCCGCGAGCGGATGGAGGCGAAGCGTTCCGATGGGACAATGGCGGGCTGCGAAGCCTGTCACACCACCAAAACGTGGAAGGAACTCACCCGGTTCGACCACTCGAAGACCTCGTTTCCACTGCTCGGGGTTCACCGAGGGGTGGCTTGCATTGATTGCCACCGCCCACCGGCGCTGGAGACTAGCCTGAAGAACGTCGATTTCAAGACTGCCTCGACTAAGTGTTCGGGATGTCACGTGGATCCTCACGCCGGGCAGTTTGCCGCGCGTAAAGACGCCGCAGAATGTTCCAGCTGCCACAATTCAGAAAAATGGAAGCCTTCAGAATTCGATCACGACAAACGCACGCCGTTTTCACTTGCAGGAGCGCATCAAAGCGTTGCTTGCGAGGATTGCCACAAAGTAAGCCGTATGATTGACGGAAAAAGGGTGCTCTTTTATAAGCCGACGACGCGGAAGTGCAGCGAATGTCATGGCACGACCTAGCCGGTTGCTGGAGACATATCCCTCCTGCTGCAGCTGCGGAGAATGCCTTGCAAATTGCAGATTCTTCGACAGATTGAAGGCTGGAGTACAGCTCATTATTTGAACCAAGACTGTCCGCGAGTACAGTTGTTTCCACCACTTACCAGCCCATACCATTAAGTCACCCTGCCAGACCCCGAAAAGACGGAATTGGGGTCATCGAAGGACGTGGCACTTTGCTCGCTCGAGGACTGCTCCTAGCCGGAGTTTGCCTTTTCGCCCTTCAAGCCTTTGGTCAAGGCCAGCATCGTCCTGCGCAAAAGCTGGTGACCCACAATCCGCACGGACCAATCAACATTCCTTGCGAAAACTGCCACACCTCCGTGAGTTGGAAGCCGATTCGCAGCATTCCAGAGTTTGAGCATGGAAGACGTGGGCCTTCGCAGCATGCACTCTGAAATGCTTTTCGACAGAGTGACTTTCCACGATTCCCCCACGCCATACTGGCTCCCCTCTCAAGTGACGGTAGATGTGGAAACGCGCCATCAACATTGGCGCAATACGCACGCGTTCTCGGGATACCGAAGATTTTCGGTCGATACCAAACAACAGGTGGCAACGAAATGAGTCTCAATTTAACAGTCCCACGCATCACGACGGCACCCGCGCATGCGGTGCCAGCTAAACCGGCCGGCGAGCGGATTCACCGCATCATTCTTGCGGTGGCCTATATCGTTACGGGCTTGCTGCTGCTCGCCATGTTGATCTATGGCTTCAACTACTATTGGCTCTCTCCCGCCCAACGGGCGCTTTCGCCCAAGCACGACTATTTGAAACCGAGCGGCACGATCGGCCTTCGTTTGGGCATGATCGGTTTTCTCATGTTCCTGCTGATCTATTTGTACCCGCTTCGCAAGAAATGGGCGTGGTTGGGCCGGCAAGGCAAATCGCGCCATTGGCTTGACTTCCATGTATTGCTCGGCCTTTCCGCGCCGGTCGTCATTACGTTTCACTCCTCGTTCAAATTCTCGGGAATCGCCGGCGTCGCTTACTGGATCATGATCATCGTTTCCGCAAGCGGCATCGTCGGGAGATACATATACGCGCAGATTCCGCGAAGCCTTAATTTCGCCGAACTTTCCTTCAAAGAGGCACAAGACCAAAGCAACGCGCTAGCAGCGCAATTGCAATCCCTGGGCATTCTCAATCAAAAGGACATCGCCTCCTTGGTCCATTTGCCGAATCTTCAGCAAACAGAGCGTATGAACCTCTTCACCGCCCTCATGAAAATGATCATCTTTGATATGGCTTTTCCATTCCGGGTCTGGCGGCTGCGCCAAAAAATGCTGTGGTCGCACACCCGCAGCATCTTCGCCATCGCCGGGTTTCGCCGCACAAAGAATGCCTCGCTCGAACGGACGATTGATCTGGCGCGGCAGCAGATGCTTGTTTCAAAGAAAATTCTTTTTCTGTCGAAGTCCCATAAAATGTTTCAGCTTTGGCATGTCATCCACCGGCCTTTTAGCTACTCTTTCGCGCTTCTGGCCACCATTCACGTTGTTTTGATGCTCATGCTCGGCTACTACTAAATGTAGAGATCGCGTGCGTGGGTCCACTTCGCGTAAGCGCTCGGAGAGTTAGAGATGTCTGATACGCTTGTAAAACTTTTGATCTACGGCTTCTGTGCCCTGGTGGTCGCAGTCCCGATGATCCTGTATCAGATTCGCCTAAAACGGCGCGAAGCAAATGCGCTCGCTGCCGCGGCTAAGGGCAAAATTTATTCCGAAGGTCCCCGGGCGCAACACCCTCACATCGATTCCAACTACTGCATCGGTTGCGCGATTTGTACGCAGGTTTGCCCCGAGGGCGACGTCCTGGCCATGATTGGCGGCAAAGCAGCCATCGTCAACGGCTACAAATGCATCGGGCATAGTCTGTGTGCGGAAGCCTGCCCTGTAGGCGCAATCAAAATGGTGACGTCCAACGCGAGCATGAGCGTAGACACGCCACGCCTTACGCCCCAATACGAAACGACAGTTCCGGGCTTGTTCGTAGTCGGCGAACTTGGCGGACTCGCTCTGATCAAGAATGCCATTAACCAGGGCCGCGACTGCATTGATACTGTCGGCAGCAGAGTTTCTACAACTCGAACCACTGCTTCCCCAAGCGTTTATGACGTTTTAATCGTTGGAGCCGGCCCTGCCGGGATCAGCGCGTCCTTGCGAGCGATCGAGAAAAAGCTGAACTATCTCACCATCGAGCAGGACACAATTGGCGGAACGGTATCAAAATATCCGCGCCAAAAACTAGTGATGACGAGCCCCGTCCAATTCCCCATGTATGGCAACTTCAAGAAAATGGAGCTGTCCAAAGAAGAATTGCTTTCGTTTTGGCAGAAAATCCTGCAACGGGCGGACTTCAAGATCCGCTCTGGCGAAGGCGTCGAGAGCATCAAAAAGGGTGAAGACGGCATCTTCACCACGGTCACGCCCAAGGGCCAGTATCTCTCCAAAACCGTCGTATTGGCCATTGGGCGCTCCGGCACTCCTCGAAAATTGGGCGTCAAAGGGGAAGAGCTTCCCAAGGTCATGTACCGGCCGATCGAAGCCGATCACTACGTCGGAAAAAAGATACTCGTCGTCGGCGGAGGTGACAGCGCCGTAGAAGCGGCCATGGGATTGGCCGAACAACGCGGAAACAAGGTTACACTTTCTTACCGCCAGGATCGCTTTAGCCGCATCAAGACGCGCAACGCGCAGCGAATGGAGGAATGCGTCCGAAAAGGAAAGCTTATCGTGCTGTTCAACTCCAGTCCGGTCGAGATCAAACCTGCCAGCGTCGTGATTGTCGTAAATGGTAAATCACAGGAGATTCCCAACGATTATGTTTGGGTTTTCGCAGGCGGCACGCCTCCCAATGCGTTTCTGCAGAAGATTGGAGTCGCGCTCGGCGCGCACGACCTGACCCTGGAAGCCGGCAAAGAAGCTAAGGAAGCAGCCCTTTCGAAAAAACAGCTCGTTGAAGCCGTGCACTGACGCCTTTGGGATATGATAGTTGCTCAGGATTTGCGCTTGCCGCTCGCTGTGGCGATCGGTAGCGAGCGAAAAAGGACGAAGCTTCATGAAATCTGGAATTCTGATGACTTTGGCTTTCTGTGGGGCAGTATTCGCGGGATGCCAGCACCAGCAGCAAGGCAGTCTCATCTCGAGCGGTCAAGTCGCTCCGCCTACGGATTCCGGCCCGGATGCTGCTGTCCGCGCTGCCATTGAGGCGCACCTCGCACACAGCACGAACCTTCGGCTCAATTCTTTCGACATGGAAATGAAACAGGTCACCTATGACGGCGACCACGCTCAGGCGCAGGTCGAATTCCACGCGAAGACTGGCGGGGGAACGATGCAACTCCGCTATGCTCTGGAAAAGAAAGATGGCGCGTGGTCAGTACTCGAATCAACTCCCGGCGGCAGCAATTTCTCCCATCCAGGTCCCACAAATCCCCACGGAACTGGCGCGAACGGACAAATGGGGGGCCAGTCAGATATTTTCTCGGCATTAGATAAGTTGCACGGTGGCGTCCCGGCGTCTACTCCGCGGCAAAGTCTTCCACCGGGTCATCCACCGGTAACTACTCCGCTCAAAGATAAGCAACCGTAAGTCCGTCGGCCCCCTGTTCTCATAGTGCTTGCAGTCGCCCACCCGCGCGTTTTTCCATTGACAAGCGCGTCATAACCCGTGTAAAGTACCACCTAGGCAATGTTCTGAAGATGTCCGGTGGCGCCAGCGTCTAGCTGGCGTTTTGTTTTTGCGCAGCGCAGGCACTCCCGCCTTTGTGCTTGGCTCTGCTGCAGCCACAGCTGCGGCAAGGGCCAGGCCAACCCATAAGCCAAATCGAAGGAGGACGTCAGTAAACACGCGGATGGCACAACTTTGGTGGAGTTGTAAGTGGTTTAGAATCAAAACATTTGAGATGGTTCATAAGTGTTGCATCTAAAAGACTTACAAAATAGCTAAACCCTTTAGGTGCAACATTTGCAGAAAACACGGGGAGAGGGGTGATAATGGTTAACTAGGCTTTCCCCCTCGATCAGTCACAGCTTTCCAAGAAAATCTCGGCATCAGCTGCGCCGCGAAGGTACCAGCGCTTTTCCCAACTGAGTTCCGAAACTCGGGGGCAGTAGCTGCAACAAGCCTTGGCTACACCCGGAAAATTGTCGACCAAACCTGCATCGGCGTGGCCGCCCGATTCGCCCATGCATAATACGGTATGAACGTCAGTTCGACCGGCCGGACCTTCCTAGTCTCCGAACTGTAGTGATGGTATAGAGCGATACTCGAAGAGGACTTGTCGGATACTGCTCCGCCATGCTTCAACACCACTATGCCTCCGAGCAAATCCTTGCGGAACTCCTCTTGGAAGCTCGACGTGGATCCCTCCCGGACCGCCAGCGATACGTCAAACAATTCCACACCGTCCGGCTGGTCCAGTTGCTCCATGCAGTAAACCAGCGGGCCACGCTGCACAGCCGCACGGCCGTAATCATCCACGACGCGAGGATTTGCCTGGATCACTTGCGGAGTCATGTTGAATTTCACTTGGATAGTGTCGCCGGATTTCCACTCGCGCCGTAGCGCAAGATACTGCCCCGGAGTCGCGCCGGAGACAGACTTTCCATTCACCGCCAACTGCGTGTCGTGCGACCAACCGGGGATGCGAACGTAGAACGTGAACTCCGTGGGCTTCGCTGGCGAAACCGCAATCTCCGCCGCGCCATCCCACGGATAATTCGTTTTCTGCTCAACCTTCAATTCCGTTCCATTCTCGAGATGCCAATCGAGCTGCGAATTGTCGTACAGGTGCACGTACAGTCCGTCCTTGCTCGTGCTGTAAAAATAGCCCGGCAAAGAAGCAAACGTGCGCTCCAGATTCGGCGGGCAGCATGTTGTGTCATACCAGGGATTGCGAATCTTGTCGCCGTTCGAGGGATCGAATCCCAGCGGATTGCGGTAGCAATAAAGCGTCCCATCTAGCGACATCCCGGAATTGATGCCGTTATACAGCGCGCGTTCGATGACGTCCGCGAATTTCGCATCGCCGGTGGCCGCAAGCATCCGCCAGTTCCACATCATGTTGCCGATAGCGGCGCAGCTCTCTCCGTACGCGGTAAAATTCGGCAATTCATAGTCTTCGCCGAAGGCTTCTCCCTCGCTTCGCGCGCCGACTCCGCCCGTCACGTACATTTGCGCGGAAACCAGATCTTCCCAGAGCGTATTCAGCGTCTTCCAATACGATTCGTCACCCGTTTCCATGTAGTAGTCCGTCGCACCGCAACACGCATACATCGCCCGTACCGCGTGACCTTCGAGATGCGTCCGCGTCGCAAACGGAATGCCACAGAAATGATAAACGTATGCGTTCGGGGGAACCTTGATTCGATCGTCGCCGTGAAGGATATATCCCGCGAGGTCTACGTAGCGCTTGTCTCCTGTCGTGCGGTATAGCTCGATTAGCGCCATTTCGATTTCCGGATGCCCCGAAAAAATGGGTTTCTTGTCCGCGGCAGGACCGAAATTGGGAAGCAAGTAACCGTCGACAAAGCGAATGCCGGCGTCCATCAAAGTGCGGTCGCCTGTCGCTCGATAGTAGGCAATCGATCCCTGAATCATATGGCCCAGGTTGTAAAGTTCATGGCCCCATCGTTGCACCTGGGGTGTCATGCGGTCCTTCGCGCGATCGCCAACGTAATAAGTATTCAAATAGCCGCTCGGTTCCTGCACAGCCACTACTTCCTTGATGATCTTGTCCGCCAGCGCGTGCAGTTCCGGCCGGTCGCCGGATTGGAGCGCAAATCCCGCAGCTTCCGTCCACTTGTAAACGTCGGAATCCGAGTAGACCGGACCGCGCTGCGGCGCGTCGCTCTTTCCCACGAGCCGCAGGAAATTGTCCATTCGTCCGTTCGCTTCAAGCAGTTTTTCCATGGACGGTATGCTGCTGTTCACATTCGTCGCCCGCCGTGCTCCCCAAAATCCCTGTGTAATCGTTACGGCGTGGACGGGAACGCTGTGCAGCTTCGCGTAAGGAGACTTATCAAGATAAAGCACGCCTTCGTCTTTCCACGCGGCGTCGGAGCCACTTGGACTTCCGCCCAATGGGGAAGCGAATAAATTCGGAATCGGCACGGAACTGACCGCCGCCGCGGAAATAGCGGCCCCGACGAATTCCCGCCGGGACAGTTGCGATTTTTCTTTCATGTGGATCTCCTTCTGGAGGCGATTCCCTCTCCGCTCGAAGCCATTATACTCGCGTGGAGCAAACGTTTACGCCCTTCTCCAGAAAAAGTCGATTCGTGAATGCGCAGCATCGATTTTCTGCTGGCTCAAAGTGGCAACAACTCATCAACAAATCCACCGGAGCTCGCTGAATGGAGGAGGTCGAGCCGTCAGCCCGCGTGCGCGTACATATCCCAACCGAGGTAGCGCATCGTCGCTTCGTGGACGGCCGGCGCCACCGAGGAAAAGTTGGCCGCTACGTGGTGCTCGAAGCCTCTTTCGCAGATGTAGTGTAGGAGTTTCTGCAGCCGGGGAATCTCCACCACGCCGGCTCCGCCAAATGTTTCGAGCGGATCATCCGTGAACCTCCCGCTGCCCGTGTAACCACGCATCCTGCCTGCGGCGTCGTCGGTCGAAAACCGCGCAAAACACATCTCCCCGGATCTCACTTTTCCTACGCACGTTCCAAACGTGTTTTCCATCCCGACCGTACCGGCGATGATCGCCTGGTAATCCATCTTCACGTCTTTGAAAAAATGCTTCGGCAGATTGCTACAGTGGAAGCACACGGCTTTATTGGGATCGTTGCCGTAGTTGTTGTTCCAGTCAAGTAGCGCGCTCGGCGTTTCGGATGCCAGTTGCAAAGCATGCATCCCCAGCACGCCGCACACATCCACCTCACACGCGCTCGAGAGCAGCGAGTCGCTCATCATGCTCATCACCGTGCAGGGAACGACGCCGAGGTTTTCCTCCAGTGATGTCCAGCATTGCACAGCGCTGATCTGCAGGTGCGTCGCGCGCATCCATTCATCCACAACGGCGCCAAGTTTTGCCATCTTCAACAAAGCGGCCTGCGGAATGTCTGTCGTTGTCACGTACCGCTGGATGGATTGCAGTTTTTGAACCGCCGCTTCATCCGTATCCTTCATCCGGCTGATGCGCCCGAGGACTTCGGAGAGATCGAGCGTTTCGACTGAGATGCCGCTGGCCTCGAGCAATTTCTCGCTGTACCGCACCGTATTGAACGCCGTCGGCCGGGCGCCCAGCGCGCCGATCCGAAGATTTCGCAGCCCCCGCACGACGCGGCAGACTGCGCCGAACCAATCAAGGTCCTTCGCAAACTCCGGCGAATCCGGCGACTCGGTATGAAGAGTCGTCAGGGAATAGGGAATGCCATACTGTTTCAGATTGTTGCAGGCTGACATCTTCCCGCAGAAACTGTCGCGGCGATGCGTGATCGTCATTTTGGAAGGCGTGTCCGGCGTCGCCTGGACCAACACTGGCACGTTCAGACGCGCCAACCGCAGCGTATCGGCGATCGCCCGCTCATCTCCGAAATTAGGCAAGGTTACGATCACGCCGTCAATCGCATCGGCCTTCGATTTGAACAACTCGGCGCACCGTTTTGCTTCTTCATAAGTTTCCACCGCGCCGTATTTGCTCTGGTCGGTGCCGAGCACAACCACGTCGATGCCCGTATTTTCCAGCGCCCGGCTCATCTCTTCGCGGCCCGTTTTCGCCAGATGATCCGGGAAGAAACCCCGATTGCCCACAATCAAACCCATCGTCATTTTTCGTTTATTGGCCATGGTCCCTTAAGTCGCTTTCTGTCCAGTTTGCAACTTTCCTCGAACTCGAGCCGCGCACAATCACCGCCTCAGTCGTCCGCCAAGATTGCACTCCCCCGGCGGAAAAACAACTCCCAAGCAACGGCGAACTAGCCGGTGAGTTACCTCTTCCTCACCGGCGCGTCGAAAACCGCAAGACCGTTGTCGATCGGTAGGCGTGGCCCGGTTTCAACTCGGTGGACGGAAATTTCGGGTGGTTCGGCGAATCCGGAAAGTGCTGCGTTTCCAGGCAAAAGCCGGTGCGATGCCCGTAGGCCACACCGCCCTTGCCGATCGCGGTCCCGTCCAGAAAATTGCCGCTATAAAACTGAATGCCCCGCTCCGTCGTCAGCACGTCGAGAATGCGCCCGCTCACTGGCTCATAAACTTCGGCGGCAAGCTGCAACCCGCCATTTTTCGTTTTTTCCAGCACCCAGTTGTGATCGTATCCCTTTCCGAACTTTAGTTGCTCGTCGTCTTGATGGATGCGAGCGCCGAGGGCAGTCGGTTTCGTAAAATCAAACGGCGTGCCATGAACCGGGCGCAATTCTCCCGTCGGAATGAGTGTTCCATCGACGGGTGTAAACTCCAACGCGCGCAGAAGCAACAAATGACCCAGAATCTGCTTGCTCGGATCGCCGGATAGATTGTAGTAGCTGTGGTTCGTCAAGTTGAGAACCGTATCCTTATCTGTCGTCGCCAAATAATCGATTCGAAGTTCGTTGGATTCCGTCGGGAGCGTATAAGTGACTGTTACTTTCAAAGTGCCAGGGAAGCCTTCTTCGCCGTCAGGGCATGTATATCTCAGCTCGAGAATCTGCGCATCCGCCGTGGATCGATCTACGCCCTCCCAAATACGCTTATTTAAACCAGTCGTGCCTCCATGGAGAGAGTTAGGGCCGTCGTTTTTTGGCAGATGATACAACGTTCCATCGAGGGTGAACTCGCCGTGGGCAATGCGGTTTCCGTATCTCCCGATAGTGCCCCCGAAAAACGATTTGCCCTGCTCGTAGCCATCGAGAGTGTCGTAGCCGAGGACGACGTCGGCCTCTTCGCCGGTGCGGTCGGGAACTTTTAGGGAGACGAGGGTGGCCCCATAACTGATGACCAAGGCCTCCATGCCGTTTTTGTTGCTGAGCGTGTAGCGGTGAATCGTGGTCCCATCGCTGGTCTTGCCAAAGTCCGATACTCGCACCTTAAGCCCCACTCCCGCCGCTAGGTTGCAGATCGCGACCAGCCAAATTGACGCAAGAAAACAGAGAAAGGAAGAAAGCTTGGTCATGAATGGTCTCTTAAAAGCACGTGAATGCACCCGTAAGGTCGACCCACAAAGTAAGTAAACGTTTACCACGGAGTTCCTTACATTGCAAGGGTTCTCCTCCCAAAGCGCTCTCCCACACCAAATGCTCCATTTCGTGTGTACAACTCAAGTCCAGGGAAGTCTTGGCTCCGGATCACGTTACAACGAATCACATCACGGGGACCGTGCACGTTCACGTAACGGCGGTTGGTCAGTGCTTTGAGATATCGTATACTGTGAGACACTACCTTATCTGAGGGCGAGAGAGGTCCTGTGGACATTCGCGATGTCGCCAGGCGAGCCAGAGTCTCGACAGCCACCGTATCGCGCACGGTCAATCAGGTGGCAACCGTTGATGCGCAACTAGCCAAACGAGTCTGGAAGGCGATTGCTGAACTTGGCTACTATCCAAACCGGCAGGCCCGGGCGCTCGTCTCTGGACGCAGCCGCGTGTTTGGCTTGATCGTCTCGGAAATTACCAATCCGTTTTTCCCCGAGATTGTGCAGACGTTTGAGACTCTTGCGGTCGAACAAAACTACGAAATTCTGCTGACTTCGACAATTCACGATCCCAAACGAATGGAGCTTGCTGTCCGCCGAATGATTGAAAGTCGCGTCGACGGAGTCGCGATCCTCACCTTCGGCATGGAAGACGAGTTACTGGAACACCTCAGATTCAGGAATTTGCCGCTGGTGTTCGTCGACGTCGGGCCCAAGGCGCCGCGTGTCAGTAATATTCGTGTCGACTACGCGCATGGGATTCGGCAGGCTGTACAGCATCTCGCTGCAATGAGGCATGAGCACATCGGGGTGGTGACCGGGCCGCTCAAGCTGCGCTCCGCACTCGCGCGAAAAGTTGCGTTTGAAGAATCGATGCGTGAAATCGGACTGGAAGTGAAGCCCGAGTTCGTCGTCGAGGGGAACCACCGTCTCGAGGGCGGGAAACTCGCGTTGCAAAAGCTTTCCAATCTGCGGGAACAGCCTACCGCGCTCCTTTGCTCAAACGATATGACCGCGATCGGCGTGATGAGGCAGGCTTATGAACTGGGAATCTCGGTGCCGCAGGAACTCTCGGTGATCGGCTTCGACGATACGCGGTTGGCGGACTTCATGATTCCTCCTCTGACAACAATCCAAATGTCGCAGACGGAATTGGCGACGCTGGCCTTCAACGCTCTTCTCAAGGAAGTAAAAAGAGAGGCTCCGTCGCCAAACGGAACGGAATTCGTGCTGAAGACGCAGTTGATTCTACGCAATTCAACAACTTTTCCCACGAGCAACAATCAGGCGAAGACGCGCCAGACACCGAAGCGCGCGCTGCAGACGACGGAAGGCAAAGAGTGAGTCTCGCTCGTTTTTCATAGAATAATTTCCGCCCAACGGTCCGGCGATTTCATTTCACGTCCGCTGCGATCAGTTCTTTCGTTTGTCTTTCCACCGTCCTGACTTTACTTCGCAATGTAATCTTCGGACGGGGTCAACCCTCGGACAGCGCGGCGTCCACCCAGGTGCCACAGACGCAATCGCAGGCGGTGCCAACCGCGCTCACAGGTGCTAGCCGATCCAAAGGGCGGGACGAGCAATCAGGGTTGCTGGTGCGCATCGTGCGATACGCGGAGTCGCCGCTCGGGCGCGATCCCACGCAAATTGACTACGCCGATTACCGCGTCGTGGATGGGGTGCAAATCCCTTTTCGCGTGATGCTGTCGGAGCCCGAGGCTGTTTCAACTGTCCAGTTGCAGTCGGTAGAACAGAATGTCCAGAATGACGACACCCGATTTCCCCAACCACAGGGAATTCGCTCAAGTACCTCTCCCGGCCAAGCCATCGGGGCAGCCGCGTTAGCTTCGTATGGGCTCCCGCAAATACGGAGCTTGTATTATTTCCTCAAAAAGACCCCATGATTTGCGGCTGGAAGGGAAAGCGATCCCAACTATCGTCAGCGAGCGAGACCTTCGCGTTGCGGATCCAAGTCGAAGAGGATCTCGTGTTTCGTCGACTGAGAGGCGGGAACGGTGCGAAGCGCCTGGTAGGCCGCGCCCAAGAGAGGTGCATCTTCATTCAAAACTATGGAGATGGGGATCTTTGAGAGAACAGAACTTAGCCGGCCTTTATCGGCGAACGACTGGCAAAACCTGCTCTCGGGCAATTTCGACAGAATTTTCAGCACGATTCCGCCGGCAAAGTAGACTCCGCCATAGGCGAGCACCCGGAGGGCCAAATTGCCGGCTTCCGCGCCGAATGCGTCGATCCACCAATCGAGCGCCTCGACGCAAACCGGACAGGTGGCCGCCAGCGCATTGTGCGTAATTTCGCCAGCGGAGGCCGATTCCGGTTCCTCAAAGGTGGGATGAACGACAGACGGATTGAGAAACTCGTGCAACTTCCGGAAGCCGCGTCCCGAAAATATCTCCTCGCAGGAAACTCGCTCCATGCGCATCTTAAGAGACGTGAGGAGCTGGATTTCGCGATCTGTCCGCGGAGCGAAATCGGCTGAGCCTCCTTCGGAGGGAGAAGCGCGATACTCCTCGCCATCCCAAAACATCATTGCCTCGCCGAGCCCTGTCCCCGCGGCGATCAGCGCCTGGTTCCCCTTGATCTGCGGGGTGCCCGTGTTCAATACCAGAAAATCCTCGGGCGCTAGATGTGGCAGACCGTAAGCGGTGGCAACCAAATCGTTGATCAGGTTCAATTGTTCGAGCTGAAGATTCAGAAATTGGGCTAGCGCCGTGGCGGTTAAGTTCCACGGAATGTTATTCGCCACCAACCGTCCGTTCACTACAGCTCCGGCAACGCCGAATCCCGCGGCCGCGATCCTGTGTCTGGGATCCGCGCCTGCTTCCGCGCTGCATTCGCGGAAGTATCGCTCAATCATCTCCGCCAGACTGGAGAAATCGCTAGTCGCGTAGCGCTTCTTAAACAAAACCCGGAGCGACAAATCCTGCACTTCAAAAACGGCGAGATTACATTTGGTGCCGCCAATGTCTCCAGCAAGAATCATTTTGCCCTTTCGGGAACCGCCGGCCCGGCGGGGAGTCCCACTATTTGCGGTGAACGAACCACCCATCATCCCTGTTCAGAAAAGCAAATTCAGCTCGATAATCGTAGGACGCATCCGCTCACATTCCGTTTCAGCGGAAGCGCCGAATCACCAGATTGTGCCGATCGGAGCGATAAAACCCGAGAACGTACAACACCGCCTTACCGTTGGTGGAAAAGATCACCTGGCGAATGCGCAGGAGCGGCTCGCGCCGCGGCACATCCAACAGGTCGGCGGTACGCGGATCGGCCGCCGTGGCGTCCACCTCTTCATCCGAATATCCGATTTCAATTTTATAGTCGCGTTCCAAAATGCCGAAAAGAGATTCTCTTTGCAGCGGGGCGGAAAGCAACCCGGGAAACTGGGCGGCGGAAAGATAGCAGGTCTCCAATGCAAAAGGTTCGCCGGCCGAATGCCGGAGCCGCTCGAGTTTAATCACACCGCTCTTCGGAGAAAGAGAGAGGCGCGCATTCGCCTCTTGCTCGTCGTCAATAATCTTTGCAAAGAGCACTTTGGAAGCCGCGGTCATGCTGCGGCTGGCCATCTGCTCGGTGTAACTCATCAATTTATTAAAGTGAATTTTCGGCGCTGAAACAAAAGTCCCAATGCCGCGGCGCCGCTCCACGACTCCTTCGCGCTCGAGCGAAGCCAACGCGTGACGCGCGGTCATGAGGCTCACTTGATGGATTTTTGCCAAGTCGCGTTCTGAGGGCACGGCGTCACCCGTGCGCAAGTCACCGGAGTCGATACGCTTCCGGATAGTACCCTGAATTCTTTGATAGGCGGGCAACCCATTGTGTCGAATTTTCGGAGGCATTCTCGCTCCCGTATTTTACGAACAGCCTATAACGAAATGGCACGAACGCGCAGCCCAGAGAATTTGAACAATCCTTTAAGCTTGCGAACAGCTTGGAATTCGCATTCCAAACCAGCGGCCGCTGACCGATCGCTGTACCGGGCAAACACGCGCCGGGAGCCTGCAAGCGGAAACTCGACAAAGCCTCCACGGAACGTCGACGGAGCTGTCCTCAGCGATATAGAGCAGGTACCACCACTGCTATACATCACCATCCCCGACCGCTATACATCTCCACTTCCATAATCCTTATAATTCATTACTTTTCGCTTGACAAGCCTAAAATCGTGCTATATAGCTATCCGGCATTCGGCCATATAGCGCGTCGGGGGTGCTGGTTGCCGTGCGGAAGATTTCGACAAAGGAAGCAAGGCTGCTCGATGGCGAGACCTCGCTCCGGAGGAATTGATATGAAAAAACTGGAGTCTGTTGGTTTGGGCCTTTTGTGCATGGCGTTGCTATCGCTGCTATGCGGGGCGAATGCGACGTGGGCTCAGGATGTGACCGCGACAATTACTGGAACCATCACCGACCCAAGCGGGGCGCCGATCGCCGGCGCCACCGTGACGGCCCATGACACCGCTCGTGGAACCACCTGGTCATCCGTAACGAATGAAGATGGCATCTACAACATTATTCGTCTGCCTGTTGGAAACTACGATCTCAAAGTGGAATCGAAAGGCTTCCAGACGGCGGTGCACGCGCCGTTTACTTTGGTCCTCAACCAAACCGCCCGCGTCGATGTGCAGATGAAAGTCGGCGAGATCAGTGCCACGGTGGAGGTGACGGGCGAGACTCCGTTGCTCCAGACTGAGAGCACAGCGGTCAGCAGCATCGTCGACGCCCATACAATCACGGCGCTGCCACTGGCGGCGCGCAATTACGTCCAGTTATCACTTCTCTCACCGGGCGCCACCACCGTAAATCCCAGCAGTCTCGCGCAGCCGCAATTAATGACCGGGGCGGGAAGGCCGGATATCAACGGTAACCGCGAGCAGGCCGTTGGGTTCCTTCTCGACGGGATCGTCAACCAGGAAGCCAAGAACAATGAAGTTGCGTACACTCCCAACGTGGATGCCATCCAAGAGTTCAACATCGTCACGCAGAACCCTAGCGCTGATTTCGGCAACTACGCAGGCGGGGTGATCAGTGCGAGCATCAAGTCCGGCACAAACTCTTTCCACGGCGATGCCTTCGAGTTTCTCCGCAACGATTTCATGAATTCCAATTCGAAGACATCTTCGTGGGCAACTGGCACGCCACAAACGAAGCCCACACTTCGCTACAACATGTTCGGTGGCACTGCGGGCGGCCCGATCATCAAGGACAAGCTGTTCTTCTTCGGCGACTACCAGGGAATGCGCATCCCCACGAGCTCGCCCCAGAACGCGCAGCTTTTCACGCAAAGTGAACGCAGTGGGGATTTTGGACAACTTTGCACACAGTTACCCGCGGCAGCCGGCGGTCCGGGCGTGTTCAACGGCGCTGGCGTCTGCAGCAATCCCGCCGGACAACTTGTCGATCCTAACAACGGCAACGCCCTCATCCCCTTCAACAAGATGGCTAATTCGACGCTGACGGAAAGCGCCTTTGCGTCAGCTTTGCTTGGCGACACCAAGTACTATCCCTTGCCGACTTCTGACCTCGCCTACGGAAATAATTATTCCTTTAAAGCGGGGAATAATTTCAATAGCGACCAGGGAGACCTCCGAATCGACTACCGGCCCACCGATAAGGACACCCTCTTTGGCCGTTATTCCAAATTTGACACCAGCCAAGCCGTATTCACCGGACTTCCGTTTTCCAATGTCGGCGCCGCGGAAGGGACCGACGAACCGGGTTGGAGCGGTGCTTTTAACTGGACGCACACTTTGACGCCCAACATCGTCAACGAAGCCCGCGTCGGCGTTAACGTCTTCCGGTTTAACCAGGATCAAACGCCCACGACCGGACTTGGCAACATCAGCGAGCAGTTGGGAATCGCCGGGGCGAACGAACAAGCACCCGGATTGGTGCAGGTGACCATCCCAACCGGCCTCGGCGCGAACGCGAATCTCGGATTAATTAATTTGTGGCAGATTTTCCGCGATACGGAAATTCAAGCCGAGGACAACGTAATCATCAGCAAAGGCCGGCACACGTTCAAGACCGGCTTCCAATTCATCCGCGAACGCAACAATTACGTCTATCCCGGCAACGAGGGTGTTTTGGGTAACATCGCCATCGGCTCCTCGACGGGAGTACTGGCAGGCAATGTCATTCTGCCTGGTGCAACCAGCGCGTGTGGCGGAGGTTGCGAAACGGGAGTTGCCGATTTCTGGGCTGGAATCACCGCCAATGGCGGACAACGCGACAGTGGTTCGGCCACGCTCGAACAGCTCCGAGGCAATATTCTTGGCGGCTATGTGCAGGATGACTGGAAGATTAAACCGACGGTAACCCTGAACCTCGGCGTTCGCTTCGAGGACCACACGCCTCAGTATGAGGAGCATAACCGGGTGGTCAATTTCGGCTTGCAATCGGGCGCCATCCAAACGGTCGTGCCTGGCGCGACCGGATACGGCGATCGAGCCCTCTACAACAACTATACTGGCCTCGGCGATTGGAATCCTCGCCTCGGTGTCGCCTGGTCGCCGCGCTTCCTCGGCGGCAAAACTGTCGTGCGAGCGGCTTACGGCACCTCTTCCTATGTAGAAGGCGGCGGGAGTAACGAAGAGCTCTCGCTGAATCTCCCTTACGGGAACTTTGAGTCAACTTACCCTGCGGGGATTGGAGCGCTAGGCCAAGCCTGGCAAAGCGCGCCGCCGTGTCCCGCGCCCCAATTTAGCTGTTACGCGGGGAGCAGAATCCGCATCTTCGACCAGAACTTCCGGCCTGCCCTCATTCAGCAATGGAATTTCACGATCGAGCAGCAGCTCAGCAATCAGCTCACCTTCCAAATCGGCTATGTTGGCCAGAAGGGTGCGCATCTGCTGAACTTCGAGGATGTTGCACAGCGTGAGGGGCTGAACGCTCAGGGTACGGTGGCGCTGCCCGGGCAGCAAATCGTAGCAGAAGCCGCTGGTCCGTTCCTCGGCGGACTTGGTGGGCCTTGCACCTTTAACCCCCAGGGAGGCGGCGTTTTTGGCACCCCGACCGCTGGCGTAGGAGGCACAGTTACCTATGCTGGAACCTGGAACTGCGGGACCGCAGGCTCTCTCTACCAGGCCGACTCTGGTGGAAACGGCTTCAGCGCCTTCGGCGCCTTGGCGGGAGCAAATATGTCGAACTCCAACCAGCGTTACGACGGTTTGCAAGCCCTTCTGAAGGAGCGCGGCTCACACGGATTGGACGCTCAGCTTGCGTATACATACTCAAAGTGCCTCAGCAATTCGCCGGGTTACTTTGGGACCGGCTGGGGCAGCACGGGCGCGCAGAGCTCCGGTGGACAACCCGGTTGGGAGAATATCTATAACCCGCAGGCTGACTGGGGACCCTGCTACTATGACCAGACGCACATCGTCTCCGGCTACTTTAGCTACCAGCTCCCATTTGGCCGCGGCAAGCAGTTTGGCCATGACGCCAATCCCGTCGTCAACGCCCTGATCAACAACTGGCAGATCAGCGGCATTCTGACTCTTCACAGCGGCAACGCACTTACTCTGAACGACTTCGGTGGCTGGGGCGCTTACGGCGATCACTCCGGCACCAACTCCATCGGTCCATACACTCTGGCAAACTTGCCGAACTGCAACGGTCCCATCAACATCGTGGACAAGTTTGTGCCCTTCAGCGGCGGCGTACCCGCTCACATTCAGTGGTTCGACACGAGCAATATTTCAACTGTGCCGACTGCTAATGTGCTGACCACCTACACTAACTCAGGGACAGTGGCGAACCCAGTTGCGGGAGGACTTATTGGACCTGCGGCCACGGGCGGTGGTTCCTTCGGAACCTGTTCCGTGGGAAACATCCGCGGACCGTGGACGAAAGTTCTCGACGCAAGCTTGCAAAAGGAAGTCAATATCGGCGAAAAACGGACTCTGCAGTTTCGTCTGGATGCCCTCAACGCGTTCAACACGCCGATCTGGACCTTCAGCGGCGGTCCGGCAGCCGGCTCATTTGATTCGGGCAGTGCTTCGCTCGGACAAATCACTGGCTCGCAAGGAGCGCGACAACTTCAACTTGCTCTGAAATTCATATTCTAAGTTTCCACCTCAACACCCCACGGGATGGCAGGCGCTTCGGCGCCTGCCGTTCCTTTTCTGGGCCACTCTTTTGAACGAGACTTGGATGTACAATCGAAATATGAATCGCTTATTTCATTTGTTTGTTGGCGTCGCGGCCTCGCTCGTTCTCTCCGCATCCTCAATAGCCCAGTCACCTTCCAAGGCTCCATCTGAGGGCGCTGCGATTCAGTCAGGCCTCAAGCGCGCGATGGCTCTTGCCGAGTCCGGCCACTGCGCCGAAGCGCTTCCGCTATTGAAAAGAGCTATCCATCAGGTTTCTGACCGCGATTCCAGAAAGCGCATCGGCCTCCTCGGTTTGAACTGCGCCATGACACATAACCAGCCTTACGATTCGCTCGATTTCCTCTCCGTGCTTCATCGCGAATTTCCTGGCGACCCGGATGTGCTTTACGCCGCGGCCCATGCCTACTCGGATCTCTCTTTGCGCGCTTCAAAGGATCTCGTCCGGGAGGCGCCCTTCTCCTACCAGGTCCACGAACTGAACGCGGAAGCACTCGAGACACAGGGCAGATGGCAGGAGGCGGCCGCCGAGTACGAGAAAATCATCGGCATGGATCCCACGCTGCGAGGCATCCACGCGCGGCTGGGCCGTGCTCTTCTATCTGCTCCCCAGCCAGCTCCCGAGGATGTGGCGAAAGCCAAAAAGGCTTTCCAAGATGAATTGGAGATCGACCCGAATAACGCGACGGCGGAATATGTTTTGGGCGATCTTGCCCACCGCGACGGCGATCTGTCCAGCGCCGTTGCTCACTTTACGCGCGCGACGAAAATCGATGCCGGCTTCGCGGAGGCCTTCCTGGGTCTCGGTTCCACGCTCGTCGAGCGAAAGCAATATGCCGACGCCATCTCGCCTCTCGAAACTTACGAAAAAATCGCGCCCGATAGCCCGACTGGCCATTACCAATTAGCTCTCGCCTACAACGGGCTAGGGCGAAAGGAAGACGCAAATCGCGAAGCAGCTCTGCAGCGCGATACCGCCAAGACTCTGGAACAGCTCAAACGCCGCGTGGCGGAAGGCCTCGAGCAGCAGAAGCCTCCGCAGTGAAAAGCGCGCTCCTCATGTTTCACTCGGGAGCCTTCAGCTGGCTTGCGATTCTCTCTTTGCTGCTTCTGGGCTCGGCGCTCGATATTTGGGCGCAAGCGCCGCAATCGAGCAGCATCTCCCTGCCTACGCAACTCCGCGCTCGCTCGCCCGGCTGGTGGCCCACAAAAGGCCAGGCGGCCCACAGCGATTACACTGGTCCGGACGCGTGCCTCGATTGCCACGAACTGAAATCCGAAACACAGCAGGACACCGCCATGCTTCACGCGGCAACCCGAGCAATCGCCTCAAAGCCCCTTCACTCGCATGATCATCTGTCTTTTCAAACCGGTCCCTACAATTATCTGCTTGTAACCACCAAAGAAAAAAGCACTCTGACCGTGAGCAACGCGACCTCTTCCCTCTCCGCCGAACTTCTCTGGGCCCTTGGTTCGGGCCACATGGGGCAAACCTATCTCTATCAGCAAAGCGGCACGTTCTATGAAGCCCACGTCAGTTTCTATACCGCGCTGCAAGGCCTCGACATCACGCCCGGCCAGTCTCATGCAGTGCCCCCGAGTCTTGAGGCGGCTCTGGGCCGTGCCATGCCGCAAGACGAAGCGCGCATGTGCTTTGGATGCCATACCACTGCTTCGACCACGAATGGCAAATTCGATCCCGGCGGCTCCTTTCCGGGCGTAACCTGCGAGGCATGCCACGGGCCGGGCGCCAGACATGTTGCAGCCGCCGTCGCTAAAACCGACAAGCGCGGCTCTGGCTTGATTTTCAATCCGGCTCAACTCGCCAAAGTGGATTCCGTCGATTTTTGCGGCGCGTGCCACCGAACCTGGCAGGACGTTGTCTCCGGCCCGCTGGTCGATGCCGGCATTTTCAACGTGCGCTTCGCCCCGTATCGCCTCGAAAATAGCCGCTGTTGGACGGAAGGCGATGCTCGTCTCACCTGCATGGCCTGCCACGATCCTCACAAGCCTCTCTCTCACGACCCTGCCTCTTACGATGCGAATTGCCTCGCCTGCCATGTGGCTTCTTCAACCGAAAAAAGAACTTCGGAACGTCCCGGCGCCGCTTGCCCCGTGGCCACTAAGAATTGCATCACCTGCCACATGCCCAAAGTACAGCCGCCCACTCTGCACTCCACGTTCACGGATCACTGGATTCGCCTCGCCGGTCCAAACGCTGCGTATCCCGATTGAACTTATGAGCTTCTACCGCCATCCACGGCGCAATTTTCTCCGCTTCCTCGCGGGCTCGGCTGCCGCCGCCGGTTGCACGCCATTTCTTCAGGCGGTCGAAAAGGCTGGCTCCAATTTTCCTTTCTCGGAGATTGTTCCATCCGCCTCCGGCATTCGCTTCGTGCACACCAGCGGCAAGTCTCCTCAAAAATATCTCCCCGAATCCACAGGCGCCGGCTGCGCCTTTCTTGATTACGACAATGACGGCTGGATGGACATTTATCTCGTCAACAGCGGCCCTTGCGATTTTTGGACACCACCCTCCCCAATCCACAATGCGCTCTACCGCAACAATCGCGATGGCACGTTTACCGACGTCACGGAGAAAGCCGGCGTACCGGGCGGCGGCTACGGTATGGGCGTCGCTGTTGCTGATTATGACGCCGACGGCTTGCCCGATCTCTACGTCACGCAATACGGCCGCAGCATTCTCTATCACAACAATGGCGACGGCACGTTCACCGATGTCACGCAAAGAGCCGGCGTCGCTGCTCCAGGCTGGGCCTCCAGCGCAGTCTGGTTTGACTACGATAATGACGGCAAGCTCGATCTATTCGTCTGCCGCTTTGTCGATTTCACCAAGCTCACTTATCACGCCTGCACCGCGCCCATTATTCCCGCCCTCAAAGGCATCAACGAATACTGTTATCCGCGTATCTTCAATCCCATGCCAAGCTGGCTCTTTCACAACAACGGCGATGGCACGTTCACGGATGTCAGTCAGGACGCCGGCATCGCGGAAAATCCGGGCAAATCCTGGGGCGCTGTGGCTACGGACATCAACAACGACGGCTTCCTCGATCTTTTTGTTTCCAACGACACCACTGCCAATTTTCTTTTCGCGAATCGCAAAGGCAAACGCTTTGAGGAAATCGGCTTCACCGCGGGCGTTGCCTATGCTCCCGGCGGCAAAGCGCGTTCCGGAATGGGTGTGGATTCAGCAGATTTTAATCAGGACGGCTGGATGGATCTCTTTGTAACCAACCTGGACCACGAATACTATGGCCTCTACAAAAACAAACGCGACGAATCTTTTGACGACATCTCCGGACCCTCCGGTATTGCACGCGCTTCGCAACTGATGAGCGGTTGGGGAGCCAAATTTTTTGATTATGACAACGACGGCTTTCTAGACCTTTTCGTCGCCAACGGTCATCCCGATGACGTAATTGACAAGATCAATCCAGCCGTCACTTACAGCGAGCCGCTGCTTCTCTTTCGGAATACCGGCGCAGGCCTGAGAGATATCAGCGACGAATGCGGCCCGCTATTCACTCGCCGACTTTCCGCGCGTGGCCTTGCGCTGGGCGATTTTGATAACGATGGCGCCGTCGACGTTTTAATTTCGGTCAACGATGGCGCGCCCGTTTTGCTCCATAACGACTCGGCGCGCCAAAACCACTGGCTTGGACTTCATCTCGCCGGCAAAAAATGCAACCCTGACGCCATCGGCGCGCGAATTTCCTATCAGGCTGGCGATGTGAAGCAAACACGTTTTAAGGTCGGAGGCGGCAGCTATCTCTCTTCTCACGATCCGCGCATGGTTCTTGGGCTGGGCAAAAATGCAAAGCTTGACTCGCTCGAAATCAAATGGCCCGAGCCAAGTGGGCTCGTGCAACGCTTCACCGGCCTGCCCGTCAATCGCTATATAAGAATCATCGAAGGCCAACCCGACTGGAAGTGATCGCGCGCGGGAAATCTTGCTCGGCTATTCGCTGCCGAGGAACGCGTAGCGCAGCAGAAATAAGCCGCTGAGAACCCAGATTAGCGGGCTAATCTCACGATATTTGCCGGTGCCAACTTTTATGAACGTAAACGAAAGCAGGCCCAGGCTAAGCCCTGTAGCGATGCTGAACGTGAGTGGCGTGGCCACCAGCGTTAAGAACCCTGGAAACGCCTCGCTGAAATCGTTCCACTGAACGCGCGCCACCGCGCCGCACATCAGTGCCCCCACCAGTACAAGCGCCGGAGCCGTCGCATACGATGGAATCGCGGCGATCAACGGCGCGCAAAACATCGCCAACAGAAAAAGCCCCGCGATAACAAGATTGCCCAAGCCCGTCCGTGCGCCGGCCGCCACCCCCGCCGCACTCTCGATATAGCTAGTGACTGTGGACGTTCCAGTCAGCGCGCCGAAGATCGTGCCGAAAGCGTCTGCAAGCAACGCACGGCTCGCGCGAGGCAGCTTGCCGTCGCGCATGAAGCCGCCTTCTTCGCAAACACCAACGAGCGTGCCCACGTTATCGAAGAGGTCCACAAAAAAGAAGACAAACACGAGTTCCCCAAACCCCAGCTTCGTGGCCGAGCGCAAATCCAGCTTCAGAAACGTGCCCGATGGATGCGGCAAGGAAAAGAGATGCGCGGGCCAATGCGCCAATCCTAGCGGAATTCCCGCGATGGTGATCGCGACAATCCCGAGAAGTATCGCGCTGCTGATCCGGCGCGCCAACGGAATGGCGATGAGAATCAATCCCGCGCATGCCAACAATACCTGGGGATCGGAAATTTTCCCGAATCCGACAAATGTCGCCGGATTCGCAACAATAATGTTTGCATTTCGCAATCCGATGAACGCGATGAAAAGCCCAATCCCTCCGGCGGTTCCGTATTTGAGGCAATCCGGAATGCCGTTAACGATTTGCTCGCGCACTCTCGTCATCGTGAGCAAGAGAAAGAGCACGCCGGAAAGGAAAACGACGCCGAGCGCCGTTTGCCACGGAACTCCGCGCCCTAACACAATCGAATACGTGAAGTACGCGTTCAGCGACATGCCCGGCGCAAGCGCGATCGGGTAATTTGCCCAGACGCCCATGATCAGCGTCGCGGCCGCCGCCGAAATGCACGTCGCGAAGAGCACGCCGTCGATGGGCATGCCTGCTGCAGACAAAATGCGAGGATTCACGACCACGACATACGCCATGGTCATAAAAGTCGTGAGCCCAGCCAGCAGTTCTCGCCTCACAGTCGTCTTATTGTTTTCAAGATGAAAAATAGCTTCGAACAACCGCGTTCCTCCAAAACAAAAAGAGAGCCAATATAGGCCGCTGACTATTCCAGATCAACGCCCGAAAACGGCGACTCAAAACGCAACAATGCTTGCGTTGCCGCGGGCTGTTAATACCGCCTCGCTAGTGCGCTCTCGGCGGCATCGCTTCATACTCTGCCCAGTGCTCGATCAATTGCCGAACCACTTTGCCCCCCACGCGTTCCGCGGCTTCCAGCGCAGGAAAATACGCCGAATAATTTCCAGACACCATCGACTTCAAGCTCTCAGCGGCGGATGCGCCGGGCGGCTCGCGATCGTAATTGCTCACTGTCCGCAGCACCAGCACACGATTCAGATCCACGCGCCCCGCTTGCGCCAAGAACGTCAGCGCCTGCAGGGTTCCAGTATCTTCCATCCCGGCAATCATGAAATTGCCTTTCCCTCCCGTGTAATAGCGCGTCCATTCGTTCGCCCACTCGTCCATTTTTGATCCGTGCCAGAACGTGCTCGCGGACATCTGATCGCCCTTCGTAACAAACGGGGGCATCTGCGCGTTTGGAAAACCTCTGTAACGCGCACGGGCCGTGCGCAGCGCCTCGGAATCGGACAAGCCCACTTTTCGCGTGACATCAAGCGCCCACGCAACCAGTCCTTGGTTTAGCGTGTACGCCTGGCCGAAATCATCGTTGGCAGGCTCCTCAAAAGGAGTGCCTTTACGCAACGGAACATATCCCGTCGTCCAATCTTTGGGAATTTGTCGTGCGTCTATTTCATAGGCGATGTCGCCATCGATCTCATGTTCCGCCCAGACCGCCGACCCAAGGGAAACATCTGCTGGATCGCCTCCTCCAATTCCCGCGACAATCCAATAAGCCTTAGAAAAATTAAATCGTGGATCCAGCCCTACCGCCATTACGGACGCCGCCGCTTTCGCCGTGCCCACGCCCGTCAAAATTCCCAGCACTCCATCCTTGTTCAACCGCGCATGGTGATACGCCGCTGGAATGTCAATAATCTGATCGAGGTGCTCGCGATCCACCCAAAGCTGGTATTCGCCTGGTGTGTCGCCCGTGTCCTCGCCGCGTTCGAACATCGTGACTACCACAACTTTGATGGGAATCGGCTTGGCGGCCGGCGCGCCTTGCGCCAGAAGCGCCGCCGTCACCATCCCATAGACCCCCAATCCGATTGCCGCCCTCTCAACAACCCCTCTCATAACTTTTCTCCGCTCTTCCTCTGCCTGCTATGCTGTCCAACTGTTGAGTGAGACTCTATATCACAGCTTGCCTCGCCCAATGTCCGCCTCGACAACCGCTATCCCATCTTGCCGTGCTTCACGGAGAAAGGATTGTATGAAAAATATGCATTTCAAATATGCGCCAAACGACTGGCGCTCCGCGGCGTTTCGCGTTTTCGCTCTCTCGTTTCTCTTCGTCGCTCCGGCTCTTTCACATACGGGAACTTCTGCCCCAAAGACGAGTCCCGAACGCCGCGCGGAGCTTAACCTGCAAGCCGCGCGCACAAATCCACTTCAACTCCGCCATTTTCTGCTCGGCATGCCGAAAGGCGGCGATCTTCACAATCATTTGAGCGGCGCCGTTTACGCGGAATCCTGGATTCGCGCAGCGGTCGAGGATCGCTTGTGCGTCGATCTCGCCAAATTCGCCTTCGCGAAGCCGCAACCCTCATCCCGCGAGCCCGCGCAGCCGGACTGCGGCGAAAGCAATGTTCCTGCTTCCCTTGTCTATCAGGACCAGCATCTTTTTGACGCGCTCGTCGATTCCTTCTCCATGCGCGGCTTCGTTCCCTCGCCGGGAGTGACGGCCCACGATCACTTCTTCGACACCTTCGCGAAATTCGGCGGCACCAGCCATCGCCATCTCGGCGAATGGATTGACGAGATTGCCTCGCGCGCTGCCGCCCAGAATGAACAATATCTCGAGCTGATGCATACTCCGGAGTCCACTCACGCCACTTCCCTTTCCAAAGAGATTCCCTGGAACGATGATTTCGGAAAACTGCGCGAAGAATTGCTCGCTCACGGCTTGCGCGACGAGATTGCTCCCGCTAAAGCGACTCTCGACGAAGCGGAAGGTCTTCGCCGCGATCGCGAACACTGCGGCCAGCACGATGCTTCCTCCGCGTGCCTCCTCGAGGTTCGCTATCTCTGCCAAATTCTCCGCGGCTTCCCAAAGGAGCAGGTCTTCGCACAATCCGTGCTCTGCTTCGAAATTGCCCAGGCTGATCCGCGTTTTGTCGGCATAAATCTCGTCATGCCCGAGGATGGCCACACGTCCATGGCCGATTACGCTCTACACATGCGCATGATCGATTTCCTCCACTCTGTCTACCCGACAGTTCACATCAGTCTGCACGCAGGTGAACTCGCCCCCGGCCTGGTTCCCGATGAAGGCCTCTGCTGCCATGTTCGCTTGGCAGTGGAAGTCGCTCACGCCGAACGCATCGGCCACGGCGTCGATATCATGTACGAAAATCAACCGCATCAGCTTATGAAGGAAATGGCCGCAAAGCATGTGATGGTGGAAATCAGCCTGACCAGCAACGAACTGATCCTCGGCATCCGCGGCAAGGACCACCCCTTCCCGCTCTACCGAATGTTCGGCGTCCCCGTCGCACTCGCCACCGATGACGAAGGCGTCTCTCGCATCGATCTGACCCACGAGTACGTCCGCGCTGTCGAGACCTACGATCTCCACTACGCTGATCTCAAGCGCATGGTGCGAACCAGCTTAGAACACAGCTTCTTGCCCGGCGCCAGCTTGTGGACCGCGCCAGATGGTTTTGCGCGCGCCGTTTCCGCCTGTTCCCTGGACGCGTTGGGCTCGGAGAAACCTTCTTCCCGTTGCGCCGCCTTCCTGAACACCAGCGAAAAAGCTCGCCAGCAATGGGAACTCGAAAAGCGCTTCCGCATCTTCGAATCCAGCCTCTAGCGTGGTGAAGATCTGCTTATCTGACTACTTTCATTCGAACGATACCACTAAATAATAGTCCTTGACAGTAATGGGATTCCATGCTATGTTTTTTCATGTTCTCGTCGCATCCTAGCCAATCACCCCTCTCCCCGCCCGCTTCCCACTCCCTCGGTGTTCCCAGCGCTTCCTCGTTTCTCTCTCTTCCGAGATGTTGTAGTGGCGGGTCTTTAGACCCGCGCCGGTCTCCGAACCTACGTAGTCTTGTTCTCTCTTCTCACTCGCCTGCCGTCGACGGATCACTCTCCACTAACCCATTCAGAATCCGCACTTACGTAAAACCCGCCCGCAACCCCTTTAGAATCCGCACTTCCAAAACGCAGCACTTCAAGTCCTTTAGAATCCGCACTTACGAAAAAAACCCGGGGGGCCCCCCAACTTGGAGTTTTGGGGATTTCTTACCCTGCGAACTCGAGCCGAAAGCATCTATGCTGGGAAGAACAAGCCGAGACCACTATGAACCCTGATCGGGAAGTCCTTCAAAATCTGCCCAAAGTGCTTCTCCACGAGCACTTGGACGGCGTTCTCCGCCCCGAGACGGTCATCGAACTGGCAAGAAGTGAAGGATACAAACAGCTCCCCACAGAAAATCCCGAAGATCTCGCGCACTGGTTTCATCAAGGCGCCAATCAAGGCAGCCTCGCAAAATATCTGGAAGGTTTTGTCCATACCATCGCCGTGATGCAGACCGAAGAGGCTCTCGAACGCGTCGCCTACGAACAGGCCGAAGATCTCAACGCCGACGGCGTCGTCTACTTCGAGACGCGCTTCGCTCCGGTCTTTCACACGCGAAAAGGTTTAACCCACCAGCAAGTCGTCTCCGCCGTTCTGAAAGGCCTCGAACGCGGCCGCAAGGATTTTCGAATTTCATCGGGTTTGCTCATCTGCGCCATGCGCAACATGGACGTCTCGCTCGAAATGGCAGAGCTGGCCGTGGATTTTCGCGAGCGTGGCGTTGTCGGCTTCGATCTCGCGGGAGAAGAGGGCGGCTATCCTCCGAAAAAACACATTGACGCGTTTCACTATATTCAACGCCAGAATTTCAATATCACCATTCATGCCGGTGAGGGCTTTGGCAAAGAATCGATCTGGCAAGCAATTCAATACTGTGGCGCGCACCGCATCGGACACGGCACGAGGCTCATCGAGGACATTGCCGTCGCGGAAGGCGGAAAAGTTGTGAAACTGGGCGACCTCGCTCAATACGTGCTCGACAAAAGAATTCCCCTGGAGATTTGCCTGATTAGCAACGTCCAGACCGGCGCTGCCCGCAGCCTGGCTGACCATCCCTTCAAGACTTTCTACCAGGAAAAATTCCGCGTCACGCTGAACACGGACAATCGCCTGATGAGCAACACATCAATGACGAAAGAATTCGAGGCCGCCGCGGACACATTCGGTCTTAATCTCAACGACTTCGAGAAAATCACTATCAATGCGATGAAAAGCGCCTTCCTGCCCTACGATCAGCGCATCCATTTCATCTACAAGGTCATCAAGCCGGGCTATGCCAGACACCGCGATTTTCTGGAGGCAAAGTGATTATGGAGTTGCATAGGGGGAGTCTTACGGCGCGTCAAGCCGCCAGAGTCGCGAGCGTTTCTGCGAGCACAAGGACGCCGCGTTCGATGTCCTCAGGCGACGCATACTCGTCGGGGCGGTGGCTGTAACCGCTGCGGCAAGGTATAAAAAGCATCGCCACAGGAGCGATGCGCGACATGAAAAGCGAATCATGATAAGCCCGGCTCACCATCCGAATCGACTCGAATCTGTGCTTTGTGCATGCTTGCGCAAGCGCTTCGATGATCGTAGGGGCGCAGTTCGCCGGCGCATCCGCATTGGCCAGTTCTTCGCGGAACGCAACTTGCCGTTTCGCCGCAATATTTTTGCGAGCTTCGTCTATTTCGCGCTTCACGGCTTCGCGCCGATTAAGACTTGTGTCGCGTAAGTCCAACGTCAATTTCACCCGGCTCGGTATGCTGTTCACGGCGCCAGGAAACACGTCGCACATGCCCACTGTCGCCACCGTATCCACCGCGCCGCTGGTCTTCGCGGCGTCTTCCACCGCGAGGATCAATTCCGCCGCCGCGCAAAGTGCATCTTTGCGATCGGGCATGAGCATTCCGCCCGCGTGCCCGCCCGTGCCCTCAATCGTGATGCGAAAACTTGCAGGCGCTGCGATGCTGGTGACGATCCCGAGGGGAATTTTCTCGCGTTCGAGCAGCGGCCCTTGCTCGATGTGAAGTTCGACGAATGCTTTGTAATAGCCGTCGCGAAGTTTCACCTCTTCGAGCGATCCTGCAAGACCGGCGTTGCTTCGCACGTCTTCCAGCAACGCGCCATCTTTGTCGATCAGCTTTCGCGCGGTGTCTGGCGAAATCGTGCCGGAGAGCAGCCGGCTGCCGAGGCAGCCAATTCCAAAACGCGTTGGCTCTTCCGACGTGAACAGAAGCAGTTCGATGGAATGCTTTGCTCGAAATCCGGCCCGTTGCAACGAGCGAATTGCTTCAAGGCCGCCGAGAACGCCAACGACGCCGTCGTATTTTCCTGCATTCGGAATGGCGTCGATATGGGAACCGGTGCCAACCGCTGGCGCGGTTACTTCGGCGCCATTCCATCTCGCAAAGATGTTCCCGATGGGATCTTGCCGAACGGACAATCCGGATTTTTCGCAACGAGCAATCAGCCAGGCGCGTGCTTTCCCATCCGCTGGCGAAAAAACAATTCGAGTCACTGCTGGAGGCTCGGCATCGGAAATGGTAGCGAGTTCTTCGATCTCAGCAAGCAGACGATTGCGATCGACTTCCAGTTTCATCGCGACGTGCCCGTTTGCGGCGTGAGTGCCAGTGGATGACGATTTGCGTCCTTGTAGATGAGATATTTCGCCGGCACTTTTCCGATGGCCCCGAACCACTGCGGGCACCACGGACCCATCCAGATGAAATCGCCGGCAGTGACCGGATACCACGAATCGCCGAGGCGATAGATGCCGCCGCCTTCGAGCATGAGCAGGCCGTGCTCCATGATGTGCATTTCCACCATGCTCAGCGCGGAGCCCGACTGGTAGACCATGGTGTTGACGGCAAAATCGAATTGTGGCGAGTCCGGGAGCAGGCATTTTACTCGTAGGCTTGAGTCATCATTGAGCGGCTGCGATGAAATTGCGTCTTCGCTGGAAACAATGTGGCGAGGAGGATCAATCGATGCCAGCGGCTGGTATATTTTTTCGATGACGGAGGCTCGGCTCGCGCGCGCCGCCCTTACGCGGTGCCGAGTGCCCTCGGGTAGATAAGCGTAGCCGCGGACTTCGAGGTCGCTTTTGCGACCTTCGAGTTCCAGAGTGAGTTGGCCCTCGAGAACGTAGAGAAAGCGCTGGGCGGGAGCTTCACCGAGTTCACCGGTGGGTTCGAACTCCGCCGTGTATTGCGTGAACTTCGCGCCGAGTGCTGGGCTCGCGTGGACGATCGCTACGCAGGACTTCATGCCGGGCAGCGTGGTTGGCACGAACGTGTCGGGCGTCTGGAGCATGTGATTGTGTTTTTGGGAGCTTCGCGTTACACCAAGATTATGCACGGCACATCCTTTTTTGAAATTCTGAGGAACTCGCAATCTGAGCCAATAGATGCAGGCCGCATTCAATTGCTTTTGCGACGTCATCTACGTGTACGGACTCGGCCGGATCATGACTGATTCCACCGGGGGAACACAGAAAAATCATTGCGGAGGGAATTTTCGCGGCGAGGATCATGGCATCGTGGCCGGCGCCGCTGGCCATGCGATGCGGCATACCGCCAGTGCTTCGTATGGCTTCCTCGATTTGGCCGACTAGAAACGGATTCATCGCAATTGCTTTCTGACGCAGCAAAGTCTCGCGCCGAAGCGACAAGCCACGGCGGGTGGCAATTTCTTCTGCAAGCGTGATTAACCCGTCCAGGGCGCGGGCGCTGTGATCGTCGAGCTTGTGGCGAAGATCGAGAGTGGCGCGGGCTTCACCAGGAATTACATTGATTGCGCCGGGCGTTGCCTCGATGCGACCTACGGTTGCAACCAGGCCCGGATGATTTTTGGCGGCGAGTTCGACCGTAACAATCCACTCGGCGGCAGCGGCGACGGCATCGTGGCGCAGGTGCATGGGAGTTGTGCCGGCATGATTCGCACGGCCAAGGAAAACGAATTCCATGCGCGTTTGAGAGACGATGGCTTCGACGGCGGCGAGCGGCAGGCCAAGTGAATCGAGGACGGGGCCTTGTTCAATGTGGAATTCGAGGTACGCGAGCGTGTCTTCGCTCAAAACGGCGCGCGGAATATCGGCGGGGTTCAGGCCAAAGTTTTCGATGGCGCGGCGAACAGAGACTCCGTTGGCGTCCCGCCGATCGAGAAGTTCGTTGTCGAGCGTGCCGATCAGAGCGCGGCTTCCAATGAACGGAGTGCCGAAGCGGACGCCTTCTTCTTCGGAGAAACCGACGACTTCGATGGCGAAAGGAAGACGGCGGCCATCCAAGGATTCCAGCAAGGAGACGGCGAGAAGCACACCGAGAACGCCGTCGAAAGCACCGGCGTTCGGAACGGTGTCGAGATGGGAGCCGAGGAGCAATCGCGGCGCGTAGGGCTGAGCGGCGGGATATAAACCCCGCAAATTTCCAGCTGCGTCAACGGAGGCTTCGGCGCCAGCGGCGGTGAGCCATTTTGTGATCTCGCGATGGCAATCACGCATGGGCGGAGAGAGAAAAGTGCGGCGGGTGCTGCCGGCGTCCTCGGAAAAAGAGGCGAGCACCTTGCAACGAGCGACGAGCTCTTCCGCGCGACTTTGTGTTTGTGTGGTATGCGTCACGCGGTTCTAACCCTGGCGGCGAAGACGCGCCTCGATGGTGCCGTGCGGCTCGTCGACGGGCACGAAAATCTCATTGGGATTGTCCTGGCCGAAACGTGAGAGATCGACGAGCAGACAATGCTTGTTGGGCATGGTCAATTTGATGTCTTCGATTTCGGGGACGCTGGCGAGCGCAGCCTCGCCCATGGCGTAAAGCGTGTGCTGGACGGACTTGCTATCATGAGCGGCAAAAACCATAAGTAGGTTTTCGCGAATGCGGGTGCGGAGATGTATGAACGGCAGAACCGCCGAAGAATATGTCCATCGGGCACGGAGGGATGTGCCGAATAAACGGTCGGTGGTCTCGGGGAGGGTCGTTAAGGGATCTTTGATGAAACCGGCAAACGCGGAGTTCGCAGTTTTCATGATGACGAGATTGTCGAAGCCAGCGATCACGTCGAGAGAGCCGGTTCTCGTAGCAGCCACCTGGGACGTCTGACACTCGCCGCTCGACTGGACAAACGTGGTTGGATGAGGATTTCCGCCGGTACGTAGGTGCTCCCATGTTTTTTCCGAGAGCGAAACTTTCGCGGCGGACACTTGGGGATTGCTCTTCAAGAAGCAAGCGGCTAGTTCCTTGCCAAAATCTTCCATGCAGTCGGCTGAGGAATTTCTAGCAAGCGAGTACACGGTGTTCTTCATGGTGTCCGTGGGGAGAATTTTGCTGTTGTCGCCTTCGACAAAGCAGGAGGCGAAATCACCTTCGAGGCGAATTTCAACGGTCCACTCGCGAAAATCATGGCGGCCCGCGTGGCGCTTCACTTTTACGAGGCGGACGCGGGATTTGCCGTAGCTGTTTTCTGCTAGAGGCATGTTCCGCTCAGCTGCCCCGGTAGGTCGTGTAGCCGTAGGGGCTGAGGAGCAAGGGAATGTGGAAGTGGCCGTCGCTGTCGCGAACCTGGAATGTGATTTCGACGACGGGATAAAGTCCCTCGGTGTTTTGCGCGTGCTGATAGCTGGAGGTGTCGAAAGCCAGACGATAGATTCCAGGGCGAAGAGTTTCGTTCTCGGGCAACATTTGAGAGCAGCGGCCGTCCTCATCCGTGAGCAAGGAAGACAAGACACGCCATTCGCCAGCGGGCTCGCGCCGTTCGAGACGAACGGGCACATTTTCGGCGGGCAAGCCCTGAGCGGTATCGAGAACGTGGGTGGAGATTTTTTTCATGAAGAGAGCCATTTCTTCAGCCGAATTTGCGCAATTTTGCGCTGCTGCCCGGCTGCCTCGCGAAGTTCCGTGGAATCTTCATTCTGCAAGCGGCGCAGGAGAATAGCGAGGATTTCCGAAGCGGATATTCCCGAAGCGCAAACAATGAAGGTGCGATGGAAGCGCCGCTCATAGGCGCGATTGGCTTCGGCGAGGGCGAGCCTGACGGCTTCTTCGGCGAGGGCGGCTTTTCCCTGTTCTTCGCCTGACCAGGCCGCGGATTGCGTTGAAGCGTGGGCTGGGGGATGCGATTCGCCGATGCGGGGATGGCTGCGAAAGGCTTCGAGCCAATCCGATTCGGAGAGCGCGTTCCAGACATCGTCAGAGGCCGCCAGAAGAGAGGCTTCATCGAGGATCGGCCTCCTGGCGGTCATGCCGCGGGCCCAGGCTTTTGAGCCGCAGCAGGGCAAAATACTTTGTGCTGCATCTTCGGCACGCTCGGCGTTCCATTTCTCAAGCCGAATATTCTTTTTTTCACCAGGAGCGCTGAGAGCGCGAAGCTGCCCCAGAAATTCTGCGACGAGATTCGCCGCAACGGCTGTTCGATATTGGGCCGTGGAACGGATATCGCTAATAGGACGGATTTCCGCGGCGACGATCAATTTTGCAGCATGGATACAATGAGGATCGATCTGCTTTCCTTTGAGGAAACGCTCGGTCTCGAGCAAGCGAAGAGGAACCGGGGCGACGCTGCCCAGGGCGAGGCGAACGTCCTCGACGCGGCCGGCGGAAAACCGACCCAACGCGGCGAGGCAAACCTTGGCGATGGCCTGCGCGTTGCGAGCGCCGACCTTGCGTGCATAGGGAAGGTACGTCGAAAAGTGTCTCTTAAGGCAGACTGCGCGGATAAGTTCGTCGGGTGCGAGTTGCGTACGGCGGTAATCGAGGTGAAAGTTTGCGTAGGGCAGGCGGCGTTCGCCATGGGACGAGATGAGGAGCAGGTCTGCTTCATAAACGAGGAGCGCGGGGAGAGAATCGGCTGCTGGTGAGGCGTTAACAATGTTGCCACCGATAGTGCCGCGGTTCTGATTCGCAATTCCGCCGGTCCATCTTGCGGCACGAGACAATAGCGGGAACTCGCGGAAGACGCACTCATTTTGGCGGAGGTCCGTGTAGGTGCAGCCAGCGCCGATTTGAATTTCGTCCGGCGTCACGTCGAAGCGGCGCAGTTCGGGAAGATTCCAGATGCTGACGAGTTTCCGAGCGGGCAATTTGCCTGCGGCAAACTGGACCATCACGTCCGTGCCGCCAGCGATGGGAAGCCAGGCGCCAGGCTCACGAGCAAGGAGCGAGAGCACAGCGGGCAAAGTGCCGTGAGCGACCAGCTCGTAGTCGACGGGATGAGACCTCACGCGGCGGCTCCACGGCGGGCGGCTTCGGCGACGGCTTCGATGATTTGAGCGTAGCCCGTGCAGCGGCATAGATTGCCGGATAAGCCTTCGCGGATTTCTTCGAGGGACGGCTGAGGAGATTTGATTAAGAGATGGTGGGCGGCAAGGATCATTCCGGGAGTGCAAATGCCACACTGCGCGCCGCCACAATCGAGAAAAGCTTGCTGCAAACTTTGCAGGTTACCGTCGGAAGCGAGACCTTCAATCGTGACAATGCATGTACCGCTCGCTTGCAAGACGGGAACCAGACAACTGTTCACGAGTGTGTCATCGATTAGAACCGAGCAAGAGCCGCATTCGCCTTCGCCACAGCCTTCTTTGGTTCCGGTTAAGCCAAGCTCGTTGCGAAGAACGTCGAGGAGGCGCTCCATGGGGTAGGCATGAACGGTTTCAGGTTTCCCGTTTACGGTAAGAGAGATTTCGGATTTCGGGCGAGGCAATGAAGATTGTGTCATCGCTCGCCTCGTGCGGCGGGGAAAGCTTCATCGGTGCGGGCGCTTGCAGCGAGCGCAGCGAAAATATCTTCGGGAAGCAGCGGAATCGAATTAAATGGGACGCGCAGTGCGTCCTCGATGGCGTTGACGATGGCTGGCGCAGGCCCGTCCATGGGAAGTTCGCCGATTCCTTTGGCACCATATGCGCCGTGAACATTGCCCAGTTCCTCGAAATAAACGCGGATGGCGGAGAGGTCGGCGCTCGTCGGCATGATGTAGTTGGTCATCTGGCCATTCTGCATGCGGCCCTGGTTCCAAACTACCTTTTCATACAAGGCAAAACCGATTGCCTGGGCGATACCGCCGATGATTTGGCCGGCGGCGAGAACGGGATGGAGGACTTTGCCGACTTCCTGGAAGGCGACGAAATCGTCGACTGTTATGCTATAGGTCGTCAAATCAACGGAAACTTCCGCGACGTAAACAGCCCACGCGAAGGCGGCATAAGCCGAGCCGCGATATTTTTCTTCATCCCACACGACGTCATCGGGCTGTTGATAGTGGGCGAAGCTGCGGAATTGGCCGTGTTGGGCAACATAGGCGCTGCAGGCGGCGCGAAATTCTTCCGGCGAATAAGATTCGCCGAGCATGGCGGAGGCTTCGAGAGTCTTCTTGATTCCTGCGGCAGCGGACTGGACGAGTTTTCCGACGACCATCACCGTGCGGGAGGCAACCGTCGGCCCGCTGTTGGGCACTTGCCGCGTGTCGGGCCGAGCGATGGAGACGTCTTCATAGCGGAGGCCTAGAGCTTCGGCGGCGATTTGGCAGAGGACGGTATTCGTGCCCTGTCCGAATTCGGTGCTGGAGACGAGGATGCGGACGCGACCGTCGGCGCAGGCTTCGAGGCCGACGACGGAACCGAGATAGGTCTCTCCGGCTCCGGTGAAACCGGCGCCGTGAAGGAAAGCGGCGATGCCAATTCCCTTTTTGATGCAGCCGCTGGGATTTGTTTTCGCGAAGGTTTCTTTTTTTGCGTGATAACTCGAGAGATTGAGAGCGCGATCGAGAAGTTTAGGAAGATCGATCTGTTCACGAATGATTTGGCCTGTGATGGTGGTCTGGCCGGGACGGAGGAGATTGCGGCGCCGAATTTCGACGGGGGAGAGGCCAACGACTTGCGCGATGCGGTCCATGTGGCGCTCCAGGGCGAAGAGGGATTGCGGCGCGCCAAAGCCGCGGAATGCGCCGTGGGGAGGCGCGTTGGTAGCAATCGCTCTTGCGCGGATGCGGGCGCTGGGCCAGAAGTAGGCGCCACCGGCATGAATCGCACCGCGGGAGAGAACGACGGGAGACAAAGTTTTGTAGGCGCCGCCGTCGAGCGTGAAATCAATTTCGCCTGCGATAAGTTTGCCGTCCTTGCTGACGGCGGCGCGGATGCGAGTGCGCGAAGGATGGCGCTTGGTGGTGGCGGCCATGTCTTCCATGCGGTCGTAAATTATTTTTACGGGCTTGCCGGATTTTTTGGCGAGTAGCGCAGCGTGGGCGGCGATCATGGAGGGATATTCTTCCTTGCCTCCGAAGGCGCCGCCTGTTTCCATCTGGACGACGCGGACGCGGTCGGCGGGCAGGGCGAAAAGCTTCATGAGGGCTTTATGGACATAGTAGGGACATTGAAGGGAGCCCCAAACTGTGAGGCCCTGTTGCGAATCGAAAACGGCAATCATGCCGTTGTTTTCAATGTAGAGCTGCTCTTGCGCGCCGGTGGAATATTCGGCTTCGACGATGTGATCGGCGGTGCGCCAGGCAATATCAACGTCGCCCTTTTCGATGAGATAGCTTTTGAAGAGATTGTCCGCGCCCCAGATGATTTGCGAGAGGCTTTCGCTTTCTTCGATGTTGAAGACTGCGGGGAGTGGCACGTATTCGATGGAGACGGCTTCGACTGCTTTAGGCAGGAGATGGCGGTCCGGATGAGCGAGGAGAAGAATCGGTTCTTCTGGATGATTGACGCTGCCGTCCGCGAGACAAGGCTGGTCGTCTTCGATGAGGGCAATGCAATTGGCGCCAGGAATGTCGCGGCAGGTGACGATGACGAATTCGTTCCAATTGATTCCGGGATCAAAGTTGATGCGCTTGATTTTGCCACGAGGGATGCCGCTGCGAACGGTCGCGCCGAAGAGCATGCCGGGCAAGGTCATGTCGTCGACGTAGCAGGCTTGGCCGGTGACTTTGCCGCGGCCTTCCATGCGGGGGACGGAGGCGCCGACGATGGGATGGTTTTTCATTTGGGTCGCGGGATCTTCCAAAAAATTGGAGCTTTTTCTTCCTGGCAATAGTTTATGACATGCGAGGCACAATGCGGACGTGGAACTGAAGGGAAAGAATCATTCATGAGCGGCTGAGCTCTGCGCCCCTTTGTGGACTGGCTGGAATTCTTTGCCGGCGGGAATCTGCGGAAAAACGCCGTCGCTAAAAACTGGCGCGCCTCTGAGATAGGTGGCTTTCACAACACCGCGAAGCTTTTCTCCTAGATAGGGAGAGAGCGGATGACGATAGTGCAGGCGATCTTCGGTCACGACAAATTCGGCTTCGGGATCGAAAACGACGAAATCAGCGTCGTAGCCAGCGGCAAGGCGGCCCTTACGATTTGCGCAGCCGGCAAGCTTTGCTGGGGCTTCGGACATCCAGCGGGCGATGTCGTTGAGTGAGAAACCGCGCTTGGCGGCTTCGGTGTTCATCACCGGCAACGCCAGGGAGAGGCTGGCGATGCCGCCCCAGGCGGTTTGAAAATTTCCTTCGGAGAGGCGCCTCATTTCCGGCGGACAAGGAGAATGATCGGTAGCGACGAGGTCGATGATTCCATCGCGGAGGCCATTCCAAAGGCCTTCGCAATTTTCGCGTGTGCGAATCGGGGGAGCGCATTTGAAGAGAGTGGCGCCTTGCGAGATTGCTTCCGCGACGAAATGCAGATAGTGCGGACAGGTTTCGACGGTAACGGAAAGACCTGCGAGGCGCGCGGCCTGGAGGTCCGGAATGGCTCGGCTAGAGGAGAGATGGACGATGTGCAGGCGGAATTTGAATTCGCGGCAGAGAGAGAGGAGAAGACGAATGGCGGAGAGTTCGGCTTCCTCTGGGCGCGATTGCAAATAGGTTTGGTAATGAGACCAGTCCGAGCTGGTGAGATTCGCAGTGGCGAAATCGATGGGAGCGGGAAGTTCTGCGTGTACGAGAAGCGGGAGGCCTGTGCGAGCGACATGAGGGAGGGCGGCGCGCAGTTGCTGCTCGGTGACCATGGTGAAGCCGTCAATGCCGGGATGAATGAGAAAACATTTGAAGCCAGGGACGCCCGCGGCCGCGAGCAATTCGATGTCGAGGGGATTATCGGCGACGACGCCGCCCCAGGCTAGCCAATCGACGTGACATCGGCCACGCGCCGCGGCGCGCTTGGCTTCGAGAGCGGAGACGTTGGTGGTGGCGGGGAGGCAATTGAGGGGCATGTCGACGAGGAGCGTGTAGCCACCGGCGGCGGCGGCGCGCGTAGCGGTCTCGAACCCTTCCCAGTGAGAGCGACCGGGGTCGTTGACGTGAACGTGGGAATCGACGAGGCCGGGGAGAATGACGGAATTGCGGAAATCGTGCGAATTGGCGTGGGGCGGGACCTGGTCGGGAGGCACGACGCCGAAGATGCGGCCGTTTTCCACGAGGAGAGCGGCGGACCTGACGCCTTGCGGCGTTACGACACGGCGGGAGAGGAAGGCGCGCATGGTCATGGGCGAAGGTAGTCCGTAGAAAGACTCGCGAGAGTTAGAGGCGAGCGTAAACTGACGGCTTCAGGTTTTCAAGTGAGCAAACTCGATAGTTCAAGACGAAAAAAGTGCTGGGTATGAGTTTTGCGGGCATATACTGGCGGCCGAGCGCAGAAAAGACCAGGAAAGAACAAAAGATGAAAAACCCCTTCATGGAGCGCGCCATTCAGCTTTCGATTGAGGGGGTGCAATCCGGGCGAGGCGGCCCGTTTGGCGCGGTGATTGTGAAAGAGGGGAAGATCATGGCGGAGGGAGTGAATCGCGTGACCTCGACCAACGATCCGACGGCTCATGCGGAGGTCTTAGCGATCCGCGAGGCTTGTAAAAAACTCGGAGTTTTCGAGCTGAAGGACTGCGAGCTGTACACTTCGTGCGAGCCATGCCCGATGTGCCTAGGTGCGATTTATTGGGCGCGGCTTTCCAAGATTTATTTTGCGAACACGGCTAAGGATGCAGCGAAAATAGGGTTTGACGATTCCTTAATTTATGGCGAGCTGAAACGGCCATATTCGAAACGGCGTATCCCGGCGATTCAGATGATGCGCGAAGAAGCCCTGGCGGGATTCGCGGTCTGGACAGCGAAAACCGACAAAATTACATACTGACGGCTATCGTTGCGAGCCACATAGGACGAGGTTTCCGAATAGGGTGCCCAAGCCAAACTCAGTGCTTGCCGTTTATTCGCTCACTGCCGAAAAAAGCGCGCAGCGGAGATCAATCTTCGATTTGGTACTCTTCCATCTTGTTGTAGAGCAGGCGGCGATTGATCTGCAGCTTGTTGGCGGCCTCTGATTTGTTGCCGCCAGACTCTCTCATGGCCTTTTCGATGAGGCGTTTTTCGAGTTCCGAAATGGACTTGTGGAAAGGCAAGGACAGAAGATCGATCTCGATAGCTTGGGAGTCTCCGTCGCCGTTGTGAGGCGGCCTGGCCGGGAGGTGCTCGGGCATAACGACGCGGCCGCGAGCCATAAGGATCGCGCGTTCAACCATGTTTTCAAGTTCGCGGACATTCCCGGGGTAAGAATAATTTTGAAGCATAAGCGTCGCATCGTCGGAAAACCCGATGGCCGGAAGGGCGTTCTTTTCGCTGTAGATGCGGAGAAAATGTTCGGCCAAGGGAACAATGTCGGAACGCCGTTCGCGAAGCGGAGGAATGGGGATGCGAACGACATTCAGGCGATAGAAGAGGTCCTCGCGAAATACCTTCTCGCGGACGGAGGCTTCGAGATCTCGATTCGTGGCGGCCAGAACTCTGAAGTTGCCGCGGATAGTCTCCGTGCCGCCGACACGTTCAAACGTGCGCTCCTGCAAAACACGCAGCAGTTTTGATTGAAGACCGGGCGAGAGCTCGCCAATTTCATCGAGAAAAATCGTGCCGCCCTCGGCCATTTCGAAACGGCCAAGCTTGCGGCCGATAGCCCCGGTAAATGCACCGCGTTCGTGACCGAAAAGCTCCGTTTCAAGAAGGCTGTCCGGCAAGGCCGCGCAATTCACGACGATAAACGGCCTTTCCTTGCGCTGGCTATACGTATGGATAGCTTCGGCGACGAGCTCCTTGCCGGTCCCGGATTCACCGCAGATCAAGACGGTCGAATCGGTCTCGGCCACCTTGCCAATCATGATGAATACGTCCAGCATCGGGCCACTGGAACCGATGAGCCTGCCGGCAGAGCCCGCGTGCCCGGGCCCCCCTCGCGCCCGCAAACGGACGACTTCACGATTCAAGGAAGCATGATCGAGCGCCCGTTCGGCTGCCAGGACGATTTCGTCCAAGTCAAAAGGCTTGGTCACAAAATCGTAGGCGCCGAGCCGAACGGCTTCGATAGCGCTGTGGCTCGAGCCAAACGCAGTAATTACGATGACGGGGATGGACGCCAGATGCGGGTCGCCGCGCAAGTATTGTAGAAACTCTTCTCCACCCATTTGAGGCATTCTCCAGTCACTGAAAATGAGATCCGGAGTGGTCTCGCGCAGGATCTTAACGGCGGCAGCGCCATCATCCGCCTCTAAAATGGAGTACCCTCGTGCGCTGAAAATCTCAGCAAGAGTCTTGCGAAGGTTGGCCTCGTCATCAACGATCAGAATCGCGGCGCTCATGAGTTCTCTAACTCCGGAGATGATGGTTGCCAATTCAAGAGTGAGAGGCTGGAATTGTAATCCTTACACTCGTTCCGCGGCCTTCTTCACTCTCCAACTGAATCGCCCCTCCATGGGCTTCGACGAGTTCGTGGCATATGGACAGCCCAAGTCCAGTCCCGGAAGGTTTTGTGGTGAAAAACGGGTCGAACACTTGACGCGCTACGGAGGAGTTCATACCCTTCCCCGTATCGCGGAACTCGACGCAGACTCCATTTCCATCGTGTAGCGGTTGCGCGTGAGACGCGAGGGTCACGGAGAGAGTGCCACCGCCTTCGGACATCGCCTCGAGAGCATTCTGGATAACGTTGTCAAACACCTGCGCCATACGGTCCTTGTCCAAATGGAGCTGAACCTGGCCTCTCGGCAATTCCGTGTTTAGGGTGACGCCGCGCCTCAGAGCCCATTCCCGGAAAGACTCCATTCGTTGTTCTATCAAGTCTCTCAGGTCGGCCGATTCGTAATGGAGCTGAACGGGCCTCGCGAAATTGATCAAACGATTGACCATGCCGTTGAGGCGCTCGATTTCTTCGAGGGCGACGGCGCACGATTCCTTGACATGAGGGTTATCGGAGTCGCGCCGGCACATCTGTACCCTGAGCCGAATCGTGGCGAGTGGATTACGAACCTCGTGGGCTACGCCAGCAACGAGCCTTCCCAAGCTGGCGAGGCGCTCCGAATGGCGAAGCTGGCCTTCAATCCGCTTTTCCCGCTCTATATTCCCCTGTAGTGCTATTCCCAAGCGGTTGATGGCCTGCGCAATTCTCTGGATCTCCTCCGGGTCGCCTCCAGTATCAAGCTGCGAGGACAGGTTCTCTTCCAATCCACGCAATCCCCCTTCGATCTTTCGCACGCCACCCTGTAGATTATGAATCACCAAAAGAGTCATAAGCACGCTAGCCAAGGCCGCTAGGCCCAAGCCGACGGTGATCAAGTAAGCGCGGAATCGATTCGCTCCGGGGAGAACGCTGAGCCGTTTGATGGTCCATGCGCTTCCGACGACAGAATAGTTATCGCGAATAGGAACCGCTTCGACCAAAATGATGTGGGAGCGGCTCGAAAGGATTCTCTCCGAACCTTGATTTGTTTCCGCAGCGTGTTTGGCGGTCTCCAGAATGTCTGCGCGCTGATCGGGGGGCTCATCTTCGAGTGAAGAATCTGCGAGCGCAGGGTCGGCCACAGAGAAAGAGTCTCCGATGAGGGTATCCCCCGTTTTGGCGTAGTAGCCCCCCTTTACCCCATCGACAGTTTGCAAGACAACACGGCTCAGGAGGGCCAACACTTCGCGCGACGAGGCCAAGGTTGGATTGTTCAAAGGTGGAGACTCATGATTCCGGCGGGAGAAATCCGCCTTATCGTCATATTCGCGCGCCAAATTTTGGGTGACTGAGATTAGGTGTTTTTTCTCGCCGCTCAATACGGCTGATTTCGTGTACTTGAGCGTTGCAAACGCAGCGAAGAGAACGGAAAGAAAGAGCACGCAGACGAGCGTTCCCAACAAGGCGATCTGCCAGCGGAAACTGAGCTTCGAGAGCGGAAGCCTCGACACCAGCGTCTCTCCCCTTTCGACTCGATCTATCATAGCAATTCCATGGCGGGTCTGTTCCGTCGATCGGTCTAGATTACGTCTGCGCCAATCCAACAAGAGGAGGTCTGCGAAGCCGAAGGACGACCTGCACGCTGGAATGCCCATTAAAGAGGACATGTGCCAAGGAGCACGCAGAGTCGAACATAGCCAGCAAGGATTCACAGGTCATAGCGCGCGTTAGATGGAGGGCCAGGGATACCGTCTTAGTCGGGGTGGCCTTCAACAGTATCCCTGGTTTGCCTAAGCACACGGGCGCCGGCAAATCCAAAGCAAACTTCGACTTGAGGTCCGCGAGAAACAAAGCGTGTTGTGAGTTTGGCCGAGCACCGCCACTAAGTAGGCGCCTTTTGCATTCCATTCTTGAGGGGCGGATCTGACTTTCGATAGCGCGGCCAAACCGGGCAAGTGGGAAGCAACTCTCATGAACGTGTTCCATCACAGATCGAGTGGTCTTACCAAGTCTGATCGGGAGTAAGCTCATCATTTTTTAATTCCTGGCATGCGCGCCGATCACCGACAAAACCTCTGAGACGTCATCGTGTGCCCTTGCCCATTAACAAGACCGGGGCCACGAAGCCCGCCTTGAGGTCAAGCGAAGAACATGAAGTATGCAGCGCAGAGGCCAAAGAGCACGACGAAGCGCAAGAAGCCATATCCAGAGATCCTAGACATTTGCACGCCCCTAGAGTTACGTCCTTCGGCAAAAGTCGGTCACGGATTGGGAGACGGCGATTTCGGATGCAAACCTGATTCCAACTTTTACGAAGACCTCGATGCGGTTAAGTGCTTAGTATTGTTTGAGAAAGGCCAGGCAACGGGGCGGAATCGCTGCCAACCGCTAAATTGGGCAGAGAACGAACACACTTTGTAAACAAAACGAACGTTCAAGTAAGTCATCTGAGGACCGGGCGGCGCGAACGGCTGTAAGTCAGAGCGAAATCCGCGGCGCGAGAAAAGCCGTGAAAATTAATCACAAAAATTGTAAAGAAAACGAACAGCTGAGCTAGCGGTTCGCCAAGAAGACCACTTCTGCGGGGCGCTCAGCGCCCGGCCGCGAGAGCGTTATACAGATTGAAGGACTGCCTAACATCTTTCATTTCTGTTTTATAAAAGGAGGGGTCGCCAATTTTTCCGCTTCTCTGTGCTGTCAATTACTGAAATCAGGGACAATACGATCTGCCCCCCACTTGGAACCAGAACTGCAATCTATCTGAGAATTGACGCGCCAGGGAGTTCGGGCCCTGAGTGGGATCGACATGTTTAAGAGCGAAGGCCCAGCGCTGTGGCAGGAACCGCTCCGGTATCGGCGGATTCGGTTCTTCGGAGCTGGCTGGTGAGCGGTAAGAATTCGAATGCCATCCTGGGGCTCGCATCCAGGCTGCCGTAATGAGAAGTTTGCCGCACTGTAAGAATTCTGACACGCGGGGTGAGTAGAGAGCAGAGTGGAAGACTACTCATAAACGGGTTACGAGTTGATAGCTCAGACGGTGGCCAAAGACAATACCTACCGTGCACTCTCCAAAGCGATGCTGATGGGCTCCTTGTTGAGCAAAGTCAAAGTTCGGACCCCAGTGGAGTAAAGTATGTCCTGGATCCGGGAGAACTCCATAACCATGAAACGCCTGAACCCTTCCAGCCTGGAGCAGCTGCGCCGGTTGAGCACATGCATTGTTGCAAGCGCGGTCGAAACGTTTCAGGTGAGACTGCCGAATTCAGGATTCGCCGATTCGAGTATTCACTGTATTTTTAACGATCGCTTGCCAGCAGTCGGATACGCTGCCACAGCAAGAATGAGAAGTATGAGCCCACCGATGGTGGGCCACGGCTACTACTACGAACGCACAGACTGGTGGAACCACATTCTCAGCATCCCTGAGCCTCGAGTCGTAGTGATAGAAGACGTGGACAGGCCGCCCGGACTGGGAGCGTTTATTGGCGAAGTGAATGCCAACATTCTAATTGCACTAGGGTGCGTGGCGCTGGTTACGAATGGATCGGTGAGGGATATTGATAGCGTGAAGCTCACGCGGCTGCAGATGTTTGCCGGAAGCGTGTCGGTGTCGCATGCATATGCGCATGTGTTTGATTTCGGATCTCCGGTCGAGCTGGGCGGATTGAAGATTCGGCCAGGAGATTTAATTCATGGCGATCGGCATGGAGTCCAGACGATCCCGATGGAAATTGCCGACAAGGTTCCGGCGGCGGCGCACGAAATTCTGCAGAGAAGGCAGTATGTGATTGGATTGTGCCGTGCCAGTGATTTCTCGCTCGACAAACTGCGGGCGGCAATCCAAGAACCGAGACTGAAGCCATGACAGGTATGACCTGTGGATCAATGAGTTCGAAGCCGATTCTGAGGGAGTACATGACAGAGCGAAGGATGGTGCAGCCGCAAATCAGGAGCGAATGCTCTGCTAATTGGCCCAGGGCAGTGGTTGTACTTATTTTGGCCACGGTACTGGCCGGCGGATGCGGCACGACCGGTACAACTAAGGCCGAAGACCATGTTAATGCTCTTCCGGTCGCGGTAGTCAAGGTTACGCGGCAAGATCTCGCCAGCACGCTGAGAATTGCCTCGGAGTTTCTCCCTTTCCAGGAGATTAGCGTCTACGCCAAGGTTTCAGGCTACATCCAGAAGCTATATGTGGATTGGGGAACTCATGTTCGTCAAGGTCAGCTTCTGGCTGTCCTCGAGATTCCCGAGCTGCAGCAGCAACTTCAATTAGACGGAGCGGCCGTGGGGCGCAGCCAACAAGACCTGGCGCGGGCGCGAGAGGAATTGACCCAATCCGAATCCAAATATCAGGTTGCGGACCTGACGTACCAGCGACTCGCCACGGTGATGAAGACGCGCCCTGGGCTTGTAGCTCAAGAAGAGGTGGACGTCGCCAATGGGAAGGACCTCGAAGCGAAGGCTGGAGTTTCCAGCTCCAAGGACATGGTCTCTGGAGCAGAACAGGCGCTGCTCGCCGCGAAAGCTCAGCTCGAAAAAGACCGATCGATGTACTCGTACGCGCGGATTACGGCGCCATTCGACGGCGTGGTGACAGAAATTGATGCGTACGGAGGAGCGTTACTCCCCGCAGGAACCTCATCCAACAAGGGAGCACAAGCGCTATGTCATCTTTCACAGAATAATCTGCTGCGGCTGGTGATTCCTGTTCCGGAATCCGCGGTTCCGGACATACGGCTGGGCAGCTCAGTGGATGTGCGCGTTTCTGCGCTAAACAAGACGTTTAAAGGGACGGTGGCGCGCTTTGCCGATCAGGTGGACATGGCAACTCGGACGATGCACACGGAAATTGACGTACCAAATCCAAAGTTGGAGATAGTTCCGGGCATGTACGCCGAGGCGACGATAGTGCTTAAGAATCATCGTGGAGTTCTGGCGGCGCCGGTGCAAGCGCTGGATCACGAAGAAAACGGTGTGAGTGTGTTGGTGGTGGACAAGAACAACAAGATTCAGGAACGCACCGTTCAACTGGGCATTGAGACGCCTGACCAGGTAGAGGTTGTTTCCGGGCTTGCTCAAGACGATATGGTGGTGGTCGGGAATCGGAGCCAACTTCGTGCAGGAATGATTGTTCAGCCGAAGCTAATTTCCGCGTCCTCGGCGAGTGGAGGAAAGTAATGTCCGGCTTCTCCATTCGAAACCCGTATTTCATCCTGGTAGTCTGCCTGATCATTGCAGTTGTGGGGATAACCAGCCTCGTCCGAATGCCGGTGGACCTATTTCCGAACATTAACCTTCCGGAAGTCGTAGTTGCCACCTTTTACAACGGAATGCCGCCGGAAGAGATCGAGACGGAAATTACGGGCCGGTTCGAGCGATTCTTTACATTGGGCAGCGGCATAGAACATATGGAATCAAGGTCGCTGCCTGGCGTGAGCATCATCAAGGTTTATTTTCAGCCTGGGACTGACGCGGACTCTGACGTTAATGAGATTTCTAATTTATCGATGGCGGACCTGAGGCGCTTGCCTCCGGGCACGCTGCCCCCGGTCGTCGAGAAGTTTGACGCGTCGAGCCTTCCAGTTTGCTTGATTACACTGCAAGGGCAAGGGCTGAGCGAGACGCAGCTACGCGACTTGGGCCAATTCCAGGTACGCAACCAGATTGCGACGGTGCCTGGAGCTTCGATCCCACCGCCTTTCGGCGGAAAGTATCGCCAGATTATGGTGTACGTGGACCCCGCGAAATTACAGTCCTACCAGCTCAGCCCGATGGATGTTGTGCGTGCCGTGAATGAATCGAATCTGATCCTTCCGGCGGGAGACGTTAAGATCGGGCCGTATGATTACAATATTTATACGAACAGCCAGTACCGAAACGTGCAGAACATCAATAGCCTGCCTCTCAAAACGATCGGGCAGGCTTCGGTCACGGTAGCAGACATTGGCCACGCCGAAGACGGGCATCAGATTCAAACAAATATCGTTCGCGTGGACGGGCAGCCCTCCGTCTATCTGCCAATCCTGAAGCAAGGCGGGGATACCAACACAATCAAAGTCGTGGATGGAATCAAAGATGTGGTTGCAAAGCTAACCGATGTGCCAAAGCAGCTTACGCCCAAAGTGGTGTTTGACCAATCGTTGTTCGTGAAGTCGGCGATTGAGACGCTGCTACATGAAGGTGGAGTTGGACTGCTACTGACGGGACTGATGGTCTTGATTTTCCTCGGCAGCATGCGGGCGACGGTCGCCGTCTTTCTTTCGATTCCGCTTTCGGCGCTCGCCGCGCTTATCGGCCTCTATTTCGGCGGCAGTTCGATTAACTCCATGATTCTTGCAGGGCTGGCGCTTGTCTTTTCGCGATTAATCGATAACGCCGTAATCGTATTAGAAAACATTTTTCGACACCTTGAGCTCGGAGAATCGCCCGAGGTGGCGGCAGAAAAGGGTGGGCACGAGGTGTCTTTGGCGGTGCTGGCAGCCACGTTGACGAGCGCCGTTGTCTTCTTCCCCGTGACATTTCTATACGGCGTGAGCCGATTCTTATTTTCGGCGCTGGCTCTGGCGGTTGTGCTCGCTCTGTTCGCTTCCTATATTGTGGCCATGACGGTCGTACCACTGTTCTGCGCGCGTTATATCAAGTTCGGGTCACATGTGTCGGCCACGGAGGGTAACCCGATAGAAGAGCACGCCCATCCGGAGCGTGCCGAAACCGCAAGCTGGGGAACACGATTCAACGATCGGTTCGGAAAAGGCTTTCATAGGCTGCTTGATGCCTACGAACGCCTGGTTCGCCAAGCGCTCTCGCGCCCCAAGTCGGTTGTGGTAGGAGTCCTCGGAGCATTCGTGCTAAGTCTGGCGCTCTTTCCATTGCTTGGACTGGCCTTCTTTCCCCGAACGGATGCTGGGCAGTTTGTCATCAACTTGAAGGCGCCCTCCGGTACGCGCGTTGAAGTTACTGCCCAGGAAGTGGCAAAAGCCGAAGATATCATTCGAAAAACGGTCGACCCGAAAGATCTCAAATTAATCGTCTCCAACATCGGAGTGATTCCAGGATTTTCTTCGATTTATACGTCGAACTCCGGGCCCCACACTGCGACGATTCAAGTGGCGCTGAATGAAGGACATCACGAAAGCAGTTTTCAATACATGGATAGGGTGCGAAGAAAGATCCAGGACGAACTGCCGGAACTCACAACTTATTTCCAATCCGGCGGGATGGTGGACGCGGTGCTGAATCAAGGCTTGCCGGCGCCCATCGATCTTCAAGTCAGCGGCTCGAACATGCAGGCGGATTATTCGCTGGCCGCTCAACTGGCTACGGAGATCCGGAAGATTCCTGACGTAAGCGACGTCTACATTCCGCAGGATTTGGACTATCCCTCGTTGCATTTGGATATTGACCGGTTGCGGGCCAGCGAACTCGGACTGACCCAGAAAGAAGTCGTCGACAATGTCATCACCGCGCTGACGTCGAACGGCATGATAGCTCCGAGCTATTGGATCGATCCGAGGTCCGGAAACGACTACATGCTTACGGTGCAGTATCCCGAGCAAGACGTTCGTAGCCTGGCCGATCTTCGGGACATTCCGCTTCGATCACCAGGAGCGAAAAACCCCGCGCTTCTCGATGCCGTCAGCAAGATCAACCGCTTCAGTGCCCCAACCGAAATTGATCACTACCAGATTCAACGAGCGTTTGACGTCTACGTGAATCCCGCGACCGAGGACCTCGGAAGTGTAGCTACTTCGATCCGAAAGATCATTGCCGGCGCAAAGGTGCCGGAAGGCAGTCGAGTGAATCTGCGAGGCATGGTCCAGGGCATGGAAGCCTCTTTTCGCAGCTTCGGGCTCGGCCTGTCGCTCTCTCTAGTGCTTCTCTACCTCATCCTGGTCGCGCAGTTCCGGTCGTTTCTGGATCCAATTTTGATCCTGCTCGCGGTACCAACCGGGATCATGGGCGTTCTGATTACACTCATTCTCACCGGGACAACGCTCAACGTGATGTCATTGATGGGCATCATCATGATGGTCGGAATTGTCGTCTCGAACAGCATTTTAATCGTGGAATTTTCGCATCGTCTGGAGCAAGGGGGAATGTCCGTGCGGGATTCGATCATCTCATCGTGCCGGATCCGCTTGCGTCCCATTTTAATGACTTCTCTTGCGACAATCATTGGGCTTGTGCCTTTGGCGTTGAAGCTGGGGACAGGCAGCGAGCAGTACGCTCCTCTGGCTCGAGCAATCATTGGAGGCTTGCTTGTTTCTGTGGCGCTTACGATCTTCCTTGTCCCTGCCGCCTACTTGCTCTTTTACGAGCGCCTCGACCAACCACTCAGTCCCGTTCTGGCGGAGGAGGCGCAGTGAGGTCGCCGGTGCGGGCATTTGCGCTGGCCTTGCTGGGCGCCATTTCGGCATCACTTTCGTCCGCCCAGAGCGTGAAGACGTTAACTCTGCAACAAGCTGAACAACTCGCGGTTCAGAACCACCCGATGATTCAGGCGGCGAGCAACCTGGCCTCTGCCGCGAATGCCCAAGTGACGGAAGCTCGATCTGCTTACTATCCAACTGTCTATGGAAGCCTCACCGGAGTAGGTGCGGAAAATAGTAGTCGCATCGCGGCTGGAGGGCTGAACAATCCGATCATCTATGACCGCTACGCGAATGGAGTTACCGTAAGTCAACTTGTGACCGACTTTGGCCGAACTCATGAACTCGTCAAGAGTACGGATCTACATGCCCAAGCCCAGCGGGAAGGGGTTGTTGCCACTCGCGCCGAGGTGCTTCTGCAAGTGGATCAGTCCTACTTCGCGGCCTTGAAGGCACAATCCGTGCTTGCGGTCGCCGAGGAGACGGTAAAGGCGCGCCAACTCGTTTCCGACCAGGTCACCGAGCTTGCGAAAAATAAAATCCGATCGGATCTCGACTTCAATTTTGCAAATGTAAATCTCGCGCAGGCTCAGCTCCTTTTGATACAAGCTCAGAACGATCTGCGGTCCGCATTCGCGCGGTTGGAAGAGGCTCTAGGGTCCTCGGATCAGGACACGTTCCAGTTGGCCGACCAGCCCATGCCTCCGCCACCGCCCTCCGACGTTTCCATCCTGATTCAACAAGCACTGAAGGATCGGCCCGAACTTGTCGGCCAGCGTTTCCAGGTGGATTCGGCCCAGAGTTACACCACTGCAGAGCGGGATCTAAAGCTTCCAACGATCTCGGCGCTGGGAACGGCAGGGCTGACTCCGATTAACGAATCTCCGCTGGCGCCGCGATACGCTGCGGGCGGTTTCAACGTCAACATTCCGATCTTCAACGGACATTTGTACGGTGCGAGGGAAACCGAAGCAGCGTCACGCGCGTTGGCGGAAAACCAGTACCTTCGAAACTTGCAGAATCAAATTGTACGCGACGTACAAACGGCGTGGCACGATGCCAATGCCGGTTACCAGCGGCTTTCGGTCACGGACCGGCTGCTCGCTGAGGCCAACCAGGCCCTCGATTTGGCGCACGGGCGGTACGACCTCGGGCTAAGCTCCATCATCGAGCTGACGCAGGCCGAACTCAATCAAACGACGGCCCGGATTGACCAGGCCAGTGCCAAGTACGACTACGAGGCGCAGTACTCGCTTTTGAACTATCAGTTAGGCGCCTTGCACTAGATGGTCGAGAAAAAGCCGAGACAGCCGCGTCAGCCAAGGAGATTCCTGTAGCTCACGATGTCGGCCTCATTTTCTAGTGCCGAGACCCTTCCAACGACTTTCAATCCGCAGCAAAACTAACAGAACTGCCGCTGTTGGCGAATTGGAGTCTGAGTGGATCTCGGTTCGCGTTGGGATTGCGATTGCAACAAGCAACATGCGGCAATCCTCCGACCATCCTGACAGCAAGGTACCCATGACACCTAGGGCAGGTCGAAGACCAACTTCCCCCGCACGCTGGACAGTTCTTCAAGACAAGGCGAGCGTCGTGTGGCGATTTAGCATTTATGCGGCAGTCGAGAACAAAACGGCATTTCGGGTTATTACAGATGAAATAGCGTTCCATCGGGGAACCTCCTTGAGGGCTTGAATGATATACTCCTATGCCATTAAAAGGTCAATACAGTAAATTTACATATATGAACGCCACATTTTCGTCGGTTATCTAGCCTTACCGGCGCCTCGTCAGGCGGCAATCTTAACTACCACCTTCTCGGGGTTTCCAGCGAGGCGCGAACAGAGCGGATTGACAGGTTGAGAGCCAGTTACTGTCAGCATGGACGGCAGTTCTGCATATTATTTGTGTAAAATGACTGGCTATCAAAACGGGACCTGGGATCAATCTTCGGCTCGAGCCCATAAAGAGAGAAGAAACGTCTGGGAGGCAAAATTATGCAATCCGATTTAGGCCACTTCAATTCAAGAATGCCACGCAGCTTCGCACTGTTCGCACTCCTGCTACTTCTCTTGGGGTCAAGTAGCATGGGGCAAACAACGCAGATCGCCGCCACTCCACCGATGGGGTGGAACAGCTGGAATCACTTCGCCGACAAAATTGATGATGCTATGGTTCGTGCACAGGCTGACGCAATGGTGTCGAGCGGGATGCGCGACTCAGGATACATCTACATCAACATCGACGACACCTGGGAAGGCCAGAGAGACGCGCAAGGGGTGATTCATACAAACAGCAAATTCCCCGACATGAAAGCGCTCGCGGATTATGTGCATGGCAAGGGGCTAAAACTGGGGATCTACTCTTCGCCGGGCCCGAAAACGTGCGCCGGATTCGAGGGCAGCTACGGTCATGAAGAGCAAGACGCGCAAACTTACGCTGCTTGGGGCATCGACTATCTCAAGTATGATCTGTGCAGCTTCGGTGAAATCATGAAGGGCGCGGGTTCTCCTGAAGCAGCGCACAAGATGATGATTGACGCCTACACAAAAATGCACGAAGCCTTGCTCAAAACGGGTAGGCCGATCGTGTACAGCCTCTGCCAATATGGCGCGGATCACGTGTGGCGCTGGGGAGCGTCGGTCGGTGGCAACTCCTGGCGGACCACCGGAGACATATCGGATAAATATTCGAGCATGACAGCGATCGGCTTCGAGCAGGCCGGACTCGCGAAATTTGCTGGGCCGGGGCATTGGAACGACCCAGACATGCTCGAAGTCGGAAACGGCGGGATGAATGAGGAAGAATATCGCACCCACATGACCCTCTGGGCTCTGCTTGCCGCTCCGCTTTTGGCGGGCAATGATTTGAGCACAATGAAACCGGAAACGATCGCGATGCTCACGAATCGCGAGGTGATCGCAATCGATCAGGATCGACTTGGCGAACCGGCGGATCGTGTGTGGGCGGAAGGAAGCCAGGAAATATGGGCGAGACCGCTGGCAGATGGTTCGAAGGCAGTGGGAGTATTTAACCGATTTTCGTGGCCGCAAACGATCGGAATCAATTTTCACGATCTCGGATATAAGGGCAGCGTGAAAGCGCGAGATATCTGGGCCGCAAAAGATCTAGGCGCGCTGCCCAGCCACTACACGGCGCGTGTGGCGGGGCACGGCGTATTGCTGCTTCGAGTTTCGGAGTAGAGGGGTTTTCGGCCTGCGAAAACCTAAATGCTGTCCCGCGGCCTTTCACGCCGAACAAACATGGTGTCCTGGGTCGGTTCCGATTCACATTCAATGGCAAGCGTGGTGACTGGTTGATCTGGCGCTTCCTCCGGGAGGCCCATGAACCGCACACGAAAACGACTTTGGTCGAATTTAATTTCGTGGCCGGAAGCGAAGAGCCGCGCCGATATTACTTTGGTCATCAGCCCAGCGAGGGCAACCGTTTCACCGGGCCAAAAGTGGACGTGCATGTAGAGGGTATTGCCCTTGCGGGTAAAGCCTGCATAGTTGGAACGCTGCACTCGACAGCGGTCCAGAGTATGAATCGTTTCGGCGTTGCGCGACGTCCACTGACCAACCTCTGACAAAACACGCACTGACTCTTCGGGAATCGAGCCATCGGGCTTTGGGCCGATGTTCAAGAGATAATTCCCGCCATCGCGCGAACAGGAGATCAGGTTGCGGATAACACGTTTGGGGCTCTTCCAGTCGTCATCAGCGCGGTGATAGCCCCAACTGTCGTTGAGTGTCATGCAGCTCTCCCAGGACCGGCTTCCCTTCTCCGCCACAATTTCCTGTTCGGGAGTCGAGAAATCGCCTGGCAAACCGTTTCGGTTATTGACGATGATATCCGGCTGAAGCTCAAAAACCATCTTGTTCATGCGCTCGGATTCCCACTGTTCGGGTGTCAAAGGCCAGTCCACGTCGTACCAGAGCACGTCGATCTTCCCGTAGTTGGTCATGAGTTCCCGGATCAGGCCGTGCGTATATTCGACGAAGCGTTTGCGAGCTTCCGGGTCCGTGGCGCATCGCGCGCCGTCCGGATGGTGCCAGTCCATGAGCGAGTAATAGAAGCCGACGCGCATGCCTTCGGCTCGCGCCGCCTCCACGTACTCGTGGACGAGGTCACGGCCCGGGCCCTGTTTCGGAGCGCAATAGCTGGTGAGCTTCGTATCGAAATTGCAGAAGCCTTCGTGATGTTTTGTGGTCATCACCATGTATTTTTGGCCTGCTTGTTTTGCAAGCTTGGCCCAAGCGCGAGCGGCGTTAGGTTTGGGCTTGAAGCGCTTCGCAAGAAGTTCGTACTCGGGCACGGGGATGCCTTCGTTCTCCATTACCCATTCATGGCGGCCTAGCACACTATAGAGTCCCCAGTGTATGAACATGCCGAAACGCGCTTCATGCCACCACTTCATGCGGCGAATTCGATTGGCGTCCTCCGCGTCGGCGGCCGATTGAGGCTGAGAGGAGGGCGGCGCCGACTGCCGCACCGTGGCAGTAGATCGGGACGACGCCGCCAGTGTCACCAGTGAAGCGCTAGTGCCCAGCAGCCATTCGCGCCGTGGGATTCGATTTGGTCTCATAGGATCACCCCCTCAGAACAGAACTTTCAAAGCAGAAAAACTTTTGCAATGTAGCCGAGGAATGATCGGCTCTTGGCGCCTACTTTTCAAGCTTGAAAATTCTTTCCATCAGCAGCCACTTTTCGCCGGGTTTGGCTCCAGCAAGCGGCTTTTGAAACTTCCACATCAGATCTTCCCATTCGCGAACCTTCGGATCTTCACGATCGGCGCTGGCTTTCGCCTCAAAGGAGAATCGCTCGTCAACTTCCATCACCATAAACATGCGGGTGCCACGCAGATAGATCTCCATGTCATTGATTCCGGATTTTTTGATACTCTGCGTGATCTCGGGCCAGATTTTCTCGTGGAAATGTCTGTACTCGGCAATAAGACCAGGTTCGTCCTTCAAATCCAACGTCAAACAAAAGCGTCTGCTCATTTTACCTCTGCCAGAGCACTGGGCCCCGAAACCGCTGGGATCTGAGTTGGCTTATAGCCGCTCACTGCGAAATAGATGACGTAAATATAGCAAATAAGGGGAACCACGAACGCCTTCTGAATATTGCTCAGATCAGAAATTTTCCCCATTATCGGCGGAATCAAGCCTCCACCGATGATGGACATCACGAGAAGCGATGAGCCGCGCTTGGTCAAATTGCCAAGATTCTTCAGGCTTAGTGCAAAAATCGTCGGAAACATGATCGAATGAAAAAAACCAACCACCACGATGGCAAGAACGGGTACCAGGCCGGAAAAGCTGATCGCGATCAAAACGAAGACTGCGGCACCTGCGCCGAAAATCGCAAGCAGCCTCGGGGCATTGACGCGCTTCATCATCCACGAACCTGAGAATCGGCCGATCATGAAACCTGTTTGATGCGCCACTAGGAAAATCGCCGCCATTTTTTCTGCGCTGTCAGGAATCAGATGAGAGATAAAGCTCGCACTTGGGCCCTGGTGCCCTGCGAGAAATTGAGAACCCCATGCCGCCATGCTCTCAAGGGTTCGAGGCATCGTCTGCTTGGTGAAACGGATGATGAAGCTGCCGACACCCACCTGCGCTCCAACATAGAAAAATTGGGCGACCACGCCTTTGATCAAATGCGGATGCGAGAATAGAGGCTGCAAGCTCTTGCTTGTGACGCCATCATGATCCCCGCTCTTGCGCGCGCCGATCTCGGGAAGGTGCGCAAAATAAATGAGTGCCGCAACCAAGAGAAACATGCCGGTGATCACCAGGTAGGGCACTCTTACCAAGTTCGCTTCCGAAGCGATGTACACCTGCACTTGCTGGGGAGTCATAGCGGCTCGCTCCGCAGCCGTGTGTTCCACGCCAGAAAGGATGAATGCGGAGCCTAGCGTGAGTACAAGTACGGCGCCCACTGAGTTAAAGGACTGAGCGAAATTAAGCCGGCGCGCCGAAGTTTCTGGCGGGCCGAGGACCGTCACGTACGGGTTGGCGCCAACCTCCAGGAAAGATTGTCCGCACGACATCACGAACAACGCGAACAAGAAAAACACGTATTGCCTGGAAGCAGCAGCGGGAAGAAATAAGAGCGTTCCCGCGGAGCAAATCAGCAGGCCCGTCAGAATTCCTCTGCGATACCCGATCCTCTCCATGATCCGTCCAGCAGGAAAGGCCGCGAGAAAATAGCCGCCAAAGAAAGCCACCTGGATGAATGAAGATTGAAAATCGGTCAGATCAAACGCTTTCTTGAGATGGGGGATTAAAACGTCATTTAAATTGACTCCGATCGACCAGAGGAAGAACAGGCTGGTGACCAGAGTAAATGGCAGCAGATACTTTCGCTCGGTTAGCGGCGCTGATTCCTGAGTCATCGGTTCCCTTAGGTCAAAGCGCGATCGAGGTGCGTGTAGCCGCCATCGACGAAGACGTGCTGGCCGGTGATGTGCGAGGCTTGCGCTGAAATCAGAAAGAGAACCATGGCAGCGATTTCGTGAGGCTGCGTCATGCGCTTGCCCAGCGGGATCTTCGAGACGATGTGCGCGAGCTTCACTTCAGGATTCGGAAATGTGCTCACCCACTGCTTATATAGCGGAGTGCTGACCTCGGCGGGGATCAGTGCATTCACGCGGATTCCGCAGGGAAGCAATTCCGCGGCCCAATCGCGCGTGAGAGAAAGAATTGCGCCTTTAGCGGATGTGTAACCGGAAGTACCGCCTTGCCCTGTGACGGCGACTTTCGAAGCGATATTTAAAATGCAGCCCTGCGATTTTTTTAGCGCAGGCAATGCAAAGTGGGCCATGTAGTAGTAGTGAAAAAGATTGAGCCGCAGAGAGCTCTGGAATTTCTCGGGGCTGCCATTCTCGAGCCCGACGTTGTCGTTTGCACCAACATTATTCACCAAAACATCCAAGTGGCCGAACTCCTTGAGCGTCTGTTCTACGACCACGCGGCAATTCTCCGCCGGTAAGATGTCAGCAGAAATGAACTTGCACGCCGCGCCTGCGCTCCGCAGTTCCCTATGCAACTTCTCGCCCGCCTCTATGTCCTTGTCCACAAACACGGGGATTGCGCCTTCTTGAACGCAGCCTCGTGTAATCGCCTCGCCGATGCCTTTCGCGCCACCCGTAATGAGAACCACTTTTTCTTTAAGCTGCAAATCCATGCAGAGCCGCCTCTAAACTGTAAAAGCGAATCGCGTTGCCTCCGAAAATGTCCGCACTTGCCGCAAGGGATAGTGTATTCACATAATTCGCGACGAGCTGCTTCACTTGCCCATAACTCGCCGCGAGAAGGCAGACGGGCCAATCGGAGCCGAACATCAAGCGCTCCGGGCCGAACGCTTCGAAAACTACATCCAGATAGGGCCGAAAATCATCGGGGTTCCAGCGCCGCCAGTCCGCTTCCGTCACCATTCCGGACACTTTGCAAAAGACGTTCTTGTTCTGCGCCAAGGTTCGGATCTGTGTGGCCCACGGCTCGCGCTTCCCCGCCTTAATCTCCGGTTTCGCCAAATGATCCAGGACAAATCGCTGCTCTGGAAAGTGCGAGGCAAGTTCGATAGCGGCGGGCAATTGCTTCGGGAAGATGAGGATGTCGTAAGTGAATCCAAGTTCACGCAGCATGCCGATCCCGTGTAAGAAATCGTTTCTAACAAGATACCGATCGTCGGGTTCCGCTTGGGCTATGTGCCGGAACCCGCAAAGTTTCTTAAACTGAGAAAAGTATTGCAACCTTTCTTCGATCCGTAGCAAGCATAGGTCGACCCAGCCCACGACTCCCACGATACGCACGTCTTGCTCAGCTAGGCGCAAAAGAAAATGCGTCTCCGCCTCGGATTGATCCACCTGGACCACGACCGAACCATCGATTCCGTTCAACTCAAGCTCGTGGTGTAATTCGTCTGGAAGAAAATCGCGCTTCAAAACCGACATGGCCTCCGTGATCCAAGCATCGCGCGCGACATCGTATTTCCAGAAGTGCTGGTGAGAATCAATATTCATTTTGGTGAAGCTGCGCTCCTCGCTCAATCAATGCCCATCGAGATAGTGCGTACCAGTAAGGTTCCGCAATCTTGCCGCAGCACCTTCCGGAGTTATATCGCGTTGCGGGCCGGCGAGCAGTTCATATCCCACCATGAATTTCTGCACCGTGGCGGAGCGAAGGAGAGGTGGACAGTAGTGGGCGTGGAAATGGAACTCGGGGTGAGGCTCGCCGTCCGTGACCTCCTGGTGGAATCCCATTGAATAGGGGAACGGCGTCTCGAACAGATTGTCGTAGCGAATCGTCAATTTTTGCAAGATGCCCGCAAGGTCTCTAGGCTCTGTATCGCCCAGGGCGGCGAGGCTGGCGACGTGGCGGCGGCTCAAGATCATGGTTTCGAAGGGCCACACGGCCCAATAAGGCACGAGCGCCACGAATCCTTCATTTTCGCAAACAATCCGCTCGCCATCCTCGAGCTCCAGCCGCAAGTATTCGCACAGCAGGCATTTTTGGTTGTCTTCCAAATACTCGCGCATCGAGACTTGTTCTTTCGACGGCATGTTGGGAATTTCTTCGTTCGCCCAAATCTGGCAATGCGGGTGCGGATTGCTTGCGCCCATCAATGCGCCGCGATTTTCGAAAATTTGCACGTGCCTAACCCATGGAATCTCCCCGAGTTCCTGATACTGCTGCGTCCACACTTGAACAACCCGTCGCACTTCCTCCAATTCCATCCGCGGGATCGTCAAATCGTGCCGGGGCGAAAAGCACACAACTCGGCAAATCCCTCTCTCGACGTGGGCAACTATCAACCCATCCTGATTCGTCTCGCCGGGAGCAACATTCGGAAGTAAAGCGGGATAATCGTTGTCGAACACAAATGTTTCGGCGTACACGGGGTTGTGCAATCCCTGGGCCCGCACATTTCCCGGGCACAGATAACATTCGGGATCGTAATGGAGGGACACCGGCGGGGCCACCTTGTCGACTTTTCCCAGCCACGGCCTTTGCGTGCGGTGGGGTGAAACGAGAACCCACTCGCGAAGCAGTGGATTCCACCGTCGATGCGGAGTGGTGCGCAAATCAACCTGGTTCATGTTTTTCTCAGCCTATTGTGACATCGGCGGAGACTCAACTAGGCTCGCGCCATCCGCCGGCATGCAAATGTATATGCCTGCGACGATTCCCGTTTCCTTCTGGTAGGCCCGGGCCACGCTTTCGCCAAAGTTCGAGACGCTTGCAGCGTCGACAAGGTTGATGGTGGCTCCTCCGAACCCGCCTCCAGTCATTCGCGCGCCATAGACACCCGGTTCACGATTCGCAAGATCAACCATCAAATCCAGTTCCGCGCAGCTTACTTCAAACAAATCGCGAAGGCTTGCGTGAGATTCGGCCATGAATTGACCGAACTGCTGCAAGTCACCCGCTCGAAGCGCTTTCATGCCTTCCAACACCCGCTCATCCTCGGTAACAATATGTTTTGCGCGCTTATAGGCGACGTTCGAGAGTAGCTCGCGATGCATCTCAAGCTGCTCCGCGCTTACGTCCCGGAGCGCTCGGATGTTCGGCAGCGCTTTTTGCAGAGAGCGCACAGCCTCTTCGCACTCTTCCCGTCGCCGATTGTATTCTCCTCCTGCGTGTGTGTGCTTCACTCCCGTATTACAGATGACTAGCCTGACGGATTCGGGTATCGGGACATACTCAAACTGCAATGACCGGCAATCTAGCATCAGCGCATGATTTGCCCGCCCTTGCAATGAAATGAACTGGTCCATGATCCCGCTGCGAGTGCCAACAAACTCATTTTCAGTGCGCTGGCAAATGCGGGCTAATTGAATGCGGTCGATCGAATGGCCCGCCGTTTCGGAAAGCGCAAGCGCTGTCGCAACTTCGATCGAGGCCGAAGAGCTGAGCCCTGCGCCAATGGGAACTTCTCCATGGATCAGCAGGTTTGCACCGCCTAGCCGATACCCTGCCTTTTCCAGTTCCATAGCGACGCCGACGGGATAGTCGCTCCAAGTCCGCGAAGGCTGAAGCGCTCCCGTAGACATATCCACATGGGCCTCGTCTGGAAATTCCTGCGAGCAAATGATCAACTTGCGATCTGTTCGCGGACTGACCCCCACCCAGCATTGGAATCCAATAGCGGCGGGCATCACGAATCCTTCGTTGTAGTCAGTATGCTCCCCAATCAGGTTTACGCGTCCAGGCGCGCGATAAACGCGCGGCATCACCCCGAATCTCGCGCGAAATTTTTCCGCGATGTTTTTCACGTCAGTCATCTTCGGCTTAGAGAACGTCCTTCAAATTGGTCCTGAGGAGAACGAAAACAGAGGAATGGCGCGCCCGGGGGGACTCGAACTCCCGACCTTCTGGTTCGTAGCCAGACGCTCTATCCAACTGAGCTACGGGCGCGCAGTATTGAAATATTAACATAGCGGTGCGCCGCTCATCCACCCGCGCCCTCTCTCATTGCGTAACGGGAGCGCGTGCAGCTCGGCCCGGAAACACGCCTTCCACGAGTTGCCCATCTTTCAAGACCGGTACTCCATTCACAAGAACAAACTGTATGCCTTCCGAATATTGCAGCGGATTTTCGTAGGTCGCTTTGTCGATAATCCGCTGCGGATCGAACACGGTAATATCCGCGTCGGCCCCAGTGTGAATCCGGCCTTTATTCGCGAAAATGGGCGCCCTTTTCTGCAACCGCTGCGCGGGCATTAGCGTCATTTTCCGCAACGCGGTCATCAGATCGAGCGCTTTTTCTTCTCGCACGTAGTGACCCAGAACCCTTGCAAAAGTCCCCTGCCCCCTCGGATGCACTTTCGATCCGGTGATAGGCATGCCGTCGCTGGCAATCATCACGATGGGGTTGGCCACGGCTGCCCGCGCCGCCGCTTCCGGAATCGAATGGATGATCACGATTCCCCCGATTTTCCTGTATTTCTCAAACGTTTCCGCAGTCAGTCGCTCGCCGGTCTCGGCCCATTGCAGGTCCTTGTATGTAATACCCATGCTCTCCTGCCAGCCAGGACCAAAAATCGCGGACTGCAGTGCCGTGCTTCCTGCCGTATAGGGGTAACATTCCGTGGTCACGTCAAGCCCATGCCGCTGCGCTCCTTCCACCATCGAAAGCAGTTCGGGCGTGTATTTCAATCCCATGCTTGTAATGTGCACGACATGCAGCGGTGCGCCAGTCGCTGCTGCTGCTGCGATAACCTCTTCAAGCGCAGCGAGCCCTGTATGCGGTTCTGTCAATCCGCCGTAGCGCAGGTGCACATGCACGGAGGCGTGGTACCGCGATGCAATTCTGAACATCTCGACGATTTCCCAGTGCGTGGCGCCGGCCGTGTAATTCACTCCCATTCCTTCAGCCAGCGCACCTTCACGAAATCCTTTATTCATCTCCGCGCTGATCTCAGAGAGTTCCTCGGCAGTTGCTTCACGGTATGCCGCGTCTCCCGTCGGCAGAAAGGTGCCCGGATCGTGCATGACCTTCATGCGTACCGGTATATGGCCGATGCTCACGCCAAAATTGATCAGTGACTTCCCTTCTCGCTGCGCATACCAGCCCGCGACATCAGCCGTGCCCGCCTCGAGTTCGAGTGATGTGGTCACGCCGTCATGTGCCTGGAACTGATAATTTCTTTGCTCCTGCCCGTGTTCGTGCATATCGATGAATCCGGGCGCGACAACGAGGCCTCTAGCGTCGAGAACCGTTCTTCCCTGCAGCGGATTCGTCGAGATAGCGCGAATTTTCCCGCCGCTGATTCCCACGTTGCGCACCGCGTCCAGCCCCGACTCCGGATCCATCACGCGTCCACTTGCGATGACGACATCGAAGTTATTGTCCTCCGCCGGAACGCCGAGCGTGCCCGCACAGGCCAATGCGCTCGCAAGGAAAAGTAAGAGCAACGCCCCCTTTCCTTGCCTCCTTGCACGCTGTACCCACATCCCTAAGCCTCCTTCAGCGCTTGAGCGGCTAAGTCTCTTTCCCCCGGCGTCCTGTGTCAAAGGAAATCTTAAGCGCTTAACCACGAATCCTCACTCTGGCTAAACCTTCCAAGGCGCGGCAAAACTTGTATCGAGTCACAGCTGCCTGAAGAAAATCCCCGGGTCGCTGGGGGGAGCGACCCGGGGTGGGGGTACTGCTGAGGGGGGCCGGAGGAAACTCGATAATCTCTTAGTTCACCTGATGCACGGTTAGCATGCAAATCTTTCTCAGCTCTTCATAAGTAAAGAACGTCTCTTCCTGGTCGCCCGCGCACTCTCTGTGCCCCAATCCAGACTCCCGGGAGAGCTGTGAGAGTTCGTCTTCGGAAATTCCAAGCAGCAGTGCGGCGCGTCCTTGTGTGACGTACTTTGGCACTTGGCTATTCATTCTTCCTCCTCACGCGGGAAGTAACGCCATGGCATCTTGCTCAACGGCCAGGATCATCGTCTTATAGATGTCCACGTCCCAACCATCCCCTATCCTCATCCGAACTGTTTCGTTGCCATCCTTCAGAAGTGTGCCCCGCAGCGGCACTTTTATGTCCCCCAGGGCCACTTGGAGTACAACGGACTGCCCAATCCATGTTGCGTATGCGCTGTCCATTCCCCCTCCTGCAGATGTTCAGGCCTCGCTGACATAGGCAGCATCGCTTAGCACTCCTCCGCTCACAATGGTACAGAGAGGGTACTAGGCTAGTAAATTGGTACTGCCAGCTCGAAATCAGAGAATCTGTGCCCTATTGGCACACGAGTACGCTCGTACTTATCTTTCAGGACGCGGGGACCATTGGCTCGGGAAGTCGCGGAGGACAAACTGCTTTCACGATGCGCCGCGACTCGTCATTACTAAACTTCAGTGCAGCAGCGACACCTGCAGGAACAGGTTTGGGCTTGGCATTAGGTGGTGGATTTTCGCGCGGATTCGCTCATTTGGGGGTCCTTCAAGTCCTCGAGCAGAATCGCATCCCCATTTCTTACATAGCAGGAACTAGCGTTGGCAGCATTCTCGGCGCGGCGTACGCCAGCGGCACTCCCATCGCGCGCATCATCGCCACCTGCCGGACAATCCGCTTTCGCGACATTGCCAAATGGCGGGTTTCCAGGCTCGGGCTCGCCAGCAATCACCGGCTGGGCGACCTGATTGAACATGTCTTTGAGTCCCGGCGATTCGAGGATCTTCGTATTCCGATGGCGGTCGTGGCAACGGATCTTGCGAACGGCGAGCCCGTCGTGTTCACCCACGGCAATCTTTCGGAAGCAATCCGTGCAAGCTGTGCGTTTCCCGGCTTGTTTGAACCCGTCGAGATTGGCACACGATGCCTCGCCGATGGCGGTCTGGTCGCTCCAGTTCCGACTTGCGCTGCTCGCAACTTAGGGGCCTCTTGCGTCATCGGTGTTTCCGTTGGTGTTGAAGACGGCGTCCGAGGAGCCCCCTCGAACATCTTTCAAGTGGTCTGCCGCGCCGTCAATGCTGCGCAAAAGCACCAGCTCGAGGTATGGGAGCGATACGCTGACCTCGTCCTCCGCCCCGACGTTCAGTCGCTCGCGTGGGACGACTTTGATCGTGCTGATGAAGCGATCGAAGCCGGCGCCGTTGCAGCCCGCCGCGCGCTCCCCCGCATACAGAAACTACTCGATCCGGCCCGGGAATCTACTTCCGAACTCGAAGCCCGTTCCGAAGCCGAAGCCCATAGCTACCTTTGGCTCGCGGAGGCATCCCGATGATTCGCCTTGCGGCCTTGATCGCGGCGGTTATCGCATCCACCGCCCTTTGGTACGAATGCCGGGAAGACATCGGCGTTTTCTGTTACCGTATTGGCGTGGGTGCTTTTACGACGTTGCGTTCTCGCGCGTTCGTCCCAGTGCCTGCTTCTCAATCTTTTCGATCGAGGAACCGTTACGCTTGCTCCATTCCGTCCTCCAGTTTCTCCACTCGCTCTACACCCCCGAGGGACTTCGAGAGTTAATCCGCTCCGGAGGCGCACCTCTCGTTTGCACGATCGTTTTTATTGAAACTGGCTTCTTCGTCGGGTTTTTCCTGCCAGGTGACTCACTTCTGATTACAGCAGGCATTTTTTCCTACGCAGGCGTAATTCCGCTCAAGTGGCTCCTCCTCCCGGTTATGCTCTGCGCAATCGTCGGCGACCAGGTCGGCTACTGGATTGGCCGATCCGCTGGCGCCGCCCTTTACCGCCGTGAAGACTCCCTTTTCTTTCGACGCAGCCATCTTAAGCGAGCCCACGATTTTTATGAGAAATATGGTGGCCGCGCTGTGATTCTCGCGCGCTTCGTGCCCATCATCCGAACGTTTTGTCCACCTGTCGCGGGCGCGGCAAGAATGCCATATCTTCGTTACCTCCTGTTCGATGTTTTTGGCGGCGTCTTTTGGGTTGGGGGCGTAATTCTTGGCGGGTACTTGCTCGGTCATTTCATTCCCAATATCGGGCAGTACATCCATTATGTGATTGCTGTTGTCATCTTCCTTTCGATCTTGCCGCCGATCATCGGCTTCCTCCGTTCCAGGAGCCGCATCGCGACTCCGCCTGGGACGGCTGTACTCAGCGACGAGAAGACTCAATAAGTTATGGCTGCCTCGAAACTCCGTGCCATCATCTTCGATATCGGTCGCGTCCTTGTCCGGGTGGACGTCGCCCGTGCCATGCAGGGCCTTGCCGCAGGAAGCTCGCTTTCTCCCTCAGAGCTATGGACTGCCATTGAGAAAGACCCCCGCTGGTCCGACTGGCAGGAAGGACGCATGTCCCCACGAGATTGGTATCTCCATTTGAATCAGCGTCTAAAAGGTGGACTCACCTTCGATCATTTCATCGAAGTCTGGAATCGGGCACTCGATCCCGTTTCTATCCATGAGGACGCCTTGTTCGCTGGCCTAGCCAAGCGTTACAGGCTTGCGCTTCTTTCGAATACCGACCCCATCCATGTCCGCCACATGGAGGCCGCATACAGCTTTTTCCAATTCTTCCCTGTTCGAATCTATTCCTGCTCAGTCGGAGCCAGCAAACCCAATCCATTGATTTATCGGGAAGCACTGCGGTCCGTTAAGGTCCAGGCTGACCAAACCCTTTACATTGATGACATAGCAGCCTATGTCGAAGCCGCGCGGCACCTGGGTATGGCTGGCATTCAGTTCCAATCACCAGCCCAGTTGTCCTCCGAACTCAAGGTTCACGGTATTGATCTCCCCTGAACCAGCCGTAAGCGTAAGAAAGTCCGTAAAGCGGATTTGTTGCGTAAAGATTGCAAGGACTAGTACTGGCCCTTTCTCTCATGCGGTTCCTGCCTCGGTAGCCAACCCGCATTTAATCATCGATTTACAGTAGTCTTTCCTCCCTCATTCCTGTCCGTCCTTTGGTTCGTCACTTGCTGCCTCTCTGTTACGGGCCGGTTATAAATTCAAAATGTTCGCCCACATTAGGGCGAGGAGAAAAGAATTTCTATGTCAGAGGAACACATCATCGAAACAAGAAGTGGTTCATCGTGGCAGTTACCCGCGATCATCGTACTCGGATTGGTGGCGATTGGTGGCTTGGGATTCGGCTGGAATGCGTCTTCGAAGCTCGACGCCACACAGCAAGCTGTTACCAGCGAAGTTAAGACAGTTCAGCAATCAGTTCAGCAAGACATGTCCTCGCTGAAGGACCGCGTCGCGCAAGATGAGAAGGCCAACGCCGATCTCCAGGGCGACCTGAAGGTTGTCACGGACAAGCTCAAGATTACCCAGAGCCAGCTCAGAAAGGCTCGCAAAGAAGCGGCTCAGTTGAATGACGCTGCCACTCAAAAGATCAGCGCGCTTGATACGTCCGTCCACACGGAACTGGCCACCAAGGCCGGGACTGACGATGTGAAGAACGTTGACACCAAGGTCACTGCCGTCGGTGCCGATCTGAACACGACCAAAGAAGACCTGAAGATGGCCAAGAGCGAGTTGGGGACACTGATTGCCCGCAATCACGATGAAGTCGACCAACTCCGCCGCCTTGGCGAACGTGACTACGTCGAATTCACCATCACCGGCAAGAATAAGCCTCAGACAGTTGGCAACGTCAGCATTGAGCTCAAGGGAGTGAACGAGAAGAAGAACCAGGTAAATCTCGCCATGGTGGTTGAGGACAAGCACTACATGAAGAAAAATCGCGCGCTGAACGAGCCCATCTTCTTTTACACTTCTGGAACCCGACTGCCGGAGGAGATTGTGATCAACAAAGCCGGGAAAAACAAAATCAGCGGCTACGTGAGTATTCCAAAAGCGAACTCGCAGCCGGCCACCACTTCCACTAGTTCTGGAAACTAGTTACAGAGCAACCCTCGGCCTTTTCGGCCTCAGAGGCACAAAGCGGGCAGGAATTCCTGCCCGCTTTTTATTTTGAGCTCCGTCATTTCAGCTGGTCGATTTCGGTGCTTACCCTCATTGCCCCTCGATTTCCCATAATTCTCCGTTAAGATGGAAGCGCTCAACGGAGTACCGCTTGCGCCAAACACACTCCATCTTATACATCGACGTTGATTCCCTTATTCCTGTTCGAGGAAGCCTCATCCCCGGCCTAGATGAATTTTCGGCCGCGCTTGATCACGCGGGTATTCCTGCCGTATGGCTGACCAGCAGAACTCGCCTCCAAATGGATGAACCTCGACGCAAGCTAGCTCATAGCCACCCTTTCATCGCTGAGGACGGCTGCGGAGTGTTCCTCCCTGAAGGTTATTTTCACTTACGGCCTCAGACATCGCCATCACATCCTCAGAAGGCGCCGACAGTCCGACTGGGCCGGTTTACATGTCTTCCGATCGCGGAGCCGCAGCCTGCCGCTTCCGACGCCTTGGAAGCGCTCTCCGCCGAAACTGGGTTGTCAGTTGTTCCATTGCGCTCTCTCCCTTCGCGGGAGTTGGCTCAGAACTTGGCGTTACCTTCTCGCGAAGCTGACTTGGCTCGCCAACGAGATTTCGATGAACTCTTTTTCTTCGCTGGAGGCACTGCGGAGGACGCAGCGGCTTTCCTCTCAGCAGGTGAACGCCGCAACATCCAGCTGCGACAACGCGGCGTCCTCTGGTCTCTGGCAGTGGGCGCGAACATCCGCCGCTGCATCCGCGAGCTTTCCAAACTCTACGATCGTGCCCTTCGTTCCCATGCCCGCAGCGTGGCGCTCGTGACCCCATCAAGCAGTTCCGCGTTGTTCGAGGCTTGCGACCACGCGATTCTGCTTAGAGACGTGGCCAAGAGCCACCCTGGCGACGATCAATCGCAAAACTCGAGTTCAGTCCTGAAGGTAATGGAACTATCGCTCAACTCGTCAGATGGCTGGGGACAGATCCTTGCCGCGCTCACCAAACGGAGATGACTGGCCGTCAACGTCCTAGCAGAATCTCTGGAAACAAAGTGTCCTTAATGTTCGCGATTTTCCACATTCTCCGCACCGAGTCGATTTGCTCACTCCACGCGAGGTTCTCAAGGCCATTGTTTTTACAATGATAGCCATGGCTCACGCCCTAACCTGATGGCCCTATGATTGCCCATTCTACGATGGGCGAAGGGCCCCGCAGAGCCAATCTCCCTCGCTGTGGTGCTGTACGTTTGGAATTCGAAGCTGACCAGGTACTAGGAGCACTCTTACTATGGCGTGGCTTGTTCGCAAACTCCACATTCCTGCTTCTGAATCGACTATGGGCATTGTTCTAACGGTCTGCGTCGTCACAATGGGCCTCATGTCGGTCGCTCTCGTCTGGCAGGCCCAGATCATTGCCAGTCAGCGTGAAGCGATTAGGTGGCTCGAATCTGTTAGATTTGGTGGCTAAGTTTCCTGCTCGGCCCGCTAAGGCTAGGCGCGCGTCCCTCCGCGCGCCTGGCACCCCCTCGCGCCTCCCTTCGTTTCAGTCTCGGCTTGATGCAAGACTCCCTCGAGCTCGTTTTTTTGACAAGACTACAAGCATGGTCGTTCGAAACCACGATAAGGGAATGAAATAAGTCAATAAAAAGGGGAGAACCGGGCGGTTCTCCCCTTCTCTAATTTGCTGTATCGTCTGCGAAGCGCGCTAAGTGCACGTATGTTTCGCGATCGACTCGCACCGCAAGAGCGGTGTGCTCAGCTTTGGTTCAGCTCTAAGCCCGGTGGAGTCATGTCCCCTCCGGAACTCCGTGAGCTCTCCTACTCCATGTACTCTCTCGAGTCTCTAATTGCAAGCGAAGATTTGGTGAACACACCAAACCTGTCCAAATTCCTGCGCCAAAACGGCTTTACTTTATGAAAAGGGTCTCGCGAAGCTGATCCCGGCTCACGAATGATTTCATCGTGCGAAATCGGCCAAAAAGGTCTTGAATCTCTCGGTTTTGATAAACTTTTTGCGCCGGGCATAGCACAGCGGAGGAAATAATCTGGAGGGAGTTTGAATCCGCTATGCGATACCGCTGGAAACCTTCCGGTTTCTTGCTATGGAATAGTGCGAAGACCACTCCTCCGGGACGAAGCAACTCCGTCAAGTTCGAGATAGTTTGCTTGGCCAGCGCAGGCTCCAAATAGTCCAGCAGATCCCATACCAGAACCGCATCAAAGGACGACCGCGGGTATTGAAGATTGGATTCGAGGAATCTTACCGCACGGCCCGTCGGAGTCATATCCGCGGTTTCAGAAAGGCTGCTGGCGTCCTGTAGCCGCACTTCCTCCTCTTTCAGAAATTCTTTCCACTCCCTCAGGATATCTTCTGACGATACCCGAAATCCCCGCTCGATGAAGAAACTCAATGTCGTTTGCCACGCTGGCCCCAAATCAAGCAGTGTCCCACGTCCCAAGCCGTCGAGATTCCACAGAAGTTCCTTCAACCCATTTGAAATGCGCGTGGAGCCGGGTGCTTCCGGCGGACGCGTCGATCCTACGGCAGGTACGGGTGCTACATTGCGCGCTCGTCCATTTTGCGGTATCGGACGGGCAACTTCCCGGCCCGCTCCCATCCCAACGCCAATCCCAAGTTTGTGCAGGAAGCTCATGGATCAATCCGCCGCCGTTCCTGAATTAAGCGAACTCGACTTCCCTCCAGAAGGCGAACCGCTAGCCGCAACTGCCGCATGGGCTTCTCCACCCTTCGCCGGCTGTTTTCCTGCTTCCACTCTTCCACGGAGCAAGGCGCCATCTTCAATAGCCAAGCGGTCGGTTTGGACTTCCCCGGTCACTTGCCCCGTACTCCAGAGTTGAACCTTGTCGCGTCCGGAAACTTTCCCTTCCACTTTCCCGCGAACAATCACCTCGCGGGCAGTGACGTCAGCTTTGACATTCCCGTTCGGCCCAATTGTTAGGCTTCCGTTTGTGAGACTTAATTTTCCATCAACCTGGCCGTCTACAAAAAGATCTTCACTACCTGTTACTTCGCCCTTGATCTTGATTCCTTGACTTATACATGCAGCAGCCTTCCCAGAGACTGGTACCAACGCTGGTGTCTCACGGATAGGGGATGTGTTTGGGCTCGCCGCGTTGATTACGCCCATAGGGGTTGTTGAAATCTCGGGCACTGTTTGTGGCTTACCGTCTTCTTTTTTCCACATTCGGACACCTCGACATCGAAAATTGGATTTTCGAAGCCGCCGATCGAGTGCTGGGAGGAACCGCGACTCAGAAGCGTGAACATAGTACAGGACTTAGCGGCTGTAAACAAGTATGCGGGGTAGCAAATCTAGCGTGTTTCCTGAATCGCTATACCATACTTTGTGGTTTTGGTTCGGCTATCTCCACTATGGATTGCGGTGCGTCTTGCGTTTTCTCTATCCTATCCAAATCCCTCATCCTTCAGACAGTAAGGATTTTATTTTCGGGATACAGTATATCTATGTACTCTTTTCTAAGTATGAGGCGCAACCTACTTTCTTGCAACTCGAGGTTCAGAATGAAGTACGCATGTTGCAATCGCCTCAGCAAGAGGCCGCACCGCGCGTCCGCCACCTGTTCCTCATGAGTCATGCATGGATCGCTTGGGGGTCTTACTGCCGCGAATTCGGCGCGCCTGCTTAGGAATTCGGATCCAATCCTCGTAAATATCCGGCGGCCTGCTCCGGCAGTTCCGCATTAAAATACACTTCCTTGATGCTATAGGATTTGCTCCGTTTTTCCACGATGGGCAAGATTTCGATGTGCCAGTGGTAGTCTTCCGCGAGAGTCTTCCAGTATCCCGCGAGTTCACCCTTCTTGCTTTTCGTATTAGGCGCCGTGTGAAGCACTAAATGATAGGCTGGGGCGACCCTGTCCAGTCGCCGTAGAACGCGTCCGAGCAGCGCCGCCAATTGCTTGCGATTCGAGCCAGGCCGTGGCTGTTCAAATAGCTGATTATGTTTGCGGTGCATCACCCAAACTTCGTACGGCACCCGCGAAGCATAGGGACACAGCGCATAGTAATCTCCCTGCACATCCACGATCCGCTTTCCCTGCTTTTCTTCCTGTCGAACCACGTCGCAGAAAATGCAGCGCTCTTTATCCCTAAACCAATCATGCGAGGCATGCAGCTCATACTTGATTCGTCGTGGCACGAAAATCGTCGCGGTGATTTCGGAGTGCGCATGGGGCCACTCTTCTCCTGCTGCCACGCCATGATTCTTAAACACGCTCACGTATTTGAAACGAGCGTCCTTTTTCAAATCGGCAATTCGAGCGCCCCAAATCCAAAGTACTCGTTCAATTTCCTCGTCGCTGAACTGCGTCATCCGCTTGTCGTGGCTCGGTGTTTCCACGACGACTTCATGCGCTCCCAGCGGTCCCATCTTGTCGTACATGCCCTCGGCTTCGCGTCCAGGATCGCCCTCCACGCGGTACAAAGCGTCAGGGTGAGGCACCACGCGAACCTGCCAAGGTCCTTCGACGGGCCAACTCATTATGGGCTTTAATTTTTCGATCTTCCCGGGCTCAAACGGACACTCGGAGATGGACTCCCCCCCGACTTCCCGGTGGCCAAGTATGATCCAGCTTTGTGTAATGGGATCTTTTCGCAGTTCCATTCAGGTTTCTTCGGCAGATTGTACAGCTGCCCTTCCCCTAGGAGCAGATCTCAGGGCGACTCCCTCGGAGATCAATTCGCATCTCTTGCGCCAAAAACTTCATCTCTGCGTAGTTTGTTTGCACCCCCAAAAATTGTCAAGCAACTGGATTCACTGGATTCACGATTCTAAATCCCCACCGGGCGCCATATCGAAGGATTGTGCAGTTGCTCGCAAAGAACGAAACCATGTATCGTTCAACAGAGCGCTCCCCCTCTGCCGTCGGTGAATAGACGGCTCGTACTTGGTTTGTGGAGTTCGTTAACTTTTTGCATGTTATCCTCATGCGAGGCATTGCATCCAAAATGGACGCTGACATTCCCTTCATGCAACTCGCGATCGAGGAAGCCCATGCAGCCTCCGTGGCAGGCGAAGTCCCCATTGGTGCTCTCATCGTCCGAGATGGGAAGATTGTCGCCCGCTCCGGCAACCGCACGATCCGTGATTGCGACCCCACTGCTCACGCAGAGGTTATCGTGATCCGCCAAGCTGCTCGTATCATGGAGAATTATCGCCTCGCGGCCACGACGCTTTACGTCACCATTGAACCATGCAGCATGTGCGCCGGCGCGATCATCCAGGCTCGCATCCCTCGCCTCGTTTACGGCGCAGACGATCCAAGAGGCGGCGCAGTCCGCTCCTGCTTTGAAGTCCTCAGCAATTCCAGCCTGAATCACCAGGTCGAGGTCACTCCCGGCGTCCTCGCCGCAGACTGCGCCTCCTTGTTGCAGTTTTTTTTCGCGGCACGTCGGTAAGCGCTCACAATTCCTCTCGCGTGGCCTCGACTACCGTTGCATCGGACGCTCTTCGCCGTTCTGATGATTGCCCCACTGTGTCCCCCAGTTAGGAACCGCCAATTGCGCTGAAAGTAGCATAATTTTGTCCCGTTTGGCTCGCTTCTGCACGGCGCATTACGCCTGATTGCCCGAAACCAGAACCCTTGCTAGGATTGAACTAGTAACCGCCGCGGAGAGGTGACTGAGCGGTTGAAAGTACTCGCCTCGAAAGCGAGCGTACGGGAAACCGTACCGTGGGTTCGAATCCCACCCTCTCCGCCATACTTCAGGCCCGAATCAGAGGACGAACCTGCCCTCCCGCCGCACGGTGGGTTTGTGTCAACGGTGGGTTTCTGTCAACGGTGGGTTTGTTGACTTGCGTGCTCCAGGTACCTAAGATGGCTGCAACATGGCGGCCCCTGAGACGCTCATCGGTCAGACCGTCTCGCACTACCGCGTGCTCCGCAAGCTCGGCGGTGGTGGCATGGGCGTTGTTTATGAAGCCGAAGATCTCAGCTTGGGTCGTCATGTCGCCCTGAAGTCCCTACCTGACGACATGGCTCGTGATCCCCAAGCGCTGGAGCGCTTTCGGCGCGAGGCCAAGGCCGCTTCTGCGTTGAATCATCCCAACATCTGCACAATCTACGAAATCGGCGAGCAGGATGGACGCATCTTTCTCGTGATGGAATTTCTCGATGGGCAGACCCTCAAGCATTGCATTTCCGGCAAGCCGCTACCGCTCGACGACACGCTGGAACTGGGGATGGAGATTGCGGATGCGCTCAGTACAGCACACGCGCAAGGCATCGTCCATCGAGACATCAAACCAGCCAACATTTTCGTGACGGAACGCGGGCATGCCAAAGTGCTCGACTTCGGACTGGCCAAGGTCTTGCCGACGGGAAGAAACGCGAATCTTTCCACGATGCCCACTGCCAGCGAACTAGAGCAAGTGACTCGGCCCGGCGCTGCAATCGGAACGCTGATGTACATGTCGCCTGAGCAAGTGCGCGGCGAACAGTTGGATGCCCGGAGCGATCTATTTTCCTTTGGCGCGGTGCTTTACGAGATGGGCACGGGGACGATGCCGTTTAGGGGAGATACGGCTGGAGTCATCGCAGAGTCGATTTTGAACCGTGCGCCGACAGCGCCCGTGCGGCTGAATCCCGATCTACCACTGAAATTGGAAGAGATCATCACGAAGGCCTTGGAGAAAGATCGGAAGCTGCGATACCAGAACGCCGCTGACTTTCGCGCGGACTTGCAGCGGTTGTCCAGGCCCAGCGACAGCGCATCTCCGACCGTTTCAGCGCGTGACCAACCCAAAGACACGGTTCGTGGGCGCCACACAATTGCGGCAGCGCAGTTCGTTTACGCTCTCCCATTTGTTTGCACCTGGTTTGAGGGCGCGCGCACAATGGGAAGGGGTCTGCCTTCCGGGGTCGGGTGGACGGCGATGATCGTGACTTGGCTACTGTCCCTAGGTTTAGTCGCCATTTATCTTGCAACGGCGTGGAGAATAGGCAGAAGTCAAAAGAACGCGTTGCAGTCCTTTCTTCGATGGTTTCCAGTTCATTTGTTCCTAGACTGGCTTGGGCTTGCAGCATTCATAGGCATGGCCGTCAAGTTTAATTTTCTTGTCTTCTACTTACTCTCGCTTCCTGTTTTGTGCTGCTTACCGTTTTACCAGAAACATTTGGCGAAAAAGCTTTGGCTAGCACCTATTGGAACTTAGGCGCCTCACCCTGTGGACAGACGCCGATCCCGGCATTCCCATCTACAAGCAGGCCAAGGCGGAGTCCGCGAAGCTGCAATAGTTGCAGTCAACTTTCGCCTATGCATTTTTGTGTAAACTCCTGTGTCGGGTACTCGGACATTTGGTCTCCGGGCAAGCGCCGAATAAGATGCAACACCCTCTAGATTAAATTGTTCTCTGCAAAGGTCGTGTTTTCCGAACGATGGGAGACATGCCCGGCTTCCTCCAACGCAGAGCGCCGATTTAATGCGGTGTTTTGAGGCTCCTTAATCAGATGAGATGAGAAGGCCGGTCTCCGCGGGATGCGATACGCTCCCAGTGTTTCGACGTGCTCGAGGCACAAAGAAAGGAGGCGGACGCTGGAGGTTGAGCGCAAACAGATCGTCAATCTGGATTTTGCCGAGACGCAGCATTGTCGCTTGATAACCGGAATCGTACTGATTCGCGATCTGACTTACGGACACCATTGTGATAGCCTCGCGCAAAGGCGGCAATTGTTCCGGCTGCAATGTTAGTCGGATGCTCCGCGCCATGCCTGGCTCCCTCGTGATCAGCCCGCGCCGTTCGAGCGCCAGGATCATCTGATGCACGCTTGGCGGCGTGAGACGGAAAAATTGCCCCATTTCGGCTTCCGCAGGTGGGCGTCCGTGCAGGGTTGTGTAGTGACGAATGAACGCCAGGAACTGGCCTTATCGCGATGTGTAAGGCTGTTTCATCACCCTTCCAGACCAGGCGTCTGCCGTATGCGACGCCATTGTGCCGACCCGTAGGCCGCCCTATTCATCTTGCCCTCTTGAGACGCTTGAACCCCTCGACAATAAACATGCGCATGAGGACCTGATGGGGGACTCCGCGAGCCCTCGCCTCAGACTTCAGCTCCGCGATCAGCCCCGGATCGAGGGCCACCGAAGTCGGCTGCTTGCGTTTCCGCGCCCTGACCCGGGACCGCTCGCGCCGCCGGGTCGAGGAGGACTTGACCTTTGCTTGGGAGATCGGGGAAGGAGGCGGCACGCTCTCGAGTACTTCGGATCAGGAAATCAGCTTTGAGGCTCCGGATTCGCCCGTTCTCGTGCGTTTGTCCGTCACAGTCTCGCAGGGCGATATACGCTGTGGTGCAGAGGCCCTGATCACGGTTACTGACAGCCTCGATGTCTCAGTGACCCCCTCGGTCGTCACCGGGGAATTATGGCGCTCGCGATTAGATGCCGTCCGCAACCTGATTGTGGTGAACAGCGGCCACCGCGATTTTGTCTTCGCCACGCGCAGTCGTGCGCTTCAGCTGCGCTATCTCGTCCGCCTCTACGTGGAGGAGTTGGTGCTCAGAAACTCTGCTGGAATGCAGGCCGAACAAATAGCAGAGCGGATGATTGAGCTCTCCCTCTATGTCGAGGAAAAATTAAAGTTCTCTTGAAGCGTTGCGCGGTAGGCCTAGACAGAAGAATTCCAGGTGGCTTGATCCGGATGGTCGAAGCGACGGCTACGCCACGCTTGGTATCGCTTCCTACCTTCCGGCGATACCAAGGAACAGCAGAAGATCATGGACAGGATTGCGGAGCGATTCAAAAGGTTAGGCGGCATGACTCCGGCCCTGGAGAAAAAGATCGCTTTCTGAGCCTAATTTTTGCTACCGTCTTGCTACCACTTCTGCGTATTTTCTGGATTTCGGGGTTGCAGCAAACGCTTTGTTTATGAGGCCCTGAGAGGGCTCAAAATAAATCCTTGGGATACAATAGGTTGCGGTATCGAAAAAACGCATCCCAACGCGTCCCAACAACAAATTGCGTTGAGTATAATCCCACCCTCTCCGCCATCCATAAACGACTGAGCTTTCAACAACTTCAATTTACTTCCCGCCTTCCATGTACCTTCCGCGTATCTAGCCTCGCGGATTTTACAACCCTCTCCAGCGTGATCGCGCTCGCATCCCGCACCGGCGAGAACGTCCGTTCGAGAGCTTGATCGGCCTGCCGCTGTTGCTCCTCACTCCATCCACCGTAGTGCTTCTCCACAATCGTCACGGAGTTGCCGAGGAACGCCGCCACTTGGCGGATCGGCACTCCCTGACTCAGCAAGTCGCACGCGAACGTGTGACGGAAACGATGCGGATGCCCGTCAGCGATTCCAGCGTCCCGGAACAACTCCAGAAAACGCCCCTGCCAATCGGCTACCGCCGTTTGCAGTTTTCCGTTGCCGGTCCAAAACCATCGAGTCTCGCTCATCTTCGGAATGGATTCGAGCGCGGCCACCGCGTCGGGATGCAGCTTGACATGCACCTGCTTCCCGTTCTTCGTGGTGTAGAGCCGTAACCGCCCCTGGGAATCCAACCGGCCGATTTCGCACTTTACTGCATCTCCGATTCGCAGGCCACTAAAGCGTAAGAACAGCGCCAGGGCATAGAGCCGCTGAGCATTCGCCTTGGCACTGCCGAGGGCTTCGAATCGTTTTTTCTCCGCCATAGCGAAAATGGTTTGCAGTTGTTTCGGTGAGTACGGAACCTTCTGTTTGTCTCGGCGCGTCCCCGATTGAATTTCGGCGGCGGGGTCCGTCGCAATCCAGCCGCGAGTCCTCGCGTGGTGGAAGAAATGTTTCAAGCGTTCCATTTTGTTGACGCCGGCATTTCGTCCGTCCTTCCAGGTCGTGCGGAACGTCTCGAGGTGGTCGGTCGTGAAGGCCCGAAGCGCCGCAATCCCTTGCGAAATCGCGAAGGTTTCAAGCTGCCGGAAGAATGCTTCGTATTTCTTCACTGTGGGTTCCGCAAGTTCCAGGCGCCGGGTGGCGAGGTATTTTTCCTTGGCCTGTTCGAGCGTGATGCCTGGGGCGTCGGGAGACGGCACCGCCGTCTCGGTCTTGGTCTCAACGTTTTCCCACGAGCGCGCAATCCTCGTGGCTTCGTTCTTGCTCGTCGCCCCCGTTGAGCGCGGGAGTTTCATCCCCGGCAGGTCTCCGTCTGCCCAAAACGGACAGAGGCAATACCGGTCCTCGCCGCGTCCCGCGCTCTTGTACGGGCAACTCTTCTTGTGCCGCCGATAGATGCTGGTAATCATTAGCGGCACTCCGCTACGCTCTGGACAAGCGCTTCTGGACGCGCTCTACAACCGATCCCGGAATCCGCATCGTCCGGTACTTCCGTTTTCCGTGGCCGTTCGATCCGAAAATCACCACGCCCGGCTCGTTCTCTAGCAGCTGCCGCGTCCAATCGACGGAAAGATTCCAATGCGCCGCCACTTCCGCAACCGTCAGCAATGGTTCGGGAAGAGATGGATTCTTTACTGGGGTTTCCATCAAACCGTTTAATCACTCCACTTTCTCCTGAGATTCGGATTCGACATCTTCCTGCGAGCAGCATAGTCACCCTCACCGCCGAGATACACCAGTGAGACGTTACGCGGTTGTTACTCGGGACGATGAACGAAAAGGCGGGGTTTGCGAGGGAAGGCGACACAGACGAGGGTAACGTGGAGCAGAAATCGGGAGAGTTCCGCTCGTGTCAGGAATTCCCGTTCTCCGGGATCTGTCCGTCATACCTTGCCCGCCCGCTTGGATTCAACGGTGACCGATTAGCGGTGTAACGGTGCCTACCTCAGCCGTCAACTAAAGACGCGCTTTAGTTGTAAAGATTTCTGAAGTCAAAACGAGAAAGAGTTCTCTTCCGCTCTCCCGTTGTCGAGTTTTATTGGGCTTTTGGCGGTTTTACAGAAAGAAAAGATTTCAACACGTCTAGGATTTTTCCACATGGATCGGTGCTAGGTTTTTGGAATATTTCCGGCTTCCAGTTCATCCGCCATCTCGCGAAGTTTAAAGGGGACGGGACAACGGACACTTTCTGTCTTGCTCAAAATCGTATGATTCACAACCGAACTCGCCTTTCTCCCCTAAGCCCGCGGAATTCAGTGCATTACAGCTGAAAGCACGTTTGTTGGGCAACCCTCACCAAAGCGCGTTCGATGCGTCGGGTTATGAGCGAGTCGGTTGGTCAGGCTCCGTCAGAATTCTAAGTCTCGCCGTTTCAGTCGCGCTTCCCCTGGCAACGCTTCATTTTCGGCCCTTTCGTGGCCCGATTCTTTCCCCAAGTTTTGCCCAGTTCTGCGGCTCAAATTAGGATGGGATTCAGAGAGCGCTCTGCTTGTGCCGCGACTCGTGCAATACCGCCCGGAGAGTGAAGCGCCACGCAAGCCCGTGGTATCCTTGCTCCGCGTTTATCGGATGGCGTTACGGAAATGGCCAAAATTCCTTTAGGTCTCCGCCAAGTCCTAGAGACCGGAGATTGCGTTCTGTTCCTCGGGGCTGGTGTTGGCTGGCACATGAAAAAACCCGATGGAACACCCGCTCCTGATGGAGAAACACTGTCTAAGGAGCTTTGTGCCCGCTTTGACATTGTCCCTGAATCTACGGACCTCGCCAAAGTTGCGCAGTTGGTTGAGATCAGGAAATCGCGAGCCGACCTAGAGGGATTCCTCAAGAAAAGGCTGTCCGACCTCGAGCCCGATGATGTGTTCCGCTGGCTTACGACGTTCCGGTGGAGGGCTATTTTCACAACCAATTACGACCGTGCAGCTGTTCGGGCCTATGAGCTAAATCCGGAGGCCTCTCAAAACCCGGTCCCGATGTCGCTCACTTCTGATCTTGAGTACACAAATCCTCAGATTCAGGTTCCCATTTTCTATCTTCATGGGACACTTTTCGGTGCCAATGCCTCACGCATAGTGATCACTCAAGACGACTACGCGCGTTACCAAGAAAAGCGAAAGATGCTGTGGAGCCGACTGAAAACGGAATTCGCAACCTCGACCATTTTATACGTTGGATACTCGGGACAAGACCCAAATTGGCGGTTAGTTCTCGGTGAACTAACGCAAGAATTTCTTCCTTCCCCTCTTCCGCAATCGTATCGAATCGATCCATACGCCGACGCACAAGATATGGAAATCCTGCAGCACCGGCACATTGACACCCTGCAAACGGACCTAGTTGGTTTCCAGGAAATGGTAAAGGCCGAGCTCGGGGATTTCAAACCAGATCCGGACTTCCTCAACAAGTACCGCAAGGACGTTCCCAACGATTTGCTAGACGCATTCGAAAAGAATCCAGCGCTTGTCTTGAGGTTGTTGAATTCCTGGGAGTACGTCAACGCTGCAAATTTTCATGAGCCCCCCAACACAGCGCAATTTTTGAAAGGTGAAACGCCAACATGGTCCTTGGTAGGCGCAAACATCCACTTCAGGAGAGACGTGGAGGATGAGGTTTGGAACGACGTACTTGAATACGCGACCGATCCAACCGGCAAAAGCGCTGCCGTGGGCATCATCGCCCCAGCTGGCTATGGAATCAGTACGCTGTTGAAGTCGGTCGCTGCCTTGATCGTCAAAGAGAAGATTGGGCCCGTCTTCATGCTCCGGCCTGGCGCTGACGTTCTTGAGGCGGATGTCGCCGTTGCTGCCACCATATTCCCACGGTCTCGCACATTCTTCATTATCGACCAGGGGCGAGAGCAGGCCAGTGCAATCGCGACTGCTCTTTCTCAGTCGAAAACTAATTGCCTCTTCATCATTGGAGAACGGAAAAACGAATGGCGAATGGCGAAGGCTCGACCTCGCCTCAATGAGTTTGAGATTCTCCCGTTATCGGATGCCGAAATCGAGCGACTACTCGACTTTCTAGCCAGGGAAAGAGCATTAAATAAACTGGGTGAGCTCAGCCGTGAGCTTCAATTCGCTGTTGTCAAGGAGAAGCACGAAAAAGAGTTACTGGTGGCGATGCGCGAGGCCACTGAAGGGGAGAACTTTGACGCAATTATCGAGGACGAATATCGGGGCATTCAGGAGGAGGAAGGAACCAACCTCCCAAGGGACCTGTATTTAGTGACTTCGTGTTTCTATCGACATGGCGTTCACGTAAGAGACCAGCTGGCGGCTGCAATACTGGGCCTGCCCCTTGCGGAACTTTATGGGCGAATCTCGAACTCGCTTGAAGGAATCGTCTCGTTTATTGAAACCGACCGCGCGCGAGGCGAGTACGGCGCTCGAACACGTCACCGCGTAATTGCAGAGGTTGTTTGGAAAAGGTGCGGCGAGCAAGGGCTCAAGGAGCGGATACTGCAAACCGCAATGGAACTACTAAACCTTTCGTATCGACTGGACAAAGCCATTTTCGAGCGTTTTGTCCGTACAGACGACGTCGTCGAAAGTTTCCGCACGTTCGAAGCCAAGGCAAAATTTTTCGAGACCGCATGTAAACGCGAAGCGGGCAACCCGTATATCTTGCAGCACTTCGCCAGGATGTTGCGTCGCGAGAACAAGTTGAATCTCGCGCTCTCGCAAATAGACGCTGCAATCAAGATGGATGACTCTCTTAAGGTGCTTCACCATACGCGCGGAATCATCCTTGCGGACTTGGCGACCACTGCAGAAAGTGAAGATGTCGGCCGGAAATGGCTGTTTCAAAGCGAGCGTGAGTTTCGCTATTGCATAGAGGTAAATCCCAGAGATTCCTACGGATACAGCGGGTTGGCTCAGCTGCACTTGGATTGGGCTAAGAGAGTCCGAAGTGAAGAGGAATCGTCCGACTACCTAACCAAGTCGGAGGAGACAATCTCGGAGGGTCTGCGGGCAGTTCGGGAACGGGAATCACTTTGGTTAGTCTCTGCCGACGTCCAGCGCTTCTTGAGGAATAGCCCTGGGCGGATCGCAAAGCTTAAGAAAGCCATTGCCGAGAACTCTGTTAGTGTGATTCCCCGCTATCTTCTCGGACGGGAGTATCGGCTGGAAGGTCAGCCAGAGAAATGCATCGAGATTCTGGACCCTGTTATCAAAACGAAATTCGGCGAATTTCGATCATTCGTAGAGTACGTTCGAGCAATGCTCGAGCTCGGTGAACCGTACTCCAAATGCGCCGCCCTCCTCTCACAAGCGAAGCTTGACGGAGTGACAGACCCAGCATTCGTTGGGCTCCTGGGTGGGTTGTTTGTTATGGACAATAAGTTCGCCGAGGCACAAAAGATTTTTAACGAATCCAATAGACAGGGCTTTACGTTTGAGGAAAAAACAAAGCCGCAGTTTCGCCCGAGAGATCCTGCCACGAAAGGGGCTCTCCAGCTCCTTGGTCGAATTACAAGCGTTAAGCCTGGGTTTGTCTTCATTCAGAATGACAATTATTCGGATTTTTTCTCGAGGATAACCAGAGTTGGTAATACAGTGCTTCAGAGAGGCATGGCCGTTCGGTTTCAGCCGGCATTTACCGCAAGGGGCGCAGTCGCCGACCATGTCGAACTCACAGCAGCGGCAGGGTAGCAACGGTGACCGAGTCATGATGAATAAGGCGAACCTATCGCGACAAGACCCAGACTGAGTCAAAAACATCTCTCTGTGGGCATCCTAAACCAGTAATTCGGGGCGCACCGAATCAATCACTTTCGACCCGGGTAGAGGTGGGGTTTCTGGGCAGCTTCCGCCAAGGGCGTCGGCACCCGCGCCTTTCTAGAACCGAGACTTATGACTCGGAATAACTGCCGGTTAGCCCGTGATCCGCCCAGAATCGCCGATTGGACCCTCTCGATTCTCGGGCTAACCCAACAAAACTTTGATGGACAGCTCTTAATCTCGTGAGGCAAGGCGCCGACTGTTCCGTTAACAGCGCCTTGCTACTTCAGCGTCGCGTACTCGGACTTGGCAACGACCAGGACCGGAATCTTGGGGTCGGCGTCCTTCCAGAGTCGGAAGAAATCCTGATAGGCGGCCCGGGATCGGTTGGTGTCGCCCTGTACTGCGTAGGCGCGGCCGAGCTCAAGATGTGCCAAGGCACCCAGCGGGCAATTCACAACGACACCGCGGTGGTCGAGGAACTTTTGGAACTCCGTTGCCGCCTCCTTGCCCTGATGCAGCGATAGGTACACCTGGCCGCGAATATACACGGGATATAGTGAACCTCCGACCTCGAACTGCGGAAGAGGTGTACCCAGTTCGTATTCTGCTGTGGTGCGGAGATCGTCGAGAGCTTTTGCCGGATTCTTCCGTCTCATTTCGATTGAGGCGTGAATGACGGGCAACCAATAGCGGTTTATGGCCGTATTGAGGGGAAAGCGCTGCGCTAAATCGTGGGCCATGCGCTCTGCCCGGTCGACATCTCCGATGCGCGATAACGCCAGAGCGGCGAGAACGCTTACATCCCGGGTGGGGGCTTCGGCGAGCGCGGAGGTGATTTCCTGACGCGAGCGCGAGATGTTGTTAAACTCAGCCTCGCGCAGGGCGGAGTCCATCTGCCATGCCGCAGCAGTCTCTTTTGATTCACTAGCGTTCGCGGAGTCGATGGCGCGTTGGGAGAGTCTCCGGGCGCTTGTTAGAAGCCCATAAAATGCCGCAGTGTCGGACTCGAACGAAAAAAGCACGTCCTCCCCTGGTTTGCCAGCAGCCGCAGCGACTTGCCGCTGCATCTCAGCGGTGTCGTTCGCTAGGAAGGCCACTCCATAGCGATTTCCATGCAGGAACGGGTTGTTAACCTTGTGCGCTACGGCCTGCTGATATGTGAGGACCGCTTCGTCGAGCCGATTCACCGCGGGATACAGACTCACCAGGTTGGTGTAGGCCGCTGCGCTGCCCGGATTCAAGCGGAGGTCCTCGAGGCTCGCGGTAATAGCCTTTCCGTATTGTCCTAAGTAGGTGTAATCAACGCCCAAATTACCGAACGGTTCGCTGTTGCGTGGATAGGTCTGGGACCACAGTTCGTAAACCTGGATGGCCTTTTCGAGCTCACCGGTGGCGAGGAGGTAATAGGAGCTCGAGATGCGGAATTTTTCTCTCTCGCTCACGCGATCGCGCAAGTCAAAAGACTTCTGCAGGTTCTCGGTGGCCAGACCGGGCTCCCTGAGATTGGAGTAGGAAATTCCCAAGGCTTCGTAAGCAGCAGCGAAATTAGAGTCAAGTTCGATGGCGCGATTGAAGAAGGGAATCGCCGCCGCACTGCCTTTCTCCTGCAACGTTTTAACTCCCACGGAGAGCGCCTTCAAGGCTTCGAGAGAAGGTGTGGTGGCTTGATCGAGGGGAACGTCGAACTTCTCGACCGTGCTGAGCGATTCACCCAGCTTCTCCCGAAGTTTTGTCGCAGCTTGGTCCAAGCCCTTTAGGATGTGTTCCTTGTTTTCTGCTGTCACCTGTTCCTGTGCGAGGAGGTCGCCACTCTTGCAATTGACGGCATCGAGACCGATCACATACTGACTGCCCAAGTTCGAAATCGAGCCTGAAATGTATGCCTTACCGCCTGCGCGCTGGCAGAGATCACTCGCCACGTCCGGCGTCAGCCTAGTATCTAGGGGCTTGGCCATCAACCTGAGGGTGGCGCGAGTTCTTGCATAGGAGAGGATGTTAAGGAATGGGGACTGCGCTAACTGGACGGAAATCGCATGCTTCAGGGTGTCGTCGAAGAGGGGATCCCCGGTTGTATTGGTGAAGTCGGCTAGCACAAGCGTGTCTTCCTCGGATAGCCTCGGCTTGCGGTGGAAATATAAGTACCCACCTGCGGCAAGCGCCACGACCGCTACGGCAGCAGGGACGACAATTTTCCAGCGCTTCCCAAAGCGTGATGAAATCCTCGCCGCCGTCGAGGTAGACAACCGCGCCGAATTTGAATCGCGTTTCAGCCGCTGCAAATCAGTCCGGATGTCGGCTGCATTCTGGTAGCGCAGCTTGCTGTTTTTTTCCAGCGCCTTGTTGACGATTCCTCCTAGCTCCAGAGGCAAGTCCGTGTTCAGCCTAGCTGGAGGAATCGGCACTCGATTCAAAATCGCGTCATGGATGACGGCAGCAGTTCTGCCCTGGAACGCCATCCGCCCCGTCGCCATCTCATAGAGCACCGCACCGAACGAGAACAAATCCGTGCGTGCATCCAACTCTTCCCCTCGTGCTTGCTCAGGCGACATATACGCGATGGTGCCCACTGCGCTGCCAGGGCTAGTCAGCAACTCTCCCGAGGTTGCTGTAGCCATCGCGGAAGCGCCAACACCTTCGGCACCAATAGTGAGCTTCGCCAGGCCAAAATCGAGAATCTTCGCGTGCCCCCGATTAGTGACAAAGATGTTCGCAGGCTTAATGTCGCGATGAACGATTCCTCTGGCGTGGGCGGCATCGAGGGCGTCCGCAATGTCGATGCCGAGCGAGAGCAGAGTGTCCAATTCCATGGGACGCCCGGCAATGTAGTGCTTCAACGTCGCGCCTTCCAGAAACTCCATGGCAATAAAGGCATGCCGGTCTTGCTCATCGATGTCATGGATCGTGCAGATGTTGGGGTGATTCAGGGCAGACGCAGCCTGTGCTTCGCGTTGGAACCTGGCTAGGGCTTGCGGGTCTCGGGCTACTTCCTCAGGCAGGAACTTGAGCGCGACGAAACGGTGGAGACGCGTATCCTCCGCTTTGTAAACAACTCCCATACCGCCGCCACCGAGCTTCTCGATGACGCGGTAATGCGAGATGGTCTGACCAATCATTGCTGAAAAACAGCCCTTGGCGAGGCATGTTAGGCTGCACTCAAAGGCAAGTCAACGTGAGCGTTATTCGATGAATTTCGCTTCGCACCTAAATCCTATTGGTAGCGTTAAACGCTTGTATTGACTGGTCTGCCCAACTTCAGGTTGGTCGGCAAACCGGAAGTAAAATGGCGCGGATCGGGTTTGCAGAGATTACTTCCGGCTTGCTCGTGACTCAACATTTGACTTCTCCATGTCTGTCCGCTAGCCTCTCGGCGATTCGTGGCCCAAGGTCCGGCGGGGAGGCAGCATTGAAAACTCGGCGGACGGCGACATATCTAATTCTCATGGTGCTCGCGGCGGTGACGAGCTTGGCACAAGAAACACCGGGCCCATCCAGACAGCAAACACCGCAAACTTGGGTCGTGCTGCTCGGTACGGGTACACCGGTGCCGGATCCTGATCGTTCTGGGCCAGCGACCACCGCTGTCGTAGGCGACACCGCTTACCTTGTCGATTTTGGGCCCGGGATTGTGCGGCGGGAGGAGGCCGCTGCTCTCAAGAGAGGGATACCGGCGGTCGAACCGGGCAATCTGAGAGTGGCCTTTGTAACCCACCTTCATTCCGATCACACAGCCGGTTATTCTGACCTGATCTTCAGTGGCTGGACGTCAGGGCGGGCGGTGCCACTCCAAGTGTACGGTCCATCGGGCCTGGCGGCGATGACGGACCACATTTTGCAGGCTTATCGGGTCGACATCGAGACCCGCACCAATCCGAATGGACCGATGCGCGACGCTGGTCGCTCTCCTGATGCCTGGAAAGTGAGCGCGCACGAAATCAAGTCCGGAGTCGTATATAAGGACGATAAGGTCACGGTCACGGGATTTGCCACCAAGCACGCGATGGAGAGTTACGGATATCGGTTCGATACGCCAGATCGTCGCATTGTGATCTCAGGCGACACGAATCCAGTTGACGAGACCGTCAGGGCTTGTGATGGCTGCGATGTCTTGATCCACGAAGCACAGTCTGTTGAATTGCTCCCCAAATTGCCCGCAAGCATCCAATCGTTCGTGGCGAGCTATCATCCGACGACCGAACAGCTAGCGGAGTTAGCGAAACAGGCCAAGCCCAAGCTGCTAGTCGTCTACCACACCATCAGCTTTCCACCGGGCATTGCTCCCGCCAGACTCCTAAGGCCCGGAACTGCCGCGGATGCGCTCTACGCTTCGCCGGAAATTCTTCAGAAAGAAATCGGGTCGCGATATTCAGGAAAGTTCGTAATCGGAAACGATCTCGACGTTTATTAGCTAGCTGGGAATCCAATGCCGGCGTATGCTCGAACGTTCAAAGCGGCCCTGCGCCAAGATCGTTATTTCTTAGTATATTGATCCAGAAATTTAGATACGTCTAACTCCCACGCCGGAATGTTCTCATACAACATGCCATGGCCGTCTTCCGATGTTAAGCCAACTGCCGGATAGATCTTCAGAACATACGGTTTGTGCAGGTGCTCAAGTTCTGCCGCCAAAGCCTTGCCCGCGGTTGTGCTGAAGTTTTCGCATTGCGGGCAGCCGTCATTAATCGTTCACGCAGTTCCGGCGAACCATCCCAAGAATTCGCTGCCGCGGTAAACGTGACTGCGGCCCGTACCGTCCTGTCGCGCTCCACCGCTAGTAACGTCAGGTTGCCAGCGAACGAATGACCGGCAATGGCGATCCGATCAGGATCGATCCCGGGTACTGTTTTCAGGAAGGCGAGCGCCGCCATGACATCATCGAGGTGATCCGTGGTGAGCAAAACAAACTGCAAATGTTGACGAGCGTCTTTTCCCTTCGATTCCTCTTCACGGCGTAACAGATCCTGCATGAATGGTGCTTGGTTAGCGGATGGGCCGTGACCGCGGCGAAATGGGTACAGAAACGCATACCCATGCCTGACGAAAAATGGAGCCCGTACGTTAGCTGCTTGGGTAATCGGCATTCCAGCTGTGCGGTCAGCATCAGCTCCGCCTGATTAGGCGTGCGCGATCTGGTCGACGAGCTTAGCCCAGCCCGTATCCATGGCCCCGTACAGCTCGTCAGCCTCTGGTCACGCATTGTCCTTCAGGATTTCCACCATCGAGGTCGCGTGGTCCGAGACAATAACGCCCGCCTGTAGCATTCGCAGGAGCCCAACTTCTCGCTTGGTCTCACTGAATGTTCCTGAAGCGTCTACCGCCACATAGGACTCGTTTTTCTCCGTCGCTATTACCGATCGTCGGCATCCGCGAAGCAGACTTCGCCGGAGTACCGGAGGGCCGTGCCGGCTTGCAGATCGGCTTCGCCGAGTACATCGAAGTGGCCGTCGGCGCCAGCAAATTTTCCGGTGCCGCCGATGATGTGAGTCGGATAGCTGATAATGGCGAAACGCGTCTGTGAGACTGGAATGGTGGTGGCGACGGCGGGGTCGAAGTAGATGTTGTCGCCGGATTCCGTGACCCAATGGTGCTGGACGTTGAAGATGACCGTGCCGTTAGGCCCGGCATGTGGAGGTTGCGTCAAGGTTGCGGCGACGGCGCCTCGTAGGTCTCCGGTCACAGGACCCAGCGTGGTGTTGGGATCAACTGCGCCAAAGTTGGTGATAAGGCTTCCACCGGCATGCGTGCAATGGCGGCCACTTGAATCAGAGTGCGGTTGAGCATTAGCAGCAGGACGGCTCCCGCTGTTTGCCACGAATGCATAGAGCAATACTGCTGAAGATGAAAAAAAGGCAATGCGAGCGATTCTTGAGGTCATGACGTTCTCCTTGTACGCGGCGCAATAACCGAAGCGGAGTCCTTCTGCGCCGCTCGGCGCACAATGAGGTGGCGGCGAACGAAGTTCAAGAACCTAACGGGTGGTTTGTTGGTTCCACTGGAAGTTATTGATTCGTTTAGGACTAATTGCCACGAGTTCTCCGCTTTAACTCTCCTGGTTACGTAACTGTGTTAGAATTCGCGCCACCTTTGGGAGCACGGCTATTCCCACCAGTTCCAGCCCGCCCGGTTTGATACGCTTCGGCGTTTTTGAAGTAGACCTGACATCAGGGGAAGTGCGTAAAAGCGGACAACGGGTCAAACTTGCCGGACAACCCTTCGAGGTCCTGCAGGCGCTCCTTGAACGTCCGGGCGAAATCGTAAGGCGCGAGGAGCTGCGCCAGAGACTGTGGCCGCAGAACACGTTCGTCGACCATGAACTCGCCATCAAAAAGGCGGTCAATCGGTTGCGCGAGGTGTTAAGCGACTCGGCGGAGAGCCCGCATTTTATTGAGACCATTCCTAGGCGTGGTTATCGCTTCATCGGCAACATAGCGGCGCCCCCTATCCGGTCGGAGCCCAATGAGCCACGGGCGGCGGACGCAGATGCGCCCCAGCCATCGCAGACCATCCTACGGATGAGGCTCCTCAAGAGGCTGAGCGTCCCTCTGACTCTTCTCATCGTTGGCGGGCTTTTGCTGATGCTGAATGTCGACAAGATGCGTTCGCGCATCTTTGCTCGCTCGCAGCTGTTGGAAATTCACTCTATCGCGGTACTTCCGCTGCAAGACCTCTCCTCGGATCCGCAGCAGGAATACTTTAGTGATGGCATGACGGATGAACTCATCACCAATTTGGCAAAGATCAGCAAGCTGCGCGTCATTTCGCATACTTCCGTGGAGCGCTACAAGGGAACAAAGCTCCCGTTGCCGGAAATCGCCAAGCAGCTCGGAGTGGATGTCGTGGTCGAGGGCAAAGTGCTGCGTTCCGGCGACCGCGTCCGCGTTACGGCACAGCTCATTGAAGCTCGTTCGGACACTCATCTTTGGGCGGAAAGCTATGAGCGTAGTTTGCAGGACATCCTGGCTTTGCAAGACGAACTGGCCGCCGATATCGCCAGGAAAATTCGGGGCAAGCTCAACGTAGACGACCAGACTCGCTTATCCAGTGCACGACCCGTCGACGCGCTCACCAATGAAGCCTACCTGAAGGGCCGCTACTTCTACGGCAAACTGTCGGCTGGCGGCTTCAAGGAAGCACTCAAGTACTACCAGGAGGCCGCTGCGCGAGATCCAAATTACGCGCCGGCCTATGTGGGTATCGGCTCAAGCTACGAAGGTCTCGGAATTTGGCAGGAGCTTCGGCCAAGGGATGCCGCCGCAAAAGCGAGGGCGGAATTGGAAAAGGCGCTGGCCTTGGACGACACTCTGGGAGAAGCTCACGCCATCCTTGGTCACGTCGATTTTCTTTGGGAATGGGACTGGGCCGCTGCCGAGGCTGAGTACAAGCGCGCTTTGGAACTCGGCCCGCCGTCGTCAATGATCCAAATACGCTACGCAATCTTCCTGGCCTCCATGGGACGGAGCAGTGAAGCCATCCAACAGATGCAAGAGGCTCACAACCTTGATCCCGTCTCACTTCTATCGAACGACCTCTTTGGATTCGTGTATTACTTGTCTCATGACTATGATCACGCCATTGATCAGTATAAAAAGACCTTGGCACTGTACCCCGACGCGGAGTCTGTTCACACTTACCTGGCGCGCTCCTACGAATTGAAAGGGATGATGCCAGAAGCATTTGGCGAGTATCAGAGGCAGGAATTCCTGACCGGATCGACCGAGGCCGAGCTAACGGCGCAGCGTAAGGCATTCGAGAAGTCTGGATGGAACGGGTTTTGGCGGCGAAAGCTGGAAACCGCCCTGGAAGACTCGAAGCGCCGGTACATTCCAACGCTTTTGTATGCCGAGCTTTATGCGCGTCTCGGTGCTAAGGACAAGTTTTTTGAATCGCTGGAAAAGGCTTACCAGGACCGGGAACATGGCATGGCCTTTATCAAAACCGAACCCATGCTTGCGCCACTGCACGAAGACCCTCGTTTCCAAGCGATGCTCCGCCGCATGAACTTTCCCCAGTAAGGCCACCAATATGTATCACGTCGGCATTCGCTTTAAAGCAGCGGTCACGTGTCCGAATCAGGCGGGCGCGTCATGTTTGCTCCTGAGAAACGCGCGTGTCGCCACCAACACCCGAACCGTCGGCAACTCGGAACTTATGGCAGAAGTCGCGCTGGGTCCAGGTAATCGGAAAAGTGAAGTCCTGGTACCCAAGTTACCGGTAACGCGACAAACCAGGAGTTGGACCCGCGGTTGTGCGGTGCACAAACTCACAGGCCACGCCTGTCTGTGGGAGCCTGGAATCCTTGCTTCTGCTGTCGACCGGTGCGCAGGAGCTTGCGTGTCGCGATTGCGACCAAAATAGACCCCCAGGGAAAGAACAAAGCGCGAATGACTCCTGCTTCCACGCGAAACGACGCCGAAACTTGTCGGTGGCTTTCTATGATGCCTAATGAAAGCAGAACAATGCCCCATACCAAAGTCAGCACCGCAACAGTGGTTTTACGTTTCTGACCCTCGTAACTGGCTGTTGGTTGCAGACATCTGCGTTGGTCAATAGACCGCCCGACGAAATACCAGAGGACAGCCACGGCGAGGAAATAAAAAAGCTCCCCCACGGTCGAGCCAGCTGCGCAGAGCGGGTACGTTGGAGCATTTACACCCCGCCAGATAAGTCTTAGTGAAATCACGAGAAGGTGCAAATGCACGAATGCGCCGGGTACACGGTTGCCGTCTCCGACCAGGAGCCATGTAACTCGGTCCGCCCACAACGTGAGCATGGCCGTCATTACGACTTGCACGATAGGCAGAACTAATGCCAGCCTGAGTCTTTGAGGCATATCGATCCTGGGATTCTAAGCCTTGTTCTAGGGGTAGACACTCGAAGGGGTTAGTTTGTGCCTGATCAACGCTTACCGGAGATGTGGAGTCCTGGTACCGGACTTGTCCGGTTTGGCGAACTTCAACAACGAAGATTTTGTTTGCCGGGCAAGATAAGCGGTAATACTGTGATTTGGTGAGCGCCCCAAGAACAGTCGTGCCTGAGGACCTTCGCAAAATCCTCGCCAAAGCTGACAAGATGGTAGTTAAGGCCAGTCCAACGAGATCGTCAACAATCCTCTTCGAGTCAACTGACAAGAAGGATTTGGAGGACCTTTGGAGAAGTTTGACCCTTGTGCCCGTTGCGGGGGAGGTTCACTGCATGTGCGATGGCACGCCAGCGATCTATGTCTATGAGCGCGGCTGCGAGCTCATAGAGCTAACAAATCACCACGGCCTGTCTATCCGCTGCTCGTTGTGGGATAGCGATGTGCCCATAACTGACGTGGAGAAATGGCTTTCCTGGTTTGATGAGCGCCAGATATCGGGCCCAAGACAAGAAGTTGAGGCGATGCGTGCTCAGCAAGCGGAGAACGAAAAGGATTGGGAAAAATGGATAGCCGCCATGCCAGAAGGGCTTAGAGCAGTATGGTCAAATGCCTTGGGTGAGTTCGGGAGAGTCAATCTTGGTCCACTCCGGTCGCAGCTTGAGCGTAGCATACCGGACAGGGGCGAACGCATCCTTGCCTTGCTCGAATGGTTTGGCTCTGGAGCTGGACCTTGGTCAGGGTTCCCGAGCTACGAGACCGCTGCCGAGAATCTTCTTCTCGACTTCTCTACAGCCCAGATCATAGCGGCCATACAATCCAAGGGATTGAGTCTGGCGCAAACAGAGGGAGCGGCACGCCTCTTCGCAGGTTGGTCGTTTGGCAAGCAGCGCCCTGAAGAGCTGAAGCACCTCCCAAATGCTCTGAGGAAAGACCTGTGGCTTCATACCCAGAACACCGAAGACAAAGACAAGCACGGGAGAGCAAGGAGAGCATTCGCAGAAGAGTGAACCAGGGCGTGCATAACACCGCGTCACGGGCCGTCACTCTTATGGAGTTCTGAATGCGTGTTAGCAAGCGTCTCTATAGTCCACACGCGCTAACCGGTAAAGTGAAATTTCAAGTTACCGGTATTCCGACTCACCAGGACTCAGGGTAACTTCCGTGTTGCCGACGAACCGGACGGCATCGCTTACCGGAGCGCGTTTCTTTGATTAAGAAATAACCTTGGTCGCTGCTTCGATTCAGGATATCGGCTTGCCAATCTCCCAGTGGTGTCCGTACGGATCGACGACCCTTCCCAGGCGCCAACCATGTTGATTTCCGACTGGCCACACAGTCACGGCTCCGGCAGCTACGGCCCTGGCGAATGCCGCGTCTGGGTCATCCACAACCATCACCATACGAACGGTTCCTCCGCCAAGGGTTTCAGCACTGAAGTTCTTATGTTGGGGAGACTCGTCCGCTACCCAAAACTCCGCTCCGTTTATCGACAGGCGAGCCACTACGGTTCCGTCAGGTGCATCAATGCGATACACAACCTCAGCACCAAGAGCTGATTTGTAGAATTCAACTGCTGCGACCCCTCTTCGGACGGAAAGCATTGGAGATATCGAGGTTGGGATCATGGCACGATTATCCGAGCTGAAGCGTGTAATAGCAAGACGGCGGCTCGCATCGTTGCCTATTCGCGGAGGAGGAGCTGTCGCGAACAATGTTCAGAGCGGATGACGTGCACTCGGAAGTAGCGCCAGATTTGTCGCGTTACCGGTAACTTGAAATTTCACTTTACCGGTTAGCGCTGCCAGTTCAACCGGTCGACGCAACACCATTCAATGCGTTGATTCGACAATGCTTCCCCCGGAGAAGCGATCCGTTTGGCTGTACCCGGTCAAAACCTAGCCAAGGCAACGTTTCCGGCTGATCTAACCTAGCCAGCGCTTTTAGCTTTTGTTTTCAATGAATGCGGGTCTGAGCTGAGTGTTGCGTCGACCCATCGAGACCACCCGCCTACCCAGGCAGGTGGACCGTGAAGTCGCGACTTCCTTGAACGGGACTCGCCAAAACCTTCGGGTTTCGCGATTTCATTCAGCTTGGAATCGAGATCCGCGTGCAGCGCATAACTAATAATCGACCTTTCTAATTCCAATTCTAATCTTCTGGTTTACTTCCCGGTACGAGCAGGAGTACCATGAACTGCAATTCCGGTTTGGCAACCTGCCTCCTGAGCGCCACGCAGGAGCCTGCCGCTACCCAGTGCAGCTGGTTCGTTCACTGGGGCTAGGTGCTTTTCTTCCAATGCCCGAGCCCCGCATGCAATCCGACATTTTCGTGACTTCCGCTCGAGACCTTAGCGGAACAACCATCGGTAGATTTGCGATTCAGGAACTGCTTGGACAAGGCGGCATGGGCGAAGTCTATCGTGCATGTGATCTTCGTTTGAAGCGTCAAGTGGCTCTCAAGCGCATCGCGCCTCACCTACGTAGCGACAAGCGTTCCAGAGAGCGGCTCTGGAAAGAAGCGGAGTGGGCTTCACGCCTCAGCGATCCTCACATCGCTGCAGTTCACGACGTCATCGAGGAAGAGAGCGAACTCTTCATCGTCATGGAGTACGTGGAAGGGCAGACACTGCGTCGGCGCCTTGCCGAGCCGATCCCATTTGTCAAATTCCTGCCCATAGCTACTGAATGCGCCCTGGCTCTGGCGGCGGCACACAAGGCTGGTATCGTTCATCACGACATTAAGCCTGAGAACATCATGTTGACTACATCTGGCCAGGTGAAGGTCTTGGACTTCGGTGTGGCAAAAAACCTTCCCAGCCGCCCCGAAACTTCGACTGCGAGTACTCGAACTGGCACGGAGTTCGAGGGAACATTGAATTACATGGCGCCCGAAGTAGTTCGCGAGAAGGAGTCCGATTCCCGCGCCGACATTTTTTCTCTTGGAGTAGTCTTTTACGAGGCAATTGCGGGAAATAATCCCTTCCGCGCGAAAAGCTTTCTCGAGACCACCGATCGCATCCTGCACCAGGACCAGCCCCCCTTGCGAGAATTGAATCCGAAGTTGCCAGCGGAGTTCGACCGCATCGTTGCCAAGATGCTAGCTAAGGAGCCCGCACAGAGGTACTCGACTGCAACCGATCTGGCGGTTGACCTGCGCGCTTTGGATCTCACACTTACTAAGTCAGAGGCGCGCGTTATCAGATATCCAGTGGCAGCAAGGCGTCGACGGGCTCTGCCCTGGGCCGCACTCATTGTGGTGGCGTTCTTAATCGCGATGGCTGCATATGCCCCTGCTCGACAGCAGCTTAAGGTTTGGCTGGGCATCAATCCAATACCCCGCGTAAAACAGGTCGCCGTATTGCCGCTCAGCGTTGTGAGTGACGATGCGCAAACGGCAGCGTTCGGGGCCGGCCTCACTGAAACCCTTACCGCCAAGCTCACGCAACTCACCGGAGATCCCTCGTTGCAAGTTGTCCCCGCCACTGAGATACGCGGCAAGCATGTCAGCACAGTGGACGAAGCACGCAAGGATTTCGGCGTAAATCTAGTGCTCGAAGGCAACCTGCATAAATCGGGCCAACAAGTACGCGTCAATTACATCTTGGTGGATGCTCGGACCAGCCGCCAATTGCGTGCTGAGAGCCTCACTTTTGCGGCGATGGATTCCTTTGCGGCTGAAGACGCGGTCGTGAATGGGGCTATACAGATGCTCGAACTCGAGATCCAGGGACGCCAACGAAACGCGCTCGAGAGTCACGGGACACAGGCAGCCGGAGCCTATGACTATTACTTACAGGGGAGAGGATATCTTCAAAACTATGACCGTGTAGAGAATCTTGATAGTGCCATCCTAGTCTTCGACCACGCCATAGCTATCGATCCCGGCTACGCTTTGGCCTACGCGGGTCTCGGCGACGCTTATTGGCAGAAATACCGGAGCAACAAAGAATCCACATGGATTGAAAAAAGCCGCGAAGCCTGCCAACAAGCCAGTCGTTTGGACAGTAAGTTGTCTTCCGCCCATTCCTGTTTAGGGACGCTATCCGCGGGAACGGGAAACTATCAGGAGGCGGCGCGAGAATTCGAACGGGCCGTTGAAACCGAGCCTACCAACGATAACGCATTTCGCGGTTTGGCCGGAGCCTACGAGCATTTAGGCAAGTCCGAAGAGGCAGAAAATACATATCGCCGAGCTATCGAGCTACGGCCTCATTATTGGGCTGGTTATAATTGGCTGGGGGCATTTTACTTTCGGCATGCGCGCTTCCGGGAAGCTGCCGAGATGTTTAATCAAGTAGTGGCACTCGCTCCTGACAGCTTCCTTGGCTATTCCAACCTGGGTGCTACGTACGTTGAACAGGCGCGCTATGCAGAGGCAATTAAAGTTCTTGAGCAGTCTATCGCGATACGCGCTTCCGACTACGGCTACACCAATCTCGGAAATGCCTACTTCTTCTTGCGGCGTTATGAAGAGGCCGATCAGGCCTACGAACAGGCGGTTAGGCTTGCGGAAAAGGATGCGCTCCTCTGGTGGAATCTGGGGGACGGATACTATTGGACACCAGGAACACGCACCAAATCACTGGCTGCATATCGGCAAGGTATCGCTATTGCGGAGGAAGATCTCCGCGTCAATCCAAATAATCCATCTTCGTATGGAGTCCTCGCCATCTGCCATGCGATGCTCGGGGAGAAAAAACAGGCATTGCACGCCCTGGGGAGCGGACTCCAGCTTTCGCCGGCCGATCCGTTCTTGCTCTTTCAAGCAGCGCTGGTTTACAACCAATTCGGGCAGACGGATCAGGCTCTCGCCTGGTTGAAGAAGGCACAGACTGCAGGGTATTCCCAGGCGCGCATACGAGACTACCCAAACTTTGATTCATTGTGGGCGAATCCGCGATCTCAGGAATTACTCGGGGCCAGATAATTTCAAAGGAGGTAACAGAATATGGCTAAAGAAGCACCAGCTCTAGAAACTCGTGAAGTTCTCGTCAAGATTGGGCTCGATGGCAGAGGAAACATTGAGGCAGTTCCGAATTACTTTGAAGTTAGCAAACGAAGAAACGAAGAGGTGCGATGGGTTTGTGTTCAGAAACATGAACACGACGAGGACGGCCCCTGCTTCACCGTGGACTTCGAAAAAAACGGATCACCATTCTACGAGTCACAGTTCAGCAGTGATGCTCCCTTCTCCGGCCTTGCCAGGCGTAATGTCCTGCCGGGGGCCAAAATATACAACTACACCGTAAGAATACCAGGCAAACCAGACTTGGATCCGGGCGGCGGTGTTAAAGAGTAAGCCAATCGAGTGCTCCGCAACCTGTGTGGCGCCAGGCAGCCGATGGATGTCTGCCTGCTTCCATGAGGCGTTTGACTCACCGGTGATGCATCGCATCTGTGCGAAGGCCTCCCAAAGAGGAGCACTGTCAAGAATGTCGTATTTGGCTGTATCTCGTGCGGTATAGCAGCGCCGTGCAAGGGTTGGAGAACAAGGGGTGATCGGACCCGAGTGACGGGCAACTCTCCAGGAAACAAACGCGTAAATCGTTTCTTTCCTGTCATCACCGACGGCGCAAAGCGCAGTTTTCTGCTCGGAAGTAATCCACATGCCTGATAAATGCTAATCGGTAAAATGGATTTTCAAGTTACCCGCACGGCTAACCGGACAGGTTCCTTACAAAGTCAGGTGCTCGTCGGCTCCATGCACGTGCACACCTTATAGCTTATTTTCTGGCGTAGCTTTTCCCATTCGTCCGGGTCTTTGGCGCGCGTTTTCCTCATGGCGGATTCTTCTATTTTGGATGGAAACCGCTGGCCACATTTGGGGCAGTCTCGTGGATTAAGCACACCAGCCAGAGTTGATTTCCGGGGTGGACCGCCTGAGCGACTCGAACCGGCTTCCGGTTGTAACTCGTCAGCCCGTTCGATAAATCCGTATGACATGGCTGCTTCGATTCTACACTGGTTTTATCCTGCATCGCACTTCCGCACATGGCGCCACCTACGGTCAACTCCTTCCATGAGAAGGCTGGTGAGTGTCAAGTATGTTTTTCTTTCTTGTAAGGATGTTTTTGTTTTTCTCTTCCTCTCTGTGAGTTCCTGCCCTTG